>Ga0209471_1002594_pt1 | contig 10354 bp, 7 predicted proteins | sample GraSoiAngelo_128_FD_185885 | JGI IMG/M metagenome (GOLD analysis project Ga0209471, IMG submission 185885) | Grasslands soil microbial communities from the Angelo Coastal Reserve, California, USA - 14_0927_12_20cm (SPAdes) (version 2) | ecosystem: Environmental > Terrestrial > Soil > Grasslands ... | reverse complement strand
TTCTTCGTCGAATCGATCTTTCGCGTGCCCGGCATGGGCCGCTTCTTCGTGCTCTCGATGACCGGGCGCGATTACCCAATGATCATGGCGGTGGTGCTGACTTACGGCGTCTTCCTGGCGATCATGAACCTCGTCGTCGACCTCGCCTATGGCGCGCTGGACCCCAGGATCCGATATTAACGTCACCGCGGGGCCGCGGCCGCTCGCCGATCCGGACGCCGTCCGCGCGTCGAGCCCGCTGGCTCCCGACGTCGGCCTCTCCGCGCGCGGGTCCAGCCTCTGGCGGGACGGCGTGCGCCGGCTGCGGCGGAACCGGTTGGCCATGGCGGGCGGCGCGGTCATCGTCCTCCTCGTCCTCATCGCGATCTTCGCCGACCTGCTGGCGCCGCTGCCCTACACCAAGACGAACTTCGGCCGCCTCAACGAGGCGCCGTCGCACGCCTATCCGCTCGGCACCGATCAGCTCGGCCGGGATCTGTTGTCGCGCATGATCTACGGCGCGCGCGTGTCCATGCTGGTCGGTCTCGGCGCGCAGCTGATCATCGTGGCCATCGGCGTCCCCATCGGCGCGCTCTCGGGCTACGTCGGCGGACGGACGGATCTGGCCCTGACGCGTTTCATCGACGTCATGTACGCCTTCCCGCGTCTGCTGTTCGTGATCCTCGTCATGTCGATGCTCGGGGCCGGGCTCACCAACATCTTCATCGCCATCGGTCTCACCGGCTGGGTCGGCATCGCGCGGCAGACGCGCGCGCAGGTCCTGTCGATCAAGCAGAAGGAATACGTCGAGGGCGCGCGCGCGCTCGGCTCGCGCGGCGGCCGCCTGCTCTTCCGCCACGTGCTGCCCAACGCGCTCACGCCGATCGTGGTGGCCGTGACCTTCGGCATCCCGGAGGCGATCTTCACCGAGGCAGCGCTGTCGTTCATCGGCGTCGGGATCAATCCGCCCACGCCCTCGTGGGGTCAGATGGTCGGCGAGGGGCAGCAGTACATCCGCTCCTACTGGCATCTGTGCGTGTTCCCGTCGATCGCCATCGCCGTCACCATGCTGGCGTTCACGTTCTTCGGCGACGGCGTCCGCGACGCTCTCGATCCCAAAATGAAATAGGCACGACAGGAGGGCTCCATGAACCGACCCCCGATCTCCGATGCACAGATGGACCTGCTGGCGACGCGCCTGGCCGCGGGCGGCGTGGGCCGGCGCGATTTCCTCCGCGTGGCCGCCGGCCTGGCCGCGATGGGCGCGGCCGGCTTCAACGCCCGCCCGGCGTCGGCGGCGCCCAGGCTGGCCTCCGGTGAGAAGCTCGCCCGCGACCAGCACTTCCGGTACGGCGGCGGCGGGTGGTTCCAGAACGATCCCTCCAGCCACGATTACAACAAGGACCTGTATTGCTCGGGCGTGCCGTCGCTGTGGGCGGGGCTCATGAAGTTCGACGTCAACTTCCAGCCCGTGCCGTACGTGGCGGAGAAAATCACCTCCAACAAGGACGGCTCCGTCTGGACCTTCGTCGTCCGAAAGGACTCGAAGTGGTCGGACGGCTCGCCGTGCACGGCGAAGGACTTCGAGTGGTCGTGGAAGCGCCAGATGGATCCAGCCAGCAAGAATCCGTACTCGAGCTACTTCTACGACATCAAGGGCGCCGAGCCGTTCAACAAGGGCAAGGTGCCGGACGCCTCCCAGGTCGGCGTGCAGGCCAAGGACGACTGGACGCTGGAGGTCACGCTGGAGGGACCGCGCGGCTACTTCCCGGTGCTCTCCGCGTACCTCGCCGCGCTGCCCGCGCATCGTCCCTCGGTCGAGAAGCACGGCGACAAGTGGACGGAGGCGGCCAATCTCGTCTGCAACGGGCCGTTCACGCTCGAAGCGTGGGAGCACAACAAGGTCATGGTGCTCCGAAAGAACAAGCACTTCATCGGCGCCAACGACGTGACACTCGACAAGGTGACCATTCCGATCATCTCGGTGCAGTCAGGCGCCCTGCCGTACGAGGGTAACGAGCTCGACATGACGTCGCTGCAGACGGGTGACCTCAAGCGCCTGCGCGACGACCCCCGGACCGCGAAGCAGGTATTCCGGTATCCGTTCCCGGGGACGTGGTACCTCACCCCGCAGGTCACCAAGCCCCCCTTCGACAACGTCAAGGTGCGACGGGCGGTGGCGCACGCGATCGATCGGGACAACGTGGTGAGAGTCGCCGACGGCTTCGCTGTTGCCGCCCATTCCATGATCCCGCCGGGCTTCCCGGGGGCGGTCGACGACAAGAAGATTCGCGACATCCAGCGCTTCGATCCCAAGGCGGCCATGGCGCAGCTCAAGGGCACGCCGTTCGAGGGGGGACGCAACTGGCCGAAGATCACCCTGACGATGCGCGAGGAAGGCTACGGCAGCAAGCCGCTCGCGGAGGCCGTGCAGTCCGTCCTCCTCGAGCACCTCAACATGAAGACGGAGCTGGAGGTGCTGGAGCAGCGTGTCTTCCGCGCCGGCCTCTGGAAGAACGACTACCAGCTCGTCTGGATCCGCTGGTTCATGGACTACCCGGACCCGCACAACGAGTACTTCGACACCTTCTACGGCAAGAAGACGGAGGGCAAGCGCCAGGCCTGGGTCAACGACGCCTTCGACAAGGAGCTGGAGGCCGGCCGGGACACGCGCGACCTCAAGAAGCGGCTCGCCAACTACGCGAAGGCCGAGGAGATCATGCAGACCGACGTCGGTTACATTCCGGTGGCGTGGGTCGCGCGGTGGGCCGCCGCCAAGCCGCCGGTGCGCGGGCTCGAAAAGAACAAGCTGGGCGAGACCGTCGTCGAGGGCAACATCTATTTCGACATGCTGCCGCACATCTACATGGTCGAGCGCGCCTGAGACGGCCGACGCCGAGCGCCTTCGCGGCGAGCGTTCCGCCGCGTTCAGGAACCGCGCGCTGATGGACTGGCACGTGGTCGACGAACTCCGCGAGGCGCTCGGCGAGCCGCAGGGCCGATCTCACTGAACACGCTCGCTCTCCGCCTGCTGCCCGGCGCGGTCCTCATCGCCGCGACCGTCGCCCTGCTCACCGTGCCCGCACTGGCTCCGCTCGCGAGGTGGCTCCTGCCCGCGTATCCCCTGCTCGTGTTCCTCGCCGGCGCGCTGCTCGCGTGGCGCTTCCGGCGCTGGCGCATGCTCGTCGCGACGCTCTGGCTGGCCGCGGCCGAGCGGGCGCTCGCGGTCACGCTGGCGTCATCCACGCCGGCCGCGCACATCATGACGGCGACCGCCGCCGCGGCGCTGCCGCTCAACCTCACGGCGCTGGCGTGGCTGCCCGACCGCGGTCGCCCGGTGGTCGGCTGGAGCCTGGGCCTCGTCGCTGCCGAGGCGCTCGCCGGGGGGCTGCTCGCGCAGCCGGAAGCCGCACCGATCGCCGGGCTGCTCGCGCACCCATTTGCGGGCGGCCGGCTGCCGGCCATCGGCCTCCTCGCGTTCTCGGTCGCGCTCGGCCTGGCCGGGCTGCGGCTGACGCTGCGTCCGCAGGCGCTCGAGTGCGGGATGTTCTGGGCGCTGCTGGCCGCGCTGCTCGCCTTCGGCGCCGGCGCGCCGGCCTCGGCCTCGATCGCGCTCGCCGGCGCGGGGCTCGTGCTGCTCGTCTCGCTGGTCGAGACCTCCTACGCGATCGCGTACGGCGACGAGCTGACCGGACTGCCGAGCCGCCGGGCGCTGACCGAGAGTCTGCTGCGGCTGGAGGGCGCGTACACGATCGCGATGGTGGACATCGATCACTTCAAGGTCTTCAACGACACGTACGGCCACGACGCCGGAGACCAGCTCCTGAGGATGCTGGGCGCGCGTCTGGCCGAGGTGGGCGGCGGCGGCCGCCCCTTCCGCTATGGCGGCGAGGAGTTCGCGGTGATCTTCAGCGACACACCGCTCGACGATGCGCTGCCGCACCTCGAGACGCTGCGGCAATCGATCGAGTCGACGGGCTTCGGTTTACGCGGTCCCGCGAGCGTCCGCCGCCGGGACCGCGCGTCGCGCGCCGCGCGCCCGATACACCGCGTGTCCGTGTCGGTGTCCATCGGCGCCGCAGAGGCGGGACGCCGCGACGCGCCCGCGCACGAGGTGCTGGACGCCGCGGACGTCGCGCTCTACCGCGCCAAGCGCACCGGCCGCAACCGCGTGTGTACGTAGTTACGAGGAGCGTCGGCGGTGGGTCGAGGAGCGGCCCGGGTTTCCCGGGCCGCTCCGAGCGTTGGGGGTTTGGGGGCCATGTCGGGGCCCCCACGATCATTGGCGCTCCTCGATCTCGGCCTTAGCGCCCGCGCATCGCTTGCCACACCGACTCCGGCGTCAGCGGCATGTCGAGGTGGTGCACGCCCAGCGGCGCCAGCGCGTCGACGACCGCGTTCACCACCGCGGGCGGCACGCCGATGTTGCCGGCCTCGCCGAGGCCCTTGGCACCGAGCGGATTACGCGGTGTCGGCGAGTGCGCATGATGGACCTCGGCGCGCGGCACGTCGTCGGCGCGCGGCACCGCGTAGTCCATCAGCGTCCCCGACAAGAGGTGGCCCTCGGCGTCGAAGCGCACGGCCTCCATGGCGATCTGGCCCCACGCCTGCGCCAGCGACCCGTCGAGCTGACCGTCGGCGAGCAGCGGGTTGATGATCGTGCCCGCGTCGTCGATCCACACCAGCCGCTCGAGGACGAAATGGCCGGTCTCGCGCTCGACGCGCACCGCCGCCACGACGGCGCCGCCGCTCCACACCTCGTGTTCCGGCGCCAGCACGTGGCTCGCCTCGAGCCCCGGCTCTTCGCCGGCCGGCACCGGCCCGCGCCAGGCGAGCCGCGCGACGTCCGCCCAGCGAACGAAGCGGTCCGGCACGCCGGCCACGGCGAAGCCGCCCGCGGCGAGCCGCACGTCCTCGGCGTGCGCCTCGAGCAGGTACCCCGCGAGCCGGCGTGCCTTGGCCACGACGGCCTCGGCCGCGTGAACGAGCGCGCCGCCCCCGAGTGCGGTGCTGCGGCTGCCGAACGTCCCGATGCCCCGGCCGATGGCGGCGGTGTCGCCGTGACGGACCTCGATCGCCTCGGGCTCCACACCGAGGCGATCGGCGACGATCTGCGCGAACACCGTCTCGTGGCCCTGGCCGTGGGCGCTCGAGCCCGTCGCCGCCGTCACACGCCCGTCGGCCTCCACGCGCACGAGACCGCTCTCCCAGCCGAGCCCCGAGGGCTCGACGTAGACGGAAAGGCCGACGCCGACGAGCTCGCCGCGCGCGCGCCGCTCCGCCTGCGCGCGACGCAGCGCCGCGTAGTCGGCCGCCGCGAGCACGCGCGCGAGCAGCGCGGGATAGTCGCCGGAGTCGTAGCTCTGGCCCGTCGCCGTCGCGAACGGAAACCGCTCCGGAGGGACGAGATTGCGGCGCCGCAGCTCCGCCGGGTCCAGCGCCAGCGCGCGCGCCGCCTCGTCCACCAGCCGCTCGATGAGGAACGCGGCCTCCGGCCTCCCCGCGCCACGATAGGGCCCGACGGGCGGCGTGGTGGTGAACGCGCCGACCGCCTCGATGTCCACGTCGGCGATCGCGTACGGGCCCGGCAGGCAGCGGACGTAATTGCGCGGCGTCCCCAGCGCCGTGTAGCCGACGCTCGGGCCGAGCGGACACACGATGCGCGCACGCAATCCCAGGATGGCACCGTCGGCGGCGACGGCCAGCTCGCCGCGCGCGGCGGCGCCTCGACCATGGTGCGTGGTCAGCAGATCCTCCACGCGCGTCGAGATCCACTTGACCGGCCGTCCGAGCCGGCGCGCGAGCCACGGGATCAGCACCTCCTCGCGGTAGGGGCCGCCCTTGACACCGAAGCCGCCGCCGACGTCGGGCGCGATCACGCGCACCCGCTCCGGCGCCAGGCCCAGCAGCCGCGCCACCTCGTCGCGGATCCGGTGGGGCACCTGCGTCGAGGACCAGATGGTGAGCGCGCCGTTCTCCCAGCGCGCGGCGACGGCGCGCGGCTCGAGCGGCACGCCGGCCAGCCGCGTCTGGCGCACGTCGAGCGCGACGACGCGGTGGGCCGCGGCGAAGGCGCGGTCGGGGTCACCGGTGCTCACCGTGTACGTGAAGCAACGGTTGTCGTCGCGCCCGATCACCGGCGGCGCGCCGGCCGCCAGCGCGGCATCGGGCTCGGCGACGCCGGGCAGCGGCGTCCACTCGACGCGGACGAGCCCCGCGGCGTCGTGAGCAAGCACCGCCGAGTCCGCGACGACGGCGGCGACCGGCGTGCCCTGGCACCGCACAACGTCGTCCGCGACGTAGAGCATCTCCGGCACCACCATGCCCTCGATGGCGCGGATCATGCCGATGGGCGGGAACGCGTCGACATCGGCGCCGACGACGACGGCCACCACGCCCGGCGCCTTGCGAGCGGCGTCCACGTCCAGCGCGGCCACGCGCGCGTGAGCGTGCGGGCTCCGCACGAAGACGACGTGGGCCACGCCGTCGATCCGGAGGTCGTCGAGGAACCGGCCCTGGCCGCGCAGCAACGGCGGGTCCTCGCGGCGACGCGTGGCGCGGCCGACGTGGGTCATGGGGCCTCGAATTGTACAATCACGCCCATGCCCCGCGCGTGGGGTGGTATCGCGCTGGCCGCCGCCCTCCTGGGCGGCCCGGCGGATGCCGCCGCCCAGGTCTTCATCGACGCGTCGCCGCGGCCGGATTTCACCATCGGCCCGCTGTTCGTCGCCGCCACCGCGCCCGCCGACGCCGGCGCGCCCGTCGGCCTCAGCGTCACGTGGAACCTCGTGCAGCGGCACGGCGAGCGCCCGACGAAGAGGACGCTCGCCCTCTTCTGGCCCGCCGAGATCGCCGGCGCCACCGCGCCCGGCCCCGCCGATCCCGCTCTCGTGAACCACCTCGAGTCCCGCGGCTTCTCGGTGACCGCCTCGGGGCGGCTCGCGCTGCGCGCGCGCAGCCAGAGCCAGCTCGGGCTGCCGACGCCGGCCGACGATCTGCCCGTGAGCGCATCGTACGTCTCGTTCGTGCGCCGTGACGCGCCGCCGCAGGCCGGCACCGGCTCGCTCGTCTGGATTCCGCCCACGCCGCAGATGGGCGATCAGCGCTGGGTGCTGAACCTCACGCTCCCGATGCGCGGCCTCATCGGCCCGAAGCCCGCGACGTGGCTGGAGGAGCTCTTCTGGGGCCGCCGCAACACGCTCGCCCTGTCGTGGGGGGACGTCGGCTCGATCGCGTTCTACCCGCTCTATCACGAGCACCGCGACCGGATCGTGCATCTCGCGCGCGAGTACTCGCGGCTGTTCGTGAACTTTCCCGACGCCGACCACCTGCGGATCGAGCAGATCGAGCCAGCGGCCGCCACGCGGCGCGGCAGCCGATTGCGCGCCGGGACGGAGGTCGTCTCGCTGCCGCTCAGCACGGTGGACGCCGCGCCGCAGGTTCTCAAGGTAAATTACGCCTACTACCGCGGCGTCTTCTCGTGGCGGCCGGTGCTGATCTCGATCGGTCTGCTGATCCTGGGCAATCTCACGGGGCTCTGGATGATCAGCGGCGAGGTGCGTCGGTTCGTGCGCTCGCGGCTGCGCGTGGGCCGCGAGCACGCCGAGCGCGAGCGAACCCTCACGCCCGAGCGGCTCGCGGAGATCAAACCCGGCCAGTCCACGTACGACGACGTGGTGCGGCTGTGCGGGCTGCCGGACGAGGAGCATCGCCGCGTCGCCGCCGCCGATCGCCGCACCCTCGTCTACCGCGAGATGCACCGCCGGCCGGAGCGTCGGCTGAGCGTCGGCTGGCTCACCGCCGTGCGCCACTGGGACATCGAGCGGCACGAGGTCGAGATCGAGCTGGACGACGACCGCGTCGAAGACGTCGTCTTTCACGTGCGCCGCTCGCGCGCGAATGCCCCGGATTGAGCCCTACCCTCCGCTCCCCGCTCGCTTCCTGGTTCGCCGGTCCGGCGGCGCGCCGCCGGTTCACGCGGCGGGTCATCGGCCGCCGCGTCGCGTTACTGAGCGCGCGTGACGCCGCCTGGCGCGGCGTCGCGCCGGGCTTCTCGGGAGCGAGGGCGCTGATGCGCGCCGGCGTGCCCTTCCAGATCGCGCTCGAGCGGCGCTACGATCGCTCGGGCGATCCGCGGCGGCTGCCGACAGCGCTGAAGCGCGGAGCCACCGTCTACCTGCCGCAGGCGCACCAGGTGCTGCCGCGGGTGGCACGGCTGATGGTCGCGCTGCGCGAGACGCTCCTGGGTGCGCGGCACGAGGAGTGCTCGTTCCTGTTCCTCGTCGAGGGCCGCGGCCGCGAAGGCCTGGGCCTGCACCATGACGGCGAGGTGGACGCGTTCTGGCTGCAGCTCGAGGGACGCCGCACGGTCATGCTCGGCCCGCCCGTCGCGCCGCGCACCGCGCTCGACCTCGACGGGCGCCTCGCCGGCGGCCGCGGCTGGCGGACGCTCGATCTGCCGCCGGGCTCGCTGCTCTATCTCCCGCCGCGCACGCCGCACGCGGTCGTGTGCCACGGCCGCTCGCTGGCGCTGTCGCTCACCTGGTCACGGCGGCGGGCCCGCGCGCCGCGCGTGACGTGGGACGTCATCTCGGGCCGCGCCCGGCCGCGGCCGCGGCGCGATCCGCACTGGCTGTGGACGCAGGTGCCGGTGACCGTCGGCGCCCTCGACCACGCCCGGCGGCGCTTTCGCATGTACACGCCGGAGGGCGCGGCGTGGTTGCCGGCGCGTACGCGTCCGCTCGCGAGCCGACTGGCTGGCATGCCCGCCGTCGCCGCCGATGCGCCGGCCGCGGCGCCGCTGGTCGCCCTCGGCGTGCTCGCGCCCGAGGATCTCCCGCTCGTCCTCGTGCCGGCCGCCCCGCGTGCGCTCGACGGCTGGCGCTTCGTGTGATCGACAGGCATCGCCTGCCGTTCTTCTACGGCTGGGTCGTCATCGCCGTGGCCTTCGTCACGATGGGGATCGGCGTCAACACGCGCACGGCCTTCTCCCTGCTCTTCCCGCCGATCCTCGCGGAGTTCGGCTGGGACCGCGCGGTGACCGCCGGCGCGTTCTCCGTCGGCTTCCTCGTCGCCACCGCCTATGTGCCGTTTCTCGGGATGGCCATGGACCGCTACGGCCCGCGCGTGGTGATCCCGATCGGCATCGTGATCACGAGCGCGGGCCTCGCCCTGGCGCCGCTGACGAGCCGGCCGTGGCACCTGCACGTCACGCTCGGCGCGCTCGTCGGCGGCGGCTCGATCTTCATGACCTACATCGGCCACTCGCTCTTCCTGCCGCACTGGTTCGTGCGCCGTCGCGGACTCGCCATCGGCATCGCCTTCTCCGGCGTCGGTATCGGCTCGATCGTGCTGTTTCCGTGGCTCGGCCGGCTCATCGCCGCTTCGGGCTGGCGCGCGGCGTGCTGGGCGCTCATGGTCCTGCTCCTCGTCGTGCTGCTGCCGCTCAACGTGACGCTGCCGCGGCGGCGGCCGGAAGACGTCGGGCTCCGCCCCGACGGCGACACGGCGCCCGTCGGGGGCCGCCCCGTCGTCGACAACGTCGTCGACCGCGCGTGGGCGTCGGTGGACTGGACGCTCGGCCGCGCGATGCGCACGGCGCGCTTCTGGTGGCTCTTCGTCGGCTTCTTCGCCGCGCTGCTCGTCTGGTACATGGTGCAGGCGCACCAGACCAAGTATCTGCTGGACATCGGCTTCGATCGCGAGAGCGCCGCGTGGGCGCTCGGCGTGGTCGGGCTGACGGGCATCGTCGGCCAGATCGCGCTCGGCTGGCTCTCCGACCGCGTGGGGCGCGAGTGGGCATGGACGCTCGGCGGCCTCGGCTTCGCCGTGTGCTACGTGGCGCTGCTACTCCTGCCCGCACATCCGTCGCTGGGCCTGCTGTATGTCATGGTGGCGTCGCAGGGGCTTCTCGGTTACGGGCTCGCCTCGGTCTTCGGCGCCATTCCCGCCGAGATCTTCCAGGGCCGTCACTACGGGACGATCTTCGGCACGCTCACTCTCGGCGCCAACGCCGGCGCCGGATTCGGGCCCTGGGTGGCGGGCGCGATCTACGACCGCACGGGGACGTACACCCCGGCCTGGCTGCTCGCGATTGGGGCGTGCGCGGTGTCGGTTGTGACGATCTGGCTCGCGGCGCCACGCAAGGTCCGCGCGGTGGCCGGGCGCGTTCGGGTCTGAGGTGGTCGAGGAGCGCCACGGCTTCGCCGGGGCGGTCCGAGCGGCCGGGGGTATGGGGCCCTTCTAGGCCCCCCATGTCATAACACACGCGGCAGCAGTGCACTGATGGAGCCGCGCAGCACCGCGTCGGCGAGCGAATCCATCTCCGTGGGCTCGGCATTCACGATGACGAGGCGTGCGCCCGCCTCCTTGGCCA
>Ga0209471_1002593_pt1 | contig 10355 bp, 10 predicted proteins | sample GraSoiAngelo_128_FD_185885 | JGI IMG/M metagenome (GOLD analysis project Ga0209471, IMG submission 185885) | Grasslands soil microbial communities from the Angelo Coastal Reserve, California, USA - 14_0927_12_20cm (SPAdes) (version 2) | ecosystem: Environmental > Terrestrial > Soil > Grasslands ... | reverse complement strand
TTCGAATCTGCCACGGAGCCCCAGGCGTTACTTGTTCTCCAGCGATGAAACCATCATTCAGCCACCGATGAACCGTGGAAGTGTTAACCCCGAGGATCTGTGCTGCCTGGCGAATCGGCACGACCTTGCCGGTAGGTGGCTCTGCTGGCGCTTCGTAGCGCGGAATGTTGCGATAGCGACGCAAGCCGCAAACCTGATTCGCCGTGAAGCGTTCACCGCTTGCTGTTTTCCGTCCCTGACGATTGAGAATGCCAGCGATAACATCGTCCGCGAGTGGGCGGCCAGACGACGAAGTAGAGAGATCGTGTCTCGGTCGATGTGGAGGCCACGAAGCTTCATGCGCGGCAAAGAGAGATCTAATTCGATCAGAGTGCCGCCTCGCCAGCGCAGCGTAAGATGAGCGCGCCGTTCGGGGCGATCGACAGTAACAATCACCTCTTCCAGTAGAGTGCGTAGCAGCTCTTTGCGGTCGCGATCCGTGGTGGTAGGCGCTGTCCAGACCTTATGCAGATCGGAGCCGAGAGAAATAATCTTCTTTTTCTCTTCCTCGCTCAGCATGCGCGGGAGTTGTCGTGCTCGCCGTTCGATTCGACTTCTGCAGCGGCGAGATCGCGCAAGCGTTTTTCCCACTCGGTTTCGAGTCCACGTGCCACGAGTCTGTTTTCGGGTTCAAATGTTTTTGAGAACATTTGAAGGTGGAAGTCCGGCAAATTCCTCGTTCTACGCAAGACCATCCGCCAGCGGCTCTCTGCCCAAATTGAGAGCGCTGAAGGAGGAGCTTCGAAGACGCAGACATCTGTCCGTGGCGGAGCTCGGGAAATGGTTGAGGTCCGTTGTACAGGGATACTTCAACTATCATGCAGTTCCCGGGAATCTGGCCAGTCTTCGAAGTTTTCGGTTACAGGTGATCCGACGCTGGATGCGCGCGCTACGGCGTCGCAGCCAGAAAAGTCGGATGACTTGGGCACGACTCGGGGCTCTCGCGGAGCGCTGGCTCCCCAAACCTAGCATCCTTCATCCTTATCCCAATTTGCGCTTTGACGCCACACATCGGCGGTAAGAGCCGCATGCAGCAATTCTGCACGTGCGGATCCGTGCGGCGGGCGTCAGGTCAACTGGCGTCCCTACCGCGACCTGGAGTGTGGTCGACTGGATTGAGACGCTTCGCGAGAAGACGAGGGTTGTAATCTCCCTACAAACCTAATCGCTTAGGATTTGTGGTAGAATGAATTTGGTGCCGACAGTTCTCAGATTTCGTGGACTGCGCGTGGTGATCTACCCAAACGATCACCGGCCTGCCCACGTTCACGTAATCGGGGCAGACTGTGAGGCGGTATTCAGTCTTGGTTGTCCAAGCGGGCCTGTCGAGCTACGTGAAAATTACGGGTTTCGCCGTGGACAGATTTCAAAGATTGAAGCTGCGTTAACGGAATCCTTGGGAGATCTGTGTCAGGCGTGGGAGGAAATTCATGGGATCGCGTGACAATTTCGAACTCGCAAACCAGCGAGCTAAGGAGCTTCAAACGTCCTTTCCTAAGGCCGTCTCCGCTCGATACGACCGGAAGAATAGACGCATCGAGATTCAGCTCAGCTCGAATCTAAATGTGAGCTTCTCACCGCGGCATGCTCAAGGTTTGGGAGAGGCCACATCCTCACAGCTTCAAGAAATTGAGATTAGCCCATCTGGTTTCGGAATCCATTTTCCAAAACTGGACGCGGACCTTTATCTGCCGGCGATTTTGCAAGGCTTTCTCGGGTCTCAGAAGTGGATGGCATCCAGGCTTGGTCAAGCGGGCGGTAAATCGAGAAGCGCAGCTAAGAAAGCAGCTTCGAGAGCCAATGGAAAACTAGGGGGAAGGCCTAGAAAAGTAAGTCGAGGCGGTCACTAAACCGCTTGGCAAACGCAACGCGAATCCTTCAATCTTGAAGAATTTTTTCAAGAGCCGCGCAGACTTGTTAACGTAAGGTTCTGAGCGGGCGTCGTACAATTGCAGTACGGCATGCGGGCGGCGCGGCTTGACGCAGCCAGGCATCAAATGCCACGGCCCGGAGTATCTGAGGATCATCTACGGCCCGGAATATTTGCTGCCAGAAAATTCGGAGCGTCTCCGCGACCGCTCAGTTTCCACAAAGCGGTCACTGGCCCTGCGAGAGTTCGCTCTTGGCATTGAAGCGCTGGAAAGATTTGTCCGCCAAGAACCGCTCCGCCACGTGCACGAGTGTGTTTTCGGGGTGCTCGCCCTTGAAAGCGAACCGGTCGATCCGCGTCTGTAGCCTCTTAGGGCTCCGCTAGGTCGGCTTGGTTCGTGACGGTTACATGGTCGGGCGGTGTGGTGAGACTTGAACGTGGCCTTTGATCGCTACATTGGAATCGACTACTCCGGCGCGGAGACATGCGAGTCCAGCCTCAAGGGCCTGCGCGTCTACATGGCCGATCAAGTGAGAGAACCCCGCGAGGTGCTGCCCCCGTAAGAACTGGTCACGTAAAGAAATTGCGCACTGGCTTGTCGAACGCCTTTCAGAAGCACCCCCGACATTGGCTGGCATCGACCACGGCTTTTCGTTCCCGCTCCAATATCTCGAAAAGTACGACCTGCCCCACGACTGGCCGGCCTTTCTAGACGACTTTCAAAAACATTGGCCGACCGATGAGGACGGCACCTACGTTGATTTCGTTCGAGAGGGCGAGTGCGGAAATGGCGTGGCCCGCGCTGGTAAGTCACGCTGGAGACGGATCACAGAAGTACGGGCTGGTGCGAAGTCGGTATTTTTATTTTGACGTGCCTGGCTCCGTCGCCAAATCGACACACGCGGGAATCCCTTGGCTGCGCTTTATCCGACTGCGAACCGGAGATCGAGCTCATTTCTGGCCATTCGATGGCTGGAAGGTGCCGCCGGGCAAATCGGCGGTCGTCGAGGTCTATCCGGCGTTGTGGAGCCACAGCATCCCGCGCGATAGCCGCGACTCCCATCAGCAGGACGCATACTGCACTGCGGAGTGGCTCCGCCGGGGCGACCTAGGCGGCAGTCTCGAACAGTACTTGAGGCCGAGCCTGACCGACCGCGAACGAAAGGTCGCCGAAATTGAGGGCTGGATACTCGGGGTTGCCTAATGGAAAGGCGAGTCCTGCCGACGAGACCCCAGGCTCGCTGGCGACCCCAAATTTGCGTCGCTATGACGCAAGGTTCGACGCAGTTCGACCACCGCTTGACCTATGCATGCGGGAAAAATCTACCATAAGTACCCGTCCCCAAGGAGGTACTCTAACGGAATGGTATAAAGGGAAAACACACCTCCCCGTACGGCGGCAAATCTCGACCGAGATTTGGCGCTACCCTCACTATGGGCCACTGGCGCCAACATCGGCCTAGGGGCTTGTCTATGGAACTCCGTCACCCTCATCCGCTTCCGTTGAGCGGGCCTTCTCAAATTTCCGAAAAACAGGCAGAATCCCATGGGTGCGCGTAAGCGGGAATAAAGGTCAGACAATTCGGCATGAGAATCAATCCGCAGAGCTTTTTTAATTTTTGTGCTAATCACTCGGCGCTGTTGACCGCGCTGGCGGCTCGCGGCGGGGAATTTTCTGAAGCGGAAGCCATGCGGTTGATTCGCGCCAATCCGTGCATTGGCGAGGAGTTGCCCGAAACTGCGTGGCGGCGATTGCGCGAACTGCAGATTCTCATTTCCACTGAACCGGGCAGTGAACTCTTCCTCATTGCCGAACCAGTGGCCAGACTCCTGAACTATCTGTTCAACGAAGCAAACCCCGCAACGCCGGAAATAATTCGCGGTTACGTTGCGTCACTCGAAAGAGCCAATGGGCAACTCGCCCGCGCGTTGGAAGACGAGGACGTCCAGCGTGTCAATTTCGCTTTCGAGGAAATCACCCAGACACTGCGTCGAATCCATGCCGACCTGAACGAGACACAGAGTGCAATTCTTGTTGAGGTCGCACATTATAAAACTCAACGGCCCCGTGTTTCGGTGCGGGAAAAGTACAAGCGCATCGTTCATTGGATGGAGCGCTACGTTGAGCCCATGATTGAAATCGTCCGCGCCGACGGGCCGCTGCGTACTACCTTTGACGAAACCGAACGACTGCTCCATCGCGCCCGCGAAGAGGCATTGTTCAACGACCAACCAGCGTTGGCACGCAACCTGCGCTTCCTGCGGCTGGTGGGCACACATGCGCTCCGCATCTTCACGCAATGCCGGAAGGAAATTCAGCCGCTTTACGAATCGCTGCGCCGTTCGAGCTTTATCGCAGAAGGTGCGGCCAGGGCGCTAGAACAGTTACAGGCGAGCGGCCTGTCGAGATGGGGCAACGAGCACCTCATCGGAGTCGCCGTGTGGCGCTTTCAAAACGTGCCGAGCGACACGGCGATTTTGGTGACTTTGCGGCGCGTCATCGAACATCCGCCCGAACCGCCGCCCGTGCTGAAATTTAGGGCAGAAGATGAAGCTCCCGAAGCGCTGCTTCGCCTCATCTGGTTGGAGTCATTACCAAACCGCGTAACTGAGAATTTGCCTGTGCAAGATTTGTTGGCGTGGCTCGCGGAGAATTGTTCAGGGCGAAACATTTCAGATGTGCTCGCCGCTTTGAGCGTTTTGGTGTTTCACAGCGACTTCAACGCCACCTTCACTGAGCGAGAGCCTCGCACTTACGAGCTCGAAGGCGGTGAAATTACGGCGTCGCCTGTGACCTTGACTTCCGCATGAATGCGCTTCCGCATTTGGAGAGCATCTTCGACCGCCTGAGGCGCGGCTACCATCTCGGCCCGGACGATGAGCCTGAGTTCTCCTGTTTGTGCGAGCGGTTTGACGAATACGCCGCCTACTTCGCCGCGCTGGGTATTACGCTGGTCCGCCACGAACGCGAGTTTTTCTATTTCAATGCGGATGACCCAGAGACCGTGCCGGATACGCTGCCACGTATCGCAGTCTTTTCATACATCATAGTTGACCATGCGGCCAACCACGGCCGCCCTATTGAGGAATTCATCTTCGGCCAAAACTTCCTCGTGACGGCGCTACCGCATTTCACGCTCGACCGCTACACGGCGTTACTAAGACAGGTAGAAGTGCATGACATGAGTGACCTAGAAAACGTGCTGAATCACATGCAGCGAATCGGTTGGGTCAAGTGGTTGTCCAATGACGAATTCCGGTTTCTCCGTCCGTTCTACCGCGTCTTTGGCAAGTGTGTCGAACTGACGCAGGCCGCCCACACTTCAGCGGATGACGGATCGGGTTCGGCAAGCGCAAGTGCCGAAGATCTCGTAAATCGTGAATGATAGGTTCCGATGCCTACTGGCCCACAGCGACTCATCCTCATCCGCTCCGGTTGTTACGAATACGCCGAGATCGAACTGACCAGTGCACTGCAAATTGTTGGCCCGAATAATACCGGAAAAACCGCGCTGATCAATACGCTTCAATTTCTCTACTTGGACGACCGCCGCCACATGGAGTTCGGTTCCTACACGGCGGAGCAGACACGTGAGTTCTACTTCCTGAATCAATACAGCTATATCCTATTCGAGTGTCTTGCGGCGACTGGCAAATGCGTTATTGGCTGGCGGGGACAAAGCAAAACCAGCGGTGGTGAGCCAGAACGATTCTTCCACATCGGCCCCTTTGATCGCTCAGATTTTCTTGACGAAAAGAATCAAGTTCGCGAGGCGCGTGAGGTGAACGCCAGGCTTGCGTTAAAGCAGTTTCGCGCCATCAAGAGTGCGCAAGAGCACAGGGAATTGGTGTTGCCCGCTGTCAACGGCGACGGGCGGGGCCTTGGTGTAGTGGCGTTGCGTGACTCTGATAAATATCATAACTTTCGTGAGACATTAAAGAACTTGCTTGCCTTGAGCGCCATCTCACAGGACGAGATGCGCGACCGTCTACTAATGCTTGCCGACATCCCGCCCGACCGCACTGCATTCGACGCGCGCGAATTGTTCGGTGACGATTACGACCTCATCCGCAACCGGCGCGAACAGTTACTGAAATTCAAGAAGAATCAGGAATTGGTGGAGCATCTCGTTGGCAAATTCGCCGAGCGCGAAACCGTTCGTGGCGAATTGATGTGGCGCTGGACCGATTTGCGAGCTAAGTGCCAGACCTTCCAGAAAGACAATAAAGAAAAGCTGGCGAAGCTTCTGGAAACGAAGACCGAGCAGGTAGCGAGGATTCAGGAACTCGAAACTGAAGCGGCTGAACGGCGCAGGGACGTGACGACATTCTCGGAGCAAAAAGGCGGATTGCTTGCGCCACTCAAGAGCATCGAAGATCAAGACAGTGAATTCAAAGGGTTTCCATCGGAACTGGAACGTGCCGCGCTTAGTAACCTCAAGCACGAAGTTCGGGAGCTCGAACTGCAGCTTGCGAGCGCGGAAGGTGAATCGCGCGAGAGGGCCAAACGCAACTTCGAAAGTCTAGCCGACCGCGTGAAACAGAAGGAGGAAGCTATTGCTCATTTTGACCACCTTGCAGTCACCGCCCTGCGCAGGCATTTTACAGACGGAGAACTAAACACCATTTTCCGATTACTCAATCGCGATCTGATGGAGATACCGGTGGGACCGGATGGCGTCACGACTTCGGGGCAGGATGAATTAGTTGAGAGGTTACGTAACTTGCTTTCGCGTGTGCAAAACGGAGTCTACCGAGACGCCATCGTTTCTCTTCCTTTGCCCAAAGCCGGAGAGCCGCTGGCGGGACTGGAGAACCCGGACACTGCTCGCGATCAACTCGTTGAATACCAGGGCGACCTCAAAAGATGGGGAAAAATCCTCGCCGCTATTGAACAGCGCGAGAAACTTGGGTCTCAACTTAGAGCTAAGCTCGCGGAAAGCGAGGCGTGCGAAAAACGGCTGTTTCGATTCGAGGAATTCCAGAAAGCCAAAGCAGGCGAAGTACGCCTCCGCGCCGAATTGAGGAAGGTCGAAGCCAATATCACTGCCGCGAGTGAACGCATTGACAAGCTTGCTTCACAACTCAAAATCGCCGAGAAAACTAAATCCGACGCGGAAGCCGAGATTAGAAAACATGAGGACGCTTTCAGCAACATCATGGGCAAGTTCCAGCAATGTATCTTTCCTGAGTTCTCGGCTAAGACGCGTATAGCCGAAGGCATCCCCAATGATTTTGATGCGGCCACCGCTCTGTTTCTGAGGCAGCAGGACAGACAAGCCAAGCTGACCGATGAAGTCGCGAGTCTTTTCAAGCAGACCGAGCTATGCTTCGGCGATGTGTTTAGCGGTGGCGACGAATACGACGCAATCGCCGCTTTGCAGGCGGAATTGGAGGCACTGGCCGAGAAAGAAGAAGCTCTGGCGCGCGACTGGAACGCTCACATCCATAGGCTGAGAGCGACGTTTGACCATGTTCTGAGAAACCTTGATGACATTCGCAGTGCCGCTACGAAAATCAATCGAGCATTCACTAAGGTTCAAATCTCAAACCTCAAAGCCGTGAAGCTTGAAGTCGTCGAGCAAAATGACTTGGTGGGCTGGATCAAACGCCTTGCGGCGTTCGAGCCGGGCGGATTATTTGATGCCGACCCACAGCAAGAGTCCGCCATTGCCAACTTCCGTCGAAAGATTCAGGACAATCCTGTAATTCGTTTCACGAACCTGTTCACACTTAGTTTCGAGGTGGTAGGTGCGGACGACCAGCGGCACACTTACCATGATTTCCGGCAAATCGAATCGCACGGCACGACTATCACCCTGAAAGTGCTGTTCAATCTGCTATTGTTGAAAGACCAGTTGCGGCGCGATGAGTGCGCCGTGCCGTTCTTCCTAGACGAAATTCAAACGCTCGATCCGGCAAACAGGCACGCCATACTCCGCACCGCACGGCAACTGGGCTTCATCGCGATCACCGCCGCGCCCGAAGCCGTCAGCGAGGTGGACGCCCTTTACTTCCTACAGCCACAAAACGGTCTGATTGTCCTGCGCAACAAACATCGGGTGACCGTTAAGCGGGCTTCTGCCGTCGAAAGCCGATGAAGCTTCAAACCCAGGCACAAATCAAACTGCGAGACTTAGCTGAAATTGGATTTTTGCCACAGAGTCAATGCGGTCGGGGCTTTCTGAAACTACTTGGGCCATTGCTGGACAGCGGAGTTGTGTGTTGGCAGCGATGCGGCGTGGGACGCCGACTTGTTGTGAATGACCGCGATACGTTGAGAGACTTTTCCAAGCAGCGCTTTCCCGACGCAGCCTTGCCGAGTGACGCAGGAAGCCGCGTTGCCGGCGTGGGCCGTTTCCGCGACACAAAAGCGCTGGCAAACAGCGAAGGCGAAATTATTTCTCTCCGTGTCTGGAAGAACGAAGCCCTGTTGAAAAATGGCAAACCCTTTGACGCCGCCGCACTTTCTTTGGAACACGGCATTTTTTCCTTTCTATTCACGCCGAGTTGTCCCTACACATTGGTCGGCACGTGTGCGCTGACAGAAAACCCAGCGGTGTTTGTGGCTGCCGAGTACCTCAATCTAAGCGTGGACGCGGCGATTTACGGGCACGGACGGATTTCCAGCCGCGAATTGGATTGGCTGGCTCGCACAACGAATTCCAAGTTCAGTCTGCTGCATTTGCCAGACTATGACCCCTCGGGCCTGTCTGAATTTCAGCGGCTGCATGCACGTCTCGGAAAACGCGCCACGCTCTATTTGCCGAGCGACTTAGAATTGCGATTCGCTCGATTCTCAAACCCAGAATTGCTCAAAAGGGCGAACAGCCAAGCCATGCTTGCGCGACTGCGCAGGTCAGAATTGGTCGCGATTCGCCCTGTCCTCGCACTGATTGACCGCTACAATGCCGGGCTAGAACAGGAAGCCTTGTTGATTCCCTCCTGACTAAACTCCGAACCAGATTAACCTGTCGTGCGCCATGCCAATTTTCTTTGGGATTGGGCCTCGCGTAGGTGATTGATCCTATTAAGCTGGAAAAAGGCCAAAAACATCTTCACGCAAGTGAGGTGCGTGGCGGAGCACAGGGAGTTCAGCCCGGGGGCAATCGCTTAAGCTTCGATGGAATCTGGCGGTGACAACCGATCTCCAAGTCTAGCGACGCCTGTCCATCTCGGTGCACTGCGTACGCATATTGTGCGGACTTCTATCCGGACACGTTCGGCTTGTGGAGAGTATAAGTATCTGATATAAAGAGCGGTTAGTATGGGAACAACGCTGCGCAGACAAGCGGACATTTCAGCGGACTTGGCAAAGGACCACGGTGAATCCCCGGCCGAAATGGAGCCGTTGCTCATCGGCGAAACCTCACGTTTTCGCGGTCCCCTGACTGATCTTGCAGTCGAACTGGCGCAAAAGGCTGCCGGATTTCGACGGAGTTTGCCAGGGAGTCTTCTGAAGTCTCTGGCCGACCTCGTTCGTTCGATGAACTGTTACTACAGCAACCTGATCGAGGGACACTACACACACCCCATTGACATCGAGCGCGCCCTAAAAAACGACTACAGCAAGGATGCGCGCAAGCGCGATCTGCAACTCGAAGCGAAGGCGCATGTCGCTGTCCAGAAATGGATTGACGAAGGCGGCCTGAAGGGACGCGCTGTAACAACGGAAGGCATTTGCGAAATCCACAGACGTTTTGGTGACGAACTGCCCGAGTCATTGCTTTGGGTGGAAGAGCTCGAAGGCAAGGAACGCGTTCGCGTTGTTCCCGGAGAATTGCGCAAGCGGGACGTAAAGGTGGGCGGCCACGTTGCTATCAGCCCAAGTGCTCTACCGCGATTCCTAAAACGCTTCGAAGAAGTTTACGCTCGTCTCGGTAAAACCGATTCCATTTTGGCTGCAGCTCCGGCGCATCACCGGCTCGTGTGGATTCACCCGTTCTTGGATGGCAACGGCCGCGTGGCGCGCCTCATGTCACACGCAGCGCTGCTAGAGACGCTGGACACTGCTGCTGTTTGGTCCGTAGCGCGTGGTTTGGCACGGAATGTCGAGGATTACAAAAAGCACCTCGCCGCTTGCGATGCGCCGCGGCGTAACGACCTTGATGGTCGCGGGAATCTGAGTGAGGAGGCGCTTGCGGCGTTCACGGAATTCTTTCTGAAGACTTGCATCGACCAGGTGAGCTTCATGGAGAGCCTGATGCAGCCGGATCGCCTCCGTGCGCGCATACTCCTCTGGGCAGAAGAAGAGATCAAGCTCAAGAATCTTCCTCCGCGCTCTGGGCGAGTGCTCGAAGCGTTGCTCTACCGGGGAGAACTGCCGCGTGCCGACGTGCCCAGTGCCGCTGGCGTGGTTGAGCGCCATGCCCGACGCGTTGTGTCTGCGTTGATGGCTCGCGGCGTGCTCGCCTCGGAAGGGCCGCGTGCAGCATTGCGCCTTGTT
>Ga0209471_1002591_pt1 | contig 10361 bp, 9 predicted proteins | sample GraSoiAngelo_128_FD_185885 | JGI IMG/M metagenome (GOLD analysis project Ga0209471, IMG submission 185885) | Grasslands soil microbial communities from the Angelo Coastal Reserve, California, USA - 14_0927_12_20cm (SPAdes) (version 2) | ecosystem: Environmental > Terrestrial > Soil > Grasslands ... | reverse complement strand
AGGGAGGGCGACGTTCCGGAAAAGGACTGGCTCCTCGGAAGCGGGCCGCTCGGATGGCGCGGACCCTGGGGAACGACGTACGCCTCCAATCTTCGGCTGACCGTCCCTGCGATGACCGAAGATACTTGGGTCGTGTACATCAAGACGTTCAAGCCGCGCCCACCCATGCCGTGGTGGAGCATGAAGGAAACGACGGAGCCCGACCTTCGCGCCATGTACCAGTACATCAAGAGCCTGGGCCCCGCAGGCCAGCACGCCCAGGCCTACCTGCCGCCGGACCGGGAACCCAAGCAGCCGTACAACCAGGCTCCGCTGCCTCCGAAATAGCGGCTTGACACCCCGTTGAGCAATCGCTCATAATTCGTGAGCGATCGCTCAATTCGAACTCCAATTCCCGCCTTATCCCGCATGGCAAGGCCTGCTGCAGCCCGCGTCAGCTCCCGTTCTCCGGCGATCGACCAGAAGGAAAAGCTCATCGCCGCGACCGAGCGCTTGCTTTCCTCGCAGGGCCTCGGCTGCGTAACGACGCGGGACATCGCCCGGGCGGCAAAAGTAGCCGAAGGCGCGCTCTACCATCATTTCGGCGACAAGGCCGAGCTGATCCTGTCGGTGGTGCTGCATCAGCTGGGCGATTTTCCCGACGTGCTGCAGAGCCTTCCCCTGCAGGTCGGGCAGAACGCGGTGGAGAAGAATCTCGACCGGGTGCTGGCGAGCGCGTTCGCTTTCCATTACCGGATCGCGCCGCTCGTTTGCTCGCTTTTCGCCGACCAGGAGCTGCTCGGGCGTGTTCGCAGCATGATGCGCGAGCGCTCCATGGGGCCTGCGCGCACGACCTCGGTGATCGCCGCCTATCTGCGCGCCGAGCAGCAGCTCGGCCGGGTGACGCCCGCCGCGGTACCCGAGACGGTCGCCGACCTGATGCTCGCCGTGAGCTTCAACACGGCTTTGCGCGATCATTTCTTCCACGGAGGCACCGAGGGGGAAGCCAAAGTACAACGCCAGCTACGTGAGGCGGTCCGTGCGCTGGTCGTCGGCCTCGGTCCGAAGGACGCAGGCAAGCCCGCGAGGGAAAAGAGATGACCACGCAGGTTACGTTCCTCAGCCTTACGATCACCGCGCCGGCCGCTTTTGTCGCCGCCTGTGCGGTGGGCCCCGACTACAAGGCGCCGGTCGCCCCCGCGGTGGGCATCTACACCGAAAGGCCGCAGCCAGAGCGCACCGAAGCAGCCCCGGTGCGCGGCGGAGAGGCGCAGCGCTTCGAGGTGGGGGGAAAGATCTCGGCCGAGTGGTGGACGCTCTTCGGTTCGCCCGAGCTCGACGGGCTGATGCGTACCGCGCTCAGCGGCCATCCGAGTCTCGCCGCAGCGCAGGCCGCGCTCCGCCAGGCCGAGGAGAACTTGAACGCCCAGTACGCGGTGCTCTACCCGAGCGTCGACGTGGGCTTGTCGGCGAGGCGCCAGCGCATTTCCGGCGCGTCCTTCGGCAATCCTGCCGGCACCATCAGCCCCTTCAACCTGTACAACGCTTCGGTCAACGTGTCCTATGCCATCGACGTGGCGGGTGGCGCGCGGCGCGAGCTCGAGGCGCTGCAGGCGGGCATAGACTTCCAGCGCTTCCAGATCGAGGCCACCTACCTTTCGCTGACGGGGAACATCGCGACCACCGCGTTCCGCGAGGCGTCGCTGCGCGAGCAGCTCCGCGCGACGCGCGATATCGTCGATTCGCAGGACCGCCAGCTGCAGCTGGTCGAGAAGCAATTTGCGCTCGGCGCCCTCTCTCGCGCCGACGTGCTCGCGCAGCGCGCGCAGCTCGCGCAGACGCGCGCGAACCTCCCTCCGCTCGAGAAGGCCCTCGCGCAGACGCGCAATCAGCTTGCGGTGCTGATCGGCAAATTTCCCGACGAGGCGCGGCTGCCCGAGCTCGATCTTGCGGCGTTCCGGCTGCCGCAGACCCTCCCGGTCAGCCTGCCCTCGGACCTCGTGCGCCAGCGGCCCGACATCCGCTCGGCGGAGACCATTCTGCATCAGACGAACGCGCGCATCGGCGTCGCGCAGGCGCTCATGTTCCCGCAGCTGACCTTGAGCGGAAGCTACGGCACGGCCGCGACCCGAGGCGTCCAGCTGTTCGGGGACCCGGGCACGCAGATCTGGAACATCGGCGCCAGCCTGCTTCAGCCGATTTTTCACGCAGGGCAGCTCCAGGCGAGGAAGCGCGGTGCGCAAGCCGCCTACGACGAGGCCTTCGCGCAGTATCAGCAAACCCTCCTCGGCGCATTCCAGAACGTGGCCGACGTGCTCTTCGCTCTGGAGTTCGACGCGGTCGCGCTCAAGGCGCAGGCCGATGCCGAGTCCGCCGCGCGCGAAAGCCTCGACATGACGATCAAGCAGCTCCAGTTCGGCTCGGCGAGCTATCTCGCGCTTTTCAACGCGCAGCGCCAATACGAGCAGGCGAAGATCGGGCTCGTTCAGGCGCAGGCGGCGCGCTATGCGGACACCGCGGCTCTCTTCCAAGCGCTCGGTGGGGGATGGTGGCGCCGCGCTGAGCAGGACCCGGCGCGGCCCTCGCTCGCCAACTGAGACGGTGTCAGGAAAGAAAATACTAGGGAGTCGCATCCGATGACTAAACGTATGCTCATCATGCTGGGCGCGGTGGGGCTCGTGTTTGGCGGGATATTGGTCTTTCAGCTCCTTGTCAAGCCCGCCATGATGCGAAAATTCATCCCCGTGGGCGTGATCCCGCCGCAGACCGTCTCGACGGCCAAAGCCGGATTCTCCGAATGGCAGGGCGAGTTCCAGGCCGTGGGGACGCTGCGTGCGGTCCGCGGCGCGGACATTGCGCCCGAGGTGGCTGGCGTGATCACCGCCATTCACTTCCAGTCGGGCCAGGAGATCGAGGCCGGCGCGCCGCTCGTGCAGCTGAACGCCGAGGCAGATTTCGCGAGGTTGCAGTCGCTCGCGGCGGCTGCCGAGCTCGCGGAAGTCAACTACCAGCGCGATCAGAAGCAACTGGAGATCCAGGCAGTGAGCCGGGCGGTGGTGGACGCCGATGCAGCGAACCTGAAGAGTGCTAAGGCGCAGCTCGCGGAGCAGCAGGCGCTCGTGAACAAGAAGCTCGTGCGCGCGCCCTTTGCCGGGCGTGTCGGGATCCGGGCGGTGGACATCGGGCAGTACGTGACTGCCGGAACCAAGCTCGTGACGCTGCAGGCGCTCGACCCGGTGTACGTGGATTTCTACGCGCCGCAGAAATCACTCGGGAAAATCGCGCCGAAGCAGAGGATGGTGCTTCAGACCGACGCTTTCGCCAGCGAACGGTTCCCGGGCGAGATCAGCTCGATCGACCCGAAGGTGGACCCGGCGACGCGAAACGTCCAGGTGCGGGGCACCGTCCGCAACCCCAAGCGCACGCTCTTACCCGGTATGTTCGCGACCGTCGCAATCACGTCGGGGGAACCGCAACGCTATATCACGCTGCCGCAGACGGCGGTCTCCTACAATCCCTACGGCGACACCGTATTCATCGTGGAAGAACAAAAAGGGGAGGACGGGAAGGCGAGGCTCGTCGCGCAGCAGAAGTTCGTAACGACGGGCGGCACGCGCGGGGACCAGGTAGCGATCCTCTCGGGCGTCAAGGAAGGCGACACTGTGGTCACCGCGGGACAGATCAAGCTGCGCTCGGGAGGGGTACCCGTGATCGTCAACAATTCGATCCAGCCGGCGAACGAGCGGGCGCCGCAGCCCAAGGATCAGTAAACCGGAGGCGCCGATGAGGAAGTTCACCGATATTTTCATCGAGCGGCCGGTCCTCGCGACGGTCGTGAGCCTGACCGTGCTCGTGCTCGGTCTGCGCTCGATCGGGCTCCTGCCCGTCCTGCAGTACCCGCGCACGCAGAACGCGGTCGTGACCGTGACCACTGTCTACGTCGGCGCGGACCCGGCGCTCGTCGCGGGCTTCATCACCGCGCCGCTCGAGAACTCCATCGCGCAGGCGAACGGCATCGACTACATGAGCTCGGTCAGCCGCCAGAGCGTGAGCACGATCACGGTCGCCCTGCGGTTGAACTACGAGGTCGACAAGGCGCTCACCGAGATCAACACCAAGGTCAACGCCGTCGTCAATCAGCTGCCGCCGGGCTCGCAGCAGCCTGTGCTCACCGTCGCGGTCGGCCAGACGATCGCCGCGATGTATATCGGTTTCGCGAGCGACGTGCTTCCGCCCAACAAGATCACCGACTACCTGATACGCGTCGTTCAGCCGAAGCTACAGACGGTCGAGGGCGTGCAGTCGGCCGACATCCTCGGCGGAAAGCTCTTCGCGATGCGCGCCTGGCTCGACCCGGACCAGCTCGCCGCGTACAACCTTACCGCGGCGGATGTCAGCAGCGCGCTTGCCGCGAATAACTTCCTCTCGGCGGTGGGCACGACCAAGGGGCAGATGGTGCAGGTGAACCTCACCGCCTCGACCAATCTGCGCTCGGTCGAGGAGTTCAAGAACCTCGTCGTCAAGCAGCAGGGCGGCGCGGTCGTGAGGCTCAGCGACGTCGCCAAAGTGACCCTCGGCGCCGAGGACTACGAATCGGAAGTCGGCTTCGACGGGAAGAAGGCCGTCTATATCGGCATCAGCGTCGCGCCCGCGGCGAATCTGCTCGATGTCATAGCGCGGGTGCGCAACGTCTTTCCGGGCATCAGGGCGCAACTGCCGCAGGGCCTGCAGGGCCAGATCGTCTACGACTCCACGAAATTCGTGAACAGCGCAATCGACGAAGTCATCTGGACGCTCGCGCAGGCCCTCGTCATCGTGACGCTCGTGGTATTCGCCTTTCTCGGCTCGGTCAGGTCGGTGCTGATCCCGACGGTGGCGATCCCGCTGTCGCTCGTCGGCACGTTCACGCTGATGTTCGCGCTCGGCTACTCGATCAACCTGCTGACGCTGCTTGCGCTCGTGCTCGCGATCGGCCTCGTGGTGGATGACGCCATCATCGTGGTGGAAAACGTCAACCGCCACCTGGAAGAAGGCATGAAACCCACGCAGGCGGCGATCCTCGCCGCGCGCGAGCTCGCCAACCCGATCATAGCGATGACCATCGTGCTCGTGGCCGTCTACGTGCCCATCGGTTTCCTCGGGGGACTGACGGGGGCGCTCTTCACCGAATTCGCTTTCACGCTCGTGGGCGCGGTCACGGTGTCAGCGGTGGTCGCGCTCACGCTCTCGCCGATGATGTGCTCGCGCCTCCTGAAGCCCCACGACCCGAACGAGAAGGGCTGGGATACCAAGCTCGTTGTGCTGCTGAACCGCGGCTTCGACGCGCTGCACCGGCGCTACGAGCGCCTGCTCCACGGAACGCTCAACTGGGTACCCGTGACCGCAGTGTTCTCGCTCGTCGTTCTCGGAAGCATCTATTTCCTGTACGCCACCGCCAAATCGGAGCTCGCGCCGCCCGAGGACCAGGGCGTCATCATCAGCGCTGCGCAGGCCGCGCCCAACTCGACGCTGCAGCAGCGGCAGCTCTATACGCGCGTCGTGTACGAGACTTTCGTGAAGCACCCGGAGACCGACCACGTGTTCCAGCTCGACGTTCCGGGGCAGACGATAGCCGGTATGGTGTTGAAGCCCTGGAGCGAGCGCAAAGCCACCGCCGCCCAGCTTCAGCCCGTCCTCCAGAGGGAACTGGAGAGCATAACGGGGCTGCGTGCAGCGGCATTCCAGCCGCCGTCGCTTCCCGGCGCCTTCGGTCTTCCGGTGCAGTTCGTCATCCAGACGACCGACCCCTTCGAGCGCTTGTTCCAAGTGGCCTCCGCTTTCCACCAGGAAGCGCAGAAGAGCGGCATGTTCATCTTCGTCGATAACGACCTCAGGTACGATCTGCCGCAGTCGACGATCGTCATCGACCGGGAGCTGACGGCCCAGCTGGGGCTCACCATGAAAGACGTGGGCGGGGCGCTGTCTTCGCTCGTCGGCGGCGGCTACGTCAACTACTTCAGTTTCCACGACCGCGCCTACAAGGTGATTCCGCAGGTGCAGCAGGCCGACCGGCTGAACGCGGACCAGCTGAACGAGACCTACGTCCGGGCCGCGAGCGGCAGCTCGATTCCGCTCTCGACCCTCGTTCACATCACTACGAAGACCGTTCCGCAGGCGCTCAATCGTTTCCAGCAGCAGAACGCGGCGATCATCGCCGGCGTGCCGTTCCCCGGAATCACCCAAGGCGAGGCGATCGCCTACCTACAGGATCTCGGGAAGAGAACCTTGCCGCAAGGCTACTCCGTGGACTACTCCGGCCCGTCGCGGCAGTTCATCCAGGAATCGACCGGGCTGGTCGTCACGTTCTTCTTCGCGCTCATCATCATTTTCCTCGCCCTCGCTGCGCAGTTCGAGAGCTTCCGCGACCCGATCATCATCCTCGTTTCGGTCCCGATGTCGATCTGCGGAGCGCTCATCTTTGTGAGCCTGGGGATCGGCGGTGCGAGCCTCAACATCTACACCCAGGTGGGCCTAGTGACGCTGATCGGGCTGATCAGCAAGCACGGCATCCTCATCGTCGAGTTCGCGAACAACCTCCAGAGGCAAGGGCTCTCCAAGCGCGAAGCGGTCGAAAAGGCGGCAGGAATCCGGCTGCGGCCGATCCTGATGACCACCGGCGCGATGGTGCTCGGTGTGGTGCCGCTTCTCATCGCGACCGGCGCAGGCGCGGTTAGCCGTTCCCACATGGGGCTGGTGATCGCAACCGGGATTTCGATCGGGACCCTCTTCACGCTCTTCGTCGTCCCAGCGATGTATCTGCTGCTCGCCGAGGACCACTCGAAGCGCGCAACGGGCGAGGCGCTGCCCGCGCCGGGCGGGCACGCCGGAACGCACTGAGTTCTGCCCGGCCCGATGGCGGCGCGGGTCTGCATCGTCGGGGCGGGTCCGGTCGGCGTCGTCGCCGCAATCGCCTGCGCCCGCAAGGGGATGCGGGTCACGCTCTTTGAGGCCGAGCGGCAAATCGACCACAGCCCGCGCGCAGCCACCACGCATCCGTCCACGCTCGAGATGCTCGCAGAGCTCGGGCTCCTCGAAGAGTTCCAGTCGTTGGGCCTTGTCGCGCGCCACTTTCAGTTCTGGGACGGCGCGACGAAGACGCTCGTCGCTGAGTTCGATCACGAGGTGCTGCGCGGCGAGACGCCTTACCCCTATGTGGTGCAGACCGAGCAGCACAAGCTCTCAGAGATCGGCCTGCGGCGCCTCTCGGCCATGTCGAACGCGGAAGTGCGGCTCGGAACGAGCCTCACGGACGTGGCGCAGGAAGCGGGCAGCGTGCGCGTGACGGTGGCGGGATCGGGCGGGGAAGAGCAGCACGCGTTCGATTACGTCATCGCATGCGACGGCGGGCGCAGCACCGTGCGCAAACGCCTGGACATCGATTTCGAGGGCTACACCTGGCCCGAGCGGTTCCTGGTGCTCACCACGCTGTTCGATTTCCAGAGTGCTCTGGGTTGCTGCCCGCGCAGCTACATCTCCGACCCCGAGGAATGGACCAATCTCTTCAAGGTCACGGGCGACGACCTGAAGGGGCGCTGGCGCGCGGTGTTTCCCGCCTGGGAGAGTGAGACGGACGACGAAGCGTTTTCGGAAGCTGCCGTTCTCCGGCGGCTGCGGAAATTGCACGAGGATCATCCTATAGAGCTCGTGGCGCACCGGAACATCTATCGGGTGCACCAGCGCGTGGCGCAATCGTTCCGCAAGGGGCGGGTGTTCCTCGCGGGCGACGCAGCGCACGTCAACAATCCGGTCGGAGGCCTCGGCCTTAACTGCGGCATCCACGACGCGATGGAGCTCGCAGAAACACTGGACAGCGTCGCGAGCGGGAAGGCGGGCGAGGAATTGCTCGATCGCTACGAGCGCCGCAGGCGGCCGATCAACATCGAGTTCGTGCAGCAGCAGACCGTCGCGAACAAGAAAAGACTGGAGGAGCGCGACCCGCGGCTGCGGCAAGCTCATTTCGACGAGCTGCGGCGCACCGTCGCCGCGCCCGCGCTGCACAAGCGGTTCCTGATGCGCACCTCGCTCATCGAGAGCGTGCGCCGGGCGCTGGAAATCGACTGAACTGCGGGTCTATCGTCTTCGCGGCGGCCGGTGCTCGAGAAGGGCCCCGGCCTTGCGCTCCAAGGCATCGCGCAGGCGCAGCGCGCGCGCCTGCCTCTTGGTCACCAGCCGGTAGTGGCGTATCTCATCGACCGCTTCGCCGACCTCCCAGCAGTTTTTTCGGCCGGTGACCCATAGCTTCGGATCGAACCCGCGCAGATCGAAGGGACGGGAATAGGTGCGCAGCGTCTTCTGGTTGCGATCGTTCGCGTACTCGTGCAGATAGGACATCGCGAGCTCGCGCAGTGTTCGATAGACCGGGTCGCGCCAGCGCAGCAAGGGCGGATTGGTCTTCGAGATTGCGCCCCAGCAGCTCCCGCGCCGGAATAGCGCCACCACGTGGTCGTAGTCGCGCTCGGCTTGGAGATCCATGAGCAGCGGCGGCTCGCCGTGCACCCACAGGGCGCACGCGGCGAGCATGGCGCCTTCGATGCAGTGAGCCCGGCGCTGGCGCAGGACTTCGCGCACCGGCAGGCAGGTCTGGCCGCCGATTTCGAAATTGGCGGGCAGCACGTCGAGAAAACCCTGGATTTTCGCCGGAGTGGACAGCCGAGCGAGAACCGAGAACTCGGCACGGGTAAGGCCCAGGTCTTCTTGACGGGCAAGACGCGCTCTCAACTCTCGGCTCCCTGAAAACGGCGGACATGGGGTGCTGCTTCAGGCATTCTAATGCTAGGCTCTGCCTCCATGATTAGACTCTTGCTTACCCGGCGGATCGGAAACCTCGTCGGATTTCTCGTCTGCGCCGGGATGCTCTCCTTCGGCTATTACCTGCAGTTCGTCGTCGGGCTTGAGCCGTGCCCCCTGTGCATCATCCAGCGGCTGCTGCTCTTTGCGGTGGGCGTCGCGTTTCTGATTGCCGCCCTGCATCACCCCGCAGGCAGGCTCGGGGCAGGCCTCTACGGCGGGGTCATCGCTTTCCTCGCGGCGATCGGTGTCGCGGTCGCGGGACGGCACGTGTGGCTGCAGCACCTGCCGCCGGAGAAACGGCCCGCATGCGGTCCCGCGCTCGATTATCTGCTCTCGGCCTTCGGTCCGATCGAAGGCCTGAGCCGCGTCTTGCGCGGCTCGGGCGAATGCGGCGCAGTCGACTGGACGCTGCTCTCATTCAGCATCCCCGAGTGGACGCTCGCCGCGTTCATCGCGCTCTCGGTCTGGGCAGTTTTTCTCGCGCGGCGGGACTAGGCGTCACTCCAATTTGTCGCGGTAGGGGTTTTCGATCTGCTGCACCAGCCTGCGAAGAATCTGCCTGAACTGGCTCTCGTCGCAGCCCATCAGCATCGCGTCCTCGAGCGCATCCTGGCAGACCTGCTGGATCTCCTCCAGATTCTGCCGGAGGACTTTTAGTTTTTCGATGCAGGACACGACTTCGCCCGAAGGCGAGCGCCAGACGGTCTCCGGGATGGGGCGTGAGCTCATGGGCAGCACCTCAGAAAACGATTACCTCGAATCTGACACCGCAAACTGAAGCGGGTTCGCCGGCCGCGGCTCAGGCCCGCTTGGGATAAGCCTGGATTTCCGGGATCGCGACGGCACCGCGATCCGCAAGCGCGTCCCTCAGCACTTCGCCGAGGAGCAGCACCGCAGGACCGCTGCCGGCTTTGAGCGCCAGCGCGGGCAGATCTGCCAGCGTTCCGCACAGGATGCGCCGCTCGCCTCCGGCTTGCCGCGCCCGATCAACTCGGTGCTGATCGTTTGAGCGAGCCCCGCGCCCATGTAGATGACCGCCGTGTCGGCTGCGAGCACGCTCGCCGCCCAATCGTTCCCGCGCTCGCCCCTGCCCGCGCGTGGCGTGACGAAGACGACGTGGCGGGCAAGGCCGCGGCGGGTGAGCGACACGCCGAGCTCGGCGCCCGCAGCAGTCGCGGCGGTCACTCCGGGGACGATTTCGAAATCGATTCCGGCCTTGCGCAGGGCATCGATCTCTTCCTGCGCGCGGCCGAAAAGCATCGGGTCGCCTCCCTTCAGCCGCACCACGACTGCGTGGTTGTGGGCGGCGTCCACCAGCCGCTTGTTTATGAAGCTTTGGGCGGTCGAATGGCGGCCGCTGCGCTTGCCGACGAGAATTTTCCGGGCGCGCGCGGCGAGCGCGAGCGTCTGCGGATGCACCAGCGCATCGTGAAAGACGAGCTCGGCGCGCCTGAGAATTTCCGCAGCGCGCAGCGTGAGCAGGTCCGGTGCGCCGGGGCCGGCGCCGACTAGATACACTTTACCCATCGATCATCCCCGCGGCCACGGTCTGG
>Ga0209471_1002590_pt1 | contig 10363 bp, 10 predicted proteins | sample GraSoiAngelo_128_FD_185885 | JGI IMG/M metagenome (GOLD analysis project Ga0209471, IMG submission 185885) | Grasslands soil microbial communities from the Angelo Coastal Reserve, California, USA - 14_0927_12_20cm (SPAdes) (version 2) | ecosystem: Environmental > Terrestrial > Soil > Grasslands ... | reverse complement strand
ATGATCACCCTCATGAAGGCCTCGCGCGGCTTCATCGTGCTTGTCGATCCGGTCGACGGCTCCCTCTCAGTCCAGATGTCGAGCGGCGAAGCCGACCCCGAGAAGACCCGCCAGTTCCTCGGCTCGCGGACGGTGATCGAGCATGTCGTGAAGACCGGCCAGGCCGTGGTCTCGACCGACGCCAGCCTGGACGACCGCTTCAAGGGCCAGCAGTCGGTGATCCTTCAGAACCTGCGCTCGATCATCGCGGTGCCCCTCGTGACCAAGGACGAGGTCATCGGAGCGGTGTACGTCGACAACCCCTTCCGCGCCTCGATCTTCGAAGAGACGGACAAGGAGTTCCTGCAGGCGATATCGGACCTGGCGGCGATCGCCATCGACAACGCGCGCCAGTACGAGCGCTCGGAGTTTCTGCGCCAGCTCTTCGAGGCGCACGTCAACAAGCAGGTGACCGACTACGTGATCAGGCGGTCAGGTCGGGCGTTGCGATTCCTGCCCGGCGAGCGCCGCGACGTCACGATGCTCAACTCCGACATCGCAGGGTTCTCCACGCTGTCCCAGAGCATGGACGCCGAGGAGCTGGTCCGATTCCTGAACAGCTACTTCCAGCGGATGATCAGGGTCGTCCTGGACCACGGCGGCAACATCGACAAGTTCCAGGGCGACGGCATGCTGGTCGTCTTCGGAGCACCCAACCCGATGGAGGACCACGCGGAGCGCGCGCTGCACGCCGCGATGGCGATGGTCGAGGAGATCGACCGTTTCAACCGCGAGCAGGTAAGCGCCGGCAGGCCCGCGATCTCGGTTGGAATGGGTCTGGACACCGGCGAGGTGGTCGCGGGCCATGTCGGGTCAGACGACCGCATGGAGTTCACGCTGATCGGCGTGCCGGTGAACAACAGCGCGTTCCTCTCCAAGATCCGGCCCGCTCGGGTGCTGATCTCGGAGACGACGAGAGAGCGCCTGCCGATCGGGTTCCAGGTTGCCGACTATCCGCCGATGCTGCTCAAGGGCGCGAACCGGCCCCAGCCGATCTTCGAGCTGTCGATCTCAGTAACAGCGGAATAGGTCGCCTCACCGACACGGCCTTGGCGGCCGGGTTCACCCCGGCCGCAACTTAGTCTTCAGCGTCTGTCAGACGTTGCGTGTGGAAGACGTCTAGATCAATCCGAACCGTAGACCGGAATGGGAGCAGCCCCATCGGCGAAGCCGATCGGGCGATGAGGGAAAACCATCCGGGTTTTCCCTCATACGTCTACCCCTGACAGACCCAGCGGCCGGGTCCGTAGTGCGAGTACAGCCAGGCGGCCGCGAAGGCGTTGGCGCGCGGGTCGAAGGGCGACTGGCTCGCGTACGGCGTCCCGGACCAGGTGCTGGGCAGGAACTGGAACAGGCCCGACGCGCCGCTCTCGGTGTTCACCGAGTTCGGGTGGTAGCGCGATTCGCAATAGGCCACGTTCATCGCCCACTGCACCGCCGCCGGCCCAAGCGGGCTGAAGGCGTCGGTGATGTCCTTGGCGATCTCGGGGGGCGGACCCGCGTGGTTGCTTCGAGCCGCGATCGCATCGGCCTGTGCCTGGGCCGCGGCAAGCGCCTGCTGCTGAGCCGCGTAGTCGGCGAGTCCCTGCTTGAGCTCGAGCGACCAAGACTGGACCTGGGCCATCTGGGCGGCCTGGACCTTCTGGGCCCTCGCCTGCTGGACGGCCGAGGTGCGGTCGAACGCGGTGAGGCGGGTCACGGCGACCGAGACTGACTCCTGCTGGGGCGGTTCGAGGCGCGGCAAGACGATGCTCACCAGGACTACGACCCACACCAGCACCGCACGAAATAGCGGCAGCAAACCCCTTGCGCGCTCCTCCTTTCTTGCGCCCTACCCCTGGGACGCTTTCAGGCCTGAGCCAGGAGCTAGGACGTGTGGAGGACGCGCTCAGGATCCGGGAAAGGAGCCACCTTACCACACGGTCGGCGACTTGCAGTAGCCGTACGCCCCGGTACCGAAAGCCCCCAATTCGCGCGTACTGGGGATCAGAACAGGTGAGTCAGCTTATTCCTCAAGAGCTTGCGGCCGGGCGGCTCGACGTAGGCCGGGAGCAGTTCCTGCACCTTTGCAAAGGCCACTTCGGTCAGCGCGGCCGGATCGTCGCTTTTTGGTAGCGCTTTGCCGATGACGACCTTGATGGGCTTGCGAAACCACAGGTCCTTGGTGCCCGAGAGGGCGACAGGGACGACCGGCACGCCGGCCTTGATCGCGAAATGGGCGAACCCCTTGTGGAAAGGCAGCAGCTCGCCCTCCGTTGGGCCGTAGTTACCCTCCGGGAAGATCGCCACCGCCCCACCCACCTCGAGGCAGCGGTCGACGTGGCGGAACAGCGCCTTGTCGCCGTGGCGCTCGCGGACGACCGGGACGTAGCCCCCGGTGGTCCGGACGAGCCACCACTGGAGCTTCCGAGTGACGAGCATGGTCGGGTCGGCCAGGAAGTGGAGCCGCGGCTCGACCGGCATCAAAAGAAGAAGGGCGAACTCGTCCAGCCAGTTCAGGTGGTTGGCGATGACGATGTAGTTGCCCGAGCGCGGGATGTTGTCCCGCCCCCGGACCTCAAACCTGAAGCACAGGCGGAGCAGCGGGATGCCGATCATGCGGACGATCCGGTAAGGAATGTTGGCGCGGGGGCCGACAGGAAGGAGGTCGGCGGCTGGTAGCGCAGTGCTGGCCGTTGCCAAGGCAGTGCGAGTGTAAGCCTCGGCCGGCGGATTCAAGCTAAGCCAGGAAGGCCGACCACTCCAGGAAACGATTGAAGGTGCCGAGCGCGGCCTGGACCGCGTGCGCGTCCGCGCGCAGCGTGTCGTAGGCGCTCCTCGAGATCTTGCCCGTGTTCAGGTCAGCCAACAGCTCGTTGAGGAATGCGTCGAGCTGGTTGTTGGCCGCCTTTGTCTCACCCCTGGTGATCGAGGCCGACGCGTTGTCGAGCTTGCTGGTCAGGCTGTTCCTCTGCCCGCCGTTCAAGCCCGTCAGAGCGTTGACGTAGCCGTCCATGCTGCTCAACGCCTGCTGCGGCGTCACCACGAGCTGGATCGAGGTCTGGCCTGTTGCGCCGTCGTCGTCCTTGACGGTCAGCGTTACGGTGTAGGTGCCCGCAAAGGTATAGACGTTCGTGGCAGCGAAGCCGCTGGCCGTGTGCCCGTCGCCAAAATTCCACGTGGCTGTGTGCGTGTCCTGCGTGGCGGGGTCGACGGCGCGGCCCGCGAAACTGAGCCGCTCTTGCGGGGCGATGACATTGACCGTGGAGTCGGTCGGCTTGACGCTGTCGATCTGAGCCGTTGGGTTGACCTCGGCCCCGACCACGGTGAACGAGCTGGTACCCGTCATCCCGCCGTCGTCTGTCGCGTCGAGGGTCACGATGTATGTGCCTTCGTCCGCGACCGTGAAGTTGAAAGACGCGCCCGGTGTGGTGGTCGGCGTCCCGCCATCCTTGCTCACGCTCCAGAGGTAGTTGAATCCGGCGGCATCGTCAGCCGGATCGGGGCTGTGGGCTGTTCCCGCGAGCGACAGCTGCGTGCCCTCGGGGACGGCGGGGGGATCGTTGGTGATCGTCACTGTCGGCTTCACCCCATTCACCACGAATGCCAACTGGACTGAGGCCGACAGGCCGTGACTGTCGGTCACAGTCACCGTGACAGTCTGTCCCTTGGCCTCGTCGGCAACGGACTCGGTCCATGACCACGTTCCGCTCCCAGTGCCGGTGGTCGGGGTGACGGTGCCTGAGGTTGAGGCCAGGGTCACCGTGTCGCCGTTGGGATCGGAGAACGTGCCCGCCGCGCTTGGGGCCGTGCCCTCGTCGACGTTCATCGGGTTCGGCGTGGTTGCGGCGATGGTCGGGAGCTGGACAGTGCTCGTGTTGACATACGTCGCGAAGACGAAGTCAGCTCCGTAACCTGCGCCCGAATACCAGCTCGGGCATCCGACACAGCCGACGTACAGCTTCCCGCCGAGGAAGGTCGGGGTGATAGCGGGCGGCGAGCTGGTGAAGTACCACGAGACGGAACCGGCCCTCTGGGCGTAGATCTCGTAAGCCGTCCCTTTGGTGATCGAGATGTTGGCTTTGGTGAAATCGAAGGTGTTTGAACCCGACATGTAACCGCTGAGGACGACCTTTGGATCAGCTGAGACAGGGACGGCTGGAGTCCCGTCCGCATTCGCCTGCCGCACCGTCACGGTCAGGCTGCCCGAGACGGCGAAAAGCTTCAGGTCGACGTGGTCGAGACGACCCGTCTTGCCGGCGATGAACGTCTGGACCATGAGCTGGACGGACTGCTTTCCGAGGCCGGCCGGCTGCGACTGGTCGAGCTCTACCGCAGCCGCCGCGGGGGCGGCAAATGACAGCGCCAGCATCACAACCAGCGATGCCGTCGCCGAGGCTCGACCGACAGTTCTCCGGAACGGGATCTTCACTTGACCGTACTGACGCACATGAAGAGAAATCCCTGCGCTGAGTTGAAGCCCATTGCAACAGCTTCAACGCAGCTTCCTCTGTCGCTGGTCGGCCCTATTCGTAACGGAGGGCGGCGACGGGATCGAGGCGGCTGGCGCGCAGGGCCGGGAAGAACCCGCTCAGAGCGCTGAAAAGCGTCGCGAGCGCGAGGGCGCCGGCAACCAGCCACCAGCTGAGGCGGAAGACGGACAGGTCGAGCGGGATGCCCTGCTGCCGGGCGATGGCGGTGACGATCGCGTTGCCGGCGACGCCGGCCGCGGCAGCGATCAACAGCCCCGCCGCGCCGCCTAGCAGGCCGATCATCCCCGCCTCGGACATGAACATCCCGCGCACGTCGGCCGAGCGCTTTCATGATCCCGATCTCCCGGGTGCGCTCGGGCACGGCGGTGTACATCGTGTTCGCGATGCCCAGGCAGGCGACGATCAGAGCGATCGCGGCCAGGCCGGACAGCCCGATCCCCAGGATCGTGATGAACTGGCTGAAGCCCTTGAGCAAATCGCTGGTGGTCGTTGCCTGGTAGCCCAGGGTTCTGACCTCTTTGGCGACCGTGTCGACGGTTCCCGACGTCTCGCTCACGAGCGTGATGCCGCTGAACTCGTCTGCTGTCCACTGGTTGGCGCTCGCCATCCGCGCCCAGTAGCCCGTGGCGGTTCCGTAAGGCACGCTGATGAAGCAGCGCTGCCGTTGCCGATGTTGCTCGTGAGGTCGCGGCGGGCACAGCCTCTGCGATCGCCATTTTGGTGCGGGAAAGTCTAAGCCCGCACGCTCGACAAGCGCCGTTGGATACACCGAGGCGGAATTCGAGCGCTCGATGCGCATCGTTGGATACAACGACGCGTAATCGCGCGGTTGGTGCCGGCGCGGGGATTCGAACCCCGGACCCTCGGTTTAAAAGTTCGTCCGGACTTCTGCATTACGACTCCCTAGGGTTCCTGCTGTACTCGATTCTCCGCCTCGCGCCTCCGCGCGAATCCCTCACCATCCCCGGCTTGGCTATACGAAATGGCTATACGCAAGGTGCCAGCAGGCGGTCGAGCTGCTCATGAGAGTCAGCCACGAATCAGCGGAGGACCTGCACGCGCTTGTCGACGCCGCGCCATCTCGAGTCAGCGGTCAGGATTGCAGAGGCGTCCGTGACCCGGCCTACCGCGAGGACAAGAGCGTCAGGCAGCCTGAGCGACTTGTGACGAGCCCGCAGCGCCGCCGCGATCTTGGCAACGTCCCGGTCGATTGGATCGACGATGTCGACAACAGAGTCAACAAACGCCTCAGTCCGTTTGACTGCTTCGCTCCCGAGGCGACTGGCACCTACAAGCACTTCGGCGAATGCGGTCGCTGGCAGATGAATCTGGCGCCCTCGATATCGAGCGAGGCGTAAGGACTGGATGGAAGCAGAATGATGTACATCCTGTGGATCCAGGACTCCCAGGAGCACGCTGGCGTCGACGACTACCGGCCCCACTCGTCCCGCAACTTCCCTAGCTGTGTTGCCGCAGCAAGGCCTGGGATGGATCCGGCGAATTCGTCGAGTGGATCGACGAAACGCTCAAGGAGAATCCGGCCGTTTCCCTTAGCACTCACGCGCAGCTGGTCGCCTTGGGAGACATGGGCCGCGGACAGGGCTGCAACAGGAAGAGTGACCTGATTCTTCCTGGAAAGCCGCGTCGTGCCACGCCCGCGCTTTACTTTTGCTGCCATAAGTAAAGGCTAGCACGGTACCGCGAAAGTGACCGACGCAGCTCGACCAGAAGGCAGCGGATAACTTGACGGTCTGGGGCTCGCGACCGCCGGGAGTCGCTGATGCCCAGAAATAGTGCCCCTTGTGCGCTCATAGGGAGGCGAGGGGGATGAAGACCGACAAGTCGTACAGGACGAGGTTCAATTCACGCGCTTCCGGGGGCGCGCTTGGAGTGAAGTGCACCTCGCCCTTGAACCCCGTACGCGAGACGCCCGAGTTTCCGAGTGAGCCGACATACGGCGTACGCAGGTTGTCAGTCAGACGGGCGCCCATCCAAAGCGCGAACGTTCTTTTGAAATTCATCCTCCCGCGCGCAGTGATGAGCCTTTGCTCTTCATCAGCGATCTGGGGCATGAGGTAGTCGGAGGGATTGTCTTTAAACAGCCAGGAGAGATCCGGAACCGGATCGGCGAGCCATTCGATCCTAATCCGGTCCTCATAAACCAATGTCGAGATGAGCTTGATTGCTCCGTCGAGGAAGGGAATCGGGTTCTTCGGTCCCGGATAACCGGCTTGAAATAGTGACGAACGACCGTGCTGCCGTCGTTGGTGCGAGGTCAGAGGAACCACGATGTCGGCTCCGCCGAAACGGAGCGTCAGCGCCTTTGAATCTGTCGGTGGCTCGCACCTGCAAGTCGCCGTGCCCTCGGACCCTCCGTGTAGATCTAGAGGGCCAGACCGCTCAAATGAGAGTTCCGCCTCGCGACCCCATCCGTCAGATAAGGTGGCTCGACCCCATAGCTCACGGAGGCGCTCACTGCCCAATAGCGCATGAGCGAATCCAGGTCCGCTCACTTCCTTGGGCAACTCCGGCTTGGATTCCATAGTGACGCCGTCCATCCATGACAGGTCTGGGCGCCTGGCCATCCGCCACTCAATACGAATTCCGTCCTCATAGACGAGGACTGCCACAACGGTGATCGAGCCACCACGGAATTGATTCTCGACCGGCCCCGGATATCCAGCCATGAAGCCGTTGAGGGCGGGTCGGACCACTTGGTTCATCCTCTGCCACTCATGCTGACTGTTAAACGGCCAAAGTCTGGCGCGATCTGCCGAGATGGACACAGCCTACAAAGCAAGCGTCAATCGACGTCCACCGAAAGGCCGCACGGCCTGCCACGCGCGGGACCTCAATCAAGATATCGAGCGCATCCAGCGAGCAGTCGGTCGCATAAACCGCTGCTCGCCAAGTTCGCCCTCGCCTCCAGACCGATGCATTGGATCTCGCCGCGCCTCCGTCCGCCTCCCCGGATTGCGTCGGCTCGGCCACGCCAATGGCTATACGCAGCTCGGGTTAAGAACAGTCAACCGGCCGAATCTGAATTCAAGAATTGGTGCCGGCGCGGGGATTCGAACCCCGGACCCTCGGTTTAAAAGCTCGACCCGAACTCCGCAGGACGCCTCCTCATGCCTCCTGCCGAACTCGGATCTCCGCATCTCGCCTCCCCCTGGCTCCCTGAGGCTCCCCGGCTTGGCAATACAAATTGGCTATACGTTAACCACTTGGTCGAGCTGTGAAAGGCTGCCGTCTCCCTCCGGCAACACTCTTGTGAGAGTGGCGACCGTGCGACTCTGACATCCCCAAATCCACTCAGCAACCGCTCATCACTCTGGAGGGGGTCGGCCGGGCTGAGAACCTGGTGATCTGGGGGCCCAGCGGCGCCGGCAAGTCCCTTTCTGCGAAGCACTCGCCCACGCTGTGATTGAGGCTGCCAAGCGAGTGGCCTGTCTCTCGCTCGGGTCTCTGGCCGCAACCATGTCACGATCTAAGGTCGACGCTTCGATACAGAAAGTCATCTCCCGAATTTATCGTGCCGACCTCATCGTTATCGATGGCATCGGCACCTTGCCCATCGCTCAGGACGGCGCCGAAGCCTTCGATCGCGGAGTCGACGCCGCCTACGAAAAGCGCAGCCCCGCCGTCACCAGCAACCTCCACCGGGCTGGCTTCTACACCATCGTGCCCAAGGCCTTGGCCACTCCAGCGGTCGACCGGCTCCTCCACCACGCCCATCTGATCAACACCGACGTGTCTTCGCGTCGCCTGGCCAAGGCCGCCGCAGGGAAGGGGGGGTGAAGCCTCTGACCTGACCTCCTACCCGGAGTTTCTGCTGTCCGCCCACGTGGAGATTTCGTGTTCGCCTACCTGGAGGTCAGCTGACCGCCCACCTGGAGATCCTGGTGTTCATCGACAGGACTCCCCTTTGATGGTCCTCTAGTCGAGCCGACGAGTGTTCGTACGGACCAAAGACCGCCCGGTCGGCTGGCACGCGGCTAACTCAGCGCATTCGCTGGACACAAAGACCGTATGCGGCCGGCTTCGCAGTCTACGATGCGTTGCTCCGAAACCGCACCAAGTGTCTTTCTGTACGCTGGGGCGCCCTGCATGCGGTCGTGACAGGTCGCCATGTCGAAATTAACGAGGTCAGAATTCGGAGACCGAGGCACACTAAAAGCTCCAAGCAACCGATGCCATCATCGCCAGAGCATCTTGAATGGTTTTGTCGGAAACACCAAGCGTCCCGAACAGCTGGATTCCGAATAGTCGATTGTGGCGCACAATCAACAGCCAGTACCCGCGCTCATCACCATCGGCGTAACCGAATAAGGCGGTCGGTTCGCCTGCCACGGAGCAGTCGCCCACAAGTGTCGCAGACAAGCTCGGAGAGGTGAAACGCTTTTGGGTCGTTGCCTCATCCACCGCAATTGAGTGCGCCGTGGCCTGCGATCCAAAATCCGCATTGACATCGTAGGGAAAGGCATAGAACCTGATACGTGTGGGCGAATAGCCGTAGCTGGTCGATGCAGTGAGTTCGAGCAGCAGGCTCTCCGTGTGGACATAGTCGCCAGTGTCAATCCAATTAGCTGCCGGCTGGATTGCGAAATAGCCGCCGAGTGCTCGAGCCGCAGTCGCAGGTGGTTTAGTCGAACAGCCTTGACTGGTCAGCCGCATGAGATCCGGCATCGCCGTAGCGCTTGGCGAACTCGAGGGTGAGGAAACTCGTGGCGATGAAGCTGTACCGATTGGGCTAGTTCCTGCCGTTGGCAAGCTCCCGCAGCCAAGGACTGTTAGGAGCGAAATGGCGATAACGACCCAAAGCTGCACGACCGATGGCCGTGCAACTTGACGCGCGCGACCAGCCCTAACACGAATGTTCATTGCTGTGTCTCAAACACACAACGAACATTGCGGCCCAAACGTTTCGCGGTCGTCATCCCCACGCTCCCCCTCCGGAAAGGAGGCGCCAGCCGCTCCATGGCGGGTTGGAACCTTGTGTCCACGTGTCCTGCCAGACTTGATCGTTCGTTCCGATCACGAATAGGTCGAGGCGCGACTTGTAGGCGTCCCACTTGGCATCGGGTGCCCCTTTTATGATCCCGCCCAAGGACTCACTCTGGAGAAAATTGCCGTACTGATCTAAGGTCTCGTGAAACGCATCATTTGAGGTGCCTCGGAAGAAGAGGTCGACACTGTCATCCGGTGCCCTGACTGCCATCACCATTTCAGTCACGCTCGCGGTTATCCCGCTACTAGATGTGCCGGCGCTTGCCGCGGTCCCCGGCAGAAGTGTCCAGCTGTTGTCCCAAACGCAGGCGGGATAGCCGCATTGTTCAGATCGGCGATAGGGATGGCTGTCATTGCCGATCACGAAGACGTCCAGCCGCGTCCCCGAAGAGTTCCAGCGACCGCTCGGTGCGCCTCTGATGCCGCCGCCTCCGCCGGACGGCACGCCGAGGCTGAATGGTGAACCTAGAACATTCAAGGAAGAGTCCAAAGTTGCGACTTGGGCATCTCCACCTTGGCCTTGGAAGAATAGATCTATGCCGCCACCAGCTACTCTCTCGGAATTGACTGTCTCGGTTGGAGCGGTTCCAGCGATAAGAGTGGTCAGCGTCCAGTTAGCCTCCCAGCCCGTGCTGGAAAACCACCGTCTGTAGTAGATGCCGTCGCCGGTACCAATAGCAAAGACATCGAGTTCAGTGGTCGTGGCATTCCACACTCCGGTCGGACTTCCTTTGACGATTCCGCCCAGGTCAGTCCAACCCTGGGTTGGGTTTCCATTCGAATCCGTGGGGACTTGATACGCATGGAGGGGATTACCACGCAGAAATAAGTCCTCAGTCTGACCG
>Ga0209471_1002588_pt1 | contig 10365 bp, 10 predicted proteins | sample GraSoiAngelo_128_FD_185885 | JGI IMG/M metagenome (GOLD analysis project Ga0209471, IMG submission 185885) | Grasslands soil microbial communities from the Angelo Coastal Reserve, California, USA - 14_0927_12_20cm (SPAdes) (version 2) | ecosystem: Environmental > Terrestrial > Soil > Grasslands ... | reverse complement strand
GGTGCAGGCCCATCTCCGCTTCGGCCAGCGCCAGCTCGAGCGCCGCGGTTGAGTCGCCTGGGTCCTCGAGGAAATATTCGACCGGGCGTTGCAGGCGCCGCGCAATGATGCGCAGGTTCTGGGTCGAGGGTTGCGCGTGGCCCAGCTCGATCTGGTTCAGGAAGGCCCGGCTGAAGTCGTCGCCGGCCACCGCGCGCAGGCTGAGCCCGAGCTCCTGCCGGGCCTGGCGGATCCGACGTCCGAGCGGACTCGGCGCAGCGGGGTCGTCCGTTGACGGACGCCCCGCCCGCCGTTTGGTAAGCACAGCCTACAGTCTAGCAACCCAAACTTGACAATGAAGCCGGTTCCTAGGGGTTCGGCCAGACCTCGGCGCAGGCAAGGACGGCCGACGCGATAACAAGCAGAATCCAGGGGTTCAAGAAACGCCGCAAGGGTCCCCACCTCCTGAACAGGCGGCTCGCTCGATCTGGCCTGTCCTGATGCCAGCTTATGGGCGTCCTTCAATCAAGGGGGTGACGTCTGTAACGGATTCCGTAAGGTAGGTCGCGAAGCGCTGACTGCGCTCCCACCGGCAAACCTATAATCGGGTTCCGTTCGTGTCCCCGTAGCTCAGCCCGGATAGAGCACTGGCCTCCGGAGCCAGGGGCACAGGTTCAAATCCTGTCGGGGACACCACTCAAAACAAGTTTTGAACCGGGCTGGCGCCCAGCCAATTGGCTCCATGTAGAGTGCCAGCCGTGGCCAACCGTCACTACGCGAAAATCGCCGACGTCTGGAAGCATCTGCCGCTCACCGAACTGCTGGCGGTGGAGCGTCCAACCCGATATCTGGAGTCGCATGCCGGATCGGCCCAATATCCATTAACGCCAAGCCCTGAGCGGGACTACGGGGTTCGCTGGTTCCTTGATCACGCCGAGGCTTCGCCAGCAACAGCGGCCTCCGTCTACCGTCGCCTATTGAACGGCCTTCCGGGGCGCGGAGGATATCCAGTGCAGTACCCAGGCTCGGCGATGATCGCCATGCTGCTGATCCAGCGCGATGCAAGCTACCTTCTTTGCGATACGGATCCAGAGAGCATCGCCAGCCTTGAGGAAGGTGCTGCACAGGTTGGCCTAATCGGACAGACGCGGATCCTCCACGGGGACGGACGGGCAGCGATTTGGGACGAGGCGGTTCAGGCCCCGGACCTGCGTGGATGGGCGGTTCACATCGACCCCTTCGACGCGTTCAGCTCGGGCATATCAGGCGGCCCATCTGCAGTTGAGTTGGCCCGCCGTTTGGCCGATAGGGGAGTGGTGGTTTCGTACTGGTACGGCTATGAAGACCCCAGTCGCGAAATGTGGGCGTGGGACGATATCGGTGCGCCGGTTCGTCAGAAGGCGCATTCGTTGTGGTGCGGTGATGTGCGCTTCGCCGAGCCGGAGACGGATTCCGGCATCGTGGGTTGCGGCGTCCTGCTCGCCAACGCAACAGACGAATCGATAGGTCGATGCGAAGAGTTGGGACAGGGGCTTGAAAACGTCTACCGGGATGCGCGCCTCCCCTCCGGCAGGCTTGGGTCGCTCCGCTTTCGATCCGTTCGGTGAAGAGTGATCGCCCGTGATGCGGCTTGTGCTGGTCCGACCTCTAACCTTGCAACCGAATGGCTGCGCCGCGCTTCACGCTCGAGTTCTACAAAGATGCGACAGGCCGTAAGCCGGTCCTCGAATGGCTCCGCAATAAGGCGTCCGTCTCAACTCGCCGCGTAGTCGGCACTGCCCTTCGCGAGATTCTCCAGGAACAGGGCATGGGCGTCTGCGGAACCGCGTTCGGGCGCCAGCTCGGAGGTGGCCTATTCGAATTCCGTCTCCGAGAGGGCGATTTGCTTCTGCGGGCGTTTTGCCACGCATTCGGCGATAAGGTGATCGTGCTTCTCGCCGCCTACGACAAGAGCGAGGACCCATCAGCCAAGCGTCAACGGAAGGTGCCAGTCCGTCAGGCGGCGACGTGCAAGCTCGATCTCTTCTCGTTGGCCCGGGATGCGGCGACCTGCCGGCGGGCGTCAGCCGTTAGATCCGGTTAGCCGATCTGCTCGCTCAGTCCGATGATGATGCCTTCAGGCCCGCGGATGTAGCCAAGCCGATACGTGTCCTCGTACTGCACCAATTCGCCTATCAGCTCGGCCCCGTGGGCGAGCAAGCGCGCGACGACAGCGTCGATGTCTTCGACGGCGAACATGATGCGACGGATGCCCAGCGCGTTCACCGGCGCGTCCACGGGCCCAAACCTGATCGCGTTGGGCGTGTGGAACTTGTCGAGCTCGATGCGACCGTGGCCGTCCGGGGTCCGCATCAACGCGAGGGTGGCGCGAACGTCCTTGAGCCCGATCAGGCTGTCGACCGAAGGTCCTTCGACCTGCGTCTCGCCTTCGAGCTCGAGGCCGAGTTCGATGAAGAAAGACTTGGCCGCCTCGAGGTCGTCGACAACGATGAGAACGTTGTCCATCCGCTGAATCGTCATGCGCTCACACTAGTGTCGGCAGGCTGCTCCGAGGGGCCACACTCTACGGAAGACCCTGAGGAACAGCTTCGGATCTGGGGCAATGGCGCGACCGGTGTGATTACGTTGTGGATTCCGGTCCGTTATCGAGCCGGTCCGGCGCACCGTCTCCTGGGAGAGAACTAGTCGTCAGCGGGATCGTTGAAGCGGAGAGGAAGAACGATGCCGAAGCGTTCTTGGACCCAGCCCGAAATGGCGACGAGCAAGAGCGGAGGATCACCGGTCCCAGTCCCCGGTGCCTGTCCCAGGGCAACTGACAGAAACGGCCCCATCTCGTCCACAGGCGAAGTTTAGGCCCGCGATATTGTCGCGACGTCGCCCAAAGCGTCTGTCAGCCATCCGCCATGCGTCCGTCCGCCAAGCGTTCGCCGACCGTCCGCTGAGCGTCCCTCGGAAGGCGACCGCCGAATACCAAGCGCCCATTTCGGCGGGCAGTTGGAGTTCATAACTTGTACGGTTGGGGACACCAACCTCTCAAACGCTCGTATGGCACTAAAGCGCCACTCGCGTGGGGCGAAGCCCCGTCAAACGCTCGTATGGCACTAAAGCGCCACTCGCGTGGGGCGGAGCCCCGTCAAATGCTCGTGTGGCGCTAGGCGCCACTCGCGTGGGGCGAAGCCCCGTCAAAACAAGTTTTGAACACGGCCGGGCACATGGTGGTTGAGTGCCAGCCGTTGCCTACCTAGCACGTGGCATTTTGATGTCCAAACCCGCTTCAGCCGTAGATTGTCCGAGAGGTCGGCTGCGCACACCACGCGCAGTTCGACAGGCGGTCCTGCTCGTTGTGCTGTTCCAGCTCGTTGCCGTTGTTCTTTCTCCGGACCTTGCTTTTCCTGCCGCTGCGGGGAGCTCGGGTGATAGTGCAGCATACAGCTCCATCGAGACTGCCCTAATAGGATTGCCATTGGTCTGCGCGGCCTTAGTCCTGCTGAAGTGGCCACGAGTCGGCGTCGTAGCTGTCAGTCTGTTGGAACTCTGGCTTGTTGCCGAAACGAGGGTTACCAACGCAGGGACCTACAGCGGGGGTCTCACACCATTTGTCGTTGGGATGTTGATCGTCCTAATCGGTTGTTTAGCCATGGCTTGGTTGAGTCGGACGCGTCCGACCGCCGAACAGCAATCGCCCAGCTCGGCTGGCAAGCGCAGTTCATAACCTGTACGGTTGGGGACACCAACCTATCAAACTGTAATCAATTATTGGTGTATTCGTATAAGCAAGGGCTGTCTCGCGACGTGGGATCCAGCTGAACTTGCCGACACCCGCCCTCGCGGGGTAAGTCAACCGATGACGCCCAGCTGTCGGAGCATGCTGAGGTCGTCACGAACTGCCCAATGCTCTCGGATCTTGGCGTGACGGATCCTATAAATGTGCACGTGCGTGACTGAGTAGGACTGCCCGTGCGCAGGAACGACAAACCCGAAAGCACGCAACTCTTCATGCAATGTCCGCGAGATCGTCATGAGCGCGACGACCAGGTCGCCCTCCGCGATGAGCAGATCGATCACATTTGCCGACCCCGGGGCTCCGCGGAGGCTAGCTGCAAGACGCTTGAAATCTTCGGTACCGGACCGCCCAGTGACGTGATTGAAGAAGTCCGGCGCCAAATACCGGTCGACGGCATCGACGTCCCCTTCGTCGAACACGGCGTGCGTGTAACGCCGGATCAGATCTTTGTTCTCTTCCAAACCCACCATCAGGAGTTAATGGTGGATGAAGAGCTCGTCTCCGTAGCAAGGACCTGAAAACGTCCGGCGGACGGTAGCCGGCCGCTCAACGTGGGCGCCGCGGATTATTCAATCTGGCCCCCTTGGGACTGCCGAAATCCGCTGGTCGTCAGGAGAGCGGCTCTGCGGCTAGCCACGAAAGTTGATCAGTTCTGCTTGCAATCTTGACCACCCAGGCAGGTGGAGTTCATGACTTGTACGGTTGGGGACACCACCAAATCAGCATGTCCGGCTGTGGATCACCGAATATGCGCAGGTGGAGATGGACCGGGATACCACGACCTTCGGATCGAGGAACAAAATCAAAGCTCGGTGAGCTCGACGCCCGGCGCGCCGTCGGGGGGATTCATCCTCCAGCAGGTGCTGGGGGCGCCAGCTGGGTCTGAGCGGACTCGAGCTCTTCGGGAAAAAGGACAAGCTACGGTAAAGAAAAACAAAAATCGCTTGACGCGCGTCGGTAATTTCGCCTAGCGTGGTGCTGCTCGGCTGGGGGCCGAGCCTCTGGGGCAGGTCGGTTTCTTCTCTCAAGGAGGGAGTGCCATGAAAGACCCGCAGACCACGCGGCGACAGATCCTCAAGGGCGCCGCAGCCGCAGGCGCGCTGGGGGTGTTGGGCGTCCCGGCTGCAGCGTTCGCGGACGGTGAAGACGAGGGACGGCGGGTCCGGTGGGACCTCATTCTGGTCGGTACTGGATGTGTCGCGCCCGGAGGCCAGGCATCGGCCCACTCCAACGACGGTTCGAAGATCACGATCTCGGGCACCGGAACGTTTCCAGACGTGCGGAACAAATGTCGGAAGAACGTCACGGGCGGTGGGTCCTGGACCGTTGTGGCCAGCGACCCAGGCTGTTTCCCGGGATCCGGCACCTTCAAGGTGACCGAGCTTCTCAGTTGGACGACAGCGGGCGGGACGCCGCCCTTGCCCTGCGACACCATCGGCGAGCGCGAGGACAACACCTCCGGTCTGGCGATTCTTCGCGTCCAGTACTCGAACGGAAAAACCGGGACGATAACGATCAGTTGCCATTTCGTGGGGACGCCAAACTGCGTGTTCGAGGGAATCACCGCGACGATGGACTACGAGGACTTCTGGAATCGCGACGCCCCGGTGGGTATGCCGGGTCAGCCCGGCTTCCTGGAAGGGAATCGCACGACCTTCCACTTCGTCGAAAACAGAGAAGACTAGCGCGCCGAGCGCCGTAACAGTGGGGAGGCGCTCTTGATGCGCCTCCCCAGCCCTGTCGTCCAACCGGCGATTTGACAAGGAGGTCTCCGATGGAGGGAGCATTCGATTTTCAGCGGAATTCGCGACGGCTTGCCGTGCGCAGCTTTCTGCTCTGGCTCGGTGCCATCTTGCTAGCGCTTGCCCTAATCGGCTCGGCTGGCAGACCAATTGCAGCCGGAGCCGCGCGCGAGGCTGATCACCAGGTCGCGGGGGGCGGCAAGACCATCATCGAGGGTGGCGGACCAGGGTTGGTACCGGTGACCACCGTTCTCGCCTTCCACGCCAACCGGCAAGGTGGTGCTTTCGAGTGCCTGGCCCTCATGCCGCCGGTGGCGACGAGTTTCGCCGCCGAGAGTGGTGACTTCGAGGCGAACGCGATGTACGTGACGGGCAAAGTGACCTCCCTGCAGGTGAATGACGGAACCGCCGTGTTGAACGGAACGGCGACCATCACTGGGCTTGGAGCCGGGACAAACGTGCCCTTCACATTCGTGGTGCATGCCGGTGGCCCCGGCACGACGGCCACCTTGGCCACCTTGGGCGTACCCCCCTTCACCTTTCACGAGATCCTCCTCGAGGGTCAGGTCACGATTCGCTAGATTGTTGGCAGTCTTGCGGCGGGAGCGCAGGCGCTGCTCGTGCCGGCGCTCACCCGCTTGATCAGTAAAAGGGGATCATGAGCGAGCGACAACCGCTGCGGATTACACGCCGCACGGCTCTCAAGTGGGGAGTGTTGGCGGCGGCCGCCCCAGTGTTTAGTGGGCTTCCGCTCGACGTGTTTGCCTCCGGCGACAGCGTTGTGCTGCTCTGGAACGGGGCCGCACTGCAAGGCGTCCGCGATTCCAAGGTCGGCCCGCCGATGGTGGCTCGCGCCCTCGCGATCGTCCACACCTGCGTCTATGACGCCTGGGCCGCCTATGATCAGGACGCCGTCGGGACCCGGCTCGGCGGTAGGCTCCGCCGCCCGGCTCGGGAGCGCACCCTCGCCAACCTGAACGCGGCCATCAGCTTCGCCGCATATCGGGCGGCGGTCGATCTGTTCCCGGTTGACCAGCATAGCGTTTTCGATCCGCTGATGCGTCGGCTGGGTTACGACCCGGCCAACGCGACGACCGACATCGGCAGCCCCGCCGGAGTCGGGAATGTGGCCGCCCGGGCGGTTCTCGAGTACCGGCATCGTGACGGCGCCAACCAGCTGGGCGATGAGCCCGGTGGCAAGCCTGGCACTGCTTACTCCGACTACACCAGCTACACGTCGGCAAACGATCCCATGGATCTGAGACCCGGCGCCAAATTTGATCCAGCGACCATCCGCGACCCCAATCGGTGGCAGCCGCTGCGATACATCGACGCCAGCGGGTCCGACTTCATTCAACCCTTCGTCGGCGCCCAGTGGCAGCACGTCAAGCCATTCGCGCTGACAAGCGTCGCTCAGTTACGATCGCCGACCGGGCCGGCAAGCGACGGCTCCGCCGCCTACGAGGCGCAGGCTCGCGCCCTGCTCTCGCTCAGCGCCGGTCTCACCGATGAGCAGAAGATGATCGCCGAGTACTGGGCGGACGGGCCGCATTCCGAGTTGCCGCCCGGGCACTGGGACCTCTTCGGTCAGTTCGTTTCACGCCGCGACCATCACGGTGCACACGAGCACGGCGTCGCCGCCGACGTCAAGCTCTTCTTCGCGCTCACAAATGCCGTCTTCGACGCCAGCATCTGCTGCTGGGACAACAAACGATTCTTTGACTCGGTCCGGCCGATCACTGCCATCCGCTATCTGTTTCATGGGCAGCGGGTCCGTGCCTGGGGCGGGCCGTACCAGGGCACGCAATGGATCGATGGCGCGGACTGGTTTCCATACCAAAGGTCGACCTTCCCGACGCCGCCCTTCCCAGAGTACAGCTCAGGTCACAGCACGTTCAGCGCAGCCGGCGCGGAGATCCTGAGACTCTTTACGGGGAGCGACCGCTTCAGCGCGTCGGTTACCTTTCGAGCAGGCAGCTCGAAGTTCGAAGCTGGAACGGTGCCTGCCGGTGACCTGACGCTTCGCTGGGCGACCTTCAGCGACGCCGCGAACCAGGCTGGCCTCTCCCGGCGTTACGGGGGCATCCACTTTGAGCAGGCTGACCTGGAGGGAAGAGCCGCAGGCCGCCGGGTCGCTCAACTCACCTGGGCGAGGGCGCGACGCTACTTCACCGGAGAGGTCGAGCAAACCGGCTCTGACAGGTGAGGAGCTGTCAGGAGTCTCCTTACTAGCGACGGCTTGACGCCAGAGCTGTAACTGGACGCCCGGTTCAACGTTATAGGCGCAGATGCATCTCCGGGTTCCCGTCCTTCTGGCGATCGCCCTCATGGCATCGAGCTGCGGCGCCGTTATGAAGACAGGCGTCGCGTCTCAGCCGACGCCGGTTCCCTGGATCGCGAGCAAGCCGGTGTCGATGTTGATGGCCACGCCTAGCCCGACCCCTATCCCGCCGGGGACGCAAGGCTGCCGGGCGGACCAGCTCAAAGCCGTCTTTACTGGGAGCGGCGCGGCGACCGGTGGCCAATTTACCGGCTCGATCGTCTTCGGGAATCGAACTGGAATGCCCTGCACTCTGGAGGGAGCTCCGGCCGTCCAGCTCTTTGACGCCCACGGCATGCAGATCCCTCTGACCGTCAGTAGAAGCACTGATCCCCCTTCTGGTGTCGTGCTTATCCAAGCCAATACCGCAGACATCGAAGCGCAACCCATTCAGGCGGGCCGCGCATGGGTGATGATCCTTTGGCCGACACATGATCCAGCGACCGGGACCTGCTCACCCGAGCCTCCTCGGGGCACCGTCCTTGGTTTCCAGCTGCCCGGGGGTGCCGGCAACCTTCGAGTACCGATCGTCGACCCGCGCAACGGTGTGACCGTCGCCGCCTGCGGCGGATACCTTTCGGTGACCCCGTTCCAGGCCACGGCAGCACCTCAGATGACGCTGCCACCAGACCCGGTGCATGCCCTCGCGATCCAGTTAGATGTGCCGCACTCCGTTGCAGCGGGCACGACGCTCCACTACACGGTGAGCCTGCGCAACGGTGGCGTCCAATCCTTTGTTTTCCCGGCAGACTGTCCGGTCTATGGCGAGTGGGTTCCGGGCTTCGCCAAAGACTTCTACGTTCTTAACTGCCGCCCCGTCCATTCGATCCAGCCCGGGCAAACCCAAAACTTCGCCATGGAGCTAGCAGTCCCGCGAACCACAAGCCCAGGCGGGTACACGCTGTACTGGAATTTCGCCTTCGGGATCGATCTCGGGACGCCCGGCAAGGCCGCGGTTACAGTCACTCCCTAAATCCCAGCCGCCCGCCTTCGATACGGCCGCCGGCTCGACCTCATGATGGAATCACCTAAGTTGGATTTGTGTTGATCATCCTATGGCCCTGCCCCGTCGCGCTGCTCTCGAGGCAGCGCTATTGAGATCCGGCGATCCCTCGAACCTGACTCGCGTTCAGCGGTTGCGCCTATTCGTACTGCTGGGCAGCCTGACGGCCTTTGGGCCTCTCTCGATCGATATGTATCTCCCGGCCCTCCCGGCGATCGCACGCGACCTGGCGGCTAGTGAGTCCGTCGTCCAACTAACCCTCACCGCTTGCCTCATCGGGCTGGCGCTCGGTCAGATAGTCGCCGGGCCGCTCAGTGACAGTCTCGGGCGCCGCCGGCCATTGCTGATTGGCGTCGCCGGATACGTGATGGTGTCCCTGCTCTGCGCGATCGCACCGTCGGCATGGCTTCTGGTTGTCCTTCGGCTCATCCAGGGCCTGACCGGCGCCGCCGGCATCGTGATCGCCCGTGCCATCGTCCGTGATCTCTACTCCGGGTCAGCGGCGGCCCGCTATTTCTCGCGGCTCATCCTCGTGATGGGGCTGGCGCCGATCCTCGCCCCGGTCCTCGGCGCTCAGGTTCTCCGGTTCAGCAGCTGGCGCGGCATATTCCTGGTGCTGACGATCGTGACGGCCCTGCTCTGGCTCGGTGCGGCGCTTGCCCTGCCCGAAACCCTGCCAGCGGCGCGTCGGAGCGCGAGGAGTCTCGCCGGGACGTTGGACATCTTTGGCCAGCTCATCCGGGATACGCCGTTCGTTGGCTACGCGGTGGCCGCCGGCCTCGCCTTCGGTGCGATGTTCGCCTACATCGCTGGTTCACCGTTCGTGCTGCAAGGCATCTTTCGGGTCTCGCCGCAGACCTTCAGTTTGATCTTCGGGATGAACGCTCTCGGGTTTGTGTTGGCGAGCCAGGTCAACGGCAGTCTCGTTAGTCGCATTCGACCGGCACGTCTTCTCACCGGCGGTTTGATCGCCAATGCGACCGCCGGCTTGGCGCTACTGTTTGTCGTCGTCAGCGGGTTTGGACTGCTGGCCGTCCTGCTGCCGCTCTTACTACTTGCGTCGAGCGTCGGGTTTATCGTCCCGAACGCCACCGCATTGGCCCTCTCCCGACGGCCCGACGCGGCTGGAACCGGATCCGCGCTGCTTGGCGTCATCCAGAGCGGCGTGGCGGCGTTCGGCGCGCCAATTGTCGGCGTCGCCGGGACCGGCACTGCGCTGCCGATGGCCGGCGTGATCGCGCTCTGCGGCCTGGGCTCCATCACTGCCTTTGCTCTTACCTCCGGCCGGGCGCCGTCGGTCGCCGGCCCGGATCGGGTCGCTGCGTCTCGCTAAGCCGTTAAAACCCTGGATCTCACGCCTTCACGCGTTTCCCTGATGCCGCGGACCTTTCGATGGCGGCGATGACCTCGTGGCGCCGAACGGCGTCGGCGAAGTCCGGCACGGTGTGCGTCCGCGTCTCGATGTCTCGTGCGAAGGCGGCGTAGGCACGCCCAACGTTGTAAGCGGGCGCGCCTTCCAGGCCGGTGAGGGCTGGCC
>Ga0209471_1002586_pt1 | contig 10372 bp, 11 predicted proteins | sample GraSoiAngelo_128_FD_185885 | JGI IMG/M metagenome (GOLD analysis project Ga0209471, IMG submission 185885) | Grasslands soil microbial communities from the Angelo Coastal Reserve, California, USA - 14_0927_12_20cm (SPAdes) (version 2) | ecosystem: Environmental > Terrestrial > Soil > Grasslands ... | reverse complement strand
TCACCGATCTTCGCGCGCAACTGGTCGATCCGTTTTTTCGCCAGATTACTTTCGGTTGACCCGGGTTGCTGCCGAATCACCTCATTGTAGTAGATTACCGCGGCGCGATAATATTTCTGTTTGTCGTAAAATTTGGCCACTTGGTAGGAGCTGGTCGTTTCCTTGTGCTCAAGAAGGTCCAGGTTTGCGCGCGCCTGAGCGGCTTTCTCGCTATTCGGATAATGGAGAAGGAAATCTTGGAAAGCTGTTTTGGCATTGGTGGTTGCCGCCGCATCCGTGGTGCCCTTTCGTGCCGCCATGAGCCAGATATAACCGATCTGATATTGCGCATCCGCTGCGACCGGCTCGTTTGGAAATTTGTTGATCACAGCCTGGTACGCTTCGATTGCCATCTCGGGCAAGTTCTGTTTCTCGCGTGCGAGGCCAATGTTGAATTGAGCGCGCGCCGTGTATTTCCCGTATGGCGCGGTGCGGACGACGTTCGCGAAAATCGTTACAGCCCGATCCAGCGAGTTCCCAAGCGAGATCCCCAGAATTTTCCTCTTTTTGCCAGTCAGATACATTTCGCCGATGCGAAACTGCGCCTCGATTGCTTCATCGAAGTGCGGGTTACTGGGATATCTTTCGACCAACTGCCGATATGAATCCGCCGCGCCAAGATAGTCGTGCACTTGTTCCTGCGATTGCGCCGCGCGATAGAGGGCACTCGCGGCAAGAGCATCTTTGGGATAGCGCCGCGGGATGTTTTTGTACGCATGAATCGCTCGTTTGAGGTTCCCTTCCTTTTCAGCAGTCTGTCCAGTCTGATACAACTCCAGCGCTGTCCCGCTGATTTCTTCTTCCCCGGGGGCGACAAACTTGGCTTTTTTGCCCGGTTGAAAGACCACTGAGGCCGCTACCGATTCAGAAAAAATCAAAGTGGCAGCTGTACAAAGCAAAGCGGCACGAATCAAGAAATCCATGGGTGTGGCAGGGTAGTTGACTTATCGATTCCGTCAAGGTCATCAGTCGGCCAAACCGAAACTCGATGGCTGATGTTCACCGCGACTTTACAGTAACATCTTTTCCAAACGGGCAAAACCGATTAAGTGTCTAAGCCCATTGAATCTGATCGATCAGCATAAAATTCGCATCGGCGCCTGTGCTTGGAGTTTCGAAGACTGGCGCGGCTCTTTTTATCCCTCGGACTTGCCAGAGTCTCAATGGCTCGAATTTTACGCCAATTACTTCCCGGCTGTTGAAGTCGATTCGACCTTTTATGCCGCCCCGGCCGAAGCGACCATTCAGCGTTGGATCGAGATCACGCCTGCCGCTTTTCGTTTCGCCTGCAAACTCCCGCGCGAGATTACGCACACCTGTCGACTGCGCGATTGCACAGCAGAATTGAATTCGTTTCTCCGGGCGATTGAGCCGCTCGCGCCAAAGCTCCAAGTGATTCTCATCCAGCTTCCGCCCTCCTTTGCGCCAAAAGACGGCAAAACGGCGCTGCGCAAATTTCTTGAGCAACTGCCGCCGGATTTCCGTTTCGCGATTGAATTTCGTCATGCCGGATGGCATCGGCCGCAGTTTATCCGCCTCTTGGAAAGGTATCGCATTTGCTGGGTGTGGGCCGATACCACTCCCCTCAACGAACGAAATCTTGCCCCGTTCGAGTTCCTGCCGTGCACGACAGATTTTCTCTATCTGCGTCTACTCGGTGATTATGCAACGAAATACGACGTTGATGGCGGCCACGTCCATCGTTATGAAAAATTGCTCTGGAAACGTGAAGCCGCGCTGGACAGCTGGTCACTTAAAATTGAGCGGCATCTTCCCGAAGTGCGCAATGTATGGGCGTTCACCAGCAATCACTTCGAAGGATTCGCACCCGAAACCTGCCAACGGCTCGCCCAACGTCTGGGCTTCATGTTGCCGCTGCCCTCCGAAACAGAACAGGCTTTGTCACCACAGAGACAATCGCAGCTCGACCTTCAGTTATAGCGGCACCTGAATACGGTTGTGCTTTTCGAAGATGCACACCCGGCGAATCCCAAAGTTCGCCATCTTTTGCGCGAGGCTCCGAAAATTGTCGCCGAGCTGCGCGTGCGAATGCGCGTCAGAGGCCGTAGTGAAAGAAATCCCCTTGTCTATTGCGAGCTCAATGATCCGGTCGCCCGGGTAAAGCTCGTTCACCGGCTTGCGCCATCCAGCGGTGGAAAGCTCAATCGCGAGATTCTGTGCGTGAATAAAATCGAGTGTTTCGCTCAGCAAACTGCCGGTCCCTGTGCCCGGCCGATGACCGTGGATTTTGATCAGATCCAGATGAGCGAGGCAATCGACCAGCCCCGTCGCTGCTATTTCACGGACACGGCGAAAATAATCGGCGTAAATCGCGTCGATACTCCGGCCTTCAAATTGCGCGGCGCCATCCGGCACGCTGTCGAACATCTGATCGGCGCGAGTAAGGAAATGAACCGAGCCCAGGACAAAATCGAGCTTGTCCCAATGCTTCTCAATCCAGTTTCGGCCAGCCGCCGAGTGGATTGGGTCGTTATCGAGCTCGATGCCCGCGCGGATTCGCAAATCGGGATTTCTTTCCCGCAAACGATCGATTTCATCGAAGTCGATTCCTGCGTGATAACGATCGTGATCAGTAAAAGCGATGTCGGTTAACCCTGATCTACGCGCTGAATCCGCCCAAGGCTGAAGCAACGCCTGAGTGTACCACTGTACCCGATGTCCCTGCGGATGGCTGTGGTAGTCGGAGAAGAGTTGATAGGTTTTGGTTGAGAGTCGATTGGCAGTCACGCTCGGCTCCATCAACTATCAGCTACCAACTAACGACTTTCGTCAAGGCACAGCCAGGAATTTTTGCCGGATCCGCAACTCCGGGTATTGGGGAAAGAACACTTCGGCGATAAAGACCTTGTTCGGCGCGAGCTCGCGCGTCGAGATTGTTTCGCTGTACTCGATCCGCTCTTGCGGATTAACTAGAATCGTGGCGGGTTTGTCCGCGATGGCATGATTGTCGGACCACTTTGCCAGGATGTCGCCCGCGGAATTCGTTAGGTAAATTTCAATCCGCTGGTTCGTCGGAAAGTCGAGCGCCACAGGACGCTTTGACAGATTTGCCAGCGTCACTTTGATTCCGAGCTGGCGAACCTCAGACAGCTTTATGGTCTGCGGCGTGATTTGGAGATCGAGAGCGAGCCCGCGCAGCTTTGGATCTTTGTATTGCGGGACAACCTCTGGAGAGAACGGATGGAGAATGCGGCCCAACCAACCCCGTCTACGCGGCGTCGCCGTTGGCGCGGCGTCCTGGCCAAAGATGCCCCCGGCCATAAAAAGTATCAGAAGGAGCGAAACAATGCGGCGCTTCATGAGTGGGCTTAAACAGCCCCGAAAGTTTTCGGAGTTGCAAAATTCCTGTCAAACCATTTATCAATCGGCATGAAAATTCTCCGGCTATTTGCTCTTTGCCTGCTTTGGGCGCCGATAGTAGGCGTTGCGAAACAATCGCATTGCACTTTCCGAGTGCATGTCCAGGCGAATCCTCGAGACACCGAGGTTTTCGCCACATCGGTGCGCACCCAAGTTTCCGGTAAAGAGGTGGCAATCGAAAAGATGCCGTGGATTTCGGAGCGAGATGTCATGGCGTTTTCTCCTTACACAGCCAACGATGGAACCTATGGCGCGCTGCTTCAGCTCGATGATCATGGGCGCGTGGTGCTCGATACTTTGAGCGTTGAGCGCCGCGGCGGTTTCCTCTTTGTTTTCATCAATGGCCGATTCATTACCGAGCTCCAAATCGACAAGCGCGTTTCGGATGGAAGAATCTATATTCCTTCAGGCCTTACCGCAGCCGACATTAGCTTGATGAAAAAAGACTGGCGCTTGGTCGGCCAACGAAAACGTCAATCGCGTTGATCCACCATGCGATTATTCGCTGCCGCAATTGTCCTCGCTATTTTTTCGTCAATCGCGATGAGGACTCAGAGTGCGCAGGATCACGCTCTCGATCTTGTTCTGCCTACGGATAATGACGCTCTGTTCTCGGGCGACGGTCCGGCCTTTTACCAGTACGTGGAACGCAATTACAAAGGCATGAAATCGACGCCGTGGGAGGGCGGCAAATACGGCTTTGTGCGCGATCCCACCGACACACCGGGTGGTGTCGTTTACACGCGCTTTCACGAAGGAATCGATATTCGCTCCGTGCGTCGCGATGAAAACGGCGAGCCGCTCGATGAAGTCCGCGCCATTGCCGATGGGAAAGTCGCGCACGTTAATCTCGTGCCCGGCTACTCGAACTATGGGAAATACATTGTGATCGAGCACCGCTGGGACGGCTCCAGTTACTACAGCTTGTACGGACACCTGAGTTCCATCCGGGTGCACTCGGGCGATTCGGTCAAACGCGGCCAGCCTATCGCCGTCATGGGCTACACTGGAGTTGGGATAAACCGGGAACGGGCGCATCTCCATTTGGAATTGGATTTAATGTTCAGCCATCAATTCGAAGCGTGGCATGACGCATTGTTCAGAAATGACCCGAATCATAACGGCATTTATAACGGCCTGAATCTTGCTGGGCTCGACATTGCGCGGCTCTATCTTGCGCTCCACCAGAATCCCTCGCTTACCATTCCTGAGTTTCTCAGCGGCGAAGAAACCTTCTACAAGGTGACCTTGCCCAAATCGCCCCATTTCGAATTGCCGAAGCTTTACTCCTGGATGCTGGCCGGAAACCGAAACCAGCAAGCTTCGTGGGAAGTCTCTTTTGCGCGTTCCGGTGTAAAACTAGAACCGAGCGACAAACACGTGACCCAGCCAGAGCTGAGTTACATCAAGAAAAGCTCGATTAATTATTCGTCCTTGACCCGTGACATAGTCTCCGGTCACGGCGAAACCGCGCAGCTTACCGGTTACGGCAGGCAGTTAATGCGACTGCTTATTTATCCCGACTGACATTTCGGTCGTTTCATCAGCACGACGTCGGCGTCCCTTGCGCAAGCGCGACACCATGGGGAATTGCGCCTTGCACAAAGCTGAGACATTCCACTGCGCCGCTCGGTTTTCCCGGGAGCGCAATCACCAATGAGCCATCGACAATTGCGGCGAGGTTGCGGGACAAAATGGAATTGGGCGTGATCTTCATCGACTCCGCCCGCATCACTTCGCCGAAGCCCGGCAACTCAACGCGCATGATTGCGCGAATTGCTTCTGGGGTGACATCGCGCGGTCCGACACCAGTGCCGCCAGTGGTCAGAATCAAACCACAGCCTTGCTGAGAAAACGAGCGGATTGTTTCCTGAACGCGTTTTGCGTCGTCCGGCACAATCGCTTCCGCGAGTACCTGCCACCCCGCTTTTTGCGCCGCTCCTTTCAACGCGGGTCCGCCAAGATCCTTGTAGTCACCCGCGCTCGCGCGATCCGAGACCGTGATGATGCCAACTTGTATTTGCATGTTTGTAACGGCGACTCTATTGGCGCCGTGATTTTTCGCTTCGGCGGTCGTAGACCGCCGCTACAGGGCGTTTTGTCTTTTCGATCAAACGCACATCGTAAATGTGCATCTCTTTGTCCACGGCTTTGCACATATCGTAAATCGTAAGCAACGCGACAGTAACGCCAACGAGCGCTTCCATCTCGACTCCGGTCTGCGCAACCGTTTTCGCGGCGCATTTGACCTCTGCGCCATCATTAGAAGCGACAATGTCGATCTTAACTTCACCGAGCGGCAGGGTGTGGCAAAGCGGTATGAGGTGCGCCGTTTGCTTTGCAGCCTGAATGCCGGCAATCCGCGCAGTGGCAAACACATTGCCTTTCGCGATTTGGTCCTTGGAAATTAGATCAAGTGTCTCGCGCCGGAGCCGAATCTTGCCGCGGGCGACAGCTCTTCGCTCACTCACGGGCTTGGCCGAAACATCGACCATCTGGGCGCAGCCATCGTCGCTGATGTGAGTGAGTCGCTGCATTCGTTAGCCGCCGATAGCGATCATCTTGCGGTTCGGTTGGTAATTGTCGCGAAAATCGTGCTGAGCAGGTTTGCGTTCGACAACATCGAGAAAGAATTGCTTAAGGTCCTCATCACTCGCGCCGGCGCGCAGAGGTTTCATGATGTCGAACTCTAGATAGCTTCCCAGGCACGGACGCAATTTCCCATCGCAGGTGAGGCGAAGTTTGTTGCAGTTCTCGCAGAAATGCAGATTGGTCATCGCCCCGATAAAACCGATCCGCTGTTCGCGGCTGGGAACTTGATAGTAAGTCGCTGGCCCGTTTGTTCGAAATTCCGTCTCCGGGATCAGACTTCCGTAAACCGATTCGATTAACCGTTTCGCCTCGAACACCGACATGAAATTGTCTTCGCTGAGCACTTCGGTCGTGCTCACCGGCATCATCTCGATGAAACGCAGGATCAAATTGCGCGACGCGGCGAATTCGATCAGCGGGATCAATTGGTCCTCGTTTCGGCCGCGCATCAGGACGGTGTTCAATTTGATCTGATCGAAACCAACTGCGATTGCGGCATTAATCCCCTCGAGCACCTGAGCGTGCAAATCCCGACCCGTGATCTTGGAATACACATCTCGATCCAATGTATCGAGGGAGATGTTGACTGATTGGACACCGGCGTCGCGCAAGGTCATTGCCATTGTTTTGCTAGGTGTGATTTGGCGCGCAAGCAAAGTTCCATTCGTAGAGAGACCCAAACTCTTGATTCCAGAAATTGCCGGGATTTGGGCAATGAAGTGGACAACGTCCCGGCGCGTCAGCGGCTCGCCGCCGGTGACTCGCACTTTTGAAACGCCTAGTTCGGCTGCAATGCGAATAAGACACAGCGTTTCCTCGAACGTCAGAATTTCTTCACGTGGCAACCACTCCTGCAATTCCTGCGGCATACAGTAGGTACAGCGTTCGTTGCAGCGGTCAGTAATCGAGACACGCAGGTAGGAAATCCGATGGCCGTAGCGATCCTGCATTGGAACGCAACTCTACCGGCGGACGATGTTGAATCAACAAAGCTGGAGATAATTGACGCGCTATAGGCAGCACATATGATCGTCAGCATGAAAGGTCGAATTCTTCCCAAAGCGCTGCCGCTTTGCCTCGCAGCCAGCGCATTGATTCTTGCGAGTTGCGAGACAACTCAGGACCGTATTTCCAAGCATCCCGAAATTTATCAACGCCTTTCGGCCAGTGATCAGGCGCTGGTAAGTCAAGGCCAAATCCGCGCAGGCATGTCTCAAAACGCGGTGTGGCTGGCCTGGGGCGGGCCCGAACGCAAGATCATAGGCAATATGCGCGGGCAACCGACCGAGACCTGGATTTATATAACCTACGAAACTGCTCCATACCCCTATGGCGGGCCGTACGGGCCGTGGGGGTGGGGTTACGGCTTCGGCCCCAGTGTGGCCTTTGTCGAGACACACCATCACGGGCACTCGTTTGTCTTTTTCGGCAGCCCCTTCTACGATCCGTTCTATTATGCTTACATTCCGCCGAGTATTCCTGTTCCGTATAAGACCGTCACATTCGCCAATGGGCGCGTAGTGTCATTCCAATACATGGAACGCCGGTATGGCTAAGCAACATTTCTCTCACTTTTCTCCACGCAATTGAGCAGAATCGATTGCGGCGCCTGAGCAATGGCTTACCGCTCGTTTACAAGTTTCCTCGCCGCTCTCGAAAAAGTGGGCGAGTTGAAACGCATCACGGTCCCCGTCGATACCGATTTGCTCATAGCAGAATGGGCGGACCGCGAGATGAAATCGCCCGGCGGCGGAAAGGCGCTGCTGTTTGAGCAACCGGTTGTCGATGGAAAAAAATCCCCGTTCCCGGTTGCGATTAATACCATGGGTTCGCACCGGCGCATGGCTCTCGCGTTACAGGTAGCGGATGTCGCGGATATCGCACAGGAAATTCAACTTATTCTCAAAGCAAAACCACCAACCAATCTGCGCGAAGGTTGGAGTTTGCTTAAACAAGGAATTCATCTGCTGCACGCGCGTCCGAAGCAAGTGAAGGAAGCGCCTTGCCAGGAAATTGTGCACCGGATCGGCAACGAAGGTGACTTTTCATTGAGCGATCTGCCCATTCTCAAATGTTGGCCGAAGGATGGTGGCCGCTTCATTACATTAGCGAATGTGCATACCCGTGACCCGGAGACAGGTGCGCGAAACGTGGGGATTTACCGGATGCAAGTTTATGACGAGTGCACGACCGGAATGCACTGGCAACTCCACAAGGTCGGTGCGCGCCATGGCAAGCGCTATTACGAGCGCGGTGAGCGCATGCCAGTGGCAGTTACGCTGGGCGGTGATCCCGTTTATACATTCGCTGCTACCGCGCCGTTGCCGGACGGTTTGGATGAACTGTTTTTCGCTGGGTTTTTGCGAAAGAGATCAATCGAGCTTGTTCGCTGCAAAACGATCGATCTCGACGTACCGGCGGACGTAGATTTTGTCCTGGAAGGCTATGTGCAGCCCGGTGAGATGCGTCCCGAAGGTCCCTTTGGAGATCACACCGGCTTCTATACTGCGGTTGAGGATTATCCAGTTTTTCATGTGACCGCCATCACGCATCGACGCGATGCAGTTTATCCGACAACGATCGTGGGCAGGCCTCCGATGGAAGACTATTACATCGGCGACGCCTGTGTGCGCATTTTGCTGCCGGTATTCAAGATGAATTTTCCAGAAATTGTTGACATGACGCTGCCGCCGGAAGGCGTTTTCCATAACCTGGTGTTCGTCAGTATTCGAAAGCAATATCCGTATCAGGCCTTCAAGGTCATGCACGGTCTCTGGGGCATGGGCCAGATGATGTTCAGCAAATATATCGTGGCCGTGGATGAAGATTGCGATGTCCACAACACCAGCGAAGTGCTTTTCCGATTGTGCGCGAACACTGACCCCGCTCGCGACACGACCGTAATCAAAAATCCAAGTGACTCGCTCGATCACGCACCGAGCGATCAAAACATCGGCTCCCACATGGGCCTCGACGCGACGCGCAAATTGCCGGGTGAAAACTATCACCGCCCGTGGCCGGAGCTTTTGAAGATGACCAAGGAGGCTAAAGCGCTCGTCGACGAATTACAGAAGAAGGCGCGTTGATCTCGCGCGTCGCTGTAGCAGTGGTCTGTGACGGCCGATGCCATGAGGAGAAGCAAATCCGGCGCTCACAGAGCGCCGCTACAGCCTCATTTGTTACGGTTTGCGGAAAAGCCGGCCCGTATCGACGTCGCGCGTAAGTCCACCATGCGGAACTCCGCGAAGATCGTAAACGCGGCCTGTGTAAGGGCAATAATAAAAACCGGACGTTCCAGCCCAACGCGCATACGGATAACCGCCCGGAGGCGGCGGACCATAACGTGCAGCTTGATCCTGCTGTATGGCTGCGCCGGTTAACGCACCGGCCGCGGCTCCTGCGGCTGCGCCAATTGACGCGGCGCGAACATTACCGGTCGCCGCGCCGCCTATGATCGCGCCAGTTGCTGCGCCCCATGCTGCGCCCTGGCCGACCGGGGTATCACATGAACTGAGGATCAAAGCGCTTATCGCAACAACCCAAATACCAACGAAAAGATCTTTTGTCATAAGTTTACGCTCGTTGACGGATTGAACTGCGCAACCTCGAGAATGTTGCAGGTCAGGCTTAAAAAGACTTCAATAGCTGCGCCGCGATCCGGCGAGCTTTCTCCAGCCCCGTCAGGCGATACTCCTTTTCGAAAACGCGAAACTTGTCCCGCTCCATTTTGCGAAGGAGGCCGCGATAAATTGAACCCATGATTTCGGCAGGCACCATCGTCCCGCGATCCTCAGATGGAAGCGCCCCAGCTGCGCGCGAGAAAAACTCTGTCGCACGCGCGGCTTCGAATTTCATTAGGCCAACGAATCGTTCGTTATATTGTCGATTCTGCAGCTCAGTCTCGGAGTAGTTGCAACGCACCAGATCCTCCTGCGGCAGATAAATTCGGCCGGCCTGCAAATCTTTGCCGACATCACGAATGATATTCGTCATTTGCAAGGCGAGTCCGAGCGCGAGCGCATATTCTTTGCAGCGCGGGTCGCGATATCCAAAAATCTCGATGCTCACCAGACCTACCGCGCTGGCCACCCGGTAACAATAAACGCGCAGATCCTGGAACGTAGCATATCGGAAGATGCTCAGGTCCATCTCTACGCCGGCGATGATCTCCTCCAGCATCTCAGGTGAAAGCGAGTATTTGTTCATCAGACCTCTCACGTCGCGAGCAAGCGCAGGCTCGTCTTGAGCTCCTGCGCGCAGCATTGCACGCCAAGCCGCCAAGTGCTTTTGCTTCTCGGCGACGCTGAGCTCCGAGGAATCGGCGATGTCGTCAATCACGCGGCAGAACGCGTAGAAGACA
>Ga0209471_1002582_pt1 | contig 10376 bp, 10 predicted proteins | sample GraSoiAngelo_128_FD_185885 | JGI IMG/M metagenome (GOLD analysis project Ga0209471, IMG submission 185885) | Grasslands soil microbial communities from the Angelo Coastal Reserve, California, USA - 14_0927_12_20cm (SPAdes) (version 2) | ecosystem: Environmental > Terrestrial > Soil > Grasslands ... | reverse complement strand
ACACCACCTGGATCGCCAGCAACGAATGCCCGCCCAGGTCGAAGAAGTCGTCGTTGATACCGACCTTCTCCACCCTCAACAATTCGGTCCAAATGGCGGCGAGCGCCTTCTCGGTTTCGGTGAGTGGCCGGACGAAATCCTGCACGGGCTGTCGCTGCTCGTCCGAGGCGGTGGGCAGCGCCTGGCGATCAATTTTGCCGTTGGCCGTCAGCGGAAATGCTTCCATCAGCACGAATGCCGCCGGGATCATGTACGGAGGCAACCGGTCCTTGAGGTACTTGCGGAGCGTCGCGGGCGTCACAATTGCTTCGTCCACGGGCGGTAGCGACCGGACGTGCGCGTCGGGAGGTTGTTGCCGTACGAGGCGGGACCGCGTGGGCGACGGCCGAATCGCGTACACGTAACACAGGTCGGTCTTTCGCAGCAGCGGGTCCTGCTCGACGAGAACCTCAAAACCGTGCCCCTCGAGGAGGGTCGTAATCGGCTCCAGGTTTTCCCGTTGATCTACCTCGATGACCAGCTGCCGAATCTTGGGCCAATCACCGGGCGCGAGTCCGCGCAGGACATCCAGCTCGCTCTTCTCGACATTGATCTTCAGCAGGTCGATCCGGTCGATGCCTTCCTCGGCCATGACGCTGGAGAGGGTTCGCAATTGGGCGGATACCGATCGGGCACGCAGGCGGTCATCGATCAAATCGCCGATTTCCGCCGCCAGCCGCTCGTCGTTCGGTGATGCAGGTTGCTGGTTGAACACATAGTTCTTGACGACCTCGCGCTCCGTCGCCGCGTCGGCGTAGAACCCGGACAGTAGCGATAACCCCTCGAAGAAGGTCAGCTCCGCCGATCCGCTTTCACGGGAGAGACCGAGCGGCAGGCATTTTACCGCCGTGCCCCATGCGGCCGCGTTCGCCGCCAGGCAGGCAAAGGCGGCAGGATTGGGCTCGCAGGAAAAGATCCGGAGGTTCCGGGCCATCCGGCTGGCGAACACGGTGAACAGTCCGATGTTGGCGCCCGCATCCACGATGCAGTCGCCGTCGTCGATCGTGATCCCGTGTCGCAGGTACGCCTGCAGCACGAAGATCTCGTTGTAGATATAGTCCGTCTCGTTCTTGTTCAGATGCGCCACCGGCGAGCCGTCGGGCAAGAGATGGAGCGCCTTGCAGGTCCACAGCGGCTGCTGTGCCCGTTGCGGCACCACGTACGCAACCACCTCCTTACCCCCGGACTCGTCTTCGCGCGCCAGCACCACGGCGTCCCGCACCCCGCCCTGCCCGCGTAGTGCTGCTTCGATCTCACCGGGCTCGATCCGGTAGCCGTGGATCTTCACCTGGTCGTCAATCCGGCCGCAAAACTCGATATTCCCGTCCGGCAGGAGACGGGCAAGGTCGCCGCTACGATACAGTCGTCCAGCCGCATCGGGAAGGAATGGATCGGGTACGAATTTCTCGGCGGTCTGGTCAGGGCGGTTGAGATAGCCCCGCGCCACCCCCGGACCGCCGATGCACAGCTCCCCCTTCTCGCCGATTGGGACGGGCTGGCCGCCGCCGTCGAGCAGATAGATGCGGCTGTTGGGCAGCGGTCTCCCTAGCGGGAGCGTACCAGACTGCGTGTGTGGTACCTCCGGGCCGACGTGATACGTCAATACTCCGACGGTCGTCTCTGTGGGACCGTAATGGTTGTAAATCTCGCAGCTCGGCGACAAGGCGCGGACGCGCTCAATCCAGTCCAGCCGCGAAGCCTCGCCACCCAGGATCAGGCGACGCCGCGGCATGACCCGTTCCGGATTCTTCCCGGTCTGCAGGGCAGCCAGATGTGACGGCACGATCTTGAGAACGTCGATCTGCTCACGGCTGAAGTATTCGGACAGCAGCGCTTGGTTCTCGGCTCGCTCCTGCGAGATGACGTGCAGGCAGCCGCCGGTGGCCAGCGCCGGGAAAATCACGGTGTTGCCGAGGTCGGCGGCGATCGTCGACACCGTCGCGTGATTCATGCCGGGCTCGAATTGCAGACGTTCGGCGATGCCCAGTACGTAGTTGACGATGCTGCGATGCTCGATGCAGACGCCCTTGGGACGGCCCGTCGAGCCACTCGTGTAGATCACATAGGCGAGGTTCCCGGCCTCGACCCGGGACTCGTCCTGTCGCGGCGCCGCAGGGTCGGTCCAGTCGAATGCGTCCAGACAAACCGCCTCCGCCACGTCGGTCGGCAGACTTCCAACGAGGCTGCGCTGCGTGAGCAGCACCCTGACGTTCGCATCTGCCAGCATGAATGCGATCCGTTCGAGTGGATACGCTGCATCGATGGGCACGTACGCCGCGCCCGCCTTCAGGATGCCGAGTATGCCCACCACCATCTCCAGCGAGCGCTCGACGAACAGGCCCACCAGCACGTCCGGCCCGACACCCAACCGTCGCAGATGATGCGCCAGGCGGTCGGCCCGACGGTCGAGTTCGCCGTAGGTCACCCGCTCGTCCTCGAACACCACGGCCACCTGACCAGGGGTGCGCCGGGTCTGTGCCTCGATGAGGTGGTGCAAACAGGGATCCTGCGCGGGACCCGCCGCGGCGGCGTACTTCGAATTCACCGGTCGTTGCTCGAGGGCGTCTACAGGGACCACGCGATCAGCTCCTTCATGATTTCATTCGCGCCGGCATAGATGCGCTGCACCCGGCTGTCGGCCCACATGCGAGCGATCGGATACTCCGTCATGTAGCCGTATCCGCCGTGCAGCTGAACGCACTCGTCGACGATGCGGCATTGGGAGTCGCTCAGCCAGTATTTCGCCATCGCGGCGGTGATTTCGTCGCCCTGGCCCGCGATGAAACGCTCGATGCAGTGGTCGAGGAACACCCGGCCGACATGCGCTTCCGTCTTGCACTCGGCCAACTTGAAGCGCGTATTCTGCAAGTCGATCAGTGGCTTGCCGAACGCCGTGCGCTCTTTCACGTACTTGGTTGTGATGGCCACCGCCTGCTCCGCGGTCGCGACCGCGACGACGCCCACGCCCAGGCGCTCATAGGGTAAGCGCTCCATCATCTGATAAAACCCTTTGCCTTCGGCGTCCCCGAGCAAATTCGCCGCCGGGACTCGAGCCTCGTCGAAGAACAGCTCGCACGTATCCTGGCCGTGCATGCCGATCTTATCGAGCGAGCCCCCGACCCGGTATCCGCCAAGGCCTTTCGTCTCCACGAGGATGAGGGAGATGCCCTTCACCCCAGAGGCGCGCGGGTCCGTCTTCACCGCCAGGCACACGAGGCCGGCGAGTGCGCCGTTGGTGATGAACGTCTTGGAGCCATTGATGACGTACTGGTCGCCGTCCCGCCGGGCCGTGGTCTGGATGCTCCGCAAGTCGGAGCCGGCGCCGGGCTCACTCATGGCGATGGCCGCCACCAGCTCGCCCCGCGCCATGAGTGGGAGCCAACCGCATTTCTGCTCCTCGCTGCCGTACGCCAGGATGTAGTGTGCCACGATGCTCTGGATACCGGAGCCGAAATGCACACCGGCGTGCGCCAGCTCCTCCAGCACGACGGCCGCGTGGGCGAACGTGCCGCCGCCACCGCCGTACGCCTCGGGCAGGTCGGGGAGCAGCATGCCGACCCTCCCGGCCTGCGTCCACGCTTCCGCATCGGGACGCTGCTGCTCGCGCCAGCGGGCTTGGTGCGGCACGAACTCCTTTTGAACGAACTGACGAACCGTCTTGCGGAACATCTCCACCTCGTCGTTCGCCCACGGGGACTGGTAGGGAGCCGAAGCCATTATTCGTTGTGACCGATCACGACGGCCGCCACAAACCCGGGGGCCGGGGACCAACTGTCCATACGCCATCCGCAGCGGTCTCCAGGCGTGTCCTCGACGCGGAGGATTCGCGCGGGCTCCCCCGGCGTGAGCGACACGTCGAACCGATCGAGCGGATAGGAAAGACCGTCGCCGAGCGCCTTGATGAATGCTTCCTTGCGCGTCCAGCACTGGAAGAAGCCCAGGGGCCGGTCTCGCCGTTCGAGGGCTCGGTACGCCCGGTTCTCGCGCTGAGAGAAAAAGCGGGCTGCGATGTCGTCCGCGTCGCGTATCGGACGGACGGCCTCGACGTCGATGCCGATCTCGCGTCCGCAAGAGAAGGCGTACAGCGTGAGGTCATCGCAATGCGAGACGTTGAAGCGCAGGTCCGTGTCCGCGTACCAGGGGGCGAGCGCGGGCTTCCCGTGTGCTCCGTAGACCAGCTCGACCGAGTCCGGTCGCGTGCCCAGTCGCGCCGCCAGCAGCTGCCGCAAGCGTGCACGCGCAACGATGAATCGGTCGCGATCGCGCTCGAACAGCAGACGACTCGCCCTTTGTCGCTCGGCGTCGGAGAGCAGCGCCACCGCCGCCCGGGCGGCTTCGCTGCCCATCACCGAGCGCGTCACAACGCAGTCGATCGCGTCGCCGGTGTACGGCGCCGTCGCTGTTCGGGCCTGTGGTGTCGGTGGGACCATCGGTTCGGTTCCTCGCCTGTTGGCCATCCTCCCCCGCACGACCAAAGCCGTGGGTAAGCCGCCTCCGTGAGCACGCGCAGAACCCGGGCCACAAGCTTCTCGCGTGTAGTATATCGTTGTGCTGTAATGACATGGCGCCGCAGCGCCGGCCGCGGCACAAATGCTGGTGCGGTGAGGGCACGCTGGGCGCTGGAGCGGGTGTTGCGGCAACGCCTCTCTGCAGGGAACCCGGTGATGCAGGTATGCGCCACCCGTCACGCGGGCAGCCAGAAGCGCTGGGCCAACTCGGCGGTGCGGGCATCGCCCGGCACCACCGCTCCATCGAGCGACGCGATCGGCACGACGCCCCGCACGGCGTTCGTGAGAAACAGGCTCCTTCCCGCCAAGGCCGGCGTCCGGTACCGGCCCTGCATCACGCGCTGCACGAGCTCGAGCACGCGCGCTCGCCCGATCCCCGGCAGGATCGCGAGCTCCAGCGTCGGCGTGCACAGCGCGTCCCCTTCCCACCAGAACACGTTCCACGCCGTGCCCTCTGCGACCCACCGCTCGTGGGTGAGGAGCAGCGCATCGTCCGCCTCCGCCACTTCGGCTTCCTGGGCCGCCTCAGTGAAGCAATCCCGCTCCGTGGTCTTGTGAGGATACGGCTGATGCGGCTCCGACGCGCTGACTACCGCCGGCGGCGCGAGCGCGCCTAGGTCGCGCAGCGTCACGCTCGCCCGGCCATCCCGCACCTCTACACGCAGCACCGCGTCCCCGGTGGCGGCGAAGGGCTGCACCAGTGCGGCGACATCTTGGGAAGACTTGGGAAGTCCAAGCTCGCCGAGCGACCGTCCGAGACGGGCGAGATGGCGGTCGAGGAACGGGATACGGCCGTCGCGCACGCGCATGGTTTCGATGAGACCGTAGCCGGTCTTGTCCATGGCTAAGCCTCAAGTTGCAAGCCTCAAGGCGCAAGTGCGCCTACTGGCGGCTTGCGGCTTGCGACCTATGGCTCATCGCCGGTCTTAATGGGAAGCTCGAGGCGCTCGCTCCACTCCGTGAACGAGCCGTCGTATACCCGCACCCGTGGGTAGCCGAGCACGTCGTGCAAAGCGAAATACACGTGGCTCGACTCGAGTCCGCCGTTGCAGTAGGCGATGATCGTCTTGTCCGAAACGATGCCCTGCGCCGCGTAGCTCGCGTGGAGCTGGTCGCTCCGCTTCCACACGGTGGCGAAGTCCACCGTGCTCAGGTCGCCCTGCCAGAAATGGTTGATCGCCCCGGGAATGTGCCCGCGCCGAAGCTGCGCGCCCGCGCGGCCCGCGTATTGGTCCGGATTGCGCGCATCGACGATGACGACGTCGCGATCGCGCAACGCTGCCCGCACTTCATCGACCGTCGCCCGATCGGGAGCGAATCCGGCGGGTACGAGCGCCGTCGGATCGACGGCGGGGTAGCGCCGCGTGACGGTGCGGTTCTCGAGGCTCCACTTGCCGAATCCGCCGTCGAGCAGAGCGATCGACGGATGGCCCAGACCCTGCAAGATCCACGCGACGTATGTTGCATCGATGTCCCGGGTCTCTCCGGCGCTGTAAATGACCACCGGGCGATCCAGTCCGACACCGAGCCTGGAGAAGAGCGCCGCATAGGACGCCAAGCCGAGGATCTTGTTGGGGACCCCGCGGTCGGCGGCGCGCAGCTCCTCGACGTTCAGGTAGACCGCCCGCGGAATGTGCCCCTCGAGATAGAGGGTATAGTCGTTGCGCGCGTCGATCACGGTGACGCTGGAATCGCGCTGGGCGAAGAGCGCAGCGAGCTCGCCCGTGGAGATCAGGCGCGGCGACGGCCCGAGCAGGGCAAGCCAGACGAGCAGCATGGTCAGGGCTCCAGTCCCATCATTTCCTTCTCGACCTCCAGGTATACCCGATTCGCGTTGCGGCGCTCGCGCGACCGCAGTGACACCGGCCGGCCTTCGTCGGCGGGCGGGAGCGAGTCGAGTGCATGGTTCAGCGAGCGATGCCGCTCGATGGCTCCGCGCATCGCGGCGCGCAGCCGCAGCATGTAGTCGCGCGTCCGGTCGATCAGCACGCGCGGGTCGGCCGGAATGGCTCCATGGCCGGGGACCGCGATCCGCGGCGCGAGCGCGCGGAGCGTGTCGAGCGCCTCCAGGAGCCCCTTCCCGCTCCCGTCCACCACCATGGTCACGCCGTCCTCGATGAGCAAATCGCCCGCGAACAGCACGCGTTCGGCAGGCAGCCACACGATCAGGTCTCCCGCCGTGTGGGCCGCCCCCCGCCAGGCATGCGCGATCACGATCGTCTTCGCTCCGAGCCGCAGGGTGTCGGCCGTCACGACGGCCCGGTCGGGCACATCGGCGTAGGCGAAGCCGGCCATCTGGTCTCTCCCGACCACGAGCGTCCACGTCGATTCGGCGGCCGCGCGACTCTGCTCGTCCACGCCGGTCGAGACGTCGGGATGCGCGATCACCCGGGCGCCGGCCCGGCGCAGCACGACCGCGCCAAAGTGATGATCGGGATGATGGTGCGTCAGGACCACCCACCGGAGCGGCTCGCGCGTCACCGACCGGATGGTGCGCACCAACTGCTCCCCCTGCGCCGGGCTCGCGAGCGCATCGATCACCACCACCCCGTCGCCGGTCACGATGAAGCCGGCGTTGGGGCGGCCTTCGGAGCCCCGGCCACTGTCGCCGAGCACTACGTAGACGCCGGAGACCACCTGGCGGACGGGAAGCTGTTGCGCACTGAGAGGCAAGACTACGAACGACGTTACACAGAGACGTTGCACAAATACGTCACGCAAAGACGTGCCTACGGTTCTGCGCGACGTCTTCGCGGGACGTTGTTGTGCTACGCCTTTGCGTGACGTCTTTATCCTACGAATTTGATGTCGACCGACTGCTGGAATACCCCGCCCTTATTGTCCTTCCACGTGAACGTCAGCGGCGCTTCGCGATCGGCTCGTAGGGAGAATTCGACGAACGGGTCACGGCTGATACCGGAGGACCACACGAAATGCGCCACCTCACGGTCGCCGTACGTCACACTCACGTCGTTGATGAAATAGGCGGGTATCGGGTTGCCTCGGGCGTCGCGGAACAGCCCCGTGGCCATCGGATGCTCGACCAGCGCCCGGACGTCGATCACGTCGCCCCGGCGAATGCCTGCGGGGACGAGGATCCTGGCGGCGCCCAGGTCGAGCGTCATCTCACCCGCACCCGTTGACGGTGACGCGCACGTCGGCCGCGGCACCCCAGACCGCCCCATCAGAGGTTTCGATCACCGCCCGGATGGGCGACGTCATCCGCATCTTGATCCGCGTGCTCACGAATGCCTGGCCGATCTGGGGCGTGAGCCGGAATTCCGCGAGGTGGATGTCGGGGTTGTTGTCCACGAGCAGATGCACCGCCTTCACGTACCGATCGGCGGCCATCGGCAGGTCGGACTCGATCATCACCGGCACGACGCGCCCGTCGGCCGCGACCGTCGGCACGTCCAGCTGAACGTGGCCGTCCTGAACCTCGCGGTCGCCGAACAGCTGCCGCAAGACCTGCTTCACCTTCCACGGGACGTCGTCGGACGGTCGCGGCCGTCCGAGCGCGGCCAGGCGACGGACGGCGAGCGCGAGGAACGCGAGACCCGACGCGTGGAGGAACGAGCGGCGTGAGAAACCCGACATACGGTCACAAGAAGAATAGGAAGCCCCCAACCCCCCGGCAAGTTTGCCTATTGCGACCCGGTTTCACATTTTGTGACCGCCTGCGACACCGAGGATCGACATGCGACCGCTGCCCGTGACCATTGCCGCGCTCGGCTTCGCCTTCGCGGCTGGGTGCACCCGAACCACGCGGACCGTGCTCGTCGTCCCCGAAGCCCGTGCCGCGGGCCCGAGCACAGCGGCGACGCTGGGCGTTCCACCGGGGCATCTACCGAAGCCCGGCGAGTGCCGGGTTTGGATCCCCGGGGTCCCACCCGGCCGCCAGCCCCGGCCCCGCTCGCGCTCCTGCGACGGGATCGCGGCCGCCGCGCCCGCGGGCAGCTGGATTCTGTACCGGCCCACGGCGGACCGGAAGGTCGTGCACGCACGGATCGTGGATGAGCGGCGCGCGGGCTTGATCGTCCGTATCAGGGTGTTCGAGGCGGAGAGCGGGAGGTTTGTGCGGGAGGAGACACCATGAGGCGTCAAGCGGCAAGGCGTCACGCGACGACGTCAAGCAGAAACGTCTCGCGAAACCGTGGGAATGCGGTTCTGCGCGACGCCTCAGTGCTACGCTTTTGCGTGACGTCTTTCTGTGTAACGTTTCTTGCCGTTGCCTGCTCCCACGCCCCCCCAGAGGGCTTCGCTCCCGACCCCGGTCTGGTGGCGCAGATCCGGAGCATCCGGATCGTGACGGCGTACACGCGGGCTTGCCCCGGGGCCACGATCTCCGCGAACTACGAAGCAGTGCTCGCCGACGGCGCTCGGGTGCCGTTTTCGCGCTCCTACGACAAGAAGCACCCGCCGCGTCTACACGTGGTGTTCCTGGACCGCGAGAGTCCCGACGCGGTGTCGCAGGAGGACGGTGACTGGGTGACGGAGCGCGATCCCCTGGCCACGGTGTCGACCGGTTTTCGGCTCACGGCGACGCTGCGCGCGGACTCCAGGATCACGAACACGGTCGTCGTTCCGCCCGACTACGGGTGCGTGCCGCACACGTTCGTGTTCTCGGGTGAGCCTGGCGGTCCGGGTGAGGCGGGAGAGCCCGGCCCGGACGCGACGGTGCGGCTCGCCGTGGTGCGCTCGCCGTTCTACGACAAGCTGCTCGTGGCCGGCATCCAGGTCGGGCTCGCGCAGCCGTTCTACGTGCTGCAGGACGCCACGGCGGTGCCGCCGGCCGACTGGCTCGTGATCGAATCGCGCGGCGGCCGCGGTGGCACGGGCACGGCGGGCACCAAGGGAACCGAAGGTGCCGCGGGCGCCGCCGACTGCCCCCCGCAGCCGGGGGGGCCGGGCGGGAACGGCGGGAACGGCGGACCCGGGGGCGCGGGCGGCCGCGGCGGCCGGATCAGCGTCATCGTGCCCGTGGACAACCCGTTTCTCGCCGGCATGGTGTCCGCTCGCAGCCCCGGCGGGCCCGGCGGCCAGGGGGGCGCGGGTGGGGCGGGAGGGAAAGGCGGCAAGGGCGGTACGGGTAGCGGGCATGCGAACAACCGCCGCTGCGCCGACGCGGCGGACGGTGCCCCCGGGCAGACGGGCAACGTGGGCGTGACGGGCACGCCGGGAGCCGGCGGACCGCGGTCGCTGGTCGTCACGGCTCCCGCGAAGGAAGTCTTCGGCCTTCAGGTGCCGGAACGGCTGCAGCGGAGACCGTAGACAGTCACAAGCCCTAAGCCGTAAGCCATAAGCCATAAGAACAACGTACGACTTACGGCTTACGGCTTACGGCTTACGCCTTGCGGCTATTCTACCTCACGACCAGATGCGAGTACTGCAGAACGTTCTCCACGACCAGCTCGAATTCGTCGCCTGTCGAGGTCGCGGGGAGAGGCGTGCTCCACGACCCGCTGCCGGCGACCGGGGTCGCGAGCAGCGTCACATTCCCCGCCCCGCTCAGGAAGTCAGCCGGAATGGTGAAGTCCACGGTGCTGTTGGTGGTCACCGTGCCCAGGCGCACCCGCAGCGCGCCACGGACCACGTAGATTCTCACGTCCGACCAGTTACTGTTGGTGACGCGCAGCGCGACCGGGGAGCGGGGCTCGACCGGAGTAGCCGATGGAGCGGCGGACTGGTGGCGGGCGCATCCGACGGTCGCGAGCGGATGGACGACACACCAGGCGATCACTGACAGCCGCAGCGGAAACGTCGGGGACTGCGTCATCCTTGCTCGCGGTCGCTTCCCAGCCAGAATCATACTGCACCGCACGGAATCAC
>Ga0209471_1002577_pt1 | contig 10391 bp, 9 predicted proteins | sample GraSoiAngelo_128_FD_185885 | JGI IMG/M metagenome (GOLD analysis project Ga0209471, IMG submission 185885) | Grasslands soil microbial communities from the Angelo Coastal Reserve, California, USA - 14_0927_12_20cm (SPAdes) (version 2) | ecosystem: Environmental > Terrestrial > Soil > Grasslands ... | reverse complement strand
AGCAGTTCCCGGATGATGAGCGTGTACTCGATCAGCCGATCATACCGACTGTCGTGGGGCGTCGTGTCGTTCAGCGCGACCAGGTCGTTCTTGAACCCTCCGGCCACCATGTTCAGGTAGATCCGTCGCCCCTGCAGATGGCCGAAGGAGGCCACCATCTTCGCAACGGCGTACGGATGCAAATAGACGGGCTGGACCGCGACCAGGGGACAGAGGCGTGTCGTGTTTTGGATGATGATGTGAGACACGAGCCACGGATCGAGCAGCCGATTGTCGGAGTAGACGAGGATACCTTTGCACCCGGCTTGCTCACTCCAGCGCGCTACGTCGGCCACCCGCTGGCGGTAGCTGTCGGGATGGCCCTCGCTGGATTGCGCGCAGGTCGAAAAGACCTCGAGACTCACGTCGCTCAGGCCATCCACGCCCCGGCTCATGCTCTGCTCGCTCCTCTCTGCCTCACGGTGCGATCGGAGGGAATCGCGGAAGCGATCGGGGCACGCATTGGGACCCCGCTCCCCGGGGGTCCTGTGCATGGGCGGTGCCACCAGACCTGCTGGGTGCGTCCGCGGAAAGCGTGGGAAGGCTGGGTGGGTAGCGGTCCTGGAGCCCGCATCGAAACACGGCTGCTGCGTCGGCGCGACAGCGAGTGGCGCTTCGCCTCAACGGACGGGCCGCTCACGTACGAACATGCCTCTATCCGCCAATGCCGCAGCGGCGTCATACACTTCGCGCGCCCGCAACAGCATGAGACGCAGGCGCCCCACTCGCTGCTCTCGCCACTGCTTGCGTCGCGTCAGCTCGCCCACCAGCGCGCTCAGATCATGGTCGAGGCGCCGTGAAAAGAGCCGTAGGTTGGAGACCCGTATCGTCCCATCCCCGTCCTTCCAGCGCATCGGATACGTTTCCCGAGTCAACACCGGAAAGGCGAGCCTGGGCTCGAGTTGCTCCGCTACGAAATAACAGAACGTCATGGTGTTCGCCGGCACTCCCGCAAGCAGGATCTTCCCGTCGTACTCGAGCAGCCTCCCATAGGGGGTGAGCCTACCACACGGGGTCTCGGCCTGCTCGTGGCCGGCGACGATCGCGTCGGCCCGGCTCCCCCACACGGCAACCGAGTGCGTGGGGTGGATGCTGCGAACGACGCCCGGCGATCGTCGGAACACCTCGGTGATGAGCCCCATCCTCGAAACCGTCTGCCGCACGTCGAAGACCGGCTCGCCGAGCGCGTACTCGACGGCGGTGCCCCGGAACGGAATGGTCGGCATCAGCAGCGTCCCACCAGCCCCGACGGCCTGCTGCAGCGTCCGAATGACGTCGACGGGGCCTCCTTGGAAGCCCACAAAGTGGTCGAACGCGCTATGCACCATCAGAACGTCGCCGGGGACGACACCCAGTTGCAACAGCGCGCGCTTCAGATCCGTCGGCGTGAATGGGTAAAACCTTCGATGGTAGGCCCGCACAAGGCGCTTCAGCCCCCGCTTCACGCCAGGGGGCAGCATTCTGGAGGCGACAGTTGTCAGACGCGCTCGGATCGCCGAAGTCACTTCATCCTACCGCTGAGTTGGCGAGGACGGTTCGCTTTGGCGCCGGCGGTGAACGTCCGACGCGTCGCGTGACAGAACTGGCAACGCGGCGTGCCGCCGCTCCGCATCCCGCGACAAACCGATACAGCGGACCGAAGGCGTGCACCGAGGTGAATCCAACAAAGTAGAGCCCCGGCACACTGGTTTCGAACCAGTGGCTCAGGCGCGGAATCGCCCTGTCCGTCTCGATTTCGGCCCGCAGCGATGGATGAATCATCGTCAACTTGTTGATATCTACCGCGTATCCAGTTGCCAGGAGGATGTGATCAGCGCTCTGCTTCGCGCCGTCGGAGATCGTCACCGCAACTTTCCCTTCCGCCACCTCCAGTTTCGTCACCGTCTGGCCCTCATGTAGTGTGACCTTGCCGATGACTCTCTTCCGCAACCAGTTCATCGCCCCGGAGTGGTAACCGGCGTTATAGGAGTCCTTCCGCGTTTGGGGAAGACGGTAGAACAAGAAGGGCATCCGGTCCAATACCCAATTCTCCCAACCGGGCGCGATGCTCGCGTCCGGGGCTAGGATCCGTTCCAGCGTGCTGCGCGTGGTCCACCGATCGGGCCCATGCCACCAGATGGACCCCCGTGATACGACCTGGACGGCGGCACCGGCTTCGTAGAGCAGCGCGGCAAACTCGATCGCGCTCTGTCCTCCCCCGATCACGACGACGTTCCGTCCCTGGAAACGGCTGAAGTCCCTGTGGTCGAAGGAATGGGAGACCAGCCCAGCCGGAAGCCTCTGGAACTGTTCTGGTCGATTGGCACCGTGATAGAGTCCGATCGCCATGACGACCGCCTGACTCTGTACCTCGCGCCCATCCTCCAGCGTTATGAGAAACCGAGCGCCCTGACGCTCGATTGACGCAACGTACGTCTCATCAACGTCAGGCACCGCCCGCTGCTGGAACCAGAGGCCATAGTCAATGAAGGTCTCGATCGGCAGGGGATAGCCCTTCTCGTGCTTCGACTCCCTGACGAAGCGCTCAAACCCATAGTCCTTACGCGGATCCGAGAGGTTGGTGGCCCACCAGTGAGATCGCAGCAGCATGCCCTTCGGCATGTGATCGCGCCACATCTCCAGCGTCCTACCGAAGACGGCGACACGCAGTCCTCGGCCGAGGAGATGCGCCGCCGTGGAGAGGCCGTAGGGACCCGCCCCGACAACCACCACGTCAACGGCGGGCCTCACGAGCCGTTCTTCCGCACGCGCGATACTAACCGCCGGACGGCGCCGCGGGTGAAATCGGTGGCGGCTCGGATCGCCGGCAGGGGATCCTGCCAATCCAGGTAGTCGTAGGCCATCGGCCTGAGAAACGAGAGACCAAAGTCCAGTAGCGTCTGTACCGGAGGTGTGACTTGGGGCCTGCCTCGCTGCCGGAGGGTGGCGACCATCGTGTTGATGTCCCCGCCCAGGTGGCGCATCCACCGGCCGATCCGATAGCCCTTGACCCGCTCAATGGGCCCGCCGCTCGCCCACTGGTACAGCAGATACGGGAAGTCTACGCCGGCTCGCACCGCGACCTCGACTGATGCGGAGAGCCGGGGGTTGATCTCCATCAAGTACGGGACGCCGGCGGCGTCACGGCGGAACTCGACTTCGGAGTAGCCCTCGAGGTTGATTTCGCGCACCAGCGATTCGGCGTGACACCCTACGTCAGGAGGAATGGCGATGCTCTGGCGCAGCACCGACTCCCCGCCCAGGGGTGGGCTGGTTCGCATTGCCCATTGTGCGAAGCGCGCGTACACCTCGCCATGGGCGTACAGGAAACTCACCGCCTCGCGTCTTCCTGTAAGCAGTTCCTGGAACAGGGCGGCGTTCCCGAAGCGCGTCACCGCCTCGACCGCGTGACGTGCCTCGGCGGGAGTGACGACGAGTTCGGCACCAAGCCGCGCTACCTCCCGTCCGTTCGACAACCAGGACTCGCACGGTTTGATCACAGCCGGGAGCCCGATTGCGCTCAGGGCCCCTGGCAAATCCCCAACCTCGCGAACGACAACCTCGCGCGGGACGTGCAGCCCGAGGCGCCTCGCCACCGCCAGAGTCCGCTCCTTGTTGACCGCGATCGCCAGCGCCCGTTCATCGGCGAGCGCCAGGCGGACTCGGGGCTCGAGCCGCGCGCGCTGCCGGCGAAGGAGCGCGATCGTGGCGTCGCTGGAGGCAATGAGCACACGCGCTCCAGTGCGTTCCAGCCACGCGACAAGGGTCGTAGCGTAGGCGCCCAGCGCTTCCTCAGGTGGGAACACGAAACCCTGCCGACACCAGCGGGACGAAAGCGCTGGCGTGTCTCGGTGCGTCCCTGCGGCCGCGACTTGGAGCTCGCGCCGGCCGAGGGATCGCACCGCCACCAAGGACTGCCGCAGTGCTGCGTTCAGCACCAGTACGTCGAATCGCATCGGTGTGGGAATCCTGCGCAAGAAGTGGGCCGGCATCGAGATACAGGTGGTGGGATCGTCAGTCCACCGGTGCTTCGACCCCATCACGTGTGCCACTCGTGCCGCAGTTTGGTGCAGCAGTGGGCGCAGCGCGTGCCGACGCTGAAGCGGTGCTCGGCTCGTATGAACGTTGCGTTCTGCTTGGGCACGTGGAAGTCCTTCGGATGCTCAGCACCCTGTTCTACGTCGGCCTGGACGCCGTCGGAATCCCCCGAGCCGCGCGTCTGTTGCGACGGGCCGGGACGATTCTGTGCTATCACAACGTCGTGACAGACGGCGGAGCCGGCGAAAGCGCCACACCCGATGTCCATATGCCGCTCGCGCGCTTCGAGGCCCAGGTCCGCTGGCTGGCCCGGCACTGCGAAATCGTGCCCCTGCGCGAACTCGTGCGACGCGTCGAGCGTGGAGAGCAGCGTTCGACAAAAATTGTCGGTGCGTCCGTTGTTCTAGACGATGGAACCGTTGACCTCGGCCCCGGTCGCCTCCGGCCAGATGAAAATGCCGTCGTCGGTCGCGTCATCGACGACTAAGTTTACGAGCTTGGTCCCAGGTCCTTTGACGTTGACGCCGTGGAGGGCTTCCTGCTGTGGAGCGGGGTGCGTGACCTCAAATCCTGTCACCAAGAGGGTGTTCGTAACCGTCGCACGCTCGCCAGGATACTGGCGACCACGATGGGAGCGGTGCGCCAGTTTGACCGTCCGTGAGCCGCGACTTGCCCGCTCACTAGATGTCGCAGCTTGACAGCACAGCCGCTTCGCCCTGTTCTCCAGCCGCAACACAGTGTCGCGACCGGGCCGCGCATGGGTCCGGAGTTCGCTCAGTCGAGGGGAGCAGGACATTTCGGGCACTCAACGGCCAACCAGCCACGCTTGTTTGACCGCATTGACCTGCGGTGGCTTACCCCGGAACCGCGCGGCCAGGGGCAGGCCCGCCTCGAGCGCGGCCATGCTGCGCGCGTCGGGCTCGGAGGGCTCCAGGACGATGGTGGTAACACCCGATGCATCGAGCAGGGCCTTGAACTCGTCCACGCGCAGGCGATTGTGGAACGCGAAGCGATTCCCTGCCCGTTGACGAGGGTTATCGAGGGGTCGCTATGCGCCGAGTGGTCCGTGAAGTCGATGCAATGGACCAGGCGGCCGTGTGGCCGGAGCACCCGCTGGCTTTCGCGGAGGATGGCGATCAGCGTGTCGGGCGGGATGTGCTCGAGCACCGTGAACGACACGTACGCATCGACGCTCTGATCCGCAAGCGGGAGTCGAGCCGCGTCGGCGGGCGCCAGATACTCGATGCCGGTGAGGCGCATGAGTGCGGCGCTCGTGCCGCGGAAGGCGAGGAGCTGGTCGAAGCGGCGGCAGAACCGGGAGCTCGCGGCGTGGTGTCCGAAGAGGGTGACGAATCGCTCCGGTGCGGCGCGGAGGGCGGCCAGGTCATTCCGCACGAGGGCGAGCCGGAGATAGCGATGGATATCGACCGTGACCACGCGCTGAGCACCCAGGAGCCAAAGGCCCAACGGTACGTTCAGCCGCCAGCCGGTGCCAAGCTCGAGTACGGTGCCGCCCACCAGCGAACATCCCTGAGCCTCGAGGCGCTGGACCAGCTCGAGAGCGGCGCGGAAGCGTTCTTCGGGATCCACGTGGCTGAGTCCACCGACGGTGCGCTGGAGCGCGTAATACAGACGGCCCCCGATCGGCGCGGGCAGGTACGCCACCGCCCGCTGGATCGCGGCTTTCTGTCGCCAGGGCACTCGCGGAATCCACATCTTAGTGATGCTCAGCGGACGCCGCTCAGCGGCATGGCATCCGGCGCACTGGATATCGTGCCACAGCGTGTGGGATCCGAGGTCACTCGAGCCCCGCTTGGCGCAGCCAGGCTTCCGTCAGCCGCATCCCTTCGTCGTAGGACACCGGTGCCGAGTAGCCGAGCAGTCGGCGGGCCTTCTCGCTGGAGTGGGCGACCGTTCGCTTCTGACCGGCGATGAACGGATGATCCGCGAGGAATCGGCGCTCCGGCGAGCCGTTGCGCCGCACGGGATCCCAGCGGTGGAGCCGCGCGCGGACCGCGCGCTTGGCCGGCTCGGGAAGCCACTGAAACCAGCGCCTGACCAGGGGGATGCGGGCCAGCGACCGCTGGACCTCGCCATCGCTGAGCGCCCGCAGCGAGTCGCGCCACACGCGTTCCTGCGCGGGAGGCGCGAGCTCCGCCGCGGTGACGTGAGGAACGTCGACTCCCACGAGTGCCGCGTGGTCGGTGATGCAACGCTCCCATGAAACCGGTTCGCGGTCGGTCACGTGGAACACCTGGCCCGGCGCCTCCGGCCTCCACAGGGCCAAGAAGATCGCCTCGACTAGGTTGTCTACGTAGACGAGGTTGCACGGGTTCCGGCCGCCGTCGACGATCGCGACACCATCGGAGCGAAGGGTGTTCACCATCCCCAGCGTGAACGACGCGAACGGACCGTAGACGTTGGGTGGTCTGAGGATCACGACGTCGAGGCCGTGGCGCCGGCGGTACCGCAGGACGCGGTGCTCCTGCTCCAGCTTCTCGTTGCCGTACGAGAGGTCGGATCGGGCGGCCGCGGCCTCCCACACGCTGTCGGGCGCCGGCTGACTGCCGTAAACGGCGACGCTGCTGACGTGCACGAAGCGGGAGACGCGGTGCGTGACGGCGGCGCGCAGGACGTTCTCGAGCCCGCGCTGCATCACGGCATCGTCGCCGCGGGCAAGATGAACCACGGCGTCGCATCCGTCCATCGCGCGATCGACGGAAGCGCCGTCGCACAGGTCGCCAATGGCGCAATCGAGCGGGAACCGCGTGATTCGCCAGGCGGACCCGGTGGCATGTACAAATGGACGGGGCTCGAACGCACCGGTAAGCGCCATCACTTCACACAGGCGCCCGCCGATGAGTCCGGTCGCTCCGGTCACCAGCACGCGACGAGGACGCTCGGTGCTCACGACGCGCTCGCGGGCACGGGCGGCTGCCCGGTGGTCCCATCCGTCGCCAGGTGCGGCCCCGCGTGCGTCAGGCGCTCGAGCGTTGCCTCACACCACGGTTCCTCGAGCGCCGTGGCGATCGCGTAGCAACGCTCCGTCAGCACCACTGAACTGGTGGCCTGCTCGCCGTCGACCCGGGGAGCAGCGCCAGTCCGAATGGCATTGACGAAGTCGTGCAGCTGGGGCTGGAAGTAGTTGGGCTCCGCATCCGCCGGGGGAAGCTCGGCTGCCGTGATCACGTGCCGCAACGTGGAGCCTGACGGCAGGTAGGTCACCGAGCGAGTCTGGCCGCCCCGCACCTCCAGCGTGCCGTGCTCTCCGACGATCCGCAGGCGATTCCGGAGCTGGCGTGTCTTTGAGAGCACCACGCGGCCTCGCAGTGGGCGACCATCCACGGTGGCCGCGAACCAGGTCTGGCAGTTCGCCTCGATGCCACCCCGGGAGTCGTCGGCGTGGCTGACGACGTCGACGTCCCCGAAAAGGTAGATCATCTGATCGAGAACATGACTGCCGCTCACTACCAGGACCCCGCCGCCGCACGTGGACCGCGCCAGGTTGTAGCCGGAGAGGGGCGACCACCCACCCGGTGTGCCGAACTCGTAGTCAAACGACCGGAGCTCCCCTAGAAACCGGGACTCGACAAGCTGCTTCGTGAGCTCAGTGCTGGGGAAAAAGCGCGCGACGAAGCCCACGGCCAGGACGGAGGCTGTGGAACGGGCCGCTTGGCACAGTTGCTCGCACTCGTGCCGCGTAAGGGCGAGCGGCTTTTCGCACAGGACGTGGATGCCCCGAGAAAGCAACTCCACACCGACCGGCGCGTGCAGGTGATTGGGGAGCGCGAGGATCACTGCGTCGACACGTCCCACGACCTCGCGATAGTCCCGAAACGCGATTGGGCCAAGGCGATGGCGACGCCGCAGGTACTGGAGGCGCGAGGCGTTCAGATCGCTGATCGCCGCCAGCTCCACCTGGGAAGAGGACAGCGCCGCCGGCAGATGAGCGCCTTCGGCAATGGCGCCGCAACCGATGATACCGATGCGAACGATCCCCGGCCCGGCGGCGCTTCCGGCTCGGGCTCCCGCGCCGGAGGTGGCTACGTTGGCCCGAATGTCTGAGATGATCGTCAGGCTACCACCTTGGTCCGGGTCCTCAAGCCCTGCGGCCTGCAGGCACGGTGCCAGCTCGGGTCGACTGTTGGCGCTGCCTCACTTGATTGCGCGCACGCGAAAAACGTGCTCCGCGGCAAGCCAATTGAGTGCCCGGCTTCGAACGAACCTGTCGTTGGCTTGAGCGAGAAGCGCCCGTCCGAACAATCGCTCAATGCCGCGCCCGAAGATGGTCTGCTTCATGGACAGAAGCTGCGTCACGAGGCCGAGCGGGCTGCTGAGCCATCCCCAGCCATGGCAGATCCACTCCTCTGGTTCGAAGTTGCAGGCACGCAGAAGCCGCAGCCACGTGCTGCGGTAGAACCTGCGGTAACGGCTACGGTCAACAGTTCCATCGGGGGTCTCAGGTGACGGGGCCGGTCTCCCGCGAAACCGGTATTTCAACAAGCGGTATGCGGGCCGCAACAGAGCAACCCCCCTCCGGAGCACGCGATCCAGGCGCAGGAGAGGGGACCTCCCGTTGGAAATTGCGATTACCGCTCTCCCTCCGGGTCTGAGTACCCTCCGCATTTCACGCAGTGCCTGCTCGTCGGACTCCAGGTATTCGATGACCCCAAGCGACACCACCACGTCGAACGTGTTATCCGGAAACGGGATGTGTTCGACGTCACCGACCCCGAATAGGTTCGATCCGCAGAGCTGTCGCGCTTGGCGGATCATCGGCTCAGCGAAATCAATCCCCCACACTGCGTACCCGCGTTCCATGAGTTTCCCAGCCATCACGCCTGGGCCGCAGCCGGCGTCGAGGATCTTCGAGGATGGCGGGATCGCGGCCTCCACCATGTCCAGGGCAAACCGCTGGCGCGAGACGAGATGCTGCCTGCTCAACGGCGGCTCCGGATCGGCGTAGTACGCCGCCCACTCCGTCGCCCGCGCGCTGAAGTTGTTCTTCACTCGCTGTTTCCAGCCTGTCACGGGCACGGATCCTCTAGATCTAAGCCCCTATAGGTTGTAACCATCGGCGCGTGTGGAGGAGCGATCGGTATGTCGCGGCTACGGAGGCTACGACGCATAGACGACACCTTCATGGTCAGCTGGTGGATCAACTGTCCCCGGTGATCTACGGGAAAGCGTAGACGCGCCGTCTCCCCATCAGTCGTCTCTGTAATCGCGATGAATCCCGACCCGCACACCCACTCCAACGCGCCCGTCGGGACGGTCCCTCAACGTCGAGCGCGAATCGCATAAACAGTGCCGGTGACGTCGCTGCGCAGCCGATCGTTGTTGAAGTGATGAGCCTCAAATGGGGCGTAGAGCGCTAACCACAGCCCGCCGTTGCGGTATCGCTACAGAGGCGTAGGGGAAGGGTCAGCTGGCTCGCTTGGGGAGAAACGAATCTGCCGGGTCGGTTGGTCCGGCTCTTGCTCCTCATCCTTGGCCATGGGCGACGTAGCGCTGCATTCCGAAGCCTCAGACTCGCGAACACACACCCAGGCTCGGACCCTTGATCGCGCGCTCCTGCACGGCGTCGCCTGGACTGCGGCGGCCAAGTGGGCCGCGCAGGTGCTCAGCTGGGCCTCATGGCTCATCGTCGCTCGCCTACTCAGCCCCGAGGACTACGGTCTCGTGGGCATGGCCACGATCTACCTCGGGTTGGTCACGCTCCTCTCCGAGTTTGGGCTGGGAACCGCCGTGCTCGTGGTCCGCGACCTCAGGCCCGAGCAGATCAGCCAGCTCAACGGGCTCGCGGTGCTCCTGGGGCTCGCCAGCATGCTCGCTTCCTGCATGATCGCGATCTCATTGGGGCGCTTCTTCCATGCTCCACAATTGCCGCTCGTCGTCGTGGCCATGAGCACAACCTTCGTCATCGCTTCGTTCAAGACCGTACCGCTTGCGCTACTGCAGCGGGACCTGCGCTTCAAGCCGCTCGCGCTCATTGACCTGAGCCAGGCGCTGGTACTCGCAATCAGCATGGTCGGATTTGCGGTGGCGGGGTTTCGGTACTGGACACTCGTGTGCGGCGGGGTGCTGGGTGCGCTGATTTCGACGGGAGCGATCCTCGGGCTGCGGCACGCACCGTTCGCGTGGCCGAGGCCCAAGTCTCTGAAGCGCGCTATGACGCTGAGTTCCGACGTTCTCATCTCCCGCCTTTGCTGGTATGTCTCCGCGAACGCGGACTTCCTGGTAGCCGGGCGGATCCTGGGGAAGACTGCCCTCGGCTTCTACAACTTCGCCTGGGCCTTGGCTAACCTCCCGGTGGACAAGGTCTCGGCGCTGGT
>Ga0209471_1002574_pt1 | contig 10394 bp, 6 predicted proteins | sample GraSoiAngelo_128_FD_185885 | JGI IMG/M metagenome (GOLD analysis project Ga0209471, IMG submission 185885) | Grasslands soil microbial communities from the Angelo Coastal Reserve, California, USA - 14_0927_12_20cm (SPAdes) (version 2) | ecosystem: Environmental > Terrestrial > Soil > Grasslands ... | reverse complement strand
TGCATAAGTGACGGTACCCTTAGAGTTTTCTCTGGGGACTGCACGCAAGTGTATGAAAGATTCAGCGTATTAAGTAACAGAAACCCGCGTGATAGCAAGGACGCTCTGGCGAAATGTTGAGCTGTCCCATTCGTCGATCCGCGGGTGCAATCAAATTATTTCAAGTAAAGACGCGCGATGGCTGAAAGTCTGGGGAGCACTTTGATTCGCCGCAGCCTTCACCCGTTGCCAACTTTCCGAAGCCAACAAAGGGGCGCATTATAACGGGAAAAGAAAGCGAAAGTCCAAAGTGGAGCACACTTTGGACTTGGTTAAATCATACAAAACGCTGGCTCTCATTGGGTGAGCACCAAATCGTTGACGCGCTCTTTGCCTTCCTCGTCGATCGTGATCGAGTGGAAATTCAGATCATTTCCGTCGACGAATATCTCAACCAGCGAAGCGTCGGCGAGATGGCCTTGAATCAGTGACTCAGACAGAGGATCTTCGACGTATTTTTGCAGGGCGCGGCGCAAAGGACGCGCGCCGTAGGAACGGTCGGCGCAGGTCTTGTTTACGATCCAGCGCTTCGCGTCGTCGGTGAGACGGACAATAAAGCCATGGTTCGTCATCGTCGCGTTGATTTGATCGACCTGAAGCTGAAGCACGTCGAGCAATTCCTCATCGCCCAACTCATCGAAGATGATTATCTCGTCGAGACGATTTATGAATTCAGGATTGAAAGTCTGGCGTACGGCGTTCATCACCATCTCTTCCAGCTTGGTGCGCGACACATCGTTTGAACCCTGGAAACCCAGCGCGCCTTTCTTCTGAATAAATCGCGCGCCGATGTTCGACGTCATGATGATGATCGCATTCTTGAAATCGACCGTGTTGCCCAGCGCATCGGTGAGAATGCCATCTTCGAAGACTTGTAGCAGGATATTGAAAATGTCCGGGTGCGCTTTTTCAATCTCGTCAAACAACAGCACTGAGTAAGGCGACCGCTTGATCCGTTCGGTTAATTGCCCGCCTTCTTCATGGCCCACGTAGCCCGGCGGCGATCCGATTAATTTCGAAATGGCGTGTTTCTCCATGAACTCAGACATGTCGAAGCGAATCATCGAACGCTGACTGCCGAAGAGAAATTCCGCGAGGCAGCGTGCAACCTCGGTTTTGCCGACGCCGGTTGGACCAAGAAACAGAAACGACCCGACCGGACGATGCGGGTTCTTCAATCCCGCGCGCGAACGGCGAATTGCCCGCGCCAAAGCTGAAATTGCCGGCCGCTGCGAAATCACTCGCTTATGCAGTTCGGCTTCAATGCGCAGCAGCTTCTTTGATTCCGCTTCTTTTAGCGAAACAATCGGAATGCCCGTCCAGCGTGCGATTACCTCTTCGATGTCCGTGCGATTTACCTCGCCCATTACGATCTGGTCTTCGTCGTCGACGATCGGGGCCTGGGCGCGGCCATACGTCGCGCGCTCCCATTCACTGAGCGAAGCTGACAAATCGTCCAGGCTGCCTTGTTCGGCGCGAACGCGCAGCTTCACGCGCGCGCCGGCTTCGTCGATCACGTCGATCGCTTTGTCAGGCAAAAATCGATCGGGAATGTAGCGCGTCGATTGGCGCACTGCGGCTTCGAGCGCGTCGTCGGTGTAGCGCACCTGGTGAAAACTTTCGTAGCGCTCGCGCACGCCTTCGAGAATCAAAACAGCTTCGTCTTCGGATGGCGGCGGAACCTTAACCGCCTGAAAACGCCGCTCGAGCGAGCGATCCTTCTCGATTGATTTACGAAACTCAGCAGGCGTCGTCGCGCCGATGCATTGAATCTCTCCGCGCGACAGCGCCGGCTTCAAAATATTTGCCGCGTCGAGCGATCCTTCCGCCGAACCTGCGCCAACCAGGGTGTGCAACTCGTCGATGAAAACGATGTACTGCGGATTGTCGATCAGCTCGCGCATGATTTGTTTCAAGCGCTCTTCGAACTGACCACGGTATTTGGTCCCCGCGACAATCAAACTAATGTCGAGCGAAAGGATGCGTTTGTTTTCCAGGAATGACGGAACCTCGTCGCGCACGATCCGCTGCGCGAGTCCTTCGACGATCGCCGTCTTGCCAACTCCCGGCTCGCCAATCAGAACCGGATTGTTCTTAGTACGACGGCAAAGAATCTGAACCACGCGCTCGATTTCGCCATCCCGTCCAACCAACGGATCGAGTCGATCGTTCGAAGCATCCTCAGTCAGGTCGCGCGAAAATTCGAGCAGGTGCGGAATGTCTTTGCGATGACGCGCATCGGCGCCGGTCTGTCTCGCAATCTCATCGCGCACGGCCGCGAGTCGCAAGCCACGCTCAAATAAGATCTGCGCAGCCATCGAACGCTCTTCGCGCAAGAGCCCCAGCAGCAAGTGCTCGGTGCCGATGTGTCGATGCTGAAGGCGATCGGATTCTTCATGCGAGTAATGCAGCACGCGCTTCGTCTCCGGAGCAAGCGGCAACTCGACTGAAGTGGGAATTCGTTCAAGAGCGTGCGACCTTCGATCTCTCTGCGAATTGATTCGATCGTGATTTGCGCGCGCGGGAAGAAACGGCCCGTGAGGGTTTTGTCTTCCCGCATCAGACCGAGCAGCAGGTGCTCAGGCTCAATCGCCGGCGCCCCGAACTGCGAAGCTTCATAACGAGCGAAGAAAATTACCCGGCGAGCTTTTTCTGTATAGCGTTCGAACATTCGTTACCTGCTGAGTCTTCGGATTACGGGCGCGTCGTTGCGACCAGGACGACGCGGGCATTATAGCGCACGGCGCAAGTCGCACGAAGGAAAAGCGACGTGCCCTGTCAGTGGGGTGAATCCGGCTCGGCGACTTTCAGCATGTAAGCCTGGTCAACTCGGGCGGAACTTGCGCCCCCCTCGATCGGCGTAAAACCAAAATGGGTGTACAGACAAATCGCCGCTTTTAAGACGCTGATCGTTTCCAAAACGATCCTTTGATAGCCGAGCCTGCGTGCATGATCCACCGCACGTTCCAGCAATCGCCGACCCAAACCAAGCCCGCGAATTTCCGGCGTGAAATACATCTTGCGCAACTCGCAGGTTGTGTTGTCAAGCCGAAAAAGGCCGTACGTGCCGAGCAAGTTTCCGTCGCGATCTTCAAGCACTTCGAAGATGCCACCCGAACGCAGGTAACTCTCTTCAAGATCTTTCAAGTCTGAATCTTTTGATTCGAGATCGAAAGGTAGATTGAATTCTGAGAGAACTCCGGATACAAGCGCGACCACTCGATTGCAGTCGGCGTTGGTGGCCACGCGAATTATTACCTCGTCAGGATTTCGAATCATTATGAGCCTGAGTTGCGAGCCGCGACTTTCGTTGGCCGCGGCGCGCGATGTATCCGAACCGGCAGACGCGGCGCGCAACACAACTTGTTCAGACGCTCGCGGTCGGCTTGCATCTTCTGATCATTCGCGAGCGACGCCAGCACGCTCTTCAAAACAGTCGCTGCGTTTTCATCTGGCGGTTCCGCCAAACGGTAATGCATCCACTGTCCTTCGCGGCGCGCTGAGACGATGCCTGCGCGTCGCAGGTATGCCAGGTGACGGCTGATCTTTGGTTGATGAGTTCCCAGGATTTCAGTGAAAAAACAAACGCACACTTCATCGGTGCGCATTAGGTTCAGCAGCCGCAAACGGGTGTGATCGGCCAGAGCTCGAAAGAACCGCTCCATATCAAAAAGTTTCGTATTCTTACTCATAGCGAGATAAATCTTATCACAGAATATATATGCCTTGACATATATTCTCGGCCAGGCCTATGCTTGCGCATACGCTTAGGCATATATATTCGCCGCAGCGCAATTTGAAAGGAGAATCAGTTCAATGTCTGCAAATATTGAAGAAGCTGTCCGATCGAGATATGGCGCGGTGGCCGTCAGCAATTTGTCTTCGACGCATGAAGGCGTGCGCGCGGTCGCTGAAGCGTTTGGATATTCACCGGAAGAATTGGCGTCGATTCCGGCCGAAGCCAACATGGGTTTATCCTGTGGCAATCCAACTGCCACGGCGAATTTGCGCGAAGGCGAGACCGTCGTCGATCTCGGTTCGGGCGGGGGGCTGGATGTGTTTCTCGCGGCGGCCAAAGTCGGACCGACGGGCCGCGCGATCGGCATTGACATGACGCCAGAGATGGTCGAGCTGGCGCGCCGCAACGCCGCACGCGGCGATAACGGCGAGCCGTTCACGAACGTTGAATTTCATCTGGCGACCATAGACAAGTTGCCGCTCGCCGACAATTCAGTTGATTGCGTGATCAGCAACTGCGTGATCAATCTCGCGCCCGACAAGCCTGCGGTGTTTCGCGAAATCGCGCGCGTGTTGAAGCCGGGGGGGCGATTAGCGGTAAGCGACATCGCTCTGAAGAAATCACTTCCGCGCGAGATCAGCCAGGATATGTTGGCCTATGTTGGCTGCATCGCTGGAGCGATCCTCATCGATGATTACAAGGGCGGACTGATCAAAGCGGGCTTTTCGAATGTCCAGGTGATTGACTCAGGCGCGGACTTGAATGCCTACGCGAAGATCGAAAATCAGTCCGGCTGCTGTTCATCGGCAGCTACGCAAATCGAAAATCAATCGGGATGTTGCGCTCCTGCTGTTAAGCCAGAAGCGGAATCGATGTCAGCGGCGGCTAGCTGCTGTGCTCCTGCGCAAATCGCAGAGGGCGATGCAAAACTGTTCGCAGACTTTACCGCGTTGCTCGCTCGCTACAATGTAAACGACCATGCGGCCAGCGTGAAGGTTTACGCGATTAAGTGAGTGCTAACTCTAATGACCAATCAGGATTCCTGACAGAGAGACAGGTAATGAATCAGCCGGCCTGGTTGCCTTTAATATGTCTTTCAGGTCCAGTTCTAAAGTCTGTCTTTCGGCGCGTGCGTGATGAAATCAAAGATCGACTCCTTGCCTTCCTCGTACTGACAACTTCTAATTCTGACTGACTCCGATCGTTCAGGATGAATGATTAAGTCATTCGCCCCTTCTCTTGCTGTAGGTCTTACTTCTCTATCGTCATCACTTAGCTCCTTCCTGCCATGTGGCACAGCCCTCGCAATTGCCAGCAGTGCCCTTGGAGTCTCTCCATGTGGCAGCTCTTTTCAAAGCAACACCGCAAGGCGGCAACACCTCGTCATCGTTCCCCCGATAGAGCGATCGAGCACTAGTTGCTGAGAAAGAAACTCGGGCCGGCATGCATCACGGCCGGCAGATAACAAGGATCATGAAGATGAAAAAAAGAAAAGCCCCCGTCACTGCATGGATCACTACTTTGGCCCTGTTGGTTTCAATGTTTGCGGGCCTGACGTTCAGTCAACGCACTTCAGCGCAGAAGACTAATCGCGAAATTACGAGCCAGGCTGATGTTAAGTATCCGCTGCTTTCGAAGTATGCGACGGATTTAACGCTGCTGGCGCTGAACGGCAAGCTCGATAAGGCTAGCGATCGCGACGCTGATGTGGCGCGCGTAATTGCGAGTCTGTCGGCAACGTCGAAAGCTCCGGTAGTCGTCAGCGAATCCGATCTCGACCGCGACGCGATTGCTCGCGGCGTGGCGATTAAGGTTGCGTTTGGCGATGTCCCGGACAGTTTGCGCGATAAGCGAGTCTTTCGTCTGAGTCTTGACGCGCTGGCCAAAGGCGCGCGCACCAGCGACGAATTTGCAACGCGCGTTCAATCCGTGTTCGCGGAAGCCGCGCAGGCTCAGGGCCGCGTCATCCTCTTTGTCGATCAGCTTCATCAATATGCCGGCGCGCATGCCACGGCGATCGCCTCGGCCGCAGTCAAGGAAGCTATCGAAGCAAATCATCTTCGAATCATCGGCGGCACTTCGCCGGAAGCTTACGCCAGCTACATCGCTTCGGATGAAAACGTGGCAAAGCTGTTCGAGTCGATCTCGATCGATCGAACGTTGGATAGCGCGTCAGAGACCGCAGCGAAGGGCAAAGACAAACGTCACAGCCCGATCAACGAAGAATTCGAAGGCGAAAAAATTTCAAGCGACATGCGCGAGTTGATGCGGAGCGCCGGCCGGAACGGACACGTGACGGCGATCCTGCAAGTTAACGACGTCAACAGCCATGAAGTTCGTTCCTTGCTGGCTCGCAATGGCGTGTTGATAAGCGACAGCCTGGCCAGGCTTGGCACGATGAAAGTTGATCTGCCGGTTCAGGCTATCGAAGCGCTGGCGAAGAGCAATTCAATGAACTTCATTTCACCTGATGCCAGGATGCTGAATCTTGATTATGGTCACGTCGTAAAAACGACCGGAACCGATCAGGTCCGCAACCCGCAAAGCGGATCGCTGCTGGGCAATCTTTTGGGCAGCACCACGATTGACGGCACGGGCATTGGCATCGCGGTGCTCGATTCAGGTGTGGATACCAGTCACGCGGCCTTCACGGGCAAAGGTATTCTTGGCACCGGCTACCGCATTGTGTTCAATAAGGACTTCACCGCTGAAAATAACACAAGCACTGACCCTTATGGACACGGCACGCATGTGTCCTCATCCGCCGCCGGCATAAGTACGACCAATGGCGATACCTATCAGGGAATTGCTCCCGGCGCCAGCGTTATCAATCTTAAAGTCCTTGATAGGACTGGCGTCGGGACAATCTCAAGCTTGTTGGCCGCAATGAACTGGATCATCAGTCCCGTTGATCCAACCAAGGCGGTCAGCTCCACCAACCCGCTGAACAAAGACAAGTACAGCATTCGCATCGTAAACATGAGTCTCGGCGCGCCGGCTATCAATTCTTACAAGAACGACCCGGTGTGTCGCGCGGCGCGCGCCCTGGTTGACGCAGGATTGGTTGTCGTCGCTGCTGCCGGTAACAACGGCAAAGATGCGAACGGCAATAAGATTTATGGACAGATCCATTCGCCCGGTAACGAGCCTTCCGTGATCACCGTCGGCGCTGCCAACACCTTCGGCACCGACGCGCGCGCGGACGATGGCGTAGCAACTTACAGCTCGCGCGGCCCGACGCGCAGCTATTACACTGACGCGAGCGGCGTGAAGCACTACGACGATCTGCTCAAGCCCGATCTTATTGCGCCGGGCAACAAGCTCATCTATGCGGAAGCCGATTCGAACGCCGGCCCGAATCTTCTGGTCACTCAGAATCCGCAATTGGATTCGGGCATCACCGACAACAACAACAGGCGCCTGATGTATCTGAGCGGTACGTCAATGGCTACTCCTATCGTGTCCGGCGCCGCGGCATTAATGCTGCAAGTCAATCCCAAGCTAACGCCGAACATGATCAAGATGGCCTTGATGTACACGTCCGATCCTCTGCCTAACTTCAACATGCTGGAGCAAGGCACGGGTGAACTGAACGTCGAAGGCGCGGCCCGGATGGCCAAACTGATCCGCACCGATTTGTCGTCGAGCACCGCGCAAGACAGTGCGATGCTGACCACCAGCACACCGCCGGATCCACACACCACGGTGGCGGGACAGACGTTCACATGGTCGCAGGGCATCATCCTGAAGCATTGGTATGCCACCGGGGTTTCGCTGGAGACGAAGTACCAAACCTACTATGCGCAGGGTGTCGTCCTCGGGGACGGAGTCGTGCTTGGTAATGGCGTAGTGCTCGGCGATGGCGTGGTCCTCGGCGATGGCGTCGTACTCGGCGATGGCGTCGTACTCGGCGACAGCATCTTCACCAGCTCAGGCGTCGTCCTGGGTGACGGCACGATCTTCTGTAGCGGCGTCGTGCTCGGCGATGGCGTGGTTCTGGGCGATGGTGTTGTGCTTGGTGATGGCGTCGTCCTCGGTGATGGCGTTGTCCTGGGTGACGGTGTCGTGCTGGGCGATGCCACGGTCCAAGCCATGTCTACGAAGGCATTACTCAATGGTGATGCTGGACCGGCGATGCCGGCCCAGCCATAACGTTGATAGCCCTTGGTGCGCGGCTTATTCGTTGGCCGGCGCACAGCTTTTTGTCCAACCCGTCGGGATATTAAGACACACAGGAGCACGACATGGCAGTTACGATGATGCGGCAGGAATTTACAGCGAATCTGAATAATTTCGCTGACTCTTCGGAATCATGCGCGATTCGTGAACTGGTTCGTGCCGATGAAGAAGAAGTACTTGAATTTCTTTCGGCGCGGCCAGTTCACACAGTATTCATGGCCGGTTTGATTCGCGACAACAGCCTGGTCAGCCCGCAGAACCGCGGCTCGTTTTACGGCTCTCGAACTCGATCGGGTCAATTAGAAGGCGTCGCACTAATCGGTCACGCGACCATGATCGAGGCGCATACGGAAGATTCTCTGGCCGGCTTTGCCCAAGTGGCTCGCAACTGTCATAACGCACATCTGATTCGGGGCGAGCAGTCATCGATCCAAATCTTCTGGAGTCACTTTGCCGGCGCCGGTCGCGAGCCGCGCTTGATTTGTCGCGAGCACTTGTTCGAACTCAAAGAAGTCCCCGCGGAAGTTGACGGCTCAATTTACTTGCGGCCGGCGACAATCGCAGACATCGACAAAGTCATGGCCGTGAATTCTTCGATGGCGTTTGAAGAAGGCGGCATTAGCCCGCTGCGACGCGACCCCGGCGGTTTTAGATCCCGCACTGCGCGACGCATCGAGAAGCGCCGCGTCTGGGTAATGTTTGACGAGAATCGTCTGGTTTTCAAGACAGACGTCGTCAGCGAGACCCCGGATGTGACTTATCTCGAAGGCGTCTATGTTCATCCTGAAGAGCGGCGCAAGGGCCATGGTTTACGTTGCCTGACGAAATTGTCGTCAATATTAATGGGTCGTTCGCGCTCGATCTGTCTGACCGTCAACGAGAGTAACAAGAGCGCAATCGCGCTTTACACCAAAGTGGGCTTTCAACTGCACAGCGATTACGAAACGATCTACTTACGTTAACCAAGTTTGCTAAATCCCCTGTGGAAGCAATAGCTCAACTACCTAATCGCTCTCGAGCGTTCGACGCCTACCGCTGGCTGATCGTTATCGCCGGGGGCTTTGCGTTCCTTGCTTCATCGAGATGGCTGGCCGCGCCGCAGTTCGATTGGCGTTTCATCATCCTGGCTTCCGTGATGATGTTGGTCAGCTCGCGATTCTCAGTCCAAATCCCGCGGGTCAACACCAACATTACGATCTCAGATGCTTTCATTTTTCTGGTGCTGTTGTTGTACGGCGGTGTGGCGGGAATTCTCCTGGCCGGAATGGAAGGATTGTTTTCTGGCCTGCGGATCAGCAAGCGGCCGTTAACCGTGGCGTTCAATTCAGCGATGATGCTCGCCTCGACTTCGCTCACGGTCATGGTGGTGCGATTGTTTTTTGGATCGATTGACAATTTGCGCTTCCAGGACTTGTCGCATTTTGGCGTTGCCGTTGGCACGATGGCGCTGGTTCAGTATTTCTCGAACACAGGGATCAGCGCGATCGGTCTGGCGTGCAAGCAAGGCGAATCGATCTGGCGAACGTGGCAGACGCATTACCTCTGGACCTCGATCACTTATTTGTCGGGCGCGTTGCTGGCTGCCCTCACGGCGAATTCAATCGAACGGGTTGGTCTGACGATCGTTCTGGTCGGAGCGCCTGTCATCGGCATCGTTTACTTCACCTATCACAAATATCTGAACGAGATTAAGACGACGTCGGCGACGGCCGAACAGGCCGAGCGTGAGCGCGCCGAAGCTGAACGCGCGCGCGCCGAAGCCGAGCGCGAACGCGCCGAACAAGCCGAGCGTCACGTCGAAGAATTGAATCGTCACATCGCTGAGCAGGAACGCATCAGCTCGCAGTTGCAGGAGAGCAAGGATCACTTTCGTCACGCGGCTTTCCACGACGCGCTGACGAACCTGCCGAATCGCGCATTACTGACTGAGAATTTGAAGTTCGTGATCGAACGAGCGAAGAACCATGAAGACTATCAGTTCGCGGTGCTCTTCCTCGATCTCGATCGATTTAAGAACGTGAACGACAGTCTGGGTCACTCGATCGGCGATCAATTGCTGATTGCGATGGCGCGGCGTCTGGAAAGCTGCATTCGCGACGTCGATATGGTTGCCCGTCTTGGCGGTGACGAGTTTGCGATTCTGCTCGACGGCATCGCGAGCGGCGGTGACGCGACGAACATGGCCCGACGCATTCAAGAGAAGCTGGCTTCGCCGTTCAATCTCAGCGGTCATGAAGTTTTCACGACGACCAGCATCGGTATCGCGCTCAGCTCAACCGGATACGATCATCCCGAGAACATGCTGCGCGACGCAGACACCGCGATGTATCGTGCGAAGGCCCAGGGCAAAGCGTGCTACGAAGTGTTCGACAAAGGAATGCATACTCACGCCGTGTACGTGCTGCAAATGGAGAACGATTTGCGGCGCGCGCTCGAG
>Ga0209471_1002573_pt1 | contig 10397 bp, 9 predicted proteins | sample GraSoiAngelo_128_FD_185885 | JGI IMG/M metagenome (GOLD analysis project Ga0209471, IMG submission 185885) | Grasslands soil microbial communities from the Angelo Coastal Reserve, California, USA - 14_0927_12_20cm (SPAdes) (version 2) | ecosystem: Environmental > Terrestrial > Soil > Grasslands ... | reverse complement strand
ATATCCGGCGCAAACCATGCTCATGGAAGCGGGCGCCATTAACGTCCAGCAGGACAAGAGCAGCACCCTCTGGCGGGGGATGCCCTTGGACTACCGGGAGACGGGAGACGGATTGGCCTTGTCCGCCACGTTGTCCACGCTCGTCGGCACGTCACAAACGGCGACCGGCACGGGGTTTGAAACCGTCCAAGGACGAGTCATCGGTCGCGACCTGCTCACCCAGACGATCCAGAAGGCCCCGCTGGACCAGACGAGCACGCTGATCACGTCCGGGCGTCAGGATTTCGAGTATTGGGCCAATCAGGGTGCCGCGAAATTACCGAACGCTATCAATGCTGTGAGCCCTTACCTGATCAGAGCCGCCAACTATGCCCAATGGGCCCAAGTCAACTGGACCAACCGGGATTTCGTCGATGCGAGTTTCAATGCAGGCAAGGCCCAGGGGCAGCTGTCCACCGTCCTGGGCGTTATCGACACTGAGACGACGAACGGCGACATCCAGAACTGGCTCGCGTTCCAGACGAAGGACAACGTCCGCCTCAATGGCTGCCGCCTCGGTCAATGGCTGAACTGGTATTCGGGGGTCACCTTCCGCGTGACGTCGCCGAACGCGGCAGCCTGGTCGGTCTGGTTCAATGAGACGTTCCGAGCGGTCGGAGCGGGCGTGACGACAGGTGTGGTCGGAGGCGTTGCCGTCATCACGATTCGAGCCGTCGACACACTCGTGGTCGACCGCCGCTATATCGAGATCACCTTTGGATCGTAACCAGCATCCGATCGCGGATGAAATCGAGATTTCGCAAGAGGTGGTCCTCCGCCGCGAGAGGTATAGCGAGGAACCAAAATGCAGCGCTCATCGGCGGGAGACGCCCAGGGTCCTTGGTAGGCCTGGGCGCCGCCCTAACCCTTGATGACCTTCTCGAAGATGTCGTCCAAGCCGGGGAATGCGGCGACATCGCCGTTCCATGATTCTAGGGTGGAAGCGTATCGGTCCTCGAAGTCCTGCAGCGCATCCAACACCTGATATTGCAAGGTCTCCACGTCGCCTTCCTCCGCGACGGCCGCGGCCACCGTGAAGTTGCCCCGGAAGAAGAAGATGCTATGCGCTCCGTACTTGAGCTGGTTGAGCGCCCCCGATTTCGACGCCAAGGTCTGCTGCACAAACTGCTGGACTGCGACGAGCATCCCGCTCAGGGCGTCCCGGTCGAGATCCGTGCGAAGGCTATCCGAGTAGTGACGGATCAGGAGTCCGCCTTTCGTCATGATGAACAGCTCGGACATCGCGGCCTTGTGACTCGTCCCGAAGCCGAGGGCCGTCGCGATTCCCTGGGTGGCCTTCCCCATCTCGATCTTCAAGACGCCGATGTTGGTCGCCTTGTCCATGAGGGTAAGTAGCGTCACGTCGGCGATGGGAATGTGCATCACCACGACATTCGACTCGGGACCTTCCATGATGATCAAATTCGGGCCGGGCATCCCGATGTTCTCGAAGACGCTGCCGGCGGATTGAGCGATTAAGGTGCTCATCGCCGCGAGGGTCGCGGGGCCCACCCCGCTACGGATGTCGCTCGCGATCGTGAGGCCGTTCGAATCGGCCACGACCGATCCACGAACACCGCGGACGTTCCGTCGGAGCTGCCCGAGGACCCCGTCGAGCTGGGCCTCGATCCCTTCCAACCCCGCCCGGCTCGCGGCCCTCCCCTCCAGGTGCAGATCAGCGCGATGCATCGGGATCTTCCTCTGCAGAGCCGATGTCCGGCATCGACGCCACGGGCTTTCTCCCGAACGAAGGGCGCCAGGACGTGCCATCCGGCGAGTGAACCTTTCTCCTCGGCCGGACGATGAAGAAGAGTTCGAGGATACCGTAGGCGATCGTCGCAAGGAAGAAGAAGAACGCACCCGCGAAGACCGCCGAGGGAAGGATCGATCCAAAGGTTGAGAGGGCGAAGGTGAGGGCCAAGACGACGAATCCGACCGTGAAAGCGCCGAGGAACCGCTGGATTCGATCGGCCATGATGAACATCCGAGCCCGCCGGACGTTTTTCTCCATGCGCACGAAGGAGACGTAGGTGAGACTCAGGATCACAGCGACTCCGCCCACGATTCCCTCGAACAGGGCGAGCAGAATCAATTGATACAGGTCCATCGAGGTCCACCGAGGCCCGCGGCACGGTCAAATCTTGGCTTTCGTCCCATATAGTTGTCGTTCAGAATGTTCGCTTTTGGAACCGAGAAGACGCCGCCCGCGGGAAGATGGCCTCGACCCTAGATCGGGCGTTCGATGATCGTCGCGACACCCATTCCGAATCCGATGCACAACGTGGCCAGGCCGCGGTGAAGGTCCTGGCGTTCCATCTCGTGCAGCATCGTGGTGATCAGACGCGCGCCGCTCATACCCAGCGGATGGCCCAGGCCGATTGCTCCGCCATTCACGTTGAGCTTCGAGTCCTCGAATCCTATTGTTTCGCGGGTCGCAATCGGCACCGAGGCAAAGGCTTCGTTGACTTCCCACAGGTCGATGTCGTCAGCACGCAAATCGGCCCGTCCGAGCGCCTTCCGGATGGCCGGGATCGTGCCGTCGAGCATGATCGTCGGGTTCGTGCCGACGACCCCGGTCGACACGACCCGAGCGCGCGGCTCGAGCTCGAGGTTCTTCGCGGTCTCCGGGTTCGTCACGAGGATGCCGCACGCCCCGTCGTTGATGCCGCTCGAATTGCCCGCCGTAATCCTTCCGTCGGGCTTGAAGGCCGGCGGCAGCGAGGCGAGCTTCTCCAAAGACGTGTTCCGCCGGGGATGCTCGTCCGTGTCGAACAACCGTTTCTGGCCGTTCTCGTCGAACACCGGGACCGGCTCAATCTCCCGTTTGAATCGACCTTCGTCGATCGCCCGGATCGCCTTTCGGTGGGACCACAGAGAGAACTCGTCCATCTGTTCCCGGGTGACGTGATACTTGTCGGCCACCAAGTCGGCCGAGATGCCCTGCTGGACGATCTCGTACTTCTCCAGGAGTTTGGGGCTCAGCGCCGCTGCATCGGATCCGAGGGGCACGCGAGACATCGACTCGACCCCGCCCGCGATCACGACGTCGGCCTGGCCGGTCATGACCTCCATGGAGGCGAAGTTGAAGGCCTGCAGTCCCGAGGCGCACATCCGGTTCACGCTCGTGCCCGGGACGGACTCCGGGAATCCGGCGATCAAGGGCGCGAGGCGCCCGATGTTCAAGCCCTGCTCGTCGACCTGGGTCACGCAACCGAGGACGACGTCCTCGACCAACTTGGGCTCGATCCCCGCGCGGTCGACGAGCGCCCTCAGTGCGAAGGCGGCCAAGTCGTCCGGCCTCCAGTCTTTCAAGGCCCCGCTCCGCTTCCCGATAGGCGTGCGTACGGCCCCGACGATCACGGCCTCTCGCATAGAACGAATCCACGCAGACCATGTACCGCGCGGAATAAGAAGGTTTTCCACTTCGCGATTGCCAAGACGAGATAAGTAGACGGGATTTCATGGACCCGCGGCCCGGGCGCGGGCTTAGGCCGAAGTGGGCCAGGAGAGATTCCCGCGAACAAGGTCAAACATGTGGTGATCATCCTCAAGGAGAACCACACGTTCGACAACTACTTCGGCACGTTCCCCGGCGCGAACGGTGCTAGATTGCCGCGATCTCCGAATCCTCCCGCGAGGGACCATCCGCACACCCATGCCGCGTGGCTCGCACGACAGACGACCGCCGCCCGCGAACAGTTCATCGAGCCGGACATCCCCGCGTACTTCTCCTATGCGAGGAAGTTTTGCCTGTGTGATAACTACTACACGGATGTGGCCGGCCCGTCCACACCGAATCACTTGATGCTCCTCTGCGCCGACTCCCCGAACATCGACAACCCTTCCCAGCGGACTCCACAGACAATCAAGATCGACGCGTCACTGCCGAAGAGCTTGGAGCAATCTCGATTGACATGGCGTAGTTACGGCGGGTACGCGATCGACTACCTTCACGGGGTCAATCCGAAATGGAAACTCGCGTCGGATCAATTTCGCGTGGACGCGACCGCCGGACAGCTCCCGGAGGTATCGTGGGTGTACGCGCCCCTTGAGTTCGACGAGCATCCTCCTTACAGCAATCCCCAGGGCGTCCGGATGGGCAACGTGACCAAAGGGATGCAGTGGTCCGTGGACCAAATCAACGCGATCGTCCGGGGCGGACTGTGGCCGGACGTCGCGGTGTTTCTCACATGGGACGACTGGGGCGGATGGTACGATCACGTCGAACCCCCTGCGGTGGAAGTATGGCATGGGAACGGTGCACATCCCGGCTACTTGGGGAGCCAATTTCGATACGGTCCTCGCGTGGGATGCATCGTGTTAGGCCCGTACGCGAGAAACGGCTACATCTCCAAAGTCCTCCACTCCCACGTGAGCCTGTTGAAATTCTGCGAGGCGAACTTCGGCCTCGCTACGCTGAACCAGCGCGACGCCCGGGCGGATGACATGTCGGATTGTTTCGACTTCGGCAAGAGTCCCGCGCCTCCGCCCCCCGCGGTTCCGTAGCGCCTGCGGGACCCGGGCCGGATCATCCGGCTCGCGCGAACCTTGATACCGCAACGGCGGGTTGCCATCGCACATGCCTGCGGCCCTTGCGGGAATCACCGTGCTGGACTTCACGCGGCTCCTGCCAGGTCCGTTCTGTACGCAACTCTTGTGCAACCTCGGCGCGGAGGTGATCAAGATCGAAGACCCGAAACTGGGCGACTACATGCGCTCCGTTCCCCCCATCGTGCACGACGTCTCCTATCCGTTCCTCATGGTGAATCGAGGAAAGCGGTCTCTCTCCGTGGACTTGAAGACACCCGAAGGTCAGGAGATCGTGCACAAACTCGCGCGCGGTTCCGACGTGGTCGTCGAACAGTTTCGTCCCGGCGTGATGGCGCGGCTCCGAGTGGCCTACGACGATCTCGCCATGATGAACCCGAGGCTCGTCTATTGCTCCTTCTCGGGATACGGTCAAACGGGGCCGTACAAGGATCTCCCCGGACACGACATCAACTTCCAGGCCCTCGCTGGGATCCTCGGCGTGACAACGGGGAGGGAGGACAAGGCCCCCGCGATCCCCGGGGTCCCGATCGCCGATCTCGCGAGCGGCTTCAACGCCGCCCTTGCGATCTTGGCCGCGCTGCGGGTGCGAGACCGTACGGGCCGCGGGGAGTTCATCGACGTCTCGATCTACGATACCGCCGTGACGCTCATGGTCCTCGGCCTCGCGCGTTTCCTTGCCACCGGCGAAGAGCCGGTCGCAGGCGAGACCCTTCTGACCGGGTCGTTTCCCTTCTACAGTCTGTATGAGACGAAAGACGGTCGCTGGCTGTCCGTGGCCACGGTCGAGCCGAAGTTCTGGTCTCGGATGTGCGAGCTCATCGGAGCCCCGGATCTTGCCGAGAAACAGTTCAAGGACGGTGCGGAACGATTCGCCGTGGCGCAAACTCTGGCCGAGAGGTTTCGCGGCCGCACCCTCGCCGAGTGGGAGGCGCTGCTGGCAAACGAAAATCTACCGATCGCGGGAGTGAAGCGCGTCTCCGAAGTCGTCCGCGATCCCCAAGTGGAAGCCCGGGGCCTCCTCCCGGTCGTCGATGTGTCCGGCCTTTGGAAGCTCCAAGTAATCGCCCACCCGGCGAAGCACGCGACCCTGGAGACGCGCAACCTGACACGGGTGCCCGCAAAAGGCCAAGACACCGAGGAAATCCTTCGATCTCTCGGATACACCGCGAGGCAGATTCAGACCTTGGCCAAGAAAGGCGCCGTCGCAATGCGATGACAGACCTTCGCCGACCGGAAGAGCGGACTCACGTACCCTTGAACTTCGGTGCGCGCTTCTCCATGAAGGCTTGGATTCCTTCGTAAATGTCGTCCGTCGAAGCGACGAGGCCGAAGGCCATGGCCTCCATCTCGAGGGCCGCATCGATGGGCATGTCGCCACCGCGATTCAGGAGCACCTTCGCCAGGCGGATCGCGATGGGCGCCTGTCGAGCGAGTCGGCCGGCGAACTCGCGGACCTCAGACGAGAACGCTTCGTTCTCCACGGTCTTCGTCACGAGGCCGATTGCGGCTGCCTCGTCGGAGGTGAGCCGAAGCCCGAGAAGAACGAGTTCCTTCGCCTTCGCCTGACCGAGCATTCGGACGAGCCGTTGGGTCCCGCCCGCCCCGGGGACGAGGCCCAGGTTCACCTCGGTCTGTCCGAGCTTGGCTCCCTTCGCCGCGATCCGGAAGTCGCAGGCCAAGGCCAGTTCGAGCCCGCCTCCGAAGCAGTGACCGTTGATTGCCGCGAGCGTCGGCTTGGAGAAATTGGCAAGTCGGTTCATCACCTCCTCGCCACGGCGGGAGAACTGCCACACCTTGAACGCCTTGGAAATGTCGCTGAAGGACGTGAGGTCCGCTCCGGCACTGAACGAACGGTCCCCGGCGCCGGTCACCACGACACACCGGATGGCATCGTCTTTCTCCAGCTCCGCAAGGGCCCTCTCGAGCTCATCGAAGACCTGCGGGCTGATCGTGTTCAGTCGATCGGGTCGATTGATCGCGATCGTCGCGACACGGGCCTCCGCATCCCGCGAGACCAAGAGGGTCTCGAAACTCATCCCACCACTTCGGTCCTTGTGCTCATAGAATCCCTTCCCGGTCTTTGTGCCGAGGTCCCCGCGCGCCACCATTTCCTCGAGGAGCTTGGCGGGCTTCGCGCTACGCTCCTTCTTCAATGCGTTGACGACGACATCGATCCCCAGGTCGTCGGCGGTGGCGAGAGGTCCTTTCGGGAATGCGGTCCCCAGGCGCATCGCCTCGTCGATCTCCGCCGGGCTCGCGACATCGAGCGCGACGAGTTCCGCGGCCTCGTTGATCATCCGCGACAGGATGCGAACCGGGTCGAAGGACTCGCCCATGTCCGGCGTCAGGTTCGGCCGGCCCTGCTTGTAGGCATAGAAGCCCTCGTCGACTTTTCGCCCGAGTTTCTTCGCGGCCATCAGGGCTTGGACGGATCGAGGCATCGGGCGATCCGCGTTCTCGATTAGATGGTGCAACACATCGATGCCCACCTGGTCCGCCAGCTCGAAGGGCCCCATCGGGAAGCCCGCCTGGAATCGCATGGCGGCGTCGATCGTTTCGATGGCAACCCCTTCCTCGTCGTGGATTCGCGCAGCCTCCTCGAAATAGGGACCGAGGACGCGGGTCGTGATGAAGCCGGGGACGTCTTTCTTGACCACGACGACCGTCTTGCCGAGGGATCTGGAAAGGTCGACAGCGACTCCGAGCGTGGCATCGCTCGTCGTGTCCGCGCGGATGACTTCGATTAGCGGCATGAGCATCGGCGGGTTGAAGAAGTGCATCCCGACGACCTGTTTCGGACGTTTCGTCACGAGGGCCATTTTCGTGATCGGCAAGGCCGAGGTGTTCGATGCCAGGATCGTTTTCTTCGGCGCGGCCGCGTCGAGTTCCTGAAAGACGCGTTTCTTCAGATCGAGGTCCTCGAAGACCGCCTCGATCGCGACGTCCGCGTTGCGGCAGGCCTCGGCCAAGTCCAGGGTCGTGTGAATCCGGTCGAAGGCCTCTTGCATCTGGTCCGGCTGGATCTGGTTCTTCTCCACGAGCTTGCCGAGGGACCAGCGGATCCGTTCCATTCCACGGTCCAGGAACTCCTGTTTGACGTCCCGCATCCGCACTTCGTGGCCGTGCAGGGCCGCCAGCTCGGCAATCCCGTGGCCCATCTCCCCCGCACCGATTACCGCGAGCCGCATCGTCGCCACTCCCTCCCGGTGGAAGGGAGGACCGGAGTTAAAGATGTGGTGGGCCGCGCCGAAAGTTCATCGTCCCGAACTGCTTCGGTCCGACGTGGACCCGGTTCAGACGCTGATCGTATTCGCTGCAATGGCCATTGCGGTCATCATGCCTTTCGTGGTGGTGCCCGAAATCCTGGAAAGGAAAGGGTTCAACCCCAAAAGCGGCTCTGTCCGGTCGCTAGTGTGGATCTCGTTCCTGCTCATCGTCTTCGTTCCCGCGGTGGCGAGCGGGTTCCTCTTCAGTGTGCGAAACCTCGCGGATTGGGCATATGTCGGAGTGGGTCTCCTGGTCGCGATCCTCTACGACTACTACCGGTTGAATCCGGAAAAGGTCCCGTGGTCCCGCCGTCGCATCTGATCTCAAATGAATTCCCAGTCTCGAAGGACGTCCTCCAAGTTCGGGTGGCCGATCTCATCGAGCTCGTACCGGACGTGGACCACGGGCTTCTTGGTCTTGAGGACTCGGCTCAGATCGATGGGCGTGCCGCTCAGGACGATATCGATAGGGGTCGCATCGATCGTCTCCTCAAGTTCCTTGATTTGCTTCGGTCCATAGCCCATCGCCGGGAGGACTTTCCGGGAGTTCGGATATTTCTTGTACGTCTCCTTGATCGAGCCGACGGCGTGGCCCATCGCGCTGACAATCTCGGCCGCTCCGAACCGCTGTGCGGCGATGTACGCCGCGCCGTACTCCATCCCTCCATGCGTGAGCGTCGGACCGTCCTCGATGGCGAGCACCCTCTTCCCGCGAATCTGAACGGTCTCGTCAGGGGTGATCGGCGAGGCGGCCTCCACGACGACCGCATCCGGGTTCACGTCCCGCACGTTCCGCTTCACGACCTCCACGTTCTCGGGCGAGGCGGTATCCACCTTGTTGATGACCACGACGTCCGCCATGCGGACATTCGTTTCGCCGGGGTAGTAGGACAGCTCGTGCCCCGGGCGGAGCGGATCCGCGACGACGATGTGCAGGTCCGGTTTGAAGAACGGCGTGTCGTTGTTCCCGCCGTCCCACAGGAGGATGTCAGCTTCCTGCTCCGCCTGCCGCAGGATCTTTTCGTAGTCGACGCCCGCGTAGACGACGGTCCCCTTGTCGATGTGGGGCTCGTACTCTTCCCGCTCTTCAATCGTCGTCTCGTACCGATCGAGATCCTCGTAGGTCGCGAAGCGCTCCACCGCCTGCGAGGCGAGGTCCCCGTAAGGCATCGGATGGCGCACGACGACGACCTTCTTGCCGTGCGCCCGAAGGATCCCCGCGACCCGCCGCGTGGTCTGGCTCTTCCCGCTTCCGGTCCGGACAGCACAAATCGCGATGACGGGCACGCGGGCCTTGAGCATCGTCGGCTGGGCCCCGAGGAGGAGGAAGTCCGCTCCGTGGGAGTTGGCGAGGGCGATGAGATGCCCGATATGATTGTAATCAACGTCGGAGTAGGAGAACACGCAGGTCTGAACCGCATGTTTCTCGATCAGCTTCGGGAGGTCGTCCTCGGGGAAAATGGGAATCCCGTCGGGATACTGCGGACCCGCCAGAGAGGCGGGGTACTTACGGGTCTCGATTCCCGGGATTTGCGTGGCGGTGAAGGCCACGACCTCGGAGGCCGGATCGTTTCGGTAGACCACATTGAAGTTGTGGAAGTCTCGACCAGCCGCGCCGAGGATGATCACCCGTCTCGGGGCCGCCATGGAGGTGGGAGCCCCCGGATGTGTAAAGCCTTTGTGGGGCGTTCGAAACTCAGATATCAACCTTGAATAAGGTTAACCGGATTTGACAGAGTGAGTGGCCGGCTGGGCGGTGTCCTCCTCCAAGGCCCGTCGGGCCGAACGGAACACGTCGTCGAACATCGACTCCGTGAGCAGACCGGTCTGCGTGTTCCTCTGGCTCGGGTGGTAGGATGCAATCAACGTGATCGGAGGCATGGACCAAGTTCCTCCGTGGCGGAAGCGAGGCCTCGGACTTGGGATCTCGTGATGCGTCATCCGCCACACGCGAAGGAATGCATCCATCGCAACGGCACCTAAGACGACGACGATCCGCAGCGCAGGGAGAAGCAACGTCTCCCGCAGCAAGAACGGCTGACATCGGGCGAATTCCGTCCGCGTCGGTTTGTTTTCCGGAGGTGCGCAGCGAACCGCAGCGGCAATGTAGCAGTCCCACAGCTCGAGTCCGTCGTCCTTTGACACAGAAAGGCTTTGGTTCGCGAATCCCGTTCGGTACAACGCCCGGTACAGCCATTCTCCACTCCGGTCTCCCGTGAACACGCGGCCCGTCCGATTGCCTCCGTGTGCCGCAGGAGCCAGCCCGACGACGAGGAGCCGCGCATGGGCATCACCGAAACCGGGGACCGGCCGTCCCCAGTATTCCCATTCCCGAAAGGCAGCTCGTTTCTGTCGGGCGATCGCCTCTCGATGGCGGACCAGACGCGGGCATTTCCGGCATGCAATGATTTCGGAGGTCAACCCTTCGAGAGAATCGGGCTCCATCGAGCCCGCGGAACTCCATTCGATTCAAAAACGTTGATGGTCCCGATAGAGAATGCTGGGTACGACAGACCACCCGAAGTGGTTGCGGCATTCGAG
>Ga0209471_1002571_pt1 | contig 10399 bp, 8 predicted proteins | sample GraSoiAngelo_128_FD_185885 | JGI IMG/M metagenome (GOLD analysis project Ga0209471, IMG submission 185885) | Grasslands soil microbial communities from the Angelo Coastal Reserve, California, USA - 14_0927_12_20cm (SPAdes) (version 2) | ecosystem: Environmental > Terrestrial > Soil > Grasslands ... | reverse complement strand
CAGACCGGGCTCGACGATCCCGCGCAGAACGTCCTCGGTGGGGCGCTGCCGGCGCAGGTCGTGCCCAGGCTGAGATTCCTGCTCAACAACGTCGTTCTTCCGTTGGCGGCGGTGTTGACCGGGTTTGGGCTCTTCCTCGTGCAGCCGGCCATCGTGGCGAGCGTCGAGGTGCTCGCAGTAGTCGGCATCGCAATCGGCGCGCTCTTCATCTTCGCCGCGTGGCGCGTGAGGAGCCTTTACGTGGACGCGATCTACGCGCGGCTGCGCACGCACGCACTGAGCCTTGCCGACTTCCAGCAGGCGGTCGGACGCCCGACCCCTGGCCAGATCGCCGAGCTGCAGGGCTACATTCGCGGCGCCGACGACCGGACGAGGGAGTTCGCCGCGGCGTCGCTGGCCAAGTCCTCGCCGGAGACGTTCACGTCGATGCTGCCCGAGCTGCTTACCTCCAGGGATGCCGTGGTGCGGCGACTCGCGTTTCAGATGTCCCCGCCGGATCGCATCGCGCTCGATCAGCTCGAGGCCGCGCGGGGCGATGACGACGGGTGGGTGCAGGCGGCCGCGGCGGTGGCGGGCGTGATGAGAAAGGACCGGTGGGAAGGTTCCGACGAGCTCCTCCGCACGCTCGGCGATTCGAGCGCGTCTGGCGACCGGGCGGCGGCAGCGTGGGCGGCGGCCTTCGTCGGGGACGACACGACCGTCGCCGGCGCGATGTCGGATGACGATCCTCGCGTGCGGCTCGAGGCGATTCGCAGCTTCGCCAAGATGAAGGGCCAGGTCGCGGGCGTGGCTGATGCACTGCTCGCATGCTTACGGGATTCAGACGTCGGCGTTCGGCGTGAGGCGCTGCGACAGGCTGTGCGCTGGACGCCGCCGGCGGCGGTCAAGCAGGCATTTGCGGAAGCGCTCGCCGACTGTCTGGCCAGCGGCGACCGCGACGTCAGGCGAGTGGCCGCGGAGGCGATGGCGGCCCAGGCGCCGGAGGCCTTGATGCTCACGCTGCCTCTCCTGCTCTTGCACGATGAGACGTCGGCCGCCGCAGTTGAGGCGCTGGTACGAAGCGGTCGCCCGGAGCTGTATCGACATGTGCGCGAACACCTCGAGATGCACCTGGCGAGTGGCGCCCAGATGGCCCGGCTGTCGGCTCGAATATGGGGCGCCATGCGGCGCATGGACGGTGACCAGGCGGCCGGTTACGCGCTGCTGCGCATCGGGCTGGAGGATTACATCCACAGCGCGGCCGAGTCAGGGTTGGCGGCGATGCGCGCTCTCCACGGCAAGCGAGGCTTTGCGACCGTCGAACGCGGCCTCGTCTCGATGCACGTCCAGACGAGGGTGGAGGCGCTGGAAACGTTGTTAAACTTCGGCCCGGGTTGGCTCGCCGGGCCGCTGGCGCGCCTGCTCGATCCGGGCGATTTCGACCCGGTTCTCGCGCGGCCCCTGTCGCAAGCGGAGCTCGAAGCGCTCGCAAACCATCCCGACAAATGGGTGCGCGAAACAGCGGAAGCGGCCAGGTCCGGACTCAATGAACAGATGAAAGAGCTGATCGCGCTGAAACAGGTTCCGCTCTTCAGCACCCTCACCCTCGAGCAGCTGGCCAGCATCGACAGGCTGATGGTCACCCGGCATTACGTGAAGGGCGAGCGCGTCTTCCGCAAAGGTGATGTCGGTGCTGAGCTCTACGTGATCGTGGACGGTGAAATTCGAGTCTATCTCGACCATGCGGGGAGCCAGGTGACGCTGGCGAAGCAGGGCGCAGGGACTGTCGTGGGGGAGATGTCCGTCTTCGACGAGCAGCCGAGATCGGCGAGCGCGCTGGCTTCCACTGACACGACCGTGCGAGTGCTGCGCCGTGACCGCCTCCACGCCATCGTCAACGAGCATCCCGAGGTGCTCCTGGAGTTCATCAAGAACCTGAGTCAGCGGCTGCGAGCGATGGACGAGAAGGTCGAGTCAGCCCCTCCGGCGCTTCGCGCCACCTCCCCATGAATGGGGAGGACCTTAGTCGGTAGTTTCGGGTTCCGCCCGAACTTCGATCTTCTTCCGTGCGGCGTCGAGGCGCTCGGTGCAGATCTTCAAGTAGACGCGGGCTTCATCGACGGCCTTGAGCGCGTCCTCGAGCGAAAGGTTGCCGTCTTCCAGGACCTTCAGCCTCTCGTCGAGCTTCTCGAGCGCCTGCTCGTAGGTCAGGTCCTGGCTCACGGTTCGACTTCCTCAACTCGGGCCCCGAGGCGACCAGATCCCAGGCGGATGCGAACCCTCCGGTCGACGCCTGTGGCGGCCGCGGAGCGGATCACATCGCCCGACGCAGCGTCCTGCGTGATGCTGTAGCCACGAGCGAGCACGCCGTCCGGGCTGAGCGCAACCAGCCGCTGCTCGCGATGGGCGAGTGCGCGGGTGGCGACGGCGAACCGCTCCGCCAGCGCGCGATCCAGCCGGTCTTGCGCGCGCCGCGCCGCGAGCGAGCTGGTGCTGCTCGCCAGGCGCGAGACGGCGGCGCTGTCCAGCCGGCGTCGCCGGTCGCGGAGGGCCTCTTCGCGGCGGGCTACCTGGGCGACCGGGCTCAGGCGACCCAGCTCGGCCGCCGCTCGGGTCAGCCTCTCCATGCGGTGCCGGACCAGGGCGGGGAGGACCTGGAGCAGGCGCCGCCTCTTGAGGTCGATCCGCTCCGTCTCGCGGCTCACACGCTGCGCGATCTCGCGGTCCAGCCGCCGTTCTCGCTCTCGCAGCTGCGCGATCAGATCCGACTTCTTGGGCACCACGCGCGCCCCGGCCTCGGTCGGCGTTCGGCACTCGGCGTCGCCGACCAGGTCGGCCACGGTGCGGTCGGAGGTATGGCCGAGCGCGGTCACCACCGGGAGCCTCGAATCGAGGATCGCGCGCGCCACGAGCTCACTGTTGAATGCGTACATCTCCTCGAAGCTGCCGCCGCCGCGGGCGAGCACGATCACGTCCGCGGCGCCCTCCTGGTTGCAGCGCCGCAGGGCGCGGGCCACGCTCATCGGCGCGGCTGCCCCTTGCACCAGCACCGGGTACACGATGACGGTCATGTTGGGGTACCGCTCCAGGATGGTCTCCTGGAGGTCATGGATGACGGCCCCCGTCGGTGAGGTCAGGAGCGCGACTGCTCGTGGCAGGAAAGGCAGGCGGCGTTTGCGCTCGGGGGCAAAAGCGCCCTCAGCCTCCAGTCTGCGCTTCAGCTCTTCCAGCCGGGCACGGAGCTTGCCGATGTCGTCGAACTCGATCTGGTCGACGATGAACCGTAGCGCTCCGTACTGAGTCCAGAAGTCGACCCGCCCCCGGAAGATGAACACCTGCCCGTCTTCCGGCAGAGTTGTGACCCGGCGCGCGTCGTCCGCATACAGGAAGCCGTTGATCAAGCTCTGGTTGTCACGGATCGCGAAACTGTAATGACCCTTCGCGCCGCGTTTCATGCCGCTGACCTCGCCTTTGACCAGAAGCGCGGTGAGCGGGCGCAGCTCGCGCTTGATCTCATTGGCAAGCTCGGTGACGGTGTAGGGCCGCTGCGCCTCTTCGGGTTTCAGCACGGAACTAGATTAGGGCCAGCCCCTCCGGCGCCTTCGGCGCCACCTCCCCATGAATGGGGAGGAGACCTTCCCTTCTCAGCCCCCGATCTGCGACATGTTCTTGGCCGGCTTGATGAAGCCCGGCTTGTTGATCAGGTGGCCTTCTTCCTTACGCCAGATGGCACCCTCGATCACGGATCCAAGGTGGTCGTCGGAGACTCCTGACCGCATCAGGTCGCGCAGCGGCGTCTCGTGCAGGGAGAACAGGCAAGTCCGCAGGCCACCCTCGGCGGTCAGCCGGATCCTGTTGCATGCCGTGCAGAAGGCCTGGCTCACCGAGGAGATGAAGCCGACGCCGCCCGGTGCGCCGTCCGCGAAGGTGTACCGCGTCGCGGGCCCCGGCCGCGGGTCGTGGTACGGCACCAGTGGAAACTGGTCTTCGATCTGCTCCTGGATCCGAAGGCTCGGCACAACCTGCTCGTTGGTCCAGATGTTGTCGCCGTCGAGTGGCATGAACTCGATGAATCGCACCTCGTAGCCCTCTGCCCGCGCCAGCCGCGCGAAGTCGACGACCTCGTCGTCGTTGCGGCCCTTCATGACCACCATGTTCAGCTTGATCGGACCAAGGCCGGCCTCCCGCGCTGCCGTGATGCCGTCCATCACGCGCACGAAGGCATCGCTTCGCGCCATCTCCTGGAAGCGGTCCATGTGCAACGTGTCGAGCGAGATGTTGATGCGCTTCAGCCCCGCATCCTTGAGCGCTTGCGCCTTCTGCCGCAGCAGCACGCCGTTCGTCGTCATCGTGATATCGAGCGTCGGGTCGATCGCGTTGATCATGCCGACCAGCTCCTCGAGCTTCACCCGGACGAGCGGCTCACCGCCTGTGATCCGGATGGTGCGCACGCCGTATCGCTCGACGAAGATGCGCGCCAGGCGGACGATCTCCTCGTACCTGAGGATGTCGTCGCGGGCGAGCCACTTCAGGCCTTCCGCCGGCATGCAGTAGATGCAGCGAAAGTTGCAGCGGTCCGTGACCGAGATCCGAAGATCGTCTGCGATGCGTCCGTAGCTGTCGAAAAGCCTGCGCTCCGGCATTTAGCCGATCATAGACGTGATGGCGTACGAGCACATCCTGGTCGAAATCGAAACGCCGATCGCGACTGTGACGCTCAACCGGCCGAAGGTCCTGAACGCACTCAGCCCGGACTTGATCCACGAGCTGACGAGTGCTCTGGCGGACCTGGACGCCGATGAGTCCGTGCGGGCGGTGGTGTTGACCGGCGGCCAGAAAGTCTTCGCGGCCGGCGCCGACATCGGCGACATGGCCGACCGCTCCGCCGTGGACCAGCTGAGTCGTGACCAGACGGGCCGTTGGGCGCCGCTGGCCGGATTCAGCAAGCCGCTGATCGCCGCTGTGAACGGCTACGCCCTCGGTGGCGGCTGCGAGGTCGCCCTGATGTGCGACATGATCGTCGCCGGAGAGACGGCGCGCTTCGGACAGCCCGAGATCAACCTGGGCATCATCCCGGGCGCCGGCGGCACGCAGAGGTGGCCGCGCAGCGCGGGCAAGTACGCAGCCATGGAGGTCATGCTCACCGGCGCGCCGGTCACGGCGCAGCGAGCGTGCGAGCTGGGCATTGTGAACAAGGTGGTGCCGGCCGAGATGACCATCACGATCGCGAAGCGGCTGGCGCGGCAGATCGCCGAGAAACCGCCGCTCGCGGCGCGGATGGCGAAGGAAGCTGTCCTCAAGGCCTTCGAGGCGCCGCTTGCCGAAGGCCTGGCATCCGAAAGAAAGAGCTTCTACTTCCTGTTTGCGACCGAGGACCAGAAGGAAGGCATGCACGCGTTCCTCGAGAAACGAAAAGGTGTATTCAAAGGCCGGTAGGAGATGGAAAGACATGGCGACTGAGGTCGAGGTGCACGTACACGTTCAGACGCACGATGGCATCGGCCTGATCCGGCTCAACAGGCCGGAGAAGATGAACGCCATCGGTGCGCTCACACGCCAGCAGCTCGCCGAGGCCATCAAGCAGGCCGAGCGCGACGAGGCGATGCGGGTCGTGGTGCTGACCGGTTCCGGCCGCGCCTTCTGCTCTGGCGCCGACGTCACCGAGATGGTGCAAGGGGCCGGCATGCGTACGCCCGAAGACGTCGGCAACGTCCTGCGCAACGAGTACATGCCGATGCTGACGCGCCTGCGCACAATGCCGAAGCCGGTGATCGCGGCGATGAATGGGCCGGCGATCGGCATCGGCGCGAGCTTTGCCCTCGCGTGCGACATACGGATTGCGACGCCCGAGTCGTATCTGCTCGAGGCGTTCGTGAACATCGGGCTGGCTCCGGATGGCGGGGTGAGCTGGCTTCTCCCGCGCCTCGCGGGAACCGGGATCGCGTACGAGATGTTCTTCACCGGCAAGCCGCTGTCGGCGGCGGACGCGCACAGGCTGGGCGTCATCAACCGCCTCGTTCCAGCCGACCGCCTCGAGCAAGAGGTGCGCGAGCTCGCCGGTCAGCTTGCAGCGCAGCCACGCGGTGCGCTGGCAGGCGCGAAGCGTGCCGTGACCCATGCGCTCGAATCGACCTTCGAGCAAGCGCTGGAATTCGAGTCCTACCTCCAGGAGGCCCAGGCGGCCAGCCCGGAATTCGCGGAGGGGGTGCAGGCATTTCTCGCTCGCAGAGCAGCCAAGAAGTGACAGCCCCTCCGGCGCTGCGCGCCACCTCCCCATAAATGGGGAGGACAGACGCCGTCATCGTCGCTACGGCGCGAACGCCCATGGGGCGCTACGGCGGCCAGCTCAAGGACGTTCGGCCGGACGACCTCGCGGCGGCTGTGCTGAGAGAGGTCTGCGAGCGCGCGCACGTGAAGCCGGCCGAGGTCGAGGACGTGATCCTGGGCTGCGCTAACCAGGCCGGGGAGGACAACCGCAACGTGGCGCGGATGGCGCTTCTCCTGGCAGGCTTTCCGGTCGAGGTCCCCGGCCAGACGGTGAACCGGCTGTGTGGCTCGGGGATGCAGGCCACCATCGCCGCGGCGCGCGAGATCCAGTCAGGCGCGGCCGAGATCATGGTCGCGGGTGGCGTCGAGAGCATGACCCGCGCGCCCTGGGTGATGCCCAAACCGGACACCGGGTTTCCGCGCGGACCCCAGACCGTTTACGACTCCGCGTTGGGCTGGCGCCTCGTCAACCCGAAGATGGCAGCGACGTACGGGACGCTGCAGATGGGGGAGACCGCGGAGCGCGTGGCCCAGAAGTACGAGGTGTCGCGCGAAGACCAGGATGCGTTCGCGCTGCGGAGCCATCAGCGCGCAGTCGCCGCGCAGAGGTCGGGCCGGCTCGCCGAGGAGATCGTGCCGGTGCTCATCCCGCAGCGGAAGGGCGAGCCGCTGTCGCTCGCGGATGACGAAGGCCCGCGGCCGGATTCGTCGCTCGAGGCGCTCGGCAAATTGAAGCCCGCCTTCGCCGAGAATGGCTCGGTCACCGCAGGCAACGCGTCACCACTCAATGACGGCGCCACCGCGCTCGTGTTGATGTCCGACACGAAGGCGCGCGAACGCGGCCTGAAGCCGCTGGCCCGCCTCGTCGCCGCCGCCCCGGCGGGCGTGCACCCCGACTACATGGGCATCGGGCCGGTGCCTTCGTCGTTGAAAGCGCTGGAGAAGGCGGGGCTGCAGCCGGCAGACATGCAGGTCGTCGAGCTGAACGAGGCCTTCGCGTCGCAGTCGCTGGCGTGCATTCGCCTGCTTGGGCTCGACGAGGAGAGAGTCAATGTCAACGGCGGCGCGATCGCGCTTGGGCATCCGTTGGGCAGCAGCGGTGCCCGTCTGGTCAGCACCCTCGTGCGCGAGATGACGCACCGCGAGGCGGAGTACGGCCTCGCCACGATGTGCATCGGCGTGGGCCAGGGCATCGCGTCGATCTGGCAGCGAGTCTGAGCCAGAGGGACCCCGCGGCAGTCCGGTCGATGTTCGACCGGATCGCGCACCGCTACGACACGATCAACACGGTTCTCTCCGCCGGCACCGACTCCGGCTGGCGCCGCCGCGCCGCGCGCGAGACGGGCCTCGCTCCGGGAGGGTCTGCCCTTGATATCGCGTGCGGGTCGGGCAAGTTGACCGCAGACCTGGCCAGGCTGGCGGGTGCGGCGGGGCGCGTCGTGGGGCTCGACTTCAGCCCACAGATGCTCGAGGTTGCGCGGCGGGAACATCCGCGGCTCGAGTTTCTGGAAGGCGACGCGCTCAACCTTCCGTTTGAGGACGCGAGCTTCGACGCCTCGACCATCGCCTTCGGCCTCCGCAACCTGGCGGACCCCGTGCGCGGCCTTCGCGAGATGCTGCGGGTGGTCAAGCCATCAGGACGCGCGGTCGTCCTGGAGTTCGTCCGCCCGCCGCGCGGCCTTGTCGGCGGCGCGTACCGCATCTACCTGCGCACGTTGCTGCCGGCCGTTGGAGGCCTGATCTCCGGACAGGCGGCCGCCTATCGATACCTCAGCGACACGATCGACTCCTACCACACGCCGGGCGAGCTCGCCGACATGGCGATGCAGGCTGGCTGGTCGGATGTCCGCTTCCATGGGCTCGCGATGGGCACCGTCGGGATACTCTCCGGCCGGCCACAGTAACCGTCTCTGCGGCCGACGAGTTCTAGCTGCCAACAGGCGGAGCTCGTTTACGGAGGACGTCGAAAAATGATGTCGGCACAGAACCGTTTGCTGGTGGTCTGCGGGTTGCTGATCGCTGTCGCGTCCGCCAGTGTCACGGCCCTGGCCGTCAACCTGTCGCGTTCTCCCGCTGTCACTGCGCCTCCGCAGCCGGTCCTGACCCTCGCCGCGTCGACCTCGGGCAACACGATCACTGTCGTTGGTGTCGGCATCGGATCTGCGACGCCCAACCAGGCGCAGCTGTACCTTGGCGTGCAGGCAACGAGGCCCAACGTGCGCGACGCGGTGTCGGTTGCGGCCGGCGATATGACCCACTTGCTGAGCGCGGTTCACAATCAGGGCGTCCAGGACAAGGACATCCAGACCACCGGCGTGTCGGTGTCGCAGCAAACGAACTGCTGCCCGCAGACTGTCAACGGCTACAACGCGTCGACTCAGATCACCGTGACCGTGCACAGCATCAACAACATCACGCCTCTCATCGAGGTCGCGGTAGATGCTGTCGGCAACGACTTGCAGATCGGCGGAGTCAACCTCTCGGTGGCGGACCAGGGCGCCATGCTCAAGGCCGCGCGCGCCAACGCGATGAACGACGCGAAGGCGAAAGCGGCGGACTATGCGGCGCTGTCCGGACATCACGTCGGCGGATTGATCGGCGTTTCCGAGATCGTTTCCACCACGGGTGGATTTTCGTGCGACCAGTGTGGTGCCAAGGGCGGCGGCGGCGGAGTCCCCATCCAGCCCGGAGTGAGCTCCATCAGCGTGACGGTCGCGGTTACCTTCGAGTTGGCCGCTTAGCTAAGAATTCCGATCCACCGCCGAGCGGGCCAGGCCCACGAGCGTCGGGCGCAGGCCGTCCAGCTCCACCGCCTCGAGCTCGCGTACAGCCGCGTCGATGAGCGCGTCCGCCTCCTGGCGCACGCGCGGCAGCGCACCGCTCGCGGTGACCAGCTCCGTCACCCGGCCCACCTCCGCGTCGCCGAGGGCGCCCTCGAGGAGGCGCCTGACCTCCGGACCCACCTGGCGGTCCTCCGCGGCGTAGATCAGGGGCAGCGAAAGCACGCGCTGCCGGATGTCGAGGCCGACCGGCTTGCCCGAGCTTGGGCTGAAGTCGACCATATCGTCGGCCATCTGGAACGCGGTACCGAGCAGGTCGCCGTATCGGCGCAGCGCGCCGACCACATCCGGGGTCGCCTCGGACAGCAGCGCGCCTGACGCGCACGCCGCGGCGAACAGCGAAGCCGTCTTGCCGCGCACGACGCGGAGGTACGACTCTCGATCGCCTGGATAGGCGCCGCGCAGCGCGACGTCGTCGATCTGCGACGCGCATATCGCTTCGAGTGCTTCGGCCAGCGCCGACGTGACGGCGGGGTTGCCCATCTCGGCGATGAGCCGTGTCGCTTTGGCGAAGTAGTAATCGCCGACCGCGATTGCGCGCTCCGGACCTTCGGCCGCCGCAACGGTCGGCCGGCCCCGGCGGTGCGTGCTCTCGTCGACGTAGTCATCGTGGATGAGCGTGGCGTTGTGCAGCAGCTCAACTGCCGCCGCGAGCTCCGCAGCCCGCAGCGGATCGTTGCGCGGACCGATGCCGGCCGTCAGCTGGACCAGCTTCGGCCGAAGCCGCTTGCCTCCTGCTTCGACAAGGCGGCGCATCGGCACCGCGACGGGCTCGGGATCGACCATCAGCTGGCGCGTGAGCTCGACTTCGACGAGCGACTCCGGCACCTCCCTGGAGGGTGGTCGCGCAAATTCGCCTTCGAGCTGCAATGCGAGCTCCCGATGCCGTGGCCCATCGAGCTCGACCGCGAAGATGGATTGCCACCGACCGAGCACAAGCTGCCCTTCCTCGACGAGCAGGGTGAGGAACGCGCTGAGCAACAGCTGACGGCAGTGAGCGTGTCCGTTGACCGGCTCATCGACGGCGATATCGAACCGGCGCGTGAAATCGTCGTGCTCGTAGCCGGCGCCGATGGGGGCGATGCGCTCGAGCATGGCTTCGAAGTCGCGATGCAAGAGCAGCTCGTTCTCGTTGACGCAAAGTCCAACCGTCGTGTGCAGGGATTGCAGGTGCACGCGTCCTGTACGCAGCCCAGCCTGCATGACGCGCTCGCGGATCCGGTCGGTTAGATCGATGAACTGGGTGGCCTCGGAGGTCGCGAACTCGAGCCGTGTGGCGCTCACCCTTCGGCCCCGAGGGAAAGTCGAAGCAG
>Ga0209471_1002569_pt1 | contig 10402 bp, 8 predicted proteins | sample GraSoiAngelo_128_FD_185885 | JGI IMG/M metagenome (GOLD analysis project Ga0209471, IMG submission 185885) | Grasslands soil microbial communities from the Angelo Coastal Reserve, California, USA - 14_0927_12_20cm (SPAdes) (version 2) | ecosystem: Environmental > Terrestrial > Soil > Grasslands ... | reverse complement strand
AAAACATCTTTCACCTAAAGTGCACTGGGTCAGACTTTAGACGAAAGCGAAACAACGACACTTGCTCTGGCTCTCGATCGTTAAATCAGGAATGCATCCCATGGAGATTTCTCTCCAAAAAAAAAACTGCTTCACGACTGGTTATTATAGAACCGCCCTGAGTAACGAGCAGAGGGACGCTTGACCAAGACCATAAGCATGATCGCCTTGCTTATACTGGCCTCGATGATCCTTTCCGTCTCGATGGCCTTTCCAGTCAGAGCGGACACTTCCACCGCGTCTGTAGACCGGAACGCCATCACCGTCGATCTTCACCTGAAGATAAATGAGAATATTACATCGTTCTTGAACCTTGGACTACCCAACATTAGGCTGACCCTCGACGCCTCGAACTCGACCATGTATCCACAGATATCTCGTGCGATATCCGTGGCTATAGGACAAAAGGTTCCAGGCGCTACCGCGAGTCTGACCATGAGTGTCAAGTCGAGCCTCATTGATCGCTGGGTGAGGACTATACGATTAATATCACCGGCGCAACGGCCACTAAGGGGTCCGTGGCGAGCGCAAACCTCTCCGTTCTTTCATTCAACATGTCGGAACCGATCGCCCTTGGGGGAGGAGAGCTGAATGCTGTCGGTCAGGCCTATTTTCTCCAGCCCCTGCTATCCTTTCCATCTACGGGACCCGCCTTCTTCATAAACGGCGCGCGTTACTTCAAGCATGTAGTGCCGGGAAATGAGACGCTACGCTTCAGAGCCTTGGACTTCGCGTGGGTCCCGCCCATCTCACAGTGGAGCCGATCTGCAGACCCCTTGAAACAGTCCACGACGTACACCCTCGACCCTATGACAAGCCCCGTATTCGATTTCGGCGCCCCCTTCAACCTGACAGTCTACGTTGTCTCGAAAGAGAACGTTCTCCTCAGACCGTACTATGCAACATATGACCCTTCCATTCAAGTGACCATTCCTGCCATCGCTCGGGCCCAAGGCTCAACAGTCTACTATGACCTGCCGACCTCCGCCGAACTGTTCATGCCATCAATTACTGCCGCGTCCACCATAGTTCTAGTTGCAACGCTCTTGCTGGACAGAAGATTCGCTAGAGCCAGACGGATCGTTCGCAAGAAGCGATAGAACGAACCCGTCCCCTCTGCAGGTCCCGGTGCGAAAAATTCCGGACGCCACGTCCTTAGCTGTACAGATGACAGGCAGCGAAGTGGTTCTTCTCTACTTCCACGAGCAGAGGCTCTTCTAGCGTGCACCTCTCATGAGCGTAGGGGCAACGCGTGTGGAACCTACAGCCTTGAGGCGGATCCACAGGGCTAGGTATCTCCCCGCTGATCACATCCTTGGTCCTCTTAGACTCGGGATCAGGAACCGGAACGGCTGAGATCAGCGCTTGGGTGTAGGGGTGAAGGGGTCCGTCGACCAATTCCTCAGCAGGGGCTAGCTCCATTATCTTGCCGAGGTACATGACGGCAATTCTGTCCGAGATGTGCTTGGCCAGTGCGATGTCATGCGAGATGAATATGATCGACGCGGACGATTTGCGGACGAGGTCGACCATGAGATTGACAATTTCTGCTCTGATTGATACGTCGAGCATGGAGACAGGCTCGTCGGCGACGATGAAGCTAGGGTTCACGATGAATGCTCTCGCTACCGCGACCCGTTGCCGCTGACCTCCACTTAGTTCGTGGGGAAATCGATAGAGAAACTCTTCGGGAGGGACGAGCTCAACATCCAAGAGCGCCTTCTTCACCCGCTGCTCTACTTCTACCTCGCTCTTTGCTAATCTCTGAACCCTGAGTGGCTCTGCGATGATCTCTTTTATGATCATACGAGGGTTAAGCGATTCGAACGGATCCTGGAAGACTATCTGCATTTCTTTTCGAAGCGGCTTCATTTGCTTGTCGGTGAGTCTCGTGATATCCTTGCCTTGAAAGAAGATGCTACCACCGGAGGGCTGGACGAGGCGGATGAGAACTTTTCCCAGTGTCGTCTTCCCGCTTCCGCTCTCTCCGGCAATGGCGAAGATCTCGCCCTTGCCTATGCTAAGGCTGACCCCGTCGACGGCTTTCACCGTCATCTCGTTACGAGAGACGAGCGTTTCGAAGAAGCCTCTTCGAAGAGGATAGTGCTTCTTCAGATTCTCAAGACGGAGCAGCTCTTCGCGCACTGGAGCCTCAGGCACTGCCTGTTTCTCAGGATTCTCCATCAATCTCCTCGCCTCCTAGTAAAGATGACAGGCGACAAGATGACCCTTCTCGATCTCCCGGAGTGGAGGCTCTTCCTTCTTACAGATATCCATGACGTAAGGGCAGCGCGGGTTGAATCTGCACGCGGGCGGCGGGTGAAGCAGGTCTGGAGGCTGGCCGGGTATTGAGGTGAGCCGTGTCCTTGGTCCCTTGATTGACGGAAAAGCTTTGATCAATCCCTGGGTATATGGATGCAGAGGATTCTTGAATATCGACAGGGTATCGCCGTATTCAACTATCTTCCCGGCATACATTATGGCGACCTTGTCACACGTCTCCGCGATTATCGACAGGTCGTGGCTGATCAGGATCATGGAAAGACCAAGCTTGTCCTTCAATTCCTTTAGAAGCTTCAGAGCCTGCGCCTGCACGATTACGTCCAGCGCGGTCCCAGGCTCGTCTCCGATCAAGAGGGTTGGGCTGGAAGCGAGTGCCATCGCGATGAGAGCGCGTTGCCTCATTCCACCGCTGAACTCATGTGGATAGTTGTCAGCTCTCGAAGCTTCGATACCCACAGTCTCGAGAAGCCTCGCCACCCTCTCGTTAACCTCATGCCCAGAGACCTCTGGCTCGTGAAGTTTGATAGCTTCGGCTATCTGAAAACCAACCTTGTAGACTGGATTTAACGCGTTCATTGCTCCCTGGAACACAATTGAGATTCCCTTCCATCTGACTTGCCTCATCTCTTTCTCAGCGAGAGGGACGAGATCGCGTCCTTGGAAGATTATTTTCCCCTTGCGGATTCTTCCGCCTGAAGGCAGGATTTTGAGGAGAGTTAGAGCCACTGTGCTCTTGCCGGAGCCCGACTCGCCCGCTAGCCCCATTGCTTCGCCTTGTTCTACATTGAAACTTATTCCTTCAACCGCTCTGACCCAGCCCCTCTGGATGCGGTAGTGGGTGGTGAGGTCTTCGACCTGGAGTAATGGCATTATGTTGATTCGAAGTTTTGTCGCTGGCGCGCGAAATAAGCTTTGGGGGCTAAGAAGTGGAGAGTGGAACTGCTTCCGCGTCATACAAGTTAACGCTTCCAATTACGGGGCTGAGAAAGGTTCCGATCTGAACCGATAGCGTAACGTTGGCATAGACCGGGCTCGAGCTCTCCACAATGAAAGATTGCATGGAAGAAGAATTCTCGGGATCCAAGACGACGACTATTTGAGGAAAGGCTTGGGTGTGTGGTCCTAGCGAAACCCCTTGGGTCTCGGTTCCCACTAGCAACGGCCATCTGAAAATTGAAGAGGTGTTGTTGTAGAAGTACATGAAGAGCATCGCGGCTGGGACGCTGAAGCCTTGATAATCTGTCGGGTTGTTGACGGAGATCTGGGCCGACACGATCTTCTGACTTTCTGAAGTGTTCGTCAATGCAACGCTCGTGATTCTTATCTGGATCCTGTTCAAGGCCGGATAGAACGCTAGATAGTTAGACGCCGAGGTGAAGATATAAACCGTGGATCCGATACTGAGAATAGTGAAGGCGATGGCTAGAACGACTCCGCGTGAGAAGTGTAAGTTCATCACTGATATCACCCCTGCTTCAAAAGACCATCCTGACGCCTTTCCACATTTCGGAACATTACTCAAACCTCTCCTTTTAGTCTTGGGATGGGGAACCTGCCTAGCGGCTTTTACTCTTCAGGCGATATTTCAAGGAAGCCTGCTTCCAAGCACGGGGCTGTCTCAGGCTGGAAACATTACTAGCCCGTACGCAACTCACATCTTCTATATTGGAATCTTCTCGACATCGGTCGTCGCCTCAATTCTGTTAGAGGATGCCGGAAGAGCAATCATATCCTTCTTCGCAACCTATCTCCTAGCAGATGTGATCATCTACTTTGTTCTAGCCCTGCCGGGATACGTAGGCAGTTTTCAGTATCCCCAGGTATTGTTCAAATCTTCTACAGCTTTCGTTCTCGCCGGAACATTCCCAGTACCCTTGCTCGTCGAACTGGTCGCGACAATAACTGGGATAGCGTTGGCCGAACGCCTCTCCTAGGAGAGTCTACCGCCTTCTTCGAAGCCTCGGGTTGAAAATCTCGTCCAGCGCAAAGCCGATGAGGACGAAGGACAGCGAGACTGCGGCAATTCCCAGTCCGGGAGGGACTAGCCACCACCAGGGTGGCGGAGTGAAACCGAGAGCTCCTTGTATCTCTGCTTGCTGGTAGATGTTTCCCCATGATATTACAGTCGGGTCGCCGAGTCCGAGGAAGGCAAGCGCGGCCTCTGTTAGAATGGCGCCGGGAACTGCCAAGGCTAGATTGACGTAGGTCAGCGAGACAATGTTGGGAAATATATGTCGCGTTATGATTCGCATGTTCCCCGATCCAGCCGCCTTTGCTGCTTCAATGAAGGGCCTCTCCCTCAAGGTTAGAACCTGCGACCGGACGATTCTGGCGAATCCCATCCAGCCGAGGAATCCGATCACGATGATCACGTTGAAGAGGCTCTGACCTAGCACTGCAACTAGGACTATAAGCAATGGCAATCCTGGGATGACGAGCATCATATCCGTGAAACGCATCAGCACCTCGTCAACTAATCTTCCGAGGAAGCCAGCCATTAGACCGACTACGAGTCCAAGCCCGATGCCTATTGCGGCTGCGACTAGTCCGACGAACAGGGATATCCGTGCGCCATAGACGTCCTGGCTCCACATATCGTGTCCAGCAAAGTCAGCTCCGAGAAGCCCGTAAGCAGTCCCTAGCAGATCGAGCTGTAGATCGCTGATGTAGATCTGCATGGACCCGGGAAAATCAACTTCGAGACCGAGTGTGTAGGCGCCTTGGGCGGAGAAAATGACCTGAGCTGGGCTAATGCTAGACAGATCCGTCCCCGGGGCTGTCGCGAAACTGCCGCTGTTTAATTGTGACCATTGTCCGTTTGAAGACACGTTGGCACTTGCAAGAGTGAATATGTCCGCCCCTCGCAAAACGTAGAGTCTAACGTGGACACTCTGGTTGGTTCCGCGCGTTAGCAGCGCAACAGTGGCCTCGAAACGTTGGGGCGGGCCTCGATAGGGATACTGGAAAGTCTTGACAATGCTCGCGTTTCCTGGTGTCTTGCCTGCGTACGTCATCTGAAGGCTACCAGCAGAGTTCACGGGGGCGCGGGTCGCAGAGTTGAATGCCAGGAAGATGCTGGATGTTGATGTCGTCTGGGAATTGAGACTGAATTCTTGAACGGCGGCTGGCGACGCAAAGGTCGGGTCGTTAACTGCTACCAGATTCCGACTGAGATAGTATCCGTCTGGAAAGTTCATGACCCACTCGGGTTGGGCTGCCGATCCGGCGACGGTTGCGTGTGGATCAACCGGAGCTATCAAAGGAGATGCGAGGGCCGCGAAGGCGAATAGCATGAGGAGTACGAGTCCAATTGTTGCTCTTCTGTTTCCCAGTAGCACGCGTAGGAGTCCGGAAACTCTCTTCAGCTGAAATTTAGCATCGTTCTTCGACCACAATGGAAGTCTAACTCGTCGCGGCTTTCTACTCGTACTTTATTCGAGGATCGATTATTCCATAGACGATGTCTGAGATTAAGTTGGCCGCTATGACGCAGAGACCGATAATGAAAAACATGGCCTCCATTACTGGAAAGTCCTTGTACAATACTGCCTCGTAGAGCCATCTGCCCAGTCCCGCATAATTGAAAATCGTCTCCGTTATGATAGCGCCTCCCAATATTCCGCCGAACGAGAGAGCGCTAGCTGTGACTAGAGGTAGGGAAGCGTTCTTGAATGCGTGACGTAGGAGTATGACCCTTTCCGAGAGACCCTTGGCCCTGGCTGTCGTGATGTAATCTTCACTCAACGTTTCCATCATCGTTGCTCTTGTTAGAAGGAGGAAACCCCCGTAGGTGAACAGGGTCAATGTCAAGGTAGGTAGGAAGAGATACTTGAGTCGTGGAATAATCTGATCATACCACGGTGGAAGTCCTGCAGCCCAGCTACCTGGGATAGTTCCCACAGGCGGGAACAGGTTAAGCGCGTCTGCAAATATGAATATGAGCACGATTCCGATGAAGAACGTGGGCAGCGAGAAGCTAGTCAGTGACGCGGTTACGAAGAGGTTGTCCGCCGTTGAGCCCCTCCTGCGTGACGCCAAGATTCCAAGCAGTATGCCTATGACTATGGAGACTATTGTTGAGAGTCCGACAAGCACCAGAGTGTTCACAAGCCTGCCCGATGAGACAAGCTCCTTCGTAATCTGTTGGTTGTCGTGAAACGATATTCCGAAATTGAAAGTGACCATGTTTCTTACGTAGTCCTCGAACTGGACTATTGCTGACTGGTTTAGTCCATAGAGGGCGTCCTGGGCGGCAATCTGCTGGGCAGCGAGTCTGTTGTGGCCGCCGACGACGTCATAGAGGCTGCCGGTGACGCCAGGCATTGCCTCGAATATTACCCAGTTTAGTATGATGACAAAGAAGATCAGGACGATCGTGTAGACGAACCGTTTGACAAGAAATGAGCGCAGCGTCAAGTGCTATGAGCCGAATAAAGAAAAAAGGTGGTGGTTTATTTTAGGCTTGCCGTTTGGTTAGCAGTCGTATCCGCCGATGCCGCTGGATGTGTAGGCGCTTGTGCAGCCGTTGCTAGACGAACGCATCGTGTACTGTCCTTCGTAGAGGACAGCTGGTGGGAATGTTACGAGGTTGGTCAGCTGGTTGGTCGATGTGTTGAATGGTGATAGCCAGTTGAGATAGATGAACCGGTTCATGATACCGTTCTGTATCACACCGATAATCAACGGTCCACCGTTAGCTCCGATACCCTGCTCCCAGTGGCCACAACCTGTCCCAGGAGTGGGACCAGTGTTGGTTCCTAGAGGCTGGGCAGGTGTATGTCCGAAGCAGACGGAGAACTGGCTCTCAACCCTACCGTCGTTGGTCTGGTCACCAGTAAACCCTGTCCAGATATCCAAGGCCTGGTTGCCGTTGCTACGCATGTACGAGTCTGTACGAGACGAGCCTGGGACATGACCGACACCGAACCTTGTCAACGTGATAGCGCCTGCAACTGGCGGAGGAGTTCCGGTTCCACTACTAGTGCAACCGTTACCCACTACGCTGGTCGACAGGTTCTTGCACACCCAAGGTCCAGAGCCGATGAAGATACCGGCCGCGACGGGATCGAAGCTACTCGATGCGTCGTTGGTCGTCATGCAGCTGTCAGGAACAAACCCTCCAGCAACATCGGTATCCCACGTTGTGGTTCCTGATGTGACTGGGTTGTTGGCAGAGGTTATTCCACACGTGGACGAGTAGTAGCGTCCCGGTAGTATGAGGTCTGTGCTGATGCCTATCGGTGTGAAGGGTCCCTTCTCGGAGAGGTGTACGTCGACGATGTTGGATGCTCTGATCCCCCCGGTGATTGGCACGGTTACGCCTTCTGAGCATGTCGAGGTCGAGCCGCAGACCACGGGTGCGAGTCCTCCATAGAAGAAGGCTCCGTTCGCCAGCCCTGTCGCATAGCTGTACTCGACATCCCATCCGGTAACCGGTCTACCGTCATGCCAGTAGAGGTCAGTCCTCAACTGGAACCGGAAGTTGTCAACAGTGCCGCTCGGATAGCAGCTGAAGGTGGCGCTGGGATGCTGACCAGCTGCGCACTGTCCATAGCCGAGTGCGGAATTTGGAAGCTCTGTACTACTGTAAGTCATCCAGTCCATCAACTGTCCACTGTTCGACGGGTTCTCAGCGTTCAAAGTGTCATACACGTTGCCGAGAATATACGCGTCCCAGACGGTCGTGGCTGTGTACGGGTTCAAGCTGCGAGTAGGCTGTTTGAAACCCTGTCTAATACAGAGCGGAGCGCTGGTGGGACAGCCGACAGTTCCCGTGGCAGGAGTACTAGTCCATGCGTTGAGCCAGGTGAACGTGTTGGGAATTCCAGCACCGTCACCATTGATGACTCCCGTGTTCCAGTCGCTCAAGTAGCCGAACTGGTCACTGGGAGTGGCTATTGGAACTGTGAACTCGTTCTGGCCGAAAGTGTTGAGAGCACTTGTGCCGGCGCTGAACGCGGTGGCTAGGTCGGGAGCAAACTCGACACTCTGAGAGGCTGCGTCGTAGGAGGCGTTGCAGACGTACTCATAGTCGCCTGCTGCGGGTGAGGGGAATGACGCGTTCGAGCATAGTCCACCGTTCTTGATTTGAATGGCTGGTACTCCAGAAACGAGCCTGCTGTTGTAGCCGAAGAAGATGCTACTGTCGAACGGGAATACGCTACCGAATGCCGCGGTGTAGATCCACCAGTTCTGAGTGACGCCCGTTGTCGATGTGAAGAAGCCTGGGAATGAGGTGATTGTTCCAGTCTTGTACTCGATGAAGCCCGTGCATCCACTGCTCATAACGCCAGTGAATATTCCACATAGCTCCTGAGCGAGACCTGTGCCCAGGTCGAACCGGGGCGGGTCATCGCTACGAGTAAAGACTTGGACACCCTTACCACCGTTAGTCCCAGTAACACCCGCTGGCCATGGAGCTGCAACGCCTGCCGGAGTCTCCGGGTGGAGAACACCGTTAGCGTCCTCAACGAAGATCGTTGGAGTAGCGCCCACGTTGTAGGTGTTGTTCAGCGCGATGCCGATGTGCTTGGCAGCTGCCTTGAAGTCAGAATCTCCAAAGCCCCTCTGCCATGGAAACGCACAGTTGCCCGTTGGAACGCCGCCAGTCAGAGTGCAGCCTGTTCCAGAAGCCGGACTTAGCCGGTATGGAAGACTGACAGGCTCAGGAACTGCTGGATTTGTACCAACTGTGTATGGAACCGTCCCGCAGGTCTCTGAGAACAACAAGTCCCAGTGGCAAGGGTCCGGAGTGGTCACAGTAGTGCCATGGTATGCTGAACCCTTTGGCAAGGGACTCTCGATAGCACACTTGGAAAAGCCGTTGGGATCAAGAGCGGCGCAAGCAGTCGACCAAGTAGGCTGTTTCTCAACCAGAGCATTGATGTCGATAAGATGAGCCACTCCCTGGCGTACCGCTAAGCCGTTCGGGTCGTTGCCAAAGTTCATGTTAATGCCCCAGTAGGAGTTGTCCATCATGAACTGTAGCTCATCATACCCGTGCTCTGTAATTGAAGGAGTCACGTAGTAAGCGCTATTGCTTCCAATTGTTGTCTGAGTGCCGGGGTCAAGGCGCCAATCACTCAGGTCGATTGCCGGAGTAGCAGCAGTAAGATCTTTGAACTCGCTCGGCGAGTCCTGGTAGATGTTTACAATGAAGGTGTCCATTTGCGGACCTGAGGGGTACCAGGCTTGCGAGGGAGAAGTGACGGCGTGGCCGAGGGGAACTGACGGAAGCATGAAGTGGTTAGAGATTGCTCCTGGGAGACTTGCGAGAGAGAATGTTACAGCGAAGACTAGCAATAGTTTGATTGAGGTTGTATTACCCATTTTTTTTCCGAAGGGGCTTCAGGGTGACCGTCCTTAAAAGATTATCCTCCGAGCGTATTCAGCATAAATCTGAAGCATGATTGGGATATTTGGAGAATACTCGAAGAGACTCTGTCTGTACCGACTCTTCTATTGGATGAACCGAGTATCCTTCATTACGTTATAGTGGCTCGTCCTTTGGTTTCGGCCTGAACATTGCAACAGCTATTCCTATGGCGATGAGTGCTATGATGCTCACTCCGACTGTTCCGAACAGGCTGAGACCTATGTTGGAGGACCCTTGAGACAGCCAGAGCTGGACGAACACAATACGTTGATCATTAGCCGTGTTATTGTCACCTGTCAGATGTTCTACTTTTGCTTCGACCGCATAGGATTTCACAGCAAGGCCCGAAGTGTCCCAAGAGTAACTAATTGGTGGACCGGCGGGGCACCCGGTTTGGCAACCTCGGGGAAGGGTATAGTTTTTGTTTTCCACCTCTTTCCGATCTACAAAGAGTCTGAGTGTAATGTTTGCAGCACTGGTTCCAATATTGGCTGGTGACGCTGTTATAGTCACGATCGTTCCTGGTTGAATCTCGTGTGAGGGATTGGCGGACAGATCAAGTATGCCAATGTCGACGATGATGCGGTTGATGAGGAGAGGAGCACTATATGAGCCGATCATGCCGTCTGTGTCGACTACACTTAGCGTGACGGTGTAGTTGCCAGCGTAGTTGTAGGTCTGATTGACTATACCTAATGGAAATTC
>Ga0209471_1002568_pt1 | contig 10404 bp, 12 predicted proteins | sample GraSoiAngelo_128_FD_185885 | JGI IMG/M metagenome (GOLD analysis project Ga0209471, IMG submission 185885) | Grasslands soil microbial communities from the Angelo Coastal Reserve, California, USA - 14_0927_12_20cm (SPAdes) (version 2) | ecosystem: Environmental > Terrestrial > Soil > Grasslands ... | reverse complement strand
GGTTGAACTTCGAGAAGGAGTCGGGGTTTTCGAATCGCATCGTGACCGGGGTGGGAGCGTTCCTCAACTACCCGGATGGCACGCTCGCGCAGATGATGCGCGTGCTGGCTCCGTCCGCGTCAGGGCGCGAGCTGCTCGGCGTCGCGATCTATTCGTACGGTTCCACATCTGTGTACGGCACGGATGACTTCTATCGTTCTCCCGATCTCGCGTCGGGCCTGCCACGTCAGCCCTACAGCGGCGGCCTCAAGAATGACGCCGCGCTTGCGCAGCGCGCTCGAACTTTCAACGACTGGTTCATCACTGAGCTTTCGCAGCCCGACTATTACCGCGACGTTCAGCTGGGCTGGGTGGCGACCGTCCCTGTCTTCACGCAACCCGCGCTCGTGCCGTCGATCCCAAGCCCGTGACGTCGTACGACGTGAGCCTCTAATCCGATGCCGCACGCCAGCCGGCTGCTGCGATTGCTGGGGTTTGCCGTGCCGGCCGCCCTGACGCTCGCTGGCGTACAACCAGTCCTTGGCGCCGCCACCGGGTCGGTTGGTCCCGCATGGGCGGCGCAGCTGACGGCACCGGCGATTGTTGCCGCCGCCATCCTTTTCTTCGCAGCGCGGCGTTTCGATCGCGGGGATGGAGTGCAACCGCCCTGGTACGCGGCGTGGCTGCTGCTGCCAGGCGCATTCCTGCTCGCAGGCGCCGCGTCGATGTGCATCTTCGGCGCACTCGTGGAGTTTGGTGTCATCGCCCCGACGATGTGGGGACTCGTGGTGATGGGAACTGCGTCGTGGACCGGAGCGATGGTGCTGGTCGGGCGCACGTCGCGCTGATGGCCATACCTTTATCGGGCCCTCCCTTCGTTCCGGCCCTCCCCCACCGGCCTACCGGCTCTGAACCTACTCTTCGATCGAAACCCTGCCAACCCTGCCCGTTAAGAAGCGAGGATTACCCTGAGGCTCGCGAGTGCATCATTCCCGCCCCGCCCGCCAGGGTCCGGCGCAGGCACACCGCCACCCACATCCGGTACGGCCGCCAGTTCTCCGCCAAGGCCTCCAGCTCGACCAGATTCGGAACTGAGTCGAGGCCGTATTCGGTCCGTATCGCGCCCAGCAGCCTCGGCTCGCGCGTTGGCAGCTCGTCCACCGCGCTCAGGGCGCGCAGCCGCACCAGCTGCGATCCGAACTCTCCAATCCCGGCCAGCCGCTGCAGTCGCTCGAGACATTCCTCGCGTGGCAATGCCCGCAGCATCTCGGTGTCGAGGTCACCCTCGATGGCGGCACGCGCCAAGCGATTGAGGTACTCGACCTTCCGGCCGAACAGCCCGCGATAGGACTCCAGGCTTGTAAGCCGAGACGGCTCCGGAAACGCCCACAGGCGATGGCCGTGGATGTCGATCTCGTGGCCGAGCTCGCGGCACATGCGGTCCTTGATCGCCTGCGCCTGACGCATGTTGATCCGGGTTGATATCAAGCACCACGCAGCCGCTTCATACGCATCGGACCAGTTCACCGGCCGAAACCCAGGGAACCGGCGCTGCAGGAGTGCCACCACCCGATCCCTCCGCGCAACCTCCGGCCATCCGCGGCCGTCGACGTCGAGGCTGAGGATGCGAGCGACCTGGTTCTTGACTTTGGTTGTGGCGACAGTGCCGTACACGTCGCCCACCACCGCGCCCGCATCGTTCTGTCTGAGGCAGACAGCGACCGGCCTGTGTTCCCGGTCGGTCAGAAAGGCGAGGTGGAGGTGACCGTGGGACGTTCCACCGTCGGCCGGCGCCTGGTGCCAGCCATCGATGAAGAGCGCCGACTCCTGCAGGGAGTAAGGCCCCAGCGGCGAGATCTCGAATGCCTGCATCTTGGCTTGCGTCTTCATGCAGGCGCCGTCACACGAGACCAAAGCTGATCGGCCGGTCGGGGATCCGCAGCGCGTAGGCAGGAACGCGTGCCTCGAGACGCACCAGGCTGTCGCCCCGGGCCACCGCCATCGCGCCATTATCGGGTGGGGAGATGGAAACCCCGGGCGCTTGAAGACACAAAAAAGGCCGGTCGCCAAACGCGACCGGCCCCCCGCAACCCCTTCTCAGCTACGCAAGCTTGATGCGATTCGCGCGCGGGCCCTTCTGGCTCGGCTCGATCTCAAAGCTGACGCGCTCTCCGCCGGCCAGGGAGTCGAAGTTCACGCTGGTGTCGAGACCGGTGCGGTGAAAGAAATACTCCCGCCCGTCCTCTGCGGCAATGAACCCGAACCCGCGGTCGGATACGAGCTTCTTGATGGTGCCTGTCGGCATCGGCTACTCCTCTTCTCGAAAGTAAATCTCGCGAGCGCACGGGTCCTTTCGAGAAGAATCTGGTCGACCGCGGCGATCATCGCCCGACTTCGGGGGACGAACTTACCTTACCACGCGTTCAGCGGGCCCAAACCGGGGCTTTGGGATGGGTCCGGGGGCCGTTTCAAAGGGCCAGCAAAGCCACCCCTAGAAGCGTGGCCAGGGCTCCGGAAAGCTTGAGCGCGGCGGCCCGGCGCTCGCGCAGCTTCCACACTCCCCAGACCGCCACCGCCACCACGGCCGTCTCGCGCACCGGGGCCACCACGGACAGGGGAGCGATGCTCAGCGCAAGGAGCACCAGAAGGTAGCCGGACCAGATGAAAACGCCTATCAATGCCGCCTGGCGCCAGGTGATCTGTCGCGACGCTGACGGAGCCCGGCCCATCTTCGCCACCATCCATTGCGCCAAGACGAGACCGATCGCGAGAAGAACGAGCAGCAGCCAGCCGTAGAGCCATGGCTGCGCGAGCCTGACCCCGACGCGATCCACCGATGTGTAAGCCGCGATCGCGACACCGGTGAGCAGCGCCGGCAGCGTCGCTCGGCCGCTGGTCTGGGGCAGCGTGACGGCGAGTATGCCGCCGAGCAGCAACCCGACCCCGACCAGCTGGGGTGTCGCCAACCGCTCGCCGAGCAGGCCGAGACCGGCAAGCACGGCCAGCAGCGGCGCCGACCCGCGGGCGATTGGGTACACCACCGATACCTCGCCACGGCGGTACGCCGCCGACAGCAGATAGATGTACACGAGCTCGAGCGCGGCAGACAAAGCCGCGAGCCCCGCCGCCCGTGGCGCGAGAATTGGCTTGCCCTCGACTAGCCACGCAATGAACGCGGGCGGGGTCATCAACAAGGCGCCGGCCACCGTCGCGCGTGTGAGGGTGGCGGTGGGATCGCCGCTGACCTTGACCAGGACGTTCCACGTTCCATGCAGCGCCGCCGCCGCTAGAGCAAGCGCGATCGCGAGTGGGATCAACGCTCGAGCGTCACCGGCTCGCCGCGACCGCGGCGCTTCGGCGCGGGCGCGTGAGGAGCCGCCCGAGCAGTCTGTAGACCTCTGGGTTGATCACGAGTCCGTTGTGGCTGCCCCAAACCGCGATCGAGGGGATGTCGGGACGGATGCAGCTGCGGAAGTTCACGACGTCATCTGCGCGCGTGTAGATGGACGTGGTTGGCACTGCCGGCGGCTGCCGCAGGTCGTAGGCGAACCTTCCCTCCGAGCGCAATCTGAGACCGAATCCGATCTCATTGGCAGCGCGGACAACGCCGACGGCCGCCTGGGTGATGCGGGTGATGTCCGATTGGTCCGCGAGTGGAGAGCCGAGGGTGATGACCTGGTCGACGGCGTCCGGACGGCGTTGGGCGAGCACCTTGCCGAGGAGGCCACCCCGGCTGTGGCCGATGATGGTGATACGAGAGGGATCGGTCGTCTGGATCTCGACGAGGCGGCGCCTCAGCCCGGCCAGCACATGCTCCGAGGCGCGCACGTTCAGGTTGATGCCCGACATGTGGGGCTTGTAGCCGATGCGCTCCAGCCATCCGTGCATCACCGTCAACGTCCAATCGCCCGACAGAAAGCCGGGCACCAGGAGCACCGAGCGGCCGTCTCCGCGACGCACCGCTCGGCCACGAAAGACCGGGTCGCGAAGCAAGGCAGCCAGCTCGCGCAGCGCGAGCGGATCGGGCAGCTTCATCGGCAGGGATGGTAGGGCCCACGCCCCAGGTTTATCCCGCTAGCCGGCGTATACGCCGCCATCCGAAGCCACCTCTACCTTGAGCCGATCGAGCTTCGCCGCCATAGCGGCCTGCGGCTGGCGCGGAGCCGGGGCTCGTTTTCTGGCCACGCCCCGACTTTACCCAGCATCCGGACTCGGAGTTCCAAAACGCCGGGGCCCGCAGCAGTTAACATACAGTCTGTTAAGCTTGACCCGTGAGTGGCCGCCACGATCTTGGCAAGAGGCAGGCCGGCGTCGATCGCACCCGGACAGCGGTCCTGACAGCCGCGCGGGAGCTGGTTGCGGCCGGAGGCGATTCCACCCTCAGCGTCGGCGCAGTAGCCCGCCGGGCAGGGGTCTCCAGGCTCACCATCTATAACCGCTTCGGGTCCCGATCCGGCCTTCTGCGGGCGGTGGCAGGCGAAGCGCAGCGCCGCCGACCGGCCATTGAACCGTATCGGGGCAGCGATCCTCGCACCGAGCTTCGCGACCGGCTCGCGGCCGCCTGCACGACATGGGCGGCCGACCCCGCCCTGTTCCGTGCCCTGCCCGCTGCCGCCAGCACGGGCGAACCGGCCGCGCTGAAGGACCGAGCCCTGGCTGAGAGGCTGGCCGCCGGGGACCAGCTCCGACCCGGCTGCTCGCTCAAGGAGGCCGAGGACGTCATCGGTGCCCTCACGTCATTCGGGGTGTTCGACCGCCTGCACCAGGACGGCCGCCGGTCGCCGTCCGCCGTCGCCGAGATCCTGATGCGTTTGGCAAGCGCCATCCTGAGTCCCGCGCCGTAGGATTGACGCAGTGCGCCATAGGATCGTCGACCTTGACGGCCCGGTTCACTACATCGACTTCGGCGGCACGGGCAAGCCGATGCTCATGGTCCACGGTCTTGGCGGCAACGCCCTGAACTGGATGGCGGTTGCTCCCGCGATCGCCAAGCACCACCGAGTGGTTGCCATCGACCTCGCCGGATTCGGGCAGACACCGCTGTTCCGTCGAGCGGCGACGGTCGGAGCCAATGCGAAGCTCGTCCACCAGTTCGTCGAGACAGTGATCGGCGAGCCGGCGTCGTTGATGGGTAACTCCATGGGCGGCCACATCGCGATCCTCGAGGCTGCGGAGCATCCGACCTGGGTGACCGAATGCATCCTGGTCGATCCGGCGGTTCCCGTGCGCAAGCCGCATCGTGTGATGGTCGGCATCGCCGCGGCCATCTCGATCCCGGGCCTGGCCGAGGTCGTGTTCGAGCGCCGACTGCGAGACCTTGACCCGGAGACGCTGGTGCGGCAGATCATCGCGCTGGTCTCCGCCGATCCGTCCCGTATCGACCCGAAGATCATCGAAGCGCACGTCCAGCTGACACGCGAGCGTGGTCACCTCGGCCCGCAGAACAGCCGCGCGTTCATCCAGGCCTCGCGTTCGATCGGCCTGAGGATGGCCCACCCGCGCTTCTGGGCCCGAGTCAGGCAGGTGACCGCGCCAACGTTGGTGATTCACGGATCTCGCGATATCGTCATCCCGCTGTCCGCGGCTCGCGAGCTTGTGCGCCGCCGGCCCGACTGGACGCTGCGCGTTCTCGATGGCGTCGGGCACGTCCCCATGATCGAAGCCCCCGATCTTTTTCTGAGTGCGTTTTTTGAGTGGCTGGCCACTAGAATCACACCCGAACCCGCCGCGGTTTCATAACGGAGACGCACTCAGAATTTAACTTGGCCACGGTCTCACAACATCGCACGAGGCGGCGGGGGCGTTGGGAGGAGGTTACAGCCTCAGTCCTACCCGATCTCCGCAACCTCGGCAGCTGGGACCACATCCCGCCGATGTGGCTCGAGGGCCGCATCTATCTCGAATATCTGAGCCTCATCCGCGACCCCGTCTACCGGGGCATCGAGGTGCCCCCTGGGCTGGGGCGCCCGGTCATCCTGATCCCCGGGTTCCTGGCCGGCGACTGGACCCTGCGGACTCCGTTCGGCTGGCTGCGTCGGGTCGGTTACCGGCCTCAGCTGGCCGGCATGGCATTCAACGTCATGTATTCGGAGGTCATGCTGCGGCCTCTCCTCGATGCCCTCCAGCACCTGCAGCACCGGACCGGCGCCCGCGTCTCGCTCGTCGGCCACAGCCGGGGCGGGGTGCTGGCGAAAGTGCTCTCGCATCGCAAACCGGACCTGGTCGAGCAGGTGATCACGCTCGGTTCGCCGATCAACGACCCATTCGACATCCATCCGCTGACGATGGCCGGCGTGCGGGCCGCGCATATGTACAACGTCTTCCGCTACGGGCACCCTGCATCGGTCGAGATGCGCTTCCTGCGTGACCTCGCCGCGCCGCCGAAGGTTCCCACCACGTCGATCTATTCGCGATCGGACGGCGTCGTCAACTGGCGTGCCTGCTTGCGCCGCGACGTCAACGCGATCGAGGTCAAGGGCAGCCACGTTGGACTCGCTCTCAATCCCGAGGTCTACCGCATCCTCGCCCATCTCCTTCCGGCCCCCTGGCGGGCGGCTTGATAGTCCAAACAGGACTCGGCTTGCTGTATAAGCTGGATGCCCAATGAGTAAGAGGAAGCGCTCCCCCAAAGAAGGCACCCCGTCGACGCCGGCCGAAGACAGCGAAGGCGAACCGACAGTTCACGTTACGTCCGACATGCTCGCAGGCAGCCCGGACATCTTTGCGCCGGGCAAAGCCAAGCCGGCGGAGGAAGCCGTGCCGGCGGCGATGAGCGCCGACGAGGCCCCGGCTGAACCCGAGGCTCCGGTTGTGGAAACCGCTCCCCCTTTCGAAGAGCCGCCGCCCGCCCCGACGGCCGAAGAGCCGCCAGCCGCCCCGATGGCCACTCCAACACCTGCTCCGGCGTACCAGCCGCGGCCCCCCGCGTTCGCGCCGGCTGCGGCTGCGGGCAGTCGAGCCGGAACGAGCGTTGCGCTTGGTGTCGTTCTGGTGGTGCTCGGCGCATTCGCGCTCATCGTCCAGTTCACCGGCTTCGACGCCGGCGGCAGCTGGCCGCTGTTCGTGGTCATCCCGGGCCTGACGCTGCTGGTGATCGGCTTCATCAGCCTCGGCACCGGCGCGCTCATCCCGGGCGCGATCCTGACAGTGATCGGGCTGATCCTCGCGTACATGAACACGACCCAGGATTGGCCCGCGTGGGCGTTTGCGTGGCCTCTGGTCGCCCCCGGCGGCGTCGGCCTCGGGATCTTCCTGCAGGGCTTGCGTAAGCACGACTCGCACCTGCTCCGGCAGGGCCGCGTCCTCATGTTCGTGGCCGCCCTCATCTTCATGATCGGCTTCGTGATCTTCGGGACCATCTTCAAGATCAGCGAGGTCGATTACGGATGGTTCGGCAGGGCCGCGCTGCCGACGCTGCTGATAGTGGTCGGGATCGTGCTGCTCGTACGCAGCATCCAGCGGAGCCGAAGCGCCTAACGAGTATTCGCCAGCTCTTTGAACCGCCCGGCCAGCTGGTCGCGCGTGATCTGGTACTCCGAGCCGACCCGGTAGGTCCTGAAGCCCATCTTCGTATTGATGGCCAGCATGGGTGCGTTCGAGCTGGCATTGTCGGTGGTGAACCACTCGGCCTTCGGATACAGCTCGCGCAGGTGAATCGCCATCGCCGCCTTCAGCCACTTGCCGAGTCCGCGCCCGCGCGCATCCCCCCGCACACCGGTGAAGCCCTGGTGAACGATGTTGGGGCTGTAGGGTGCATAAAACATGTCCGTGATCCCAGAGATCGTGCCGTCCGGCTCGCGGGTCATCATCCAGTGCCCAACCTGGCCAGACAGGTCCATGCGCGCGAACCACTCGAGCAAGATCGCGGGAGTGACGACGATCTCACCGTGGTCGAGATTTTCGAAGGGCATCGTGTTGAGCAGGCTGGAGAGCTGAGGACAGTAGTCGTCGAGCATCGGCTCGGGGAGCCGGCCGTCGTACGACTCGAATTTCGTCACGGGTGAACGCCGTGGACCCTCGTCGACCCAACGCCGCATCATCGCCCAGTCGACGTCGGCGAGCTTGAGGCGGTTTTCGGCACCGGTCAGCTTGGCCTCCGCTCCCAGCCACTTGAGAAACGCATGGCCGGACGGTTCCTCGGTGCCCATGCCGACGGTCGTATATCCGTTGCGATCCATGATCTCCAGCGTCAGCGGGATCCAGGTCCTACCAATGCCGCGCCGCCGGTGGTCCTTGTGTACCGAACCGTCCGCCCAGAGCAGGTGCTTGTTGGTGTCGTAACCGGGTGCTCCAGGCCTGGTCGCGCCGGCGCTGAACCAGCTCAACATCTGGCCGCCCTTCGAGATCTCGTAGCGGAAATGAAGCTCGTGAGGATCCACGCGCTTCATCTCGCCCTCCACGACTTCGTCTGGCGTGATCGGATCGTCCGGGCGCCGCTCGGCATGCCGCAAGCGGCGAAACGTGTGATAGCGCTTCCAGAAATCGGCGCCGGCGGTGGCGACATCGACCTCGACAGGATTCCAACTGGTCATGGAATGGAGAGGATAATCCCTCGCCAATGTCCTCCACGCGGCGCTTCAAGGTCGGGGTCACGATCCATCCGCAGCAGTGCACGATCGGTGAGCTGCGCGACGCCTGGCGTCGAGCCGATGAGCTCGGCGTCGACAGCATCTGGTTCTGGGATCACTTTTTTCCTCTGTACGGCAACCCGAACGGCAACCAGTTCGAATGCTGGACGGTGCTCGCGGCCGCCGCGATCGACACGCGAGCTCCCCAGATCGGCCCGATGGTGACATCGATCGGATACCGCAATCCCGACCTCATCGCCTATATGGCCGGCACCATCGACCAGCTTTCAGGAGGCCGGTTCGTTCTCGGCCTTGGCGCCGGTTGGTTTGAGCGCGATTACGATGAGTTCGGATTCCAGTTTGGCGAAGCCCGAGATCGACTGCGCACGTTGAAGGAGGCGCTGCCGAGGATCAAAGACCGCATCAGGAAGCTGAAACCAGGGCCGGCCGGCCCCATGCCGATCCTCATCGGCGGTGGTGGCGAGAAGGTGACGCTTCGGCTGGTCGCCGAGCACGCCCAGATGTGGAATGCGCTGGGCGATCCCGACGAGTACGCGCATAAATCGAAGATCCTCGACGAATGGTGCGGGCGCATCGGTCGCGATCCTCGTGAGATCGAGCGCACGGCCAACGTCAATGTGAAGTCGCCGCGCGAGATCCAGGAATGGCTGGATGCCGGCCTGCAGCATTTCGTGCTGCGGCTGGCGCATCCATTCGACACCAAAACGCTCGCGCGCGTACTCGAGCAGTCGCGCGGCTAAACGCGGTTCGACTCTCCCGGCCGCGGCCGACGGAACGGCGGCGCCTCGGCATCGAGCGCCAACCGCTGCCACTCTCGCATCGCCTGCAGCAACTGCTCTGTGGGCACGCCAAACGCATTGCGAATGGCGCCGTCGTAGTAGGAGAGTCCACGCAGGCGCTGGAGGATAGATTTCCGCGTGCTGACCAGAGCGCGGTTGACGCGGAAGAAGATGACATTCGGTCTCAGCTTCGGATCCTGCCACTCGCCCGCCTCGGACATCCTGGTGCCGCTGAACGCACCCATGCGCGCCCCGACGAGGTCGGTGACGTGGACCCAGCGCACGGAGCGTCCCGTTCCTCGCAGGCCCAGCTTGAAGCCGTCCTTCATGAGGGTCAGAGGCTCGCCCATGCCCTGCATCGCCGTGAAGTAGAAGGCGTTCAGCCCCACCATGACGAGCACCGCCAGCGGCGCCAGCCATGGAAAGCCGCGGTTGGTGAAGATGCCAAGGCCGAGAGCGAAAGGAAACGCCGCCCAACCCACGATGCGAAGGACGCGTGCAAAGGGCGGCAGCGACGGCGCCAGCAGCACCACGTCGCCTTCGTCCCTCGGGCCGATGATCGTCGTGCGTCCTGGGCGCCTGCGCCATGACTCGCTGACCCGGATGGCGGCCGCGGTAGCCCCACCGATGCCGACGACGTAGACGACCAGAAAGGCGACCGTGATCACCAAAAGGAGCTCGCGGCCGTCCACCTGCCGGATTGTAATTGGGCCAACTCCATTCGCCACCGCACAACCAATCGGCATGCTTTTTGTGGGCCGCCTACTAACCCATCGGGTGCGCACGGCCTAGCATTCGAGACACCACACCCTCTTCGCGGCGCGAGCCTCCGGCCGTCATCGGTCGGGGGCTCGTGTCAATTCAAGGCCGAATGCAAGCATTCGGCCTTGGGTCGGAGTAACACCTGGCCCGGAGGCGTTTGGAAGGTGCACGCCTCGGGGACGGCCGGGGTAAACCCGGCCTACAGCTCAACCTCGGGATCTACCAAACTGGCTAGGCTGCTTTGACCGCGTTCACCAGCTTCCTCACCGGGCAGGCAGGCCTGGCGGCTGGGTTGG
>Ga0209471_1002567_pt1 | contig 10405 bp, 9 predicted proteins | sample GraSoiAngelo_128_FD_185885 | JGI IMG/M metagenome (GOLD analysis project Ga0209471, IMG submission 185885) | Grasslands soil microbial communities from the Angelo Coastal Reserve, California, USA - 14_0927_12_20cm (SPAdes) (version 2) | ecosystem: Environmental > Terrestrial > Soil > Grasslands ... | reverse complement strand
CGTCTGCTCGTGCAGGCCGACGGGTCGTTGGTCCACTTCGACGACCTCGCGCAGGCAGCGCAGGAACGCCGGCTCCGAGTCCAACCCGCGGTGGAACGCCTGGTCAACCTCGGTCTCATACACCCCCACGAGGACCCGACGTACGGCCTGCGCCTCAGTCTCACCCGACGCGGGCGCGATGTTCTGATCGCTCGGGGCGACGTTTAGGCAACCCAACGAGAGGAGCGACGGCGATGCGGCGACCCGTGCAGGAGCTTTTGCCGATCGCGTCGGCGGGCGGCGGCTTTCAGCTCAGCTGGAGGCACCATACACTGGAGAAGCTTATGCACATCGCGGCGGCCGGCGGCGGCCGCGCGACCATCACGATCGCCGACGCCGAACGGGAGCCGCTCCAGCAGCTCGTGCGGGTCGCTGGCGCTGGTCGCGGCGCGGTCGTGTTCGCGCCCGACGCGTAGTGGCGCGGTGGCATTTTTGTGGCGGATTGGCGGGGAACCGCGGGCACCCGGGGGGGAGATCAACTGGCGATTTCGTGCGGGATGACCCCGCGTCTCCCCGGGCGTTCCGGCCCGGGCGCGAATCATAATCCGCGGGTCGTCGGTTCGAGTCCGACCGCCGCTACTGCGATTTCGCCAAGCCAACGGCGTGTCTTCGTGGTATGCGTGCCGAGCCGGCGCCAGCGCCGTCACAAGGACTTCAGGAACTCGATGACGGCTGCCCGATCGCTCGCGGTCAGCTTACGAAACCGGTTGGACGCGTCGCTCGCTTCGCCGCGATGCCGCACGATGGCGTCGCGCAACGTGAGCGACGCGGCGTCATGCATCAACCGCGGACGCAGACGCACGCCCCATAACGGCGCCGTCCGCACCTTATTGCGGGTGCGGCCGACGCTGTCGATCGAAAACTCCCGCCACACGACTCTGTAGACGCTCGGCCCATAGTGCTCCGGCATCGCCATGACGATCCCGTCGCCGGTGCCGACGTTGTGCAGCAGGAAATCGCTGAAGGGGTGAAATGCCTTCTCGCCCAGCGCCGGCGGGATGGTGTCGGTGCCGCCGTTGATCGCGGTCCCGGCGGCGGCCGTGACCAGAGTGCGCACGTGACACGTGGCGCAGCCGATCGCGTCGAACAACTCCGATCCGCGGCGCGCCGCCGGCGTCGCGGCCAACACCGTGTCGCGGGCGGGCGCCTTGGTGGCCCGCAGAAAACGGGTGAACCGGTCGATATCCGCGAGCCCGTCCGCGGCCGTCGTGTTGTTCGGCTCGGATGCCGTATTGCACAGCGTGGTCACTTCGTCGGCCAACAGCCGGCTCGTGATGCCCATCTCATTGAGGTAGGCGTCTGCCGAGAACGACAGCAGACTGGCGTGCTGATCTTTCCAGCCGAACCGCCCGATGCGGGTTTCCCCCGGCGCTTCCAGGATCGGCACATAGAGCGCCTGGCCGCGGATCGTGCCGCGCGTGCTCCGGCGTTGCGCGCGCGCGATCTCGATCAGCGTTTCGTCGGCGACGGCCTCCACCAGCCCGTCGCCCAGCAGGCTGAGCGACGCGCGCGTCGTGCGAATGGTCTCGGTATCGGGCACCCGCTCTTGAATCTCGGAATCGGGGAATGCCGCGCTCGGGCAGATCGCCCGATCGTTGACGAGGGTGCGACCGGAGATGACGACCTTGCCGCGCGCGATCGGGATGTCCGCATTCTGGAACCGTCCGTCCGGGCCCAGGTGCCCCACTCGTAATTCGGTGATCTGACTCGCTCCGCCGGAGGTGGGGTTCTGGTGGCACTCGCGGCAGGCCTGGGCGTTGTAGAGCGGTCCCAATCCATCCGCGATTTCTTCCACCTCGTCGAACGCCTCGCGATCGGCTTGATGGGTGGAGTCACCAGCCGCGCCGTTGCTCAGGTCGTCGAAGCCGGTGGGCGCCTCCGCCGCGGTGCTGGGGACCGGGATCTGAATCGGGGGAGGGGGCGCGCTCACGCCGCACGCCTCGAGCGCCACCGTCACGGGAATGAGCCACACTGCGCCGCGGGCCACTGCGAGTGCCATCATGCGAGCCTCACCATATGAGTGGGTGACCCGGGTCGAGGCTAATCCTCAATTCTCGATCGCACAAGCAGTTAGCCCCGCCGGCGTGGGCAGTGTGGCCCCCGTCGCTGTTCGTTTCACCCCGGTAATTGCATATTGGTCCCCCTCTTATGGCCAGCACCGAGAAAGACGTCTGGGTGTTCCGGATCGTGCACCAGGACACGGGCAAGCCCGCCCAGGGCGTGCCCGTGACCGTGCTCGACAAGTCCGGGAATCCCGCGGGCTACTGGGTGAGCGAGGCCGACGGGACGGTGACGATCCCGCGGCGCGAGGTGGTCACGCTGCGGCTGCGGGTAGGGTTGCGGAACGAAGAGCCGATCGAGCTGGCGACCGCGACGCTCGGTGAAGGGCCGATCGATCTCGCGGCCCCGACCTGGCTGCCGCAGACCGGAGCGGGCACGAGCGAGCGCGCCGCGCGAGAAGCGGTCACGACCGCCCCGCCGCGTCCCGTCGAGCCGCACGACGTGCCCGGGCACGTCCTCTACTTCCAGCGCCTGGTGATGTTCGCGGACAGGGCGCCCAGACCGACGGGTGCGCCGCGGGATCCCGTAGCGGATTTCTTCGCGCTCGCGAGCGACGCGACGGCCCCGCTGCGCTACGGTGCGCTCGTCGAAGTCGAGGAGTCCTGGCAGTCGCTCGGCGTGCAGTGGGGCGAGCTGTTGTACAGCGTGTCGCTCACTCCGGGCGACGAAGCGCGCCTCGCGGTGCTGGACGGCCGCTGGCGCCGCGAGGCCGAGGCGCGAGAGCGTCCGCTGCAGATCCTCGCCCGCATGGTGGGGAGCTCGATGCTGGGCGATCTGGTGACAGCGCTCGGGACCGATCTCCAGCTCGACCCGCTGACGCTCTCCGAGCCCACGCTCGACATCGCGGTGACGAACACCGTGCAGCTGATCCGCGACCGCACCGAGCGGATGAGCAACGCCCTGCGGCGCCGCCCGCTCGGCGTAGTCGACGCGAATCACGAGGCGCCCTCACAGGCCGCGATCCGCACCGTGCGCAACACCAGCCCCGACCGGGTCGTCACGTTCCACTTCTTCGAGCCGCTGGAACGCTTCAAGGTCGTGGTACGGACGCCGCGGGTGCGTCCGGTGATCTTCGTGCCGTTCCGACTCCCGAACCTGGCGACGCCGGACGTGGTGCGCCGCTTCGGGTACATCTTCCGCCGCACGCTGCTCGACAGGGCGCTGCAACCGGAGCTCGACCGGCTGCTGACAAGCGACAACGGCGAGTCGAGCCCCGGCTCGGCCCGCAACCGGCTGCTCGATCACATCGAAGCGAACCTGCTCTACTACTCGACCGCCATCATCTCCGCGGGGGATCCAGCCGCACGGCACGCCGCGCTGGCAAAGCTGCTCGACCCCTCGGGTCGGCCCCTCACCGATGTGGTCGAGAACACCGTGCTGGGCCGTGTCGGCAACGCCATCGCGCTGCCGCTGCGCTCTGCGGCCCAGCTGCCGCGCGATTGGCAGGAGTCGCTCGCGGCCTACACGGCGCGGCCGCCGCGCGTGAACGAAGCCTTCAACGTGACGCTGCCGCATCCGGGCGTGTGGGTCACGGCGCAGCCGCACGACCCGCTGCAACAGCGCCAGGCGGACGAGCGGAACGCGGCGGGGTGAGCCGCGCCGGGCCCGTCAGGACGACGCGAGGGCCTTCCAGACGATAGGCTTGATATGCCGGGACCGCTCCGCGGCGAACTGCTGCGCCGCTGCGAGCAGGGTTTCGTACTCCTGGCGCCACTCCACCGGCATGTTCGTCCGAAAGTACGCCGCGGTCATCACCGTCCCCCGCGGGCCCCCGCTCGCGCCGTACCCGACCGCGACGACGTCACCCAGAAAACACGTCGAGCTCCCCGTATCCATCACGTTGGCGATCCGACATTCGAGGTGCGCGTAACACTCGTCCAGCACCGGGACGCTCAGCGTGCCGAGATGGTGGGGAACGTCGGCGAGCTTGTCGCGCGCCCGCCCGCTCGTGAACCCGAGACGATGGACGAGGTCGAATTGGTCGTCCCGGAGCAGGTGCATCGCGAAGCGCCCGGTGTCGAAGATCAGGTCGTGGCTCAAGTTGAACTTGTGGATGTAGACTGAGACCCGTGGGATCGCCGGCACGATGGACGCCCGCACGGCCGAATCGGAGATCATGCCGTTGCGCTTCCCGCCCCGCTCCGACGTGATCGCGACGATGGGCGACGTGAGATTGCGGAGCAACTGATAGGTCTCGTCCGGCCGCATGCCGGCAAGATATCATTATCCATATGGCTCTGCTGCTCGAGCGGCTGCGCGCGCACCTCGATCGGGCCCGGCTCTTCCCGGCTCCGGGCTCCGCCGTGCTGGCCGTGTCCGGTGGCCCCGACTCGGTGGCGCTGCTCGACCTGATGCTGGCGGTCGCGCGCGAGCGCGGCCTGTCGCTGGTGGTGGCACACGCCGATCACGGCATTCGGGCGGACAGTCGCACGGTCGGGCAGTCGGTCGGTGAACTGGCGCGGCGGTCCGGTCTGCCGTTCGAGCTCGGCGAGCTCGAGCTCGGCCCCGGCGCGACCGAGACGGCGGCGCGGCGCGCGCGCTACGCCTGGCTCGCCCTCGTGCAGCGCCGCCACGCCGCGCGCTACCTCGTCACCGCGCATCACGCGGACGATCAAGTGGAGACGATCCTGCTGCGCGTGCTCAAGGGGAGCGGGCCGGCCGGGCTCGCCGGCATGCCGGCGCGCGGGCGCGGCGGCATCGTGCGGCCGTTGCTCCCGTTCAGCCGCGCCGAGCTCGCAGTGCACGTCGCGGAGCGCGGCCTCGCATTCCACGACGATCCCGCCAACCGTGATCCCCGGCACCTGCGCTCGTGGCTCCGCGTCACGCTCCTGCCGCAGCTCGTGACGCGACTCGGGACCAACCTGCGCGCCGATGTGTTGCGGCTGGGGCGGGCGGCCGCGGTCGAGCGACGCGCGTGGGATCGTGCGCTGGAACTCGTTCCGGAGCTTCGGCTTCAGCGCTCCGCCGGCGGGTTCGACGTTGCTCGGGCCCCCCTGTCCCGCTATGATAAGGCATTGTCGGCCGCGCTTTTGCGGGCGGCTGCCCGGCGCGTGGGGCTGGTGCTCGGCACCCGCCGCGCGCGGCGTCTGTTGGCTCTCGCAGGCCGGCCGTCGGGGCGCCGCCTGTCGCTCGGTGCCGGTTGGGTAGCCGAGGTGGCGTTCGATCGGCTGCGGGTGTACCGCGGCTCGTCCGGCGCCGCGACGCCAATCGTGGCGAGTCGGGAGAAGGGCAGCGCGCTGTTCGGCGGCTTTCGCGTGGAATGGGCGCCGGGGCCCGCGCCGGCGCGATTGCCGCGCTCTGACTGGACGACGTGGATCGCCGGACCGCGCTGGGAGGTGCGGGCGCCGCGCCCGGGCGATCGGCTCGTGCCGGTGGGAGGTGTGGGACACCGACCGGTGCGGCGGTTGCTGATGGAGGCACGCGTGCCGCGCAGCTCGCGGGCGAGCTACCCGGTCGTCGCCCGCGGCGAAACCATTCTGTGGGTTCCCGGAATCTGCCGGAGCGCAGCCGACCTCCCGCGGCCCGGAACTCGGGCGGTGCGGTTGCATGTTACCGAGTGCGACGAGTCTCAAGCAGACGGGCGGGCGTAAGCTCGCCGGCATCGTCTTCGATGAGGAGACCATCGCGCGGCGGGTGCGGGAGCTGGGCCGCGAGATCACGGCGGCCTACCCCGAGGGCGAGCTGGTCGTGCTCGGGCTGCTCAAGGGCAGCTTCATCTTTCTGAGCGATCTGGTGCGGCGTCTCGACCGCCCGCTGCAAGTGGATTTCCTGGTCGCCGCGAGCTACGGCGCCGCCACGATCTCGAGCGGTGACGTGCGGATGTTGTACGATCCGGAGACGGAGCTCCGGGGTAAGCATATTTTGCTGGTCGAGGACATCGTCGATACGGGAAAGACGCTGAACCGACTGGTGACGCTGCTGCGGGAGCGGGACCCGCAGAGTCTGGAGATTTGCGCGTTGCTGCACAAGCATCTCGCTCCGCACCTCGTGCTGGAGCCAAAGTTCGTCGGATTCGACGCACCGCGCGCGTTCCTCGTCGGCTACGGGCTCGATCACGCCGAGAACTTCCGGCACCTGCCCTACATCGCGAGCCTCGCCTAGATGCCGAATCGCGTTCCGCCGCCGCGCGAGTTCAACTGGGCCCGCACGCTCCGCACGCTGTCGTTCTGGGCGCTGTTGATCGTGGGCTCCATCGCGCTGGTGCAATTCGCGTCGAGCCGCCGCCAGGAGGCGGTGGAGATCTCCTACACCCAGTTTACCGAGCAGCTCGACGGCGGTAACGTCGCCGCGGTCGAAATTACCGAGCGGCAGCAGATCAAAGGCGACTTCAAGCACGCCGTCGCGGTCGGGCGGCGCTCGGCGGAGCATTTCACGACGCTGCTGCCGTTCGAGGCCCGCTCCGAGTGGGTACAGACGCTCCAGCAGAAGGGCGTCGACGTGCGGGCGCGTGAGGAGAAGCAGTCGTTCGGCGTATTCCTCTTCAGCTTCCTGCCGTACCTGTTCATCCTCGGCCTCATCATCTTCATGCTGCGGCAGATGCAACAGGGTGGAAACCGGGCGTTCGCCTTCGGGAAATCCAAGGCGAAGCTGCTCTCGGGCGACACGCCGAAGATCACCTTCGCCGACGTGGCGGGGTGCGACGAGGCGAAGCAGGAGCTCGAGGAGATCATCGACTTCCTCAAAGATCCGCAGAAGTTCCAACGGCTGGGGGGCCGGCTTCCCAAGGGTGCCCTGCTCGTCGGGCCGCCCGGGACCGGCAAGACCCTCCTCGCGAAGGCCGTGGCGGGCGAGGCGGGGCGGCCGTTCTTCTCGATGTCGGGATCGGACTTCGTGGAGATGTTCGTGGGGGTCGGGGCCTCGCGGGTGCGCGACCTGTTCGAGCAGGGCAAGGCCCACGCGCCCTGCATCATCTTCATCGACGAGATCGACGCCGTCGGGCGCCACCGTGGAGCGGGGCTCGGCGGGGGACACGACGAGCGCGAGCAGACGCTGAATCAGCTGCTCGTCGAAATGGACGGGTTCGAGTCGAACGACGGCGTGATCCTGCTCGCCGCCACCAACCGGCCGGACATCCTCGACCCCGCGCTGCTGCGCCCGGGCCGGTTCGACCGGCAGATCGTGGTGGACATGCCCGACGTAAAGGGCCGGGAGCAGATCCTGCGCGTCCACACCCGCAAGATTCCGCTCGCGTCCGGCGTGAACCTCGAGCGCATCGCCAAGGGGACGCCCGGTCTCTCCGGCGCCGAGCTGTCGAACATCGTCAACGAGGCGGCCCTCCTCGCCGCGCGCCGCAACAAGGGCGCGGTGGACATGAACGACCTCGAGGACGCCAAGGACAAGGTGATGCTCGGGCTCGAGCGCAAGAGCATGGTCCTCTCGGACGAGGAGCGGCGGCTCACGGCGTACCACGAGGCGGGCCATGCCCTGGTCAGCCTCAAGGTCCCCGGTCTCGACCCGCTCCATAAGGTCACGATCGTACCGCGCGGCCGCGCGCTCGGCATCACCTTCTCGCTCCCGGAGGAGGACCGGCACAACTACACGAAGCAGTACATCGTCGGCCGGCTCGCTATGGCGTACGGCGGCCGGGTGGCGGAAGAGCTCGTGTTCGGGCCCGAGAAGGTAACGACCGGCGCCGCGGCGGACATCCAGCAGGCGACCGAAATGGCGCGGCGCATGGTGACGCAGTTCGGCATGAGCGACGTGGTCGGGCCGATCGCCGTGGGTGATCGCGAGGCCGAGATCTTCCTCGGGCGCGAGGTGGTGCAGCGGCGCGAGATCTCCGATCGCACCGCCGAGATCGTGGACACGGAGCTCAAGCGCATCCTCTCCGAAGCGTACGAGCGCGCCCGCACGATCGTCGCCGACCATCGCGCGGCGCTCGACCGGCTGGCGAGCGCGCTGCTCGAGCGCGAGACACTCGATCGCGACGAGGTGGAGCTGGTGGTCGCCGGCCGGCCGTTGCCGCCGGTCGTCCCGCCACCCGCACCCGCGACGCCGCAGCCGGCCCCCGACGGCGCGGCGACGAAGGAAAAGACCCCCGCTCGGGGTCCTGTGCTGGGGAGCCCGCCGCCCGAGCCCGCCGGGGCGTGAAGGTCACCGCGCTCGCCGCCCATACCCCCGAGGCGGTGCGCGCGGCGCTGGTAGCCCGCGGCTGGGACGCCCAGCCCGCCTGGTTCGCCGCCAGTGGCGTGCGGCCCCTGGCCATCATCCTCGAAGACATCACCGACGCCGAGCGCGAAGCCCTGGTGCACTGGGGCGCGAAGGCGGGCGCCGACGTGCTCACCGGTGTCGGGTGGGGGCTCGTCGTCGCCGCGGCGAGCCGGCTCGCCCCGCTGGCGCGGCCCGACCGCGTGCCCGCCGGCCTGGAGCGCCTGGGTGCCGACCTCGGCCGTGTGCTCGCCGCGCACGCGGAACCGCCGCAGGCGTGGGAGATTGCGGGCCAGCAGGTGGTGCTCGATCATCCGGTCATCGTCGGCATCCTCAACGTCACACCCGATTCGTTCTCGGATGGCGGGCGGTTCGTCGCGGTCGATCGGGCCATCGCCCAGGCGGAGCGGCTGATCGCGGACGGCTGCGAGCTGCTCGACGTGGGCGGTGAGTCCACGCGGCCCGGGGCGGCGGCGGTCGCGGTGGACGACGAGATCGCCCGCGTCGTACCGGTGATCGAGCAGCTGGCGCGGCGCCGGCTCGGTCCGATCTCGGTCGACACGCGGCGGGCGCCGGTGGCGCGCGCCGCCATCGCGGCCGGCGCCACGGTCGTGAACATGCGGGGCACACCCGATACCATGGACTCGCTCGCCACCTATCGGCACGTGGCGGCCGAGGTCGCCGCCGAGCTCGGCCAGGCCGCGGCGCGGGCGGAGCAGGGCGGCGTGGAGCGCGGGCGCATCGTCGTGGATCCGGGGTTCGGGTTCGCCAAGACCCCGGAGCAGAACTTCCGGCTGCTGGACGAGCTGGCAAGCGTGGTCGCGTTGGGCTATCCTGTAGCGGTCGGGCCGTCGCGCAAACGGTTCCTGGGCCACGCCACCGGCCGACCGGTGGACGATCGGGACCGGGCGACGGCGGTCGCGTGCGCCCTCGCGTGGGAGCGGGGGGCGCGGGTGTTTCGGGTCCACGACGCCGCCGTCGCGCGTGAGGCGCTCCAGGTGGCGTGTGCCACCACGAGCTCACGGTGAACTTCGAAGCCTACCGCTTCCTCATCCCGCGCTTCTGGCCGGACGTCGTGGAGATCGTCCTGGTCGCGTTCGTGATCTACCGCTTCCTGCTGTTCCTCGTGGGCACGCGGGCGATGCAGATCGTGGTGGGCGTGATGATCCTCTCGGTCGCCTACTTCGCGGCGCTGCTCGCCAAGTTCCAGATGATCAGCTTCCTCCTGAGCGTCGTCTTCACCTACGGCGCGTTCGCGGCCGTGGTCGTATTCCAGCCCGAGCTGCGCAACGCGCTGGCGCGGCTCGGCCAGTCGCGCCTGATGCGCCGCTTCTCGCAGGGCGATCGCCAATCGGTGGCCGAGGAGATCGCCGAAGCCATGGACCGGCTGGCGCGTGGCGGGACGGGCGCGATCATCGCGGTCGAAGGCGACATCGGGCTGGAGGAGTTCATCTCTTCCGGCGTGCCGATGGAGGCGAAAGTCTCGGCGGATCTGCTCACGACGATCTTCACGCCGTACTCGCCGCTGCACGATGGCGCGGTGCTGGTGCGCGGGGACCGCATCATCGGCGCGGGGTGTGTGCTGCCGCTCACCCAGTTCAAGGTCGCCGACAAGTCGCTCGGCACGCGCCACCGCGCCGCGCTGGGCTTGTCGGAGGAGACCGATGCCACCGTGCTCGTCGTGTCCGAGGAGACGTCCACCATCTCGGTGGCGAGCCACGGCCTCCTGCACCGCCACCTCACGCCGCAACAGGTGCGGGATCTCCTGTCCGGAGCGATCTCGCATCTCGAGGGCGGCGAGCGCGTCACCGCGCCGGCCAGCTAACCCCACAGGGCGCCGCAGCTTCCCCGCACCCCCGATTGTTTCAGGTGGGGTGCGGCGCTAGTTTCCGCGGTTATGAATTTTGGGGCCTTGCCCGAGCGGCTGGCCCACGTGCGGGCCGAGATCGCGCGGCGGCAGGGGGCCGCCGGCCTGACGCACCCGGTGACGATCGTCGCCGTGACCAAAGGCTTCGGGCCGGATGCCGTCGTGGCGGCGCGCGCGGCGGGCCTCACCGACCTGGGCGAAAACCGGGTGCAGGAGGCGCTCGAGAAAATCGACGCGCCGGCCGGGCGCGGCGCGACGTGGCACCTGATCGGGCACCTCCAGCGTAACAAG
>Ga0209471_1002566_pt1 | contig 10406 bp, 8 predicted proteins | sample GraSoiAngelo_128_FD_185885 | JGI IMG/M metagenome (GOLD analysis project Ga0209471, IMG submission 185885) | Grasslands soil microbial communities from the Angelo Coastal Reserve, California, USA - 14_0927_12_20cm (SPAdes) (version 2) | ecosystem: Environmental > Terrestrial > Soil > Grasslands ... | reverse complement strand
CGCAGCGTCCTTAGCAGCGCCGACGCGACCGACGCCGGCACGAAGCGGGCGAGCGCAGTGTGCACCGTCATGCGGGGATGATCGTTCGCGAGGCGCGTCCACTCGCCGTCCACGTCGGCGAAATCACGTCCCGGATGGAAGCTGACAGTAACGGCGGCGGCGTGGCCGTGCATTGCGGCGCGCAGCCAATGGCGCGATGCGTTCAGCGCCACGGGTCCGCTGACGCCGAAATGCGTCCACAGCATCGCGCCGGCGAGTCGAATCGCGATCGTGCCGTCGACCCGGATCGCGAGCTCGACGTCGTGCGCCACGCCGGTCAGCTCGCGGTGCATCGCATCGTCGTCTGCGAGCAGCAGTGGCGCGAGCGCCGGCGTCGTCGGGACGATCGTGTGGCCGAGGCGATGCGCGATCTCGAGCCCGCCGCCGTCGCTGCCGGTCTTGGGCAGCGACTTGCCGCCAGTGGCGAGAACGACCGCCCCGGCGCGCAGGTCGCCGCTCGTCGTCGCGACGGCAAACTCCTCGTCGTCGGCGACAACGTCGACGACGCGCCGATTCGGCCGAAGCTCGCCGCCGACGCGCGACAACTCGCGGAGCAGCGCGTCGAGCACGTCGCGCGATCGATTCGAGTCGGGGAACAGCTTGCCGTCGCCCTCCTCGTGAAGCGGGACGCCGATTTCGCGGAAGAAGGCGATCGTCTCGTCGACGGGAAACGCGCGGAGGATGCGCCGGACGATCGTCGATCGGCCGCCCCAGAAATCGCGTTCGGTGACGTTGATGTTGGTCACGTTGCAGCGCGATCCGCCGCTGATCAGGATTTTTGCGCCGGGTTTCTTCGCGCCGTCGAGGACGATGACGGAACGGGACGGGTTCGCTCGCCTGAGGAAAATGGCGGTCGCGAGGCCGGCGGCGCCGGCGCCGACGACGACTACGTCGTCCCCTGCCACTCGACCGCGAAGCGCCGGAAGTCTGCCGCGAAGCCGCGAATCATCGATTCGATGCCCGATCCCTGCGCCGGCCTCGCCGGCGCAGCGATCGACAGATTCTCTTCGTCAGTTTCGGCGCGGCGCGCGGCAGGAAACAAGTCGTCGAGCGACTGGACTTCGAGCGTCGGATCCAAACTGGTTCGGGGTGTCGGCGGATGGACAGCCGGGGCCGCAATCGGCGTCGCCTCGATCTGGTACCGATCCATGGCCCATCGCAGCACGCGCGCTCGCGATTGTGCGTCGGGCAGCGAGGCCAGCGCACGAGCCACCTGTCGCATCGCGTCGACTTCAGCCGCGACATCGTCTGCCGCAGAGTCTTTCATGCCGACTTCAGAGCGTTCGCCACGCGTGTTGCATCGCATCATCACAATGTTGCCGCCGTTCGATCGCCGGACGAATTCGCTTCGGTGACTGCCGGGCTTCGAGTTATGAGGAAAAGGCGCCGTCTGCGCCGCCCGACCGTATTGGTCCATAAAGTCGCATGCAGTCCAAACGGCGCGCCAGCCACAAGGACGCGCTTATCGTATGCGTTCTCTATGTCTTAGGCCCAATCACAACCTCGCGGACCGGACATGAATGTTCCGATCCCGCACACGTGATCTCGGTTCTGTCGGCGCGGGCCTCACTTGCTCCACGGCGGAACGATGTGGTTCGTGCGCGCGTACGCGATCAGCTGGCCGAGATGCTCGTGCAGATCGCCGCCGATGAACAGCACGACGTCTGCCGTCGATCGATCCTGTCCCATCACCTTGCGCTTCGCCGTCAGTGTTGCCGCGTCGATCGATTCGAGCTGCTGCTTGGCGTACGCGAAGCCTTTGTTGAGGTGCTCGATCACTTGCGTCTTGTCAGACAGCGTGCGCAGCTTGGCCGCTTCCTCGCGGCTGCCGAGGTCGGCTGCCTTCGCGCCGAACCCCATCGGAATGAACGAGTAGCCCTCCATCGCGGCCAGCATCAGCACTTCGCTCACCGACCGGACACCGTCCATCGGCCGCCATGTGTACTTGTCCTGCGGAAAGGCCTGCGCGAGGCCGAGGAACTTCTGGTGAAGCGTGTCGAGGTCGGCGACGAACGATGCTTTCAGCGAGGCGACCGACTCCTTGGTCATGACGTCTTGAGCGCGAGCGGGTGCCGCAGCGCTGACCAGGACGGCGGACAGCGCCACTGTCAGGCACAGGAAACGGAACATAGTGTGACTCCTTGGAATGAAGGTGACCGAACAGTACACCGCTAAGACGTTGGGCGCCACAAAAGAGATTCGACACGCGTGCGGCGACTCGTCTTTTATAATCGGCCGGTCTCGATTTGAACGAGGAGGTTCCGATGATGCGAACGGCTTCGGTGCTGTGGCTCGCGCCCGTGTTCCTGGCGGCCGCCGTTCTGCGGGCGGCGCAGGCGCCGCCGGCACAGAATCCCGCGGCGAACAATCCGCATCTCGGGAATCCGGAATCGATCCGCGGCGGGATGACGCTGTACCGCGTGCGCTGCGCCGACTGCCACGGCCTCGACGCCACCGGTTATCGCGGACCCGATCTCATCGGCCTCCTCGCGGGCGGGGCCACCGACGAGCGGATCTTCCAGACGATCCGGAACGGCGTCCCCGGGACCGAGATGCCCTCCAGCAAGGACCCCGACAACGAGCTTCTGATGATCATCGCGTATCTCCGCAAGATGGGCAGCGCGACGGCGGCGGAGCGCCCGGTCGGCAACGTCGACAACGGTGCGCGCCTCTTCGCATCGCAGTGCGCGAGCTGTCATCGCGTCGCCGGCCGCGGCGGACGGCTCGGGCCCGAGCTGACGCGGATCGGCGCGTCGCGATCTCGGGCGGCGCTCATACGTGAAATCCGGACACCGTCGGAATGGATCGCGCCGACGTTCGAAACCGTGACCCTGGTGACCAAAGACGGACAGCGAATCCGGGGCGCCAAGAAGAACGAAGACGTGTTTTCGGTTCAGGTGATGGACACGCGCGAGCGCATCCAGGGCTTTCTGAAATCGAATCTGCAGCAGGTCGTCTACGAGAAAGAGTCGCTGATGCCGGCGTTCGCCCCCAGCCGGCTGAACGACGCCGACCTCACCGATCTCGTCGGATACCTCAGCTCGCTGCGCGGCACCGATTTGACGGCGGCGCGCGATACCACGCCGCCGTCGGCGCCCGTTACGCCGCAGGACCTGCTCGACGGGTTGAAGGATCCCACGCGGTGGCTCACGTATTCCGGCGACTACAATGGCCAGCGCCACAGTCCGCTCACGCAGATCGCGCCCGACAACGTGCATCAGCTCTCCGCGCAGTGGATGTTTCAGACGGGCACGCTCGGCAGCTTCCAGACGACGCCGATCGTGATCGACGGCGTGCTCTACGTCACCGGCTTCAACAACAACGCGTGGGCCATCGACGCGCGCAGTGGCCGGCAGATCTGGCGATATCGCCGCGAGCTGCCCGAGGATCTGCACAACTGCTGCGGCGCGGTGAATCGCGGCTTCGGCGTGCTCGGCGATCGGCTGTACATGGCGACCATCGACGCGCATCTCGTCGCGCTCGACATGAAGAGCGGCGGGGTGCTGTTCGACGTGCCGCTCGCCGACTACAAGGTCGGCTACTCGGCGACGGTCGCGCCGCTCGTCATCAAGGACAAGGTCATCGTCGGCATCGCCGGCGCGGAGTTCGGCATCCGCGGCTTCATCGACGCGTACGACGCGAAGACCGGCGCGCGCGCGTGGCGCTTCTACACGGTCGCCGGACCGGACGAACCGGGCGGAAACACGTGGCCGAAGGGCGAAGCGTACATGCGCGGCGGCGGATCGATCTGGGTAACCGGCACGTACGATCCGCAGCAGAACCTGATCTTCTTCGGCACCGGCAATCCCGGTCCGGATTACTACAGCAACGCGCGCGAAGGCGACAACCTGTACACGGCGTCGCTCGTCGCGCTCGATGCCGACACCGGAAGAATCCGCTGGCACTATCAGTTCACGCCGCATGACGTGCACGACTGGGACTCGACGCAGGTGCCGGTGCTCGGCGAGCTGACGATCAACGGTCAGCCGCGGAAGGTCGTCATGTTCGCGAACCGGAACGGCTTCTTCTACACGATCGATCGCGTGACGGGCAAAATCATCGTCGCCAAACCGTTCGTCGAGACGACGTGGGCGAAGGAAATCGGCTCCGATGGGCGGCCGGTGCTGTTGCCGGGCAACCTGCCGGACGAAGAGGGAACGAAGACGTGTCCCGATCTCGGGGGCGGAACGAACTTCATGTCGCCGTCGTTCGATCCGACGACGCGGTTGTTCTTCGTGACGGCGCGCGAGACGTGCGCGACCTACTTCGCGTTCGATCAGAAGTTCAAACCCGGAGAGCAGTACGAATCGGGCGGCACCGTGCGTCCGCGAGATCAGAAGAATTTCGGCGCGCTGCGCGCGATCGATCCGGCCACCGGCCAGCTGAAATGGGAATTCCGCTACACGTCGGTGTCGTCCTCCGGCGTGCTGACGACCGAATCGGGCCTGGTGTTCGCGGGCGACGGCGACGGCAACATCATGGCGTTCGATTCGCGCTCGGGAAAGAATCTCTGGCACTACCAGCTGGGATTCTCGATGCGATCGACGTCGGGCACGACCTACATGCTCGACGGCCGTCAATACCTGCTGGTGCCGTCGGGCAGCATGCTGACGGCATTCGCCCTGCCGGAAAGAAAATGATTTCGCAGCGTCGTCGGTCGTAATCGAGACGACCGCTCGGCGGGCACGGCCGGTTCGGTCTGGCACCGAACCGGCATGTCCCGGTCAACGCGGTCGCCATCCCGCGTGCCGGTCTTCGTGGAGGAACATGCACATCAAGGCGGAAAACGGGCTATTCGTGTGCGCCGAACAGGGCGGAGGCCTCAACGGCTTCGAACGGCGCGACGCGTTGATCGCGAATCGCGTTGAGGCGCGCGAGTGGGAAACGTTCACGGAGGAGGAGCACGGCGACGGCACCGTGTCGCTTCAGTGCGCCAACGGCATGTACGTTTGTGCCGAGAACGGCGGTGGCGGGCCGGTCAGCACGAACCGGTCGGCCGCCGGACCGTGGGAAAGCTTCCGCCGTTTCATGTCGACCGACGGCCGCGTGCAGTACCTCTGCTTCGACGGCGTGCATTTCCTGCGGGTGAGGACGGACCTTGCGCAGCCGGTCGTCGACGCGACCGGCGTCGCGCAAGGATTCACGTTTCGTCGCCTGAACACGCTCGCCTCGCTGACCGAGCGCGCGCGCATCCGCGGATCGATGTTCACGGCGCGCTTTCCGATGTCGCTCGGGCCCCGACCCGGGCAGCCGTCCAACATCCTCGCGATGGTGGCGATGCCGTTTCTGCCGCAGTCGGAGCAGGACGCCGCCTTCGGCGCGTACCTCGATCGCGGCTACACGCACGCCGTCAGCGGCCCCATCGTGGATCCGGGCGGAAACCACGGCATCTATCCGCCGAGCGACTTCACACAGGCGGATGCCTTCAACCGCTATCTCGACGTGCTCGAACGAGGCTCCACGCGCGGCCTCCAGTGGATCCATTTCGTGAAGCCCGACAACTGGACGCTCGATGAAGTTCAGCGCGAGCTCGAGCGGCTCTATCGGCAGCCTCGCGCGCAGGAGCTCCTCGGCCTCGTGATTCCCGCCGGCTGGGAGCCGGGCCGCTTTCGATTGACGAACGCCGAGTGGGGCGCCTTCTTCAGATGGGGACGCGACGTGTTCCCCAACTCAGCGATCGGCATCCACATGGATCCGGATCAGGACGCGCCCGCGGGCGGAGACGACGACAAGCGCGGCATCAACAACGCGCAGGCGTGGGCCAACGTCACTGGCGACCTGCATTTCTGGCTCGTGCAGAACGCCGGATACACACAAGGCCCGTCGCCGATCGCGACACCCGAGTTCGTCAGGAACTTCACGGATCAATTCAACGTGCGGGTGCGCGGCTCTCTGAAAGATCGGTTCGTCAACGGCTACGCGGGGTGGCCGACGTCGAGCGCGTGGGGACCGGGGCAGCCGATCAAGGTAATCGCGGGCGAGTACGCGGCGTTCGCCGATTTCTGGAGAGACTGGCCGGAGAGCGAAGCGCGCCGTCTCGGTGACCTGGCGATCGCGGCGGGCGCTGACGGGTACCTCGATGGCGGAACCGTCGCCGTGTCGTGATCGCTCGATAGAGGTCGCTCTCGCCCCATTCCGTCATCCGATTTCCACGAATCTTCGAACCGTACAGTTGCGTGCTTCGACGAGCCGCGTAGGATTCATTCCCTGCGAACGTCCCCGTTCGCGAGGAGGAGCGTCAACAACGCGACGCCGAATCATCTGAGCGGAATTCCGTCGGGAACGGCGAACCGGCTGCTGTTCTGGTCGAGTGCGCGGTAGCTGCGACAACACCAAGAAACGGCGAATGCCGCGTGCGAATGTCCGCGGCATTCGCTACTGTCGCGTCTACGGCACGGTGACCGACCTGCTGCCGGTCGCCGTGCGTCCGGTTGCGGTGTCAGTGATCCGGACTTTCACGGTATGCGGGCCGCTCGTCCCGAAGGTGATTGCGCGCGTATTCGGACTCGCGGCAGTAGCGATCGTGAAGTCGAACGTGCCGTCGCCGTCGTCATCCCATTCCCATTTGAACGTGGCTGGCACGCTACCGGCCGACGTAACGGTCGCTGTGAAATCCGTGCTCGCTCCGATCGCCGGCGTAAACGACGACGGTACGATCGAGACCGTCAGATCCGGCGCGGCCTGCACCGTTACTGTCGTCGAGCCGACGCCGCTGACGGATCCCCCGTGCGCCGTGGCATGCGACGTGATCGATCCAGCCAGGCTGTACGTGCAGGCCTTCGTGTTCGAGGCGGTGCCCAGCGTCTCGTAGATGTTGTCGCCATCGCAATCCCAATCGAACGATGTGGGCGTCGGCGCGCCGTTCTGCGCGTTCACTGCCGCGGTCAGTGTGGCGGTGCCGCCGGCGACGACGGTGGTAGGCGAAGCACTGAGTGTCACGGTGTAGCTCGGCGTCGCCGGCGGCGGTGCCGGCGGTGCCGGCGGTGGCGGCGCCGCGAGCACGTTGACCGTGGCGTTTGCACTGGCAGTACGTCCGGCAGAGTCCGTAACGTTTACGCTGGCCGGGTATGCGCCGACCGCCGCGTACACGTGCGCGCTGCTCGAGCTCGATCCGGTGAAGCTGGCGCCATCGCCGAACGTCCACGTCACCTGAAACGGCGGCACGCCGTCCTTGATGCTCACATTCAGGATCGTCGTCGATCCAACGATCACATCGGCTGCGGTCAGCGTGACCGTGAGTGGTCCCGTCGGTGTCGCGCCTGGATTCGGTCCCGGCACCGGCGTGGGTGTTGGAGTCGGGGGCGGCTGCGCGGCAGGCTGTGTGCCGACGCCCGTACGGGCCGACAGCGTTCCCGCCTTCGCCGTCACGGTGGCCGCTGTCGACGCCACGAGTGTCGTCGAGCCGATTCCGTTGCTGTCGGTCGCGGCCTGTTCGGGATTGAGCGCGCCGACGGTTGTGGAGAACGTCACCACGACGCCGCCAAGCGGCTGACCGGTTGGACCCTGGACCTTCGCGGTAATCGTCGCATGGTCGGCCGTCGTACCGCTGCCAACGCTCGATCCGAGCGTCAGCGAGAACGGTTCGTTCGTGGCGGTCGCCGCGGCCGAGGCCGCGGGCTGCGTCGGCGATTGATAACTGCAGGCGGACGCGGTGAGCGCGAGCGCGACGGCGAACTTCCGCATGACGGGATGTCCTCCGACCCAGGCATCTCAGTTCTACGAACGACAATTTACGGACACCAGCCCGCGCGCACGTCGGCTGGAGTGCGCGAACGGTGGTGCAGCTCTATTTCAGAGAGGGTCCCATTCTGTCACACGAGCGAGTGTTGTGTGCGCGGTAATGGTGGTTTCGTCAGCTTTTTCGCGAAACTGAAGCGGCTGAAACCGTTGTCTATTGATGAAAGACCGGCGTGTTAGAGGTTCCAGCCGTGAGGTCCCGTCCAGCCGTCGGCGGTGATTTGTCGCTCGAACTCGGCTTGTCGCTTCGCGAGATCGCTCGAATCAAGGAAGCGTTCAACGCTTTCGGTGCCGTCCGGGGTGACGACACACAGCTCGAAGCCGCCTTCGCGCGCTTCCCGCGCTTCGTAGCGAAGAAATTCCCCTCGACGTTCGAACCACCGGAACATGGAGCCTATCGCACGCATCGCGCCGCGATGGCGCGGTGCAACGTCGTGAGTAATCGATCGGCCGGACAAGGCTTTTTCAGGATTGCATCGACGGATCGTACCCGCATCGCGCGCTCGTACGCCTGGTCATCGCCGGTCAGCACGACGAGCGGCGTCGACGTGGTCCCCTGATGCTGCCGCAGGCGATCGCAAAGGTCCAGGCCATCTCCGTCGGGCAGGAGCACGTCGATGACGATCGCGTCGGGCCGTTCGATCGCGGCGATCGCGAAGCCGGTCTCGGCGCGCGTCGCCGTCGTGACGTTGAGCTCTTCCTGCAGCACCAGGGAATAGAGATCGAGCTGAGTGAGGTTGTCTTCGATCAGCAGCACCGATGGCCGGGATCGCCGGCCGTTGACTTGCGCGGTTTCGAGCGTGGTCCGAGCCATCGCTCCATTCATCGGCCGAATGGCCGCGCACCGATAGGTATTGCAGGAACTGGCATCAATGGTGCGTAAACGGCTTCAAAAGGACGTTCATTCTTTCATTGCCGTGAGGAGGATGCTGGACGTATCGTCTCGGACGGTCGCCGGCTCGCATTGCCGGCGTTGGAGAAGGGGCACTCACATGAGACGCTCGCATCTGACGGCCGCGATGGTCGCGATCGCTCTCGGCGCGCTCGGCATCATTCGGGATCACGGTGTGGCGGCGCAGCAGCGGGCCGAAATGCACGACATGCAACTGGTCGGCTTCAGCGATCTGCAGGCGCGAAGCGCATACCAGCCGGTCATCCACAAACAAGGAGATCGCTGGATCGCCTACATCGGCCACCATGGAGGCAGTCAGCTCAATCCCCTGACGGGAAAACAAGAGAGCAACGGCACTTCGATTCTCGATGTCACCGATCCGAAGCGGCCGAAGTATCTGGTGCACGTTCCGGGAGAGCCGGGACAGGGTGAGGCCGGCGGCGCCCAGATGGTACGCGTGTGCGATGGCCGCGAGCTCCCGCGCGCCGACAGGAGCAAGGTGTACCTCCTGCGCACGTTCGGCAACAGCGGGCACGAAGTATGGGACGTCACCGAGCCGACCAGACCCGAGCGCGTGACCGTCGTGGTGAGCGGCCTCAGGCAAACACATAAGAATTGGTGGGAGTGCGACACCGGCATCGCGTATCTCATCTCGGGCGATCCGGCGTGGCGCACGACCCGAATGACGAAGATCTACGATCTGAGCGATCCGGCGCACCCGGTGTTCATCCGCGACTTCGGTCTTCCGGGACAGCAACCCGGGTCGACCGGCCCCGTGCCGACCGAGCTTCACGGCCCGATTTCGCTCGGGCCGAAAGCCAACCGCGTGTATTTCGGCTATGGCACCGGCGTGAGGGGCATCGTGCAGATCGTCGATCGCGAGAAGCTCTTGAACGGACCCAAGGAGCCGACCGACGAAAATCTCGTCTATCCGCAGATCACCAGGGTCGATCTTCCGCCCGACGTGGGCGCGCATACCGCGTTCCCACTCCTCGGGATGGACGTCGCGGAGTTCGGTATGCAGAAAGCGCCGACCGGCCGCCGTGCTGCGCCTTCCGCGGCTGACGGCGGCCACGATCACGAGGTGTCGGTCCCGGCAAACCAGACGCAGGCGCGCCGTGACTTCATCGCGGTTGTCGGCGAGACCACGGCCAACGAGTGCTTCGAGAACCGGCAGATGCTGCGCATGCTGGATGCGACGGTCGAGACGCGGCCCTTCGGCGCCTCGTCGTTCACCGTGCCGGAGTCGAGCCGCGACTACTGCAGCCGCGGCGGGCGCTTCGGCACGCATTCCTCGAACGAGAACTTCACGCCGATCTACTACAAGCGGGTGCTGTTCCTCGCGCATTTCAACGCAGGCGTACGCGCCGTCGATATCCGCGATCCGTTCAACCCCAAAGAGATCGCGTTCTATGTCCCAGCCATTACCAGCAAGACCGACAAGCGGTGCGTGGGCACTGGAGCGGACGAAAAGTGCAAGGTCGCGATCCAGACGAACAACGTCGAGGTCGACGACCGCGGCTACATCTACATCGTCGATCGGGCGAACACGGGCATGCACATTCTCGAGCTCACCGGCGCGGCCCGAAGTGTCGCGAGGTTCTGATCCAAAGGACGATCCTTCTTTCGATCTGCGGGCCCGACGGCACGAGCGTTGCTCGATTCGGCGCCTATGGCGTTCATCACCATGTGGCAGCGCGGCGATCTGAAATGTGTGTTCGTGGTCGCGACCGGGACG
>Ga0209471_1002553_pt1 | contig 10444 bp, 10 predicted proteins | sample GraSoiAngelo_128_FD_185885 | JGI IMG/M metagenome (GOLD analysis project Ga0209471, IMG submission 185885) | Grasslands soil microbial communities from the Angelo Coastal Reserve, California, USA - 14_0927_12_20cm (SPAdes) (version 2) | ecosystem: Environmental > Terrestrial > Soil > Grasslands ... | reverse complement strand
TTGGTGAACGGCTGCTCGCGGGTGGGCTGATTACGGAGGAGCAGCTCCAGCACGCGCTGGAGATGCAGCCGTCCAGCTCGCGACCGCTCGGGCGCATCCTGGTCGAGCTCGGCATCGTCGACGAAGACCGCTTGGATACCGCGCTGAGCACGCACCTAGACGTACCCGTCGTCGATCTTCGGCGCGAGCCGGTCGACGCGGATGTCGCGCAGCTGGTTCCGGAGGAGTTCGCCCGCCGTCACGTGCTCCTGCCCATCCGGCGCGACGACGGGCACCTGGCGGTGGCGATGGCCGACCCGTCCAACCTCTACGTGGTCAACGACCTCCGGCTCCTCACGGGCCTACCAGTTACGCCGTATCTGGCCGCTCGGTCGGACATCCTCGCCAACCTCAGCCGGATCCACAGCATGCGCCCGCGGATCCACGAGGTCGCAAGGTCGCTCGAAGAGAGCCGGCCGCAGCTCGGTGCGACGCGCCAGGCCATCGTCGAGCTGTCGAGCATCACGGCCACATCGCCGGCGGTCGAGATCGTCAACATGCTGATCACACAAGGACTGCGCGACCGCGCCTCCGACATCCACATCGAGCCGCAGAAGGACTACCTACGCATCCGGTTCCGGATCGACGGGGTGCTGCAGGACGTCGCCCACCTGCCGAGCTCAACGGGGGCGGCGGTTTCGTCGCGAATCAAGATCATGGCCGACATGAACATCGTCGAGCGGCGTCGCGCGCAGGACGGCCAGATCACACTGAATGTCGACGGCCGCGACCTGGACATCCGCGTAGCGACGATCGAGACGATCTGGGGCGAAAAGCTCGTACTGCGGCTGCTCGACCGCGGGCGGTCGCTCATCACGCTCGAGCAGCTGGGTTTCTCACACGGCGCTTACGACAAGTACCAGTCGATGCTGCGCTCGCCTTACGGAATGATCATCGTCTCCGGGCCGACTGGCAGCGGCAAGACGACCACCCTGTACGCTTCCATCAACCAGCTCGACCAGCAGGCGCGCAACGTCATGACCATCGAGGACCCGGTCGAGTACACGTTCGACAACATCAACCAGAGCCAGATCAACAAGCTGGCCGACATCAGCTTCGCCAACGGCCTGCGGGCGATCCTGCGCCAGGACCCGGACATCATCCTGGTGGGAGAGATCCGCGACCGCGAGACCGCCGAGATCGCGGTGCAATCTGCCCTCACGGGGCATCTAGTGCTCTCTTCGCTCCACGCCACCGACTCCGTTGGCGCTCTCCTGCGCTTCCTCGACATGGGGATCGAGGGTTTTCTGATCGCGTCGTCGGTGATCGCGATCATGGCCCAGCGCCTGGTACGCAAAGTCTGCGACGGCTGCAAGACGCCACACGACCCCACGCTCGAAGAGATCGAGTTTGCCGCCTCGCTTGGCCGCGCCGTCCCAGACCACCTCTATCACGGCCAAGGCTGTACTCGCTGTAACCACACCGGTTATTACGACCGTATCGGCGTGTTCGAGCTGCTGACGATGACGGACGCGCTGAAGCGACTGGTCATCCTCCGCGCGGGCCACCGCGAGATCACGTCCATCGCCGTCGCCGACGGCATGGTCAGCCTGCGCCTGGACGCGTGGGACAAGGTCGAATCAGGGGTCACGACCGTGTCCGAGATTCTCCGCAGCGTCTACATCATGTGACCGGAGGGCAAGACGATCGCCAGGTTTCAGTACCGGGCCTATAACCAGAACGGCACCCTGGAGGACAAGCTCGTCAAGGGGGTGTCCGCCGCGGCCGTGCATCGCGATCTCACTCAGCGCGGCTATCGCGTGGTGTCTTTGCGACCCGCCCGCGGGGGCTGGCACGCGATCTACCGCGAGCTGCCCACCTTCTTCGCAGTCGGCGCGTCGGATTTGATTCTCTTCTCACGCCAATTGGCCACCTTCCTCAAGGTCGGGGTGCCGATCACAGACGCGATCCGCCTGCTGCGTAGCGGAACCCACTCGGGAGCATTCAAAGCCGCTCTGAACGACGTCAACGCCGACCTCGACGACGGCGAGTCGTTCTCGGTGGCGATCTCGCACCACCCGAACATCTTCAACCAGCTCTACGTCGACATGGTGCGGGCCGCCGAATACAGCGGAAACCTGGACAAGGTGCTGCTCCAGGTCGCGAGCTACCTGCAGCGCCAGGACACGGCGATGAAGAAGCTCCGCAGCGCGATGATCTACCCGGCCATCATCCTGACCCTGGCCGTCGTGGTCTGCGGCGTCCTGATCGTCTTCGTGCTTCCCAACTTCGTCTCTCTCTTCAGGGAGTTCCACGCCGACCTGCCCCTGCCGACCCGAGTGCTGATCGCGGTGGGCGCCTTCGCGCAAGCCTGGCGCCTCCAGATCATCATCGGCGCGGCTCTGGTCGCTGTCGGCGCATTCCTCTTCCTTCAGAGCCGTCCTGGCCGTGTGGCCTGGGACCACACCCTCATCCGGCTGCCGATCATCGGCACCATCGTGGTGTTCGCGATCATCGAGCGGTTCACGCGAACGCTCTCGACGATGCTGCGGGCGGGAATCCCCATCAGCCAGACCTTCGACGTCGCCATCGCGTCGGCGGGGAACATTCGCTACAGGCACGGCCTCGAGTCGGTGCGCAATCGGATGTCGAGCGGCGATGGGTTCTCGGAGCCGCTGGCGGCGACGGGCCTGTTCCCGCCGATGGTCATCCGCATGGTCCGCGTGGGTGAGGAGACAGGCACCCTCGACCAGAGCCTCGAGCAGATCGCGGACTTCCTGGCCGAAGAGATGGACTACAAGGTCCGCAACATGATTGCGCTCATGGAGCCGTCGCTGGTGATCGGCGTCGGCGGCGCGGTCGGATTCGTTGCCGTCTCCGTCATCCTCCCGATGTATGGCCTCCTGAGGGCCGTCCACTGATGGACCCGGACCGCCGGCGCCGAAGGCACCGGCAGCAGGCGGGCACCACGCTGATCGAGCTCCTGGTCTCGACCTTGATCATCGGCCTCGTGCTGGTGCTGATGGTGGGCGCGTTCAGCACCGGAGTGCTCGACACGGCTCTCGCCAAGCGCAATACCGCGGTCGCCGCGGCCGTGCAGTACGAGCTCGAGAAGATCGGCGCAGCCGCGTACAGCGCGACGCCTGCCGAGTATTCGGAATGCTTCGCAGTCGACAACCCGCAGCGACCCGCAACCGTCGCTTACGGCGGATCGTGCCCACGCAGCGCCGAACTCCGCGCGGATATCACCGAAAGCGACGTCCAGGCCGGCGTCCAGCAGTGGACCGTCAGCATCCGCACCTATCCCGCGCTGGGCGCGGTCGGATCGCCCGTCTCCGTCTACAAGGTGAACCGGTGAAGCGCTCGCGCGCGGACCGCCACCGCTATCAGCGCGGCTTCACCCTGATCGAGCTTCTCATCGCCTCGGCCCTGGGCGTGCTCGTTCTGAGCGCCTTAACGTCGATCGTGCTCACCACCTCCCAGGCCGCCGGCATCGCCTACAGCCGGATCGAGGCGAGCGCGCAGGTTCGCAATTTCCAGCTCACCGCCTATGACGACTTCGCGCTGTCCCGACCGCCTGCAGCGCCAGGCTGCGGCACGCGCGACGGCCCCTGCACCACACAAGGCCTTGTCCTGAACGGAAGCCGGATGCCCAACACGAACGCCGGCGCGGCTACGCCCTACACAGTCACGTACACATGGCACGACAACGACTCCAACTTGGTGCGGCAGGTGTCCGGCTTGAGTAGCCGCGTGGTGGCAAGCAACGTCAGTGCGTTCTCGTGGTACGTCGATTCCAGCGGCGCCCACCCCACGGTTGTGATCGACATGACGGTGACGGTCAAGAGCTTCAACATGACGTACAGCGAGTCGCAAACGCTGCGCTTCTATCCACGGGTGACCATGCCGTGAAAGGGCTCGGACGAGTCTTCAAGGATCGCCGGCGACGCCAGCGGGGCAGCGTGCTGAGCGGCCTCCTGATCATCGTTGCGTTCCTCGCCATCCTCATCGGCTCCATCATGTCCGAGCTGACGAGCTCGTTCCTGATCTCCCGAACCCTGGTCACGCGCGTCCAGCGCGAAGCGACCGTGACCTCAGCGGTCGAGGTCGGCATCCACCAGCTGCAGGGCACATCGGTCCCACCCGTGTGCGTGCGCGATGGGCGCGGACCGTGGTTCGCCAGCGTGAACGGAATGCAAGCCGCGGTCACCCAGTCGTGTACCGCGATCGTGCCCGACCTCTCCCAGTCCCTCGCCTCGGGATCATTCGCTGTCGATGGAGTCCACGACACCACGGCGGGGCGCGACCGCTACCTGGTCGGAAACGCCTCGGGGCGGGTGTACTCGTACGGGTTCGGCCAGACCGCCCCTACGTGGTCGATATCGGTCGGCGGAGCCGTTACTGCCCCACCCACCGTGGTCCGGGACTCCAGTTTCATTGATCTGCTCGTCCCTGTCGCCCAGACCGGAGCGGGGTGCTCCGGCCACTGCGTGGCGGTCTTCGACGATCGGGGCGGAACCCCCACCTTCCGATGCAACGCCCCTGCTCCGGCGGTCGTACGCGTCCAACCGGGTGCCGAGTCGGCCGCGGGCACCTCACTATTCCCGAACTACGCGTTCGTCGCGGATTCGGGCGGCAGCCTCTCCGTCTACAACGTGGACGAGGACAGCCAATGCGTCCTGCAGGTCGTGGCCGGCCTGGAGGGAACGCCGGCAGGCCAGCCGATTGTGTTCCCCGGCATGGTCACGAGCCGCCCGCACGACATCACTAGAAGCGACGAGGTGTTCATCGTTGTGACCGGCATCCGCGGCACCGTGCTCGAGCACTGGCGGTACTCAGAGACGGTCGCGACGGACAAGAACGGCAGCTCCTCGATCACGCTGGGCGAGGTCGGAAGCCTGGCCCTGGCGGCCGGGCCGAACGCGGTGGGATATGCGCTCAGCTCGAGCGTGCCGAGCATCGGCGCCCGGCTCACGCTTGCCATCGCCTCTGCGAGCGGCGGCGTCGCGCTGGCGCGCATCACGGTCGGCTCCGGCCCCACCTACTCCATGGCCTCGGTCGCCAGCGCGGTCCTGCCGGGCGCGATCGGGCGCCCGCCGTACTGGTGCCACTGCCCCGGACAGGACCTGATCGGGGTCGGCAGCACCAATGGGGTTCTATACATCCTCGATAGTGGCCTCGGGCTGCGATGGCAGTACGACGGGCAGGCCAATGGCCGGCCGTCGATCGTCACGACCCCGTCGGCCGATGTCAACGGCGACTGGTATTTCGGCGCCGACGACGGCTACGTCTACGACGTCGAGATACCCACCGCGGGCCAGCAGATGTTCAACGCGGCGCGGTTCGGTTCGGGCGGCGCGATCCGCAGCTCGCCCGTGGTTGGCGGAACGGCAGACGGCTGCAGCACCGGCCCGTGCCTCTACTTCGGCTCGTCCGGGGCAGGCAACAGCTATTTCGTCCAGCTGGGGTCGACCCGGATCATGGATCTCCGGGCTTGCGTAAGCGCGGGCAGCGGCTCGACCGACTGCGTCGCGAGCCCGCGGCTCTGGGCGCGTGTCGAGGTCGGGTCGTCTTCGATCGTCGGTGGCAGCGGGGTCTACGTGCAGGGATGGTCTTACTACACCCCCTAGCAGCGCGCGAGCCGCGCCTGGCAGTCGATCTATCCGGCAGGTCCGTGCGCGTCCTGCAGGGCGCGCCAGGCGGAGCCATGCGCTGCGCGGACACGCCGGTGTCGACGCGGGCTCTTTCAGCCGGCCGAGTGGTCGACGCCGGCCTCCTCGGCCATGCGCTGGAGAGCCTGTTGTCCGCGAACGGGATCACCGGCACGCGCGCCATGTTCGCGGCCAGCGATGCCATCGCCACGTTCCGGGTCCTCACATTCCCGGCCGGCACGCCCGACGCCGATGTCGATGCGGCGGTCACGGCCGAGCTGCCGCTGGGCGACGCGCGCTTGGGGATACGCCAGATCGAGATCGCGAACGGCCATGACGGGCGGACCGTGTACGCGATCGTGTGGGACCGGAGCCAGGTCGAGGCGATCTCGACCGCAGCCAAGGAAGCCGGCTTGAAGGCAGCCGTCGTAGACCTCAAGTCGCTCTGCGTAGCCCGCGCCGTGCCCATGAGGTCATACCTGATTTGCGACTTGACCGCCGAGCCATGCGAGGTGGTCCTGATCGACGACCGCATCCCGCGCGTGCGCCACACCTTCAGCGTCGAAGCCAAGAGCGACGTCGCGGCCGCGCTCGCAGGCGAGCTCAAACCGGTGCTGAGCTTCTACCGCGGAGCGGGTACCAACGGTTTCGACTCCGAGGCGCCGATCCTCCTTCGCTCGGAGCAGCCGATGGCGCCGGAAGACATCCGCCGCCTCGAGCAGCTCACCGGCCATCCGGTCGATGTGGTACCGAGGCCGCAGCGAATCGACCCCGGGATCGACCACAGCCATTACCTGACGTGCATCGGACTCGGCATGAGGAGGCACATGTGAGCATGTTCGGCAGGGACCGACGCGAAGAGCGCCGCCGGCCGCAGGTGGAGGTCAATCTGCTCGACGGCGAAGCAACGAAGAGCGGCTTGCTGGCCAGGGCGCGCCGCGTCTGGAGGCTGCCCGTGCTCGGAGCGGGGCTGGTGGTGGCCGTCGCAGTGGCGCTCCGCCTCGGAAACCACCTATGAGAAGCGCTAGCCCAAACGATCACGGACATGCGCCCATCGCCGTGGGCCATCCATCTATTCAGATTTGCGGGGCCGACAAATACATTGGTTTTGACGAGCGGAAGTGGTGACGCGGTCGGGCGCTCAGCTGCCAGGCCGCCACGAGGAGTAATAGGCATGCAGGGTGGGCTTTACGGCTATTTCGCAAGGAACCTGAAAGGCAAGAAAGGCCAGTCGGGCTTCACGCTGATCGAGCTTCTCGTAGTCGTCACCATCCTCGGGGTCCTCGCCGCGATCGTCACGCTCAGCCTCGTCGGCCTCACCACGAATGCCGAATTGAAAGCCTGCCAGCAGGAGTACAAGACGGTGCAAGCCGGCATCGACGCATACATGGCCAACAACAACTTGAACACCGTGCCGGCGTCCTCGGGGACGAGCAACATGCAAAGCCCAATCCCGCTCTACAACCCGAACTCGTCTCCAACCTACATTCGCAACACTCCCACCCAGTGGGCTTACGCGTGGAACGTCAACGGCCAGATCACCTCCATCATCCAGAAGGACGCCAAGAGCCCGGCAGTGCCGGACGGCTGCACGGTTTCGGGCTAGGGCGCGAGGGCGATCATGCTCGCCCTCCAGGCTTACCTGATCCTGGTCGCGCTGCTGCTGGGGAGCTTCATCAACCTGGCCGCCGACCGGCGTCCGCGTGGCGAATCGCTGGTCCGGCCGAGGTCGCATTGCCGTTCCTGCGGGCGGGTCCTGAACGTCGTCGACCTGATCCCGGTCGCGGGTTATCTCATCCGTAAAGGCCGATGCGCCACGTGTGGCGTGGCGATCGGGGCGCTATCGCCCGCCGTGGAGGCACTGTGCGGCCTCGCCATGATCGCCGGCATCGCCGCCCTGGGGATCGGGCGTGGGGCCGCGGTGGGGTTCGCGCTGGTGGCTGTGATCGGCCTCACAGCGATTGCCGCCGGGTTCGCGCGGATGAGGGCTAAGCCTGGATCTCAGGCGGGTTGACCGACCGGCTCCGCGCGTCCTCATCCGTGATCAACCCGGATGCGATCAGTTGGTTCAGCGAGCGCTCGAGGGTCTGCGATCCCTCCCTGAGGCTGGTCTGGAGCACGGAGCGGATCTGATCGGTCCGGCCCTCTTTGATCATGGAGCGGATCGCGGTGTTGGCGACCAGGATCTCGTAGGCCGCCACCCGCCCGCCGCCGACCGCGCGCAGGAGCTGCTGGTAGATGACACCCGCCAGGCAGCTGGCCAGCTGGATGCGGATCTGCTGCTGCTGCGCGCCGAGGTAGCTGTCGATGATGCGGTCGAGAGCCTGGGGCGCGTCCTGGGTGTGCAGCGTGGCCAGGACGACGTTTCCGGACTCGGCGAGTGTGACCGCCGCCGTGATCGTCTCGAGGTCGCGCATCTCGCCGATGAGGATCACGTCAGGGTCTTCGCGATAAGCGGACCGCAGGCCTTCGACGAACGAGGGCGTGTCTTCGCCCACCTGCCGCTGGTCGACGATCGAGAGCTGGTGCTTGTGCACGTACTCGATCGGGTCTTCCAGCGTGATGATGTGATACGGCCGTGTCCTGTTGATGTAATCGACCATCGCCGCCTGGGTGGTGGACTTGCCCGATCCCGTCGGCCCCGTCACGAGCACCAGACCGTGCGTGCGGTCGAGCAGGCGATGCACCGACTCTGGGATGCCCAGCATCTCGAAGTTGGGGATGGCCAGCGGAAGCAGCCTGAAAGCGGCGGCAAGCGAGCCGCGCTGGTAAAAGGCGTTGGCGCGGATACGCGCCTTCTCACGCCAGGTGAACGCGAAATCGACATGGCGGCGGCGCTCGAGGTCCTCCCACTGCTGTGCATCGAGGACCTCGCGCAGCATGCGCTGGGTATCGGCCGGCGTGAGCGCGGGAGCGCCTGGCTCAAGGGGCTCCAGCAGGCCTTCGCGCCGGATCCGCGGGACGGTGCCGCAGCTCAGGAGAAGGTCGGATCCGGACACCTCAAGGAGCCGGTCGAGGGCGAGGGCGATGTTCATCCAGCTTTCATTTCAACGGACGCCCCGCTGGTCGTTAATCGGCTCGCGCGGCGATCCCACTGGGATGTCCCATGCGAGGGTGGGCGGAGGTCCCACACACTCCTGTTTGACCCGGCCAAATCGATCTGGGGACAGCCGCCCACGGCTTCGCCGGCGCTGGGACCAGCGTCCCATTGACGCTCGAGGTGGCGCAGGTAGGTTTCGAATTGGATTAATGCATTCATCCAACGGCGCCCACCCGCGCATCGTATTTCTCGTTGCCGAGGAGGTCGGAGATGCTCCCGACGAGGGTTACGTCAAAGTCGTCCAGGAGCTCACGCGGGCCCTCGGCAAGAAGGCCACCGTGATCAGGCACCTGACCCCGGAGCGCCCGCGGGCCGCACCCGACACCCCGCGCTCGCCCCGAGTGCGCACCGGGCTCCGCCGCATGCGTGCGCTGCTGAACAAGCGCCTGCGGGCCGCGCTTGCGGAGACGAGGCCGGAGACGGTCGTGTACGTGTCACGAAGCTCGATCTCGCTCACGGCCCTGATGCGGTCCCGCCTGCTCAAATGGATGGGCCGGCAGGCGAGGGTTGTCATGATCGCCTTGCAGCCGCGCAGCCAGAGCTGGTACAGCCGGCTGTTGTCACGAATGCTGTGGCCCGACCTGGTCCTCGTGAGCACGAACGCAGAGGTCCGCGGCGTCGAGGCCCTCGGCGCGCGCGCGGCGCGAATGATCACGGGGGTAGACCTCGAGCGATTCCGGCCGCCACTCGCCGGCGAGAAGGATGCGTTGCGGGAGAAGTGGGGAATTCCCACCGGCAATCGAGTGGTCCTTCACGTCGGCCACCTGACCGGCGGGCGCAACCTCGAAGCGCTGCTGCCGCTGGCGTCACGGCCAGGCATCACCGTCGTGGTCGTGGCAAGCAGCCATCTGGACCGCGAGTCAAAGCGCCTCGAGCAAACCCTTCGCTACGCGGGGGTGATGCTGATCCACGGCTATCTCGCCCATGTCGACGAGATCTACCGATTGGCCGACTGCTACATCTTCCCGACCATGTCCACCGACTATGCCATTGCGATGCCGCTGTCGGTGCTCGAGGCGATGGCGAGCGACCTACCCGTGGCGGCGATGAGGTTCGGTGCATTGCCTGAGCGTTTCGGTGACGTCGACGGTGTCGTGCTCGTCGACAGGTCGGACGACCTGATCGGCGCCGTCATGACGCTGATGGCAGGGCGGCCTAGCACCAGGAAAGCTGCGGAGGTCTACTCCTGGGCCGCGGTCGCCGACCAGGTGGCCGCCACGTGAGCACGAGGACCGACAGGCTACGCCTCGCCGGCCGGCTCGCCGCAGCGGTCGCCTGGCGAACTGTGTGGGCGGTCGAAGACAAGGTTCGCTCGTTCCTGTGGGGCGGCCGGCTGGGCTTCGAGATGAGGCCGACGTCGAGCCAGTGGCTGTCGGTCGTCGAGTCGCGGCGCGTGGGGCTCGCGGCCGCCTCGAGCCGGCTGCCGCGCACCTCCTGCCTGGGCGTCATCGCTCGCGACCCCGGCGGCGGCCAGCTCCTTCTCGCCGAAACGGGACGCTTCTACGGGCTCGAGGTCCGCCTGGCGGCCATCGATGGCGCAGCCCCACTCCTCGACCGGGCCCTTCACGAGGGCTGGCCGGTGGTCGGGCTCGCGATGGAAGGTGTGGAGTCGCTGCCCGAGCGTGCGCTCGAGCTCGTGCACGAATACCTCGATGACGGCGGGACGGTGATCATCACCGGCCTGACCGCGTCGGGAGGCGCTCTGCACGCGCTG
>Ga0209471_1002550_pt1 | contig 10458 bp, 11 predicted proteins | sample GraSoiAngelo_128_FD_185885 | JGI IMG/M metagenome (GOLD analysis project Ga0209471, IMG submission 185885) | Grasslands soil microbial communities from the Angelo Coastal Reserve, California, USA - 14_0927_12_20cm (SPAdes) (version 2) | ecosystem: Environmental > Terrestrial > Soil > Grasslands ... | reverse complement strand
CATTCGGTATTGCCGTTGAATAAAATCCACGCGTTCGATCTGGACGATCGTGCCGCGACAGATCTTGCTGCGGAACTTTCGCACGAACTCAAGCTCGACATCGAGCCGACGCGCGACTTACCGACCGCGATTCAGAAAAGTGATGTCTGCGTCACCTGCACAACGTCAACCGAGTTTTTCGTGCGCAAGGAAGATGTCGCATCCGGAACATTCATTGCCGCGGTCGGCGCTGACGACGCACATAAACAGGAAATCGATCCGGCGTTAATCGCTACGGCCAAAGTCGTGGCCGACAGTCTGGAACAAAGTTGCACGATCGGTGATACGCGTCACGCCATCGGCAACGGCTTAATGCGGAAAGAAGACGTTTACGCGGAGCTGGGCGAAATCGTTGCCGGGAGAAAATCCGGACGCACGACCGGCGGTGAAATCTTCATCTTCGACAGCACCGGCGTCGCAATGGAAGACGCTGTAGCCGCGGCGGCGGTGTATGAAAAAGCTCGGACAGCGGGCATCGGAACTTTCTTCCAATTCGCCGCCTGATATGAAATGGATCACACGAGAGAAGATCAAAGTCGATCGGGTGGCGTGTCCGTGGCTCATCCGGCATTTTGTGGATCCGCAGGCCGAATTTCTTTTTCTCCCACATGACACCAACTGGTTGAAGATCGACAAAGGCATTGTGTTCGATGTTCCGAATTGTGAGCTCGGTCACAATGGCGAAGACGTTTCGTTTAATTCGATTTTGAAAAAGTACCGGCTGAGCGATCCGGCGCTTGTCTTACTGGGTGAAATCGTGCGCGCGGCCGATTCGCACCCGAGCAATCCGCATCCCGCGGGCGAAGGTTTGCGCTGGATCGCACACGGCTTCAGCGAGCTTGGTTTGAGCGATCACAAGATTCTCGAGCGCGAATTTGTCCTTTACGACGCGCTCTACGGAGAGTGCAAACGACAGGTAGGGAAAACTTTTCCGGGGACGAAGGAAATTTCGATGTTTGAAATCGCCAGCACTGTCCGCTGAAATAGTCAGCATGTTCGGGATTCACGATTTCGGATTGTTTTTAGCCGCTGGGATATTGCTGAATCTAACGCCCGGTCCGGATACGCTTTACATTTTGGGACGCAGCGTGGCGCAGGGCCGGGAAGCGGGCGTTGCTTCAGCGCTCGGCATTTGCGTCGGCAGTATTTTTCATACTTGTGCGGCGGCGCTGGGACTTTCAGCAATTCTGGCCACCTCAGCCCTCGCTTTCGGCGCGATCAAATTGCTTGGCGGTGCCTATCTGATTTTTCTCGGAATCAAAATGCTGCTCGATCGCCAAAAGCATTTGAGTTTGCCGTCCAGCTTTCGGCGGCCCACGACCGCGGCGGCATTTCGACAAGGCGTTCTGACTAATGTGCTAAATCCAAAAGTGGCTCTCTTTTTTCTCGCCTTTCTTCCACAGTTCATCGACCCGGCATCGAACGTCAAAGTGTTGGCGTTTCTGATCCTCGGCTTCGCATTTGTGACCACCGGCACAATCTGGTGTCTCATTCTCGCGTGGTTTGCTTCAGCTTTCAGCGAACGATTACGAACGAACGAAACGATCGCGCAGTGGCTCAAGCGAACAGCCGGCGCGCTATTTGTTTTTCTCGGTCTGCGCCTCGCGACTGCGAAGTAACGATGTCGATCTTGTCGGGCAATGCCCTGCGATCGCCTCGGTCAGTTTTCTGCGCGTGAACAACTCTTCATTTTCGAACAACTCTTGAGACCGATTGGTCGAAATTAAATAACCATGAATACACCAAAGTTGTTCACAATCGCAGCGGTCAGTGCTGGACTCGCCTTCGGCGTTGTCGCGCAAGCAAAAGAAAAGAAACACGAAGAAGAAACCGTCAGCAGTTCTGACGTGCCGGCGGCGGTGATGAAAACCGCCGAGACGGAAGCTAAAGGCGGAAAAATTGTTCGCTGGGAAAAAGAGGGCGCGGACTACGAAGCCGTCATCGATAAAAGTGGGAAACAATGGGGCGTCAAGATCGATGCTAACGGCAAAGTCGTGAGCAAACACGACGAGAGCAAAGAGCACAAAGAAAAAGGCGAGAAATACTAAGCAAGCTGTCTCGGTTCTGCTCTGAACGCTTTCGGGGCAGAATCGATGACTTCTCCGAACACCGCCGCGACGGCGCTCGCGGCAATCAAGCGACATAGATCGCGAGTTGCTGCGGTCCCGGCGGCAGAACCCATGCAATCATCTATTGCGTGGAAAAAGAACATGATCGGGCGATTCATCTTTGCGCGATCCGCTCGATCGCGCGGCGCTCCTGAAGTTTTCTTCAGAATGTCCATCCTTGGCGCGATGAGGTGGCAATCTTACCGTGGATAGAGTGAGAGCCTTATTGATCGAAGATGACCCCAAGACTGCGCGCGCACTTGCGAGCGGGCTCCGGGGCGAGGGCTTCGAGCCAACGATGGCCAAGACCGGCGAAGAAGGTTTTTTTCTGCTCAGTCGCGAAAGTTTCGACGTGGTCATACTCGATTGGATGCTGCCGGGTCGCGATGGGATTGAGGTGCTGAAGACGCTTCGCGCAGGCGGCTCAAATACTCCCGTGCTGTTGCTCACTGCTCGCGATGCCGTCGACGATCGTGTGCTCGGTCTGAACGCCGGAGCGGATGATTATCTAGTAAAACCCTTTGCTTTCGCTGAGCTGCTCGCGCGGGTTCGTGCATTGCTGCGGCGGGTCGATTCCGGAAACGCGCTGCGACAGCAGATCGGTGATCTTACATTTAACATGCAAACGCGCCGTGTCGCGCGTGGGCCGCGGGAAATTTCGCTGACACCGCGCGAATTCGATCTGCTCACATTTCTGGCGCAGCATCATGACCAAACCGTGACGCGGCAAATGATTGCACGGGAAGTGTGGCGTGAGCCGAACCGGGCTACCCCACTCGACAATGTGATCGATGTGCACCTCGCGCATTTGCGTCGAAAGGTCGACGACGGCGAGACCATGAAGCTGATCCAAACTGTGCGCGGCGTGGGTTTCGTCTTACGCGCGGAGACGGACGCGTGAAGAGCTGGTGGCTACGGCGTTCGGTTCGTTTGCGTCTGGCATTGTGGTACGCGGCGGCAACGGCGTTGGTCCTGATTGCGTTCGCGTGGTTCGTGTATGAGGTGATCGAGCATCGTCTCGCAGCCGAGGTCGACCGCCAGCTACGGATTGACTTTGATCTGGTCGAGGCGCAGCTCAACGTTGATACGCAGGGGCGCATGCAATGGAATGTGCGCGGATCTCATGGCGACGAAGGGTTCGCTCGCATGTCGGCCTGGTTCGAGGTTTGGTCGGAGAACAAGGAGTTGCTTCTCCGCCATTGGCCCGTTCCGGAAGCGAACAGCAAAGACGCGCTCCCGCCACCGCAAACCTCCACGCTGCGCTTTGCGACTATCGAGCTTGAACGCGGATTGTTCCTGCGCGTGATGGAACGACCCGGACGTGTGCTAGGTCGCAGTGTGATCATTCGTGCCTTTCGCGATGAAACAGAAATGCGCCGCACGCTTCGCGAAATCATCGAGGTATCTCTGCTTGGTTTTCCGCTCGCTGGAGCGCTCGCGGCGATTGGCGGCTATGTCGTTGCGACACGCTCGTTGGCCCCGCTGGATGCCATGGCCCAGCAGGCGCGCCGGATTACATCGGAATCGCTTTCGAAACGTTTGCCAAACCTCAACCCGAACGACGAACTCGGCCGTCTCGCCACAGTATTCAACGAGACACTGACGCGACTGGAAGGATCGTTCGCCGAATTGCAGCGCTTTACCGCGGATGCATCCCACGAGTTGCGTTCGCCGCTTACTGCGTTGCGCGCGGTTGGCGAAGTGGCACTGCGTGACGGCAACGATCCGGCAATGCTCCGCGAAACAATCGCGAGCATGCTTGAGGAAGCAGAACGTCTCACAGATTTAGTCGACGCCTTGCTAACGCTCGCTCGCATGGACGCGACAAAGGCAGACACCACGCGCGAACACGTGAACATTGCCGCGTTGCTTGAGGAAATCCGCGATCAGTTCGAAGTGCTCGCGGTCGAAAAGAGCCAAACGCTTGCCATTGCGAGCCATCACAATGTCGCGGTGCAGACAGATCGCACGTTGCTGCGTCTCGCCCTAGTGAATCTTGTGCACAACGCGATTCAGCACAGCCCCTCCAACTCGAAGATATCAGTCGCGGCGGCACGACATCCAAGGGGAGTCGAGATTTCGGTAAGCGATAGCGGCCCCGGCATTGCACCCCAGTATCAGGAGAAAATCTTCGAGCCTTTTTTCCGAATCGATAAAGCGCGATCGCGCTCGGGAGGCGGTGGTGTCGGTCTGGGTCTTGCCATTGCCAAGCGAGCAGTCGAGCGGAACGGCGGCCAAATTATTGTCGACAGCGATTCGAATCGCGGAAGTGTATTCCGGATCGAACTGCCGTGGTCGAGTGATCTTGCAGGCAGTCGGGCGACAACCTGAAGAAAACTTCAGGATTTCTTAAGTGCCCCTGCGACGGGATCACTTGTCTATTGAAACGTGCACCCAATCCGTTTGCTCTACTTCGCGCTCGCGACGTCGAACTGTGTCCTTGCAGCGGAAAGTCGCGAGACGTTCGATCAATCAACTCAGCTGCCGCAAGGCTGGCAAAGCGGCATCACCGGACAAGGCCGCGCGAAGTGGGAAGTAATCCCCGAGCAGTCCGCGCCGAGCAAACCAAACGTGTTGCGCCAGTCCGGTGAAGCCACCTTCGCGTGGGCTGCGAAGATGGATGTCGCGATCAAGGACGGCTTTGTCGAAGTGAAGATCAATCCGATTGGCGGCCACGAAGACCAGGCTGGCGGCATCATCTGGCGGGTAAAGGACGCTAACAATTACTACATCGTTCGCGCGAACGCCCTGGAAGGCAATGTCGTGCTTTACAAAACAGTCGAGGGAAAACGTTCATCGCTTCAGGTAAAGGGCCGAATGTTTGGCTACGGAGTCGACGCGAAGGTTCCGAGCCGCAAGTGGAGCAAGCTGCGTGTCGAATTTTCCAGCAAACTATTCACGGTGTTCTTCAATGGCGACAAGCTGTTCGAAGTCGAGGACGAAACGTTTACGGATGCCGGCGGCGTCGGCGTTTGGACGAAGGCAGACAGCGTTACTTTTTTTGATGACTTCATTTTCGGAGGCAAGCAATGAGCGTTAAAACTGAGAAAACTTTTACAATTTCGCTGCCGAATCCGCATTCGAGTGAATGCGGCTCTTCGCGCGAACAAAAAAGCCGAGGCGTCCACGCGCCTCTAAACTAATAGGAAGACAGAAAACAAATGAAACACATCATTCCAGCAATAGCAGTGGCCGCGGTCTTGACGCTCGGCAGTTGGGCACCGCTTTCGGCCGAGGAAGAAAAAGAAGAAAGTATCAGCACTTCCGATGTACCGGCAGCGGTGCAAAAGGCTGTTGAAGCCGAGGCCAAAGGCGGAACAATCGTCCGCTGGGAAAAAGAGGGCAGCAACTACGAAGCCGTGATTGAAAAGAACGGCAAACAAACAGGCGTCGAAGTCAGCCCTGACGGCAAAGTCGTGAGCAAACACGACGAGAGCAAAGAGCACAAAGAAAAAGGCGAGAAATACTAACGCAAGAGATGGCTATCGCTGCTGGCATCGCCGGCAGCGATACGCTCCCTCACAACACGATCATGAAACATATTTTGAATATAGGATTAATCCTGATCGGCTTGGCTCACGCGTCTTTAGCGGCTGATCTCAATACGGCGCGCATTGATGAGTTAACCGGGCTCAAAGGAAAGATGAACGAGAAAGAAGGTGTCTATAAAGTCACCTTCCCGCGCGGTGACGTGAAAGTTACGGTGACCGGATGGGAGATGCCGCCCTTCATGGGACTCGGAACTTGGGCGGCATTCCAAGGCAGCGATGACAAAGCGATGATGATGGGAGATACCGTTTTGTTTGAAGACGAAGTCAACGATGCGTTGTCCGCCGCACTCGACAATGGTCTTCAAGTGACAGCGCTGCACAACCACTTCCTTTTCGACCAGCCCAAAGTCTACTTCATGCACATTAGCGGCGAAGGCAATGTCGAGAAATTGGCTGCAGCCGTGAAGAAGGTTTATGACACGACCAAAGCCATTCGCGGTCCGAACGCGAAACCGGGGAGCACGTTTGGTCAGCATGACATCGAGAAAGGGTTACTGCCTAACAAGAATTCGATTACCGCTGAGCCACTTAACAAGATTTTTGGAATGAGCGGTGAAGTGAATAGCGGCATGGTGAAATTTTCGATCGGCCACCCGGCGACGATGCATGGCGTCAAGATCGACAACGCGATGGGAGTGAACACGTGGATGGCGTTTGCCGGCAACGATGACAACGCCGTGGTCGATGGAGATTTTGCAGTCACTGAAGATGAACTCCAACCCGCGTTAAAAGCGATTCGCGTTGGCGGGATTAATATCGTTGCGATTCACTCGCATATGACGCACGAACAGCCGCGCATTCTGTTTTTCCACTATTGGGGCAGAGGTCCGGCCAAAAAACTGGCGGAAGCAATTCAAGGTGCGATCCTGGCTTCCGGCTTGTCCGGCGTAAGTACATCGGCGGCGAAGTAAAGGACCGCTGCCACAACTTCAATGAACCTCCGAATCATAACGTCATTCAGTATTTTCTTACCTCTCGCCACACTAGTCGCGGCCGACACGTCTGCTTCGAGTTACGACCTCAAACCAATCGCGCTTCCGAGCGCCAACGGAGCAGTCGCGCTCGATTATTTCGCTTACGACCCTGCGACTGGAAAAGTGTGGGTGCCAGCCAGCAATCTCGGGAGCGTGGTGGTGATCGATGAAAAAACGGACGCAGTCTCGCAGGTCGCGGGATTCAAGACTGGTGAAGTTGAGCGACGCGGACGCAAAGTCACGCTCGGCCCAACCGCAGCCAGTATCGGCGACGGCGTTGTTTACGTCGGCAATCGTGGCGACGCGACGCTTTGTTGGATCGACAAGAGCAGCCTGAATCGGGGCGAATGTGTGTCGGCTTCGAGCGATCACAGCATTACGCCGGACGGTGTGCTTTACGTAGCCGCGACCAAGGAAGTTTGGATCACAACGCGACCGGTCTCCAGCAGCAATGCTGAGGCGGCAAAAGCTCTCCAAGTTTTCGACGCTTCCGATCCGCGTCATTTGAAATGGAAAACGAAAATTCCGTTGGATGGTTTGGGCGAAGGCTATGCCGTCGATAATGGACGCGGACTTTTTTACACCAACGTCGAAGGGCCCGGATCGACCATCGCAATTGATATGCGAACCAAAAAAGTGATTTCGAAATGGAACCCTGGCAGCGCGGATGTTGGCGGCCTCGCTCTGGACTCTGCCCGAGGATTTCTCTTCGTTGCTTGCGGCGATCATGTCGTGAATCTCGACGCCGCCCACGATGGAAAGATTCTCGATTCAATTCAAACCGGCGCCGGCCTGGATAATATCGACTATTCAGCGGAGAAAAAAATTCTATACGCCGCTGCTTCGCAAACCGCGACGTTGACGATTGCTGAAGTCGGGGACGACGGAAAATTCCGTCTGAAGGCGACGGTGCCAGCTGCGAAAGGCGCGCGCAGCGTTGTCGCTGGCAACGATGAAACGGCGTACTTAATAGATCCGGCCCAGGGTCGCATTCTGAAATTGATCCGTAAATAAAACGGCTGCGATTTCAGACTTCCAATGGCGCAATGGAACGAAGCGCAGGATCATGCTTTGCCGATTGACGGCTCATCGCTGATTGCGGAGCTTCTTCGCGTGCTGAAGGGGGCGGCTAAATTTGGGAAAGCCCTTATTAATAATTAGCTTCGCGATAGTGCTGGCGCCGACGGTTTGCAGCGCCGTCGATGCGATCTCTTTGGACCAGTTGGTCGCAGAAGCTCTGGCGCGGAATCCGGAAGTAAATGTTTATAGCGCCGAGATCGCGGCCGCCAAAGGCGAACGGCGCACCGCGGGCGAATGGCAAAATCCGGAAGCCTCAACCGAGTCCGGCGCAAAAATCGTTCGTGATTATCACGGCAATACTCTCGGTAACGGTATTCTGTGGACGCTAGGAGCAACCCAAACTTTCGAATATCCGGGGCGCGTCACTCTGCGCAAAGCAATTGCTAGTCGCCAGATCGCGCTGGCGGATCTGGGACTGGAAGGTTTTCGGTCGGCGTTGGCGGCGCGAGTACGGGCGGCGGCATTTCGCGCGGTGTTGGGCAAAGCGAAAGCAGGCGCCGCGGATGAGATTGCAAAACGGTTCGACGATCTTGCAACGGTGTTGCAGCAACGTCCCGCGGCCGGTGTCGCGCAACAGGCCGACGTGCGAATCATCGAGGCGAGCGCGCTTGCGCTGAAGCGCCGACCGCTGGACGGGCAGCGCGAGATGCAGAGCGCGATTTACGAACTCAATCAATTGCGCGGCGCGAGGGTTGATTCGCCGCTCGCGCCTCCAGATGTCGATCTAACCCTGCGACCGCTTCCGCAGGTTGCCACCTTGCTATTCACGGCGCGCGAGCGGAATTACGACATTCGCACGCGGGTGGTCGAGTTTGAGCAGCAGGGCTACAAAATCAGGCTCGCCCTCAATGAACGCTGGCCGGCTGTGCGGGTTGGTCCATTTGCGCACAATGAGCGGGCCGACACCAATGAATACCTGTTTGGAATCACCGCGTCGCTGCCATTGCCGCTCTGGAACATGAACACGGGCAAGATTGAATCTGAAAAAGCTCGCGCCGCCAAGGTCGAAGCCGAGCTGACGGCGCTCGTGCGCGAGGTCGAACGCAAAGTTGCAGACGCGGAATTCGTTTACCGCTCGCGGCGTGAAGAGGCGGACGACTTGCAGAAGTCGGTCCTGCCGCAACTGCGCGAAGCCGCCGAAACGGGCGACCGCAACTACCGAGACGGTGCGGTCCCGCTTTCCACTTACACCGAATTGCAAAAGCAATATCTCGATTCGATCGACGCATTCACCGCGACACAAGCAGCAGCAATCGAGGCGCGCCAGCAATTGGAACAGCTCACCGCCACTCGATTGGACGCAAAGGAGAGTCGATGATCGACAAGATCCTCGAACTATCGCTGCGACAGCGCGCTTTTATCTTGCTCGCCGCACTCGCGCTAGTTGCAGTCGGTCTCTGGGCGGCAACTCGGCTGCCGATTGACGCCGTTCCCGACATCACCGGTGTGCAGGTCCAGATAAATACGGAAGTCCCGGCCCTGGCCGCGGAGGAATCGGAAAAATTGGTGACCCGGCCCATCGAAATTGAGATGGCCGGATTGCCGGGCATCGAAGAGATGCGTTCGCTGACAAAGTTCGGCTTGTCGCAAGTCACTCTCCAGTTTTCCGACAACACAGATGTTTATCGCGCGCGCCAGCTCGTGACCGAGCGCTTGCAAGCCGCGGTGGAGCGTTTGCCACACGACGTCGCGCCGAAGCTCGCACCGATCAGCACCGGATTGGGTGAAATTTTCTACTACAACGTTTCCTACAAGCCGAACGCAAAAAGACCGGAACTGCTCCGGGAGCAGTTGTTCCAGTTGCGCGAACTTCATGACTACACCATCAAGCCGCTGCTGCGGACCGTGCCGGGTGTCGCCGAGGTTAACGAAAGCGGCGGATACGAACGGCAGCTTGTGATCCAGCCGCGGCCGGAAGACTTGGAGCGAAGCGGCATGACTTTCAGCGAGCTGGCCGATATCATCGCGGCGAATGTCGAGAACGCGGGCGGCGGCATTATCAGCCGCGGCGGCAATCAATTAAGCATCCGTGCGGTGACGCGCGCGAACACTCTCCAAGATATCGCGAATCTGCCGGTGAAATTTGCGGCCGGCGTCAAGCCATTACTGGTCAAAGATCTCGCCGATGTGAGTTACGGCTCACGCATTCGTACCGGCGCAGCGACGATCGACGGAGAGGAAACAGTCATCGGCGCAGCAATGATGCTGGCCGGCGAAAATAGCCGCGAAGTCGCCGAACGAGTTAAAGCACGTTTGGCCGAGATTCAGGAGAAGCTGCCGGACAATGTGCAAGTTCAGCCTCAGTACGATCGCTCGATTTTGATCAACAAGACCATTCACACCGTGAGCACCAATCTTTTTGAAGGCGCCATTCTGGTAACTGCATTGCTCTTTGCGCTGCTGGGCAATTGGCGCGGTGCGCTCATCGTCACGATGGCGATACCGCTTTCATTCCTGTTCGCGTTGACCGGAATGGTCAAGCTCGGCGTGTCGGGTAACTTGATGAGCCTCGGCGCGGTGGATTTCGGGCTGCTGATCGACGGCGCGGTGGTGATCGTCGAAAACGTGGTGCGGCAGCTCGGGATTCGCCAGCACGAGCTAGGACGAAGGCTCACCAGCGAGGAGCGATCTCAGATTGTGCTCGCGGCCAGTAAACAGGTCGCGCACCCGATGTTTTTCGGCGTTGTCATTATCACGATCGTTTAC
>Ga0209471_1002546_pt1 | contig 10465 bp, 8 predicted proteins | sample GraSoiAngelo_128_FD_185885 | JGI IMG/M metagenome (GOLD analysis project Ga0209471, IMG submission 185885) | Grasslands soil microbial communities from the Angelo Coastal Reserve, California, USA - 14_0927_12_20cm (SPAdes) (version 2) | ecosystem: Environmental > Terrestrial > Soil > Grasslands ... | reverse complement strand
TCGGACCGGCGAGCGCAAACGGCTGATCCAGAACGGCGCGGACCCGACGATCTCGCCGGCCGGCGATCGCATCGTCTACGTGCATCTCACACAGGGCCAGCCGGACAATATCTGGGGCGCGAACATCGACGGCTCGAATGCTCGGCCCTTCTTCAAGACGACCGACACATGGTGGTATCTGCAAACGCCACGCTTTGCGCCGAAGGGTTGCGAGATCGTCTTCTCGGCGGCCGGACACGCGGTCGCTCTCGCGCCACGCCGCGGTCCGGCCGGGAAGGTCGGCCAGGCGCATCTCACCGTTCCCTCGTTCCTCTATCTCGCGCCGTGTGATGGCACGTCCGTCAAAGAGCTGGTTCAAACATTCGACGACGTCGTCCCCGCGTGGTCCCCGGACGGAGCGCAGATCGCGTACGTCGGCGCGGGTGGATTCTTCGTGGTGACGGTCGCGACCGGCAAGGTGACGACGCTCGCGCAGGGTCAGGACTTCTTCTTCGGCGATCTCTTATGGCTGAAATGAATGGTCTCTATCTCGCAACAGCGGCCGCAAGTGGGCACACCCGCTGCACCGATCCGTGACGGGCCGAACTGAAAACCGTCACGCAGTAGGAAAGAGGAGTGTCCTGATGTCGCAAGACAAATCTGACGAGCGTGGCTTCGCGGCGATGGACCCGGAGGAGCGCCGTCGAATCGCGGAAAAGGGCGGCGAGACGGTCAGTAAGGACCGCGAGCACATGAGCGAGATCGGCCGCAAGGGCGGCGAAGCCTCGGGCGAGAAGCGCCGAGAAGAAGACCGCTAGCGGAGTGATCGGCGGGCGCCTCCGTTCGGGGAGGCGCCCGCCGCGAGGCTATTCGTCGGGCCGCGCGAATCGGTATCCCACACCGCGGACGGTCTGGATCAGCGTCGGCTCATCAGGTGACGGCTCGATCTTGTCGCGAAGGCGTCCGACGTAGACCTTGAGGTACTGCGTTTCGTATCGGTACTCGGGTCCCCAAACGCGCGTCAGGAGAGTGTCGTGGGTGAGCGCTTCGCCGGGGTGCGTCGCGAGCTCGGCGAGGAGATTGAACTCGGTCGGAGTGAAGTGGATGTCCGTTCCAGCACGACGGACGCGTCGAGCCGTCAGATCGATCGCTAGATCGTGTGTCGCGATCGTCCCCGAGCGTGGCGCGCGAGGCGCCGAGCGCCGCAGGACGCTCTCGATCCGCGCGACAAGCTCGCGCGGCGAGAACGGCTTCGTGAGGTAATCGTCGGCGCCGAGACGGAGTCCTTTTATCTTGTCCTCCTCGAGCCCGCGCGCGGTGAGGACGATGATCGGCAGGTCGGTCTTCTCGCGGACCTGCTCGAGGACCGCGAAACCATCGCGTTTGGGAAGAGCGAGATCCAGCACGACGAGGTCCGGCCGCTCCGAATAGATCATCGCGAGCGCCTCGTCGCCATCCGCCGCTTCGACCGCCGTGAGGTCCTGACGCGCGTAGGACAGCGAGCTCCGCACGAGAGCGCGCACGTCGGGCTCGTCGTCGACGATCAGTACCTTCAAGTAGCGAGTGGCAAGACTGTCACGAATGCCGAGCCTCCACCCGGATTTTCCTCGTACTCGAGGGTCCCTCCGTGGAGCGTCACCAGTGAGCGGGCGATCGCGAGCCCGAGGCCCGAACCCGGGGTGCCGTCGGCATTCGCGCCGCGGAAGAACTTGTCGAAAATGCGCTGGCGGTCTTCCGTCGCGATCCCCGGGCCGTGGTCGCGCACTTCGATGCGAAGCGCGTCTCCCTTGCGGTGCGCGGCGACCAGGATCGGGGTTCCCTGCGGCGCGTAGCGGATCGCGTTGACGATCAGATTCGCGATCGCCTGCTGCATCTTGCTGCGATCCGCGACGACGCGGGGCGGAGTCGGATCGACGTCGAGCGAGATCCACTGTCGCTTCTGCTTGGCGAGAACGGCGTGGTCGGCGACCACGTCGCGGACGAGCGCGATCGCGTCGATCTCCTCTTTGTCCAGCGCGATCTGTCCTTCCTCGAGGCGCGCCATCTCGAGGAGCTGAGCCGTGAAATCTTCGAGGCGACGGATATTTCGCTCGGCGCTTTCGGCGAGCTCGCGCTGCGCCGAGGTCAGCGTTCCGGGCCGCTCGCCGAGGAGAAGCTCGACCGCACCGCGCACGACCGTGAGCGGGCTCCGGAAGTCGTGGGACATCGCAGCGAGGAACTCGCTCTTGATCCGGTCCGCCTGCCGAAGCGCCGCGGCCTCGACGGCCTGGCGCACGAACTTCTCACGCTGCGCCCGCAGATGCTCGAGCTCGCGCAACAGCCCCGACATCAAGTAGGCCGCGAGGATGAAGACGCTGACGTGGAAGGCAAGACGCCAGGGCTCTGCCACAAAGCCGTAGGTCTCGGAGCGGTAGGCGGCGATCACGACGTACGCCAACGAGATGGCGCCGGCCGCGGCGAAAGCACCTGCCGTGCCGAAACGGAAGCCGCCGGCAATGATGATGAGGCTGCCGATCACCCACGTGGTCCAGCTGGGGTCCGCCGAGAAGACGAGCATCGCCGAAGACACGATGCCGATGTCGAGAACGAACATCACGCGCGTGAGCCGCTCGAAGCTGTCGGGCCTCGACTGCATCATCCAGTAGACGACCGTCGCGTACCCGATCACGAACACGCCGAGACCGACGAGGTACCCGAGCCCGATGTTCGGGAAATACGGACCGAGGAAGAAGATCAGACCAGCGCCGCCGATGCGCGCCCAGTTGAACGTTCGCTCCAGCCGCTCCGCCACGCGCGTTAAGTTAGCGCCTGCGCGGCTGGCTGCGTTGGTCCCGGAGAGGTCTGCGGACGCTCCACTCGGGCGTTGCGCCGCTCCTCGTCCATCATTTCGATGAAGCAATCCACGGCGTTCTCACGCCACTGCTTTCCGCGCTGCCGCACCAGCTCGGCGCGCACGACGTCCCAGGCGAGACCTTTTCGATACGGCCGGTCGGTGGTCATGGCGTCGTACGTGTCCGCGACGGAGATCACGGACACCTCGATCGCGAGCTCGTCGCCCTTGAGCCCGCGCGGGTAGCCCGCGCCATCGTGGCGCTCGTGATGCGACAAGACGAGCTCAGCTCCTTCCCAGAACTCCGGGAGACGGCGGAGAAGGCGATGACCGATCTCAGCGTGTCGGCGCATCTCTTTTTGCTCCTCGTCTGTGAGGGGACCGGGTTTCAGCAGGATCAGATCGTTCGTGCCGATCTTGCCGATGTCGTGAACTCGCGCCGCGTCGCGGATCAGCTCGACCTGCGAGAACTCGAGACGGAGGCGCCGAGCAAGACGTTCCGCGAGCGCGGCCACGCGCTGGGAGTGGCCGTGGGTGTACGGGTCGCGCAGGTCGATGAGGTCCGCGAGCTCCAAGATCGCGGTCTTCGTCTGCTCGCGCACCCGCGCGCTGTCCCGAACCGTGAGGAGGACGATCGCCATGGGCACGCCGAAGAGGACGAGCGTCCAGGGCTGCGCCTGCGCCGCGATCGCGGCGAGCGCGCCGAGGACGAGCAGTGCCGCCTCGTACGGCAACAGGCGCCGGTGCACGCTCCACCAGCCCATGAACGGGTTGCGCCGGACCTGGAGCGCCACGACAAGGTCGACGAGCATGCTGTGCACCAGATACTTCGCGATCGCCGCGATGACGATGGCCCACGGCTCACGGACGACCTGAGCGCTGGGACCCGCGATGAGCAGGAACGCCATCGCGGCAGCTCCGGTCGAGAGCAGGGACGTTGAGGCGTTGAAGCCTCGGTTGTACCAGCTCTGTCGGACTCCGCGGAAGTGGAGCGCGATGAGGGTCGTCGCGCCCGCCACGACCATCGCATAGAACGGCCCGAGGAGAAGAGCCGCCGCGAAGGTGGCGGTGTCGTCGACGGTGATCTTCATCTTCACCGACAGATGCACGGGCCAGAGTTGCGCGACCGCCGCCATGGCCATGAGAAGCGCGAAGAGGACCGTGTCGGTTGGTCGGAGATCCTCTCGGATGGCGGCGCTCGCGGGGAGGGCCGCGAGCGCCGCACCGAGCACGCCGAGGATGTAACCGCGTAGAGGCCAGCGAAGTCGCGACATGCGGGCTAGAGCCCGATGAGCGTGTACTTCACCTGCGTCGTCACGTTGGACCTGCCGTATGCCGTCGAGCTCAGCCAGAGATAGGTGCCGGTGACCTGCGTCTTCGTCTGGAACGACGCCGACGCGTTGATCGTCACCTTGACGATCACGGGCACGCCGAGGGACAGGAGCCCGGTCGCGGGAAGCACTTTGCTGATCTTCGCGGTCGTCGGGACCGAAGCGGGCAGCGAGACCACCGCGGCGATCGCGTTCGACGGCACGAGCACCTCGTAGGCAACTGCCCCCTTGAGGCTGCTGGTGTAGGCAGCCGGGAAGCCGGTCGTGACGTCGACGAGCGCGCCGTTGACCACGAAAACCGGATCCGATTCACACCACTGGACACCGGCGTCGGCGCCGATCCCCAGGACGAGCGTCGAGAACGCAAATGCGAGAGAGAACGCGAGCCTACCGAACAGAGAACCACGAAGCCGCCCCATCTAACCACCCCATGCCCATTTGTTCGCGCACCTCAGTACGAACTGAGTACGTCGGAAGGATGATTCGATGACGCGCGGCATTCGTGTCGCTGCGGTCGCAGGACACATCAAAGGGCGGTAAACGGCGACGGCGTCAGGCGCTGGGCGGCAGCGGATATCCAGCGAGGGCGGGCTCGCCGCGGAGACGCGCGTAGCCGGGCTTGATACGCGCGTAGATGATCGCGACACGCTCGTCGTATCCGACGAAGGCGCTCTTCATCGCGTTGATCGACAGACGCTCGACGTCGGCGAGCGTGAGGCCCGCGATGCGTGACAAACGCTGAAATTCGTCGGAGAGCGTGACATTCGACATCAGGCGGTTGTCGGTGTTGACGGTCACCCGAAAGCGCTGCGCGATGAAGTGGCGGATGGGATGCTCGGCGAGCGTCGGTACAGCCCCGGTATCCACGTTCGATGACGGACAGAGCTCGAGCGGGATCCGCTTGTCGCGAACGTACGCGGCGAGCGGGCCGAGCTTCACGACCTTGTCCTCGTTGATCGCCATGTCCTCTACAAGCCGGACGCCGTGCCCGATCCGGTGCGCCCCGCAGTACTGGAGCGCCTGCCAGATGGACGGCGGCCCGAACGCTTCGCCCGCGTGGATGGTGATCGAGAAATTCTCGCGACGGCAGAGCTGGAACGCCTCGAGGTGGGCCTTCGGAGGATGCCCTGCCTCCTCCCCCGCGATGTCGAACCCGACCACGCCTCGTTCGCGGTTGGCGACGGCGAGCTCCGCCATCTCGAGCGAGTCGGTTCGGTCGCGCATCGCGCAGATGAGCTGGCGCAGCGTGATGCGGTGGTCGCGCTCGGCGCGCTCGAATCCGCGCTCCACGCTTTGGACGATCTGCTCGAGATTGAGTCCGCGCTCGGTGTGGAACACCGGGGCGTAGCGGATCTCGGCGTACACGATCCCGTCGCGCGCGAGGTCCTCGCCGCACTCGTACGCGACACGCTCCAGAGCTTCCTCCGTCTGCATGACCGCGATCGTGTGGACGAATCCGCGGAGATATTGCGACAGGGAACCCGACGCGGCGCTCGCATGGAACCATCGCCCCAGCTCGTGCGGGTCCCTCGTGGGCAGACCCTCGTAGGCCTGGTCGCGCGCGAGGTCGACGACCGTCGCCGGGCGCAACCCGCCGTCGAGATGGTCGTGCAGAAGGACCTTCGGCGCCGCGCGAAGGGTCTCGAGCGGGATCACGATGGGCGGAAACGATACGCCTCGCTGTGCGCCGAGCGAGCATGCGGCTCAAAGAAATCGCTTCTTCTCGCGCGAGCGCGCGCGTAGGGTAGCGGCGCAATTTCGCACGGGAGGGCAGGAGCGATGCGGCGGATCTTTGCGTCCGGAATCGTAGTCGTCGTCTTGATCGTGGGAGCGACGACCGCGCTCGCGGGCTCCGCGAAACACCGGCTCGACAACGACCTCATCAGCTTCACCGAGAGCGCGACGAGCGGCACGAATGGACCGGGCGGAGGCGGGATCTCCGGTGTGGCCTGCGTGTCATCGCTGAGCACGCAGCCGACGTCGTTCGCCGGCAACGCATTGCTCGACTGCGACAGCGTCGGCCCGCACAACGAGACGACCATCGCGGTGAATCCCACGAACGCCTCCAATATCGTCGCGGCCTCGCACACGTACCTCTACAACCTCGACAAGCAGAGCGCGAGCGCGCTGCTCCGGATCTTCACGGAGGCGTACGTCTCGAAGGACGGGGGGCGGAGTTGGACGAACGTTCACCCGCCGCACGGAAGCTATCGCTTCCTCACCGATCCCGCGCTCGCGTTCGATGCGGACGGACATCTTTACTGGTCGAACGTCGCCTCGCACGACAGCGTCGCGGGCGCATTCAGCGACGTCAGCGTGATCGTCGAGCGCTCGGACGACGGTGGCATCACCTGGACCGACCCCGTGACCGTCGCCAAGGGAAACGGAACGGTGAGCAACGGCGGTGTGAACGTGCTGTTCAACGACAAGGACTGGATCGCGGTCGATCGCGGAACGAGCCCGTACCGCGGAAGCATCTACGTCACCTGGGCGCGGCAGCAGTACCGGCAGGGCGTGCAGACCGAGTCGCCGATCTACTTCGTCCGTTCGCGCGACGGCGGCGCGACGTGGACCTCGGGGACCGAGATAAGTGGGTCGAGCCCGTTGTGCTCCGGGCAGGGCGCGAACGGACCCACGACGCGCTGCGATCAGAACGATGCGGGGTTCTCTTCACCCATCGTCGCTCCCGACGGGATGATCTACGTCGCGTTCCTGAACCACCAAGCGCAGAACACGAGTCTTCGCGACCAGGTGCTTCTGGTGCGATCGAGCGACGGCGGCGACACCTGGAGTGCCCCTCGGCCGATCGTCGGCCTCATCCACGACGGGGCCGGCGACTATCCGACCAACTGGCGTGGAGATTCCACCCTGACCGGATGCCAGTTCCGTATCTTCGCGGCCGGGAACCTCACCATGTCGACGGCCAAGGCGAACGCCGGTCAGCTCTATTACGTCTACGCCGAGAACCTCGAGCCCGGAGCGACGGCGCGCACCAACATCATGGCGACCACTTCGGGCGACGGCGGCGCGACCTGGTCCGTGCCGGCGCTCGTGAGCAGCAGCGCATCCGATCAGATCTTTCCGTGGGCTGCGGTCGGCCCCGACGGCAAGGTTCGCGTCGGGTACGTGGATCGCGCACGCACCGCGCCGCCAGAAGAGAAGTGCGTGTACGGATACACCCTCGCGACAGCGAAGGACCTCGCCGCGACGACCTTTACGACGAAGCGCCTCGATAGTGGCGTCTCGGTAGCGTCGGACGCCCGCTGGTTTACCAACTTCTCTGTCACCGGCACATACCAGACGCGCTTCATCGGCGACTACACGAACATCGCGATCGGACCGGACGGATCGGTCTGGGGGAGCTGGACCGATATGCGCGACGCGGTCAGCGTTTTCGGCCGGACCGGCCACACCGAGCACGCCGTCGCGGCCAAGGGCTAGCGCCTAGAGCGACCATCGAGCGACGAGCGCGCCGATCGACAGCGCCAAGATCGCGAGCCACAGGAGCTGGAGGCCTGCCTCCGGTGCCGAGATGAGGGCCTGTCGATCGAGCCGCTCCGCCGACCCATCCCGGTAACGGATCTCGCCGAGCACGTCGACGGCCTTCCGGCGGACTCGTCGCACCGGGGTCGAGAGCCGCCGCTGCGCGAGCGAGAGAAGAGAGGCGCCGATCGCCGCCGCGATCGTTGCCACGAGAGGCGCGCCGTTCGCGGCGGCGCTCGCGATCACGGGAAATCCGCCCCACGCGACCGCGAATCCGACGTCCGAGTGAACGATCGGAAGCTCGAGTCCATACGAGATGACCAGCGCCGCGCCGATCACGACGAGCACCAAGAACCACGGACCCAACATCGACGCCGCGACCACTCCCAGCGCGACCGCGCCAATCAAGCCAAGAGAACCCAAGCCAAGGAGCACGCTCGACGGAATGCGCGTGCCAAGGGGTCTTCCTTGAAGCTCATCGAACGCGTGCGCTGCGACGCCGACGGCCAAGAAGAACGCAACAAGAGAGCCGGCGACGATCCGCGGATCCGGCATCGGAGCCAACGCCGCACCGAGCAGCACGTATGAGAGATGCCAAAGCGTGTAAGGCGGATGCAGCAGAGTCCAGTAATCGCGCCAGCCTCCAGGTGCCAGTGCGTAGAAAGCCGCCGGCACCACCGAGGGCCTCTTTCCGGATGGCGCCACCGAAACCCTCTGTTCGCGCCGGGGTCCCCCCGGCTCCGGACGCCGGAGCCGGCTCCCCGTCGGTCGCTCCGCGCCCAGGGGCCCCTGCCCCTGGGGGCCCTCGGTGGCGCCATCCTTCACGCCGGTCATAACTACACCCGCGCCAAAGCTCATCCGATCGACACGGACGTCGACCAGTCCCGCCTCACGCCAGTCGCGCTCGAGCGTGTGTTGCGAGTGCGCCACGTTGAAGCGCTCGATGTTTCCCCGCAGGAATGCGCCGATGCTCGCCCACTGCGGTGATATCGCGCGGCCGATAGTCGGCAATCCGATCGCCGTGTACGCGCGCCAGAGCGCTCGAAGGATTGGGTTCGTCGGCACGCCGAAGTCGACCGCGGCGATGCGCCCTCCTGGCTTGACGACACGGGCGAGCTCGCGGACGGTCGCGGCGGGATCGTCGACATAGCGGAGCAGGTACGTGAACGTCAGGTGGTCAAAGGATGCGTCCGGGAACGGCAGCGACTCGGCGCGGCCCCGGACCAGTGGAATGTGGCCGTTGCGGGCCGCCGCGGCGGAGAGCATGTCCGCGCTGCGGTCGAGTCCGACGACGTCGCATCCGTAGCGCTCGCGGACCGCGCGCGCCACGAGTCCCGTCCCCGTCGCCACGTCGAGAACGACATCGCCGGGCGCGGCCCGAACCAAGTCGACGAGCCGCTCTCGCCACCGCGCGTCCTGACCAAAGGAGAGTAGTGCTCCCGCTCGCTCGTAGGTGGCTCCGATCCCGCTGAAAATGCGGCGCGCGTCGTCCGGCGGCGGGGAGGGCATGGCCCTCTAGGCACGCACCGCGCGGCGCGGATCGTCGCCGGGTGCGATGCGCCAGCCAGACCGATAGGCCACGCCGAAGACGACGTCGTCCGGACTTACCGGCACGCGATTGAGCTCCTTCCCGGTGGCCGCGCGGATCGCAGCGACGATCGCCGGCGTGCTCGATATCGTCGGCGGCTCGCCCACCCCCTTCGCGCCGTATGGAGCGTCGGGGTGTGGATGCTCGATGAGGACAGCGACGACCGGCGGCATATCGAGGGTCGTGGGCAACAGGTAGTCGGTGAACGACGCGTTGCGCACGTGCCCGTCACGGAGCTGAACCTCCTCCATGATCGCGAGCCCGAGCCCCTGCGCGATACCGCCTTCAATCTGACCGATGACGGCCACCGGGTTGATGGCCTTGCCCACATCCTGCGCGGTCGCGATTTGAACAACCTTCACCAGTCCAGTGTCCACGTCCACGTCCACGACCGCTCGGTGCGCCGCGAAGAGGAACGCGACGTGGCCCTGGTTCTGCGTCTTCGGATCGCGCGGTTCGGTGTCGCGATGGCGGTGCGTGACCGTCCGATCGATCGGCTCGTCCAGCAATGCGGTCAGGTCGTCCGGCGGTCGTCCGGCTCTTCGGGCTCGCGCGAGCAGCTCGGCCTTCACTTCACGGCAGGCCGCGAGCACGGCGCCGCCGGTCATCCAGGTCTGACGTGACGCGGACGAGGATCCGGCCGAGCCGATGGTCGTGTCAGGACGGTCGACCTCCACGCGCTCGACGCCCAGCTCGGTGCGGGCGATCTGCGCGCAGACGGTCACGATCCCCTGTCCCACCTCCGCCGCGGCGGTGTGCACGTGGACGATCGGCCCGCGCGCATCCCGCGCGAGGCGCACGCGCGCCGTCGAGAAGTCGTCGAAGCCGTGCGAGTAGCAGACGTTCTTGAGGCCCGCCGCATAGCCCACGCCGCGCCGAACTCCTTCGCCGCGCGTGAGGTTCCCGAGCCCGCCGGGAAGCGCGATGGGTTCGTTCGGGATCGCGCCATCGGGCATCGCCACATCGGCGCACCGACGAATGATGTCGGCGACGGGAGCGCTCCCTTCGACAGGTTGACCTGTGATGATTCGGTCGCCGTTGCGCAGCGCGTTTCTCTCGCGGAGCGCGACCGGATCGACGTCGAGGGCGGCCGCAAGCTTGTCCATCTGCGCTTCGTAGGCGAAACACGACTGCACCGCCCCAAAGCCGCGCATCGCGCCGGTCGGCGGGTTATTCGTGTACGCGCCGACCGCGTGGACCCGCGCATTGGGTACGCGATACGGCCCCGCTCCGAAACATGCCGCATTCGCGACG
>Ga0209471_1002545_pt1 | contig 10467 bp, 11 predicted proteins | sample GraSoiAngelo_128_FD_185885 | JGI IMG/M metagenome (GOLD analysis project Ga0209471, IMG submission 185885) | Grasslands soil microbial communities from the Angelo Coastal Reserve, California, USA - 14_0927_12_20cm (SPAdes) (version 2) | ecosystem: Environmental > Terrestrial > Soil > Grasslands ... | reverse complement strand
CGCGTGGCCCTTCGAGCGGAAATAGTCGAGAAACGTCGAGCGAATCTCGCTTGACTTCATCGGGCCATTCTACTGCAGTGCAAAAACCCCCCCGGGGCGCCGGCCGCTCGCCCCAGGCCAGCGGCTGCGAGCGTTTCCCGCTCCTAGATCGAATAATTGACCTCATGGCGTATCTCGCGTTAGTTGTTTGCACCGCTCGCCCCTGCTTTTTCCGGTCGTCGGAGGCGGGTACATCGGCGCGAGGCCACTGCGAAGCGGCTAGGCAAGGTGAGAAGCACCATCAGGGCGCTCGAATGGGATCGCGGCATGACGCCCAAGGAGAAGCAGGAAGAAACCCGCGCGCACAATCAAGAATCTCAGGCGCTCGTCGAAGCCTTGCGCGAGCGGCTGAAGCCCTGAAAGAAACGGATCAGCGCAAGATGCGTGTCGGACGCCGGCTCGGATTGGTGCTCGCGCGCTCGTTGGCTGCGAGCTCCGCGACCGGGACGCCGAAGCGGCACGCGATGACGTAGCAGTCGGCAAGCTCGCCAAGGCGGGCGGGCCGCGTGTCGGTCTTCACGTGTGTCGGGCGGCTTTACAGCGGCGCTCGTCTCCTGACGGGGCCACGCTTCCATCGCCCGCTAAGCCGCTGAAAACCCTCACAACAAGGCACATCGGAACGATTCGCGCTTGTCAGCGGGCGGGGTCGATAAGGAGGCTGGCATGAGGCCATTCAAGGGCGCGGGTTTCCTCTTTGCCGCAGTGCTCCTGCCTTCATTCGCGCTGGCAGATCCGGCCTTCACCCATGTGAATGCTGGGGTTCGTATCGACGACCAGTCCAAGAGCCAGATGCAAAACGGCCCCTTTGGCAATGCGGTGAGCGCTAGCACTGGCGACACCAAGACCAGCGCTGGCGCAATTGCCGCCTCGGCGGGTTCGTTCGCCAGCGCCTCGCTTGGGAAGCTGCAGGTGGCGACGTCCGCGTTTTCTTCCGACCAGTTCTCGAATTCCGCGAGCGGAGCGATCGCCGGGTTTGACTTCCTGGACCTTGTCATCAGCGGACCGGGGACGGCTGCGATCCCGGTGAGCTTCAATCTTGTGGTCAACGGCTCGATTACCGCGGAACAGTACGTGGCGGCCTTCGCAGGCACGAACGGGTCGCTGGACCTCGTGTCCGCAGTGCACACCTGTCCCTCATGTGCCACGGAGGTCGTCAATGGCAGGGTCAATGTCGGCATCGCCGACGCCGATCCGACCCTGCCGGTCTCCGGCCATGCGGTCACTTTCGGGAGCGGCCAGTTCGCCGGCTACCACGGCGGCACGACCACAATCACCAGCGCCCCATTCATGGCCACTCCAGGATCGACCTTCGACATGTCGATGCTGGCTCAGGCCCACCTCATCAACGTTGTCGGAGCGACCATGAACATCTTTTTTTGGCGACACGATCAGCTTCCCGACCGGCGGCCCGGTATTCAACCTGCCGGCGGGCTATACGGTGAATACGCTGGATGGCACGACGATCGTCAACAACAGCTTCGTGACGCTGGCCGTCGATGAACCCGGTGTGCTTCTCCTTTTCCTGAGTGCTTTGGGGTGGGTAGCGCTCCTCAACTCGCGGCACACAAAGAGACTGTCGCTACTGTGCCTGTCGAACGAGTATCGGTCTCCCGGGCCGGCTTGAATCGTACAACCTCTTGCGACAGTATCAGCGGCTGACAGCGTCAGCCGCGCAACCCGGCCGGCGCCGTGGCCGTGCGTCGCTGATCGGTCTTGTCGTCGGCTTGGGGCTGCGCCTCGCGCGGAAGGGGCGGCCACGACGTGACCGAAGCTTGGCTCGCAGGCGACCCGATGAACCCCCGCGTGACGTAGTTTGCTGCCAGGCCGAGGCAGCCGACGGCGACCGCAATGGTGATGCAACCCGCCAATGACTTGCGCATTGGTTTCCTCGCTCTGAGCCTTGTTGGAAGACCCAGACTGCGCGCCGAAAAGCCTGCGCGCAAGCTGTCGCTGCCGGACGACTGCGATTCGTCGCTCGCTGGCGACGCAAAAAAGGCCGTTCTGACTCTCTTGTGGCGGCTTAGCTACAGACAGGCGTCGCCGAGATCCAGCGCGCGGCGGATCGCCTCATAGGAGAAGCCCCGGCCCTGGAGAAAGCGTGCGCGGCGTGCACGCTCTTCGCGCGTAGTGGCCGGCGTTCTGTACTTTTTCCTCAGCGCAAGGCTTGCCTGTTCGATCTCGTCGTCGCCGGAGCAGGCGAGCGCGACCAGCTCTTCGGCGACGCCTTTCGCGCGCAGATCGTGGCGGATGCGCGCAGGGCCGTACTTGCGCGCCAGCGAGCGCGCGCGCTCGCACGCATAGCGCTCGTCCGACAGCTGCTTTTTCTCAATCAGGCTGTCGAGGAGTGTTTCGAGCTCCTGGGCCGACCCGGCATGCGGCGCAAGCTTGCGCGCGAGCTCGGCGCGCGAATGCTCGCGCCGCGCGAGCAGCCGCAACGCGCGCGCTCTGAGTTCAGCCGCGCTTGCGGGCGGCGAGGTGCTCAACCTTTTTTTCTTCCGCCGGCTCCGCGGCGGCCGGAGCGGGCCTCGCGATGCCCGCCTTTTCGCGGATCTTCGCTTCGATCTCGCGCGCGAGCCGGGGGTTTTCCTTCAGGAAGTCGCGCGCGTTGTCCTTGCCCTGCCCCAGCCGGTCGCCGTTGTGGATGTACCAGGCGCCCGACTTCTCGAGCACGCCGAGATTGACGCCGATCTCGAGCACTTCGCCTTCGCGCGAAATGCCGTCGCCGTACATGATGTCGAACTCGGCCTGCTTGAAAGGCGGCGCGACCTTGTTCTTCACCACCTTGACGCGCGTCTCGGAGCCGACCACCTCGTCGCCCTTCTTGATCGAGCCGATCCTGCGGATGTCCATGCGCACCGAGGCATAGAACTTGAGCGCGTTGCCGCCGCTGGTGGTCTCGGGATTGCCGAAGAGCACGCCGATCTTCATGCGGATCTGGTTGATGAAGATGACCAGCGTGTTGGTGCGCTTGATATTGGCGGTGAGCTTTCTCAGCGCCTGGCTCATCAGGCGCGCCTGCAAGCCCATCTGCGGCTCGCCCATCTCCCCTTCGATCTCCGCCTTGGGCGTGAGCGCGGCCACCGAATCGATGACGATCACGTCGATCGCGCCCGAGCGCACCAGCATGTCGGCGATCTCGAGCGCCTGCTCGCCGGTATCGGGCTGCGAGATCAGCAGGTCCTCGGTCTTCACGCCGAGCTTGGCGGCGTAGGTGACGTCGAGGGCGTTCTCGGCATCGATAAACGCCGCGGTGCCGCCCGTCTTTTGCACCTCGGCGATGACCTGCAGCGTGAGCGTCGTCTTGCCGGAGGACTCCGGCCCGTAGATCTCCACCACCCTGCCGCGCGGCAGCCCACCGACGCCGAGCGCGAGATCCAGGCCGAGCGACCCGGTGGAGACCACCTGCACGTCCTTCGCCGCCTCGGCGTCCAGCTTCATGATCGAGCCCTTGCCGAACTGCTTTTCGATCTGGGACAGTGCGGCGGCTAATGCCTTAGACTTGCTGTCATCCATAGGTGTACCTCTTTTTTTAGGTTGGCATCTACGGCAGGCACTTTAGCGCTGGGCCAACACCGGATACTGTATAAACGTCCAGGTATTGTGGGTCGTCGACGCCGGCCTGTCAACTTCAAAAAATTCCTTTAGGAGACAAAACGATGGCGAAGGCAGCGTTCCTGGGTCTTGGCGTGATGGGCTATCCCATGGCCGGCCACCTGCACAAAAAAGGCGGCCATGAGGTCACCGTGTATAACCGCACTGGCGCCAAGGCCCAGCAATGGGCCAGGGAATTCGGCGGCATGCCCGCCGCCAGCCCGCGCGAGGCCGCGAAGGATTGCGATTACGTCATGATGTGCGTCGGCAACGACGACGACGTGCGCTCGGTGGTGTATGGCGAACACGGCGCGCTCGCCGGCATGAAGCGCGGCGCGATCCTGGTCGACCACACCACGGCGTCTGCGCTTCTCGCCAAAGAGTTATTTGCAAAGGCCAAAGAGCGTGGCGTCGGCTTCATCGACGCGCCCGTGTCCGGCGGCCAGGCGGGCGCCCAGAACGGCCAGCTTGGCATCATGTGCGGCGGGGAGCCGGCCGAGTTCGTCCGCGTCAAGCCGGTGCTCGACGTCTACGCCAGGATGTGCGCGCTGATCGGCGGACCGGGCGCCGGCCAGCTCACCAAGATGGTGAACCAGATCGCCATCGCCGGCCTGGTGCAGGGGCTCGCCGAAGCGCTCAGCTTCGGCAAGCGCGCCGGCCTCGACATCGAGAAGGTGATCTCGGTCATCGCCAAGGGAGCGGCGCAATCCTGGCAGATGGAAAACCGCTGGAAGCAGATGAACGAGCTCAAGTTCGACGGTTTCGGCTTTGCAGTCGACTGGATGCGCAAGGACCTCGGCATGTGCCTTGAGGAAGCGAAGAGAAACGGCTCGCGGCTCCCCGCCACCGCGCTCATCGACCAGTTCTACGCGTGGGTGCAGGCGCGCGGGGGGCGCCGCTGGGACACCTCTAGTTTGATGCACCTGCTAATGAAGGACTGAACGAGTCCTGCGGCGGAAGGACCAGGCTGAGAACCTGGTAGAAACCGTCGCCGCGGAACAGGAACGTCTCGAGAAAGCTCACGCAAGCGGCGCCGTGCAGGACGCCCGGCTGCGGCCCGTCGAACGGCGCTGCTCGCAGCACGCTCGCAAGCGCGACCTGCTCCAGCTCCCGAAAGCCGTTGGAACGCACGACATAGACATCGACGGGCAAACCATGAAGGTCGACCGTGATCTCGAGGACCACGACCGATTTCAGCATGTGCGGCAGCGGCTCGAAAAACACTTCCTCGTTCGCCGCCACGATGCGGCTTGCCACGGTTATCTTGTAGTCGTTGATCGCGAGCGGCCCGTGCTCGGGGAGCGGCGCCGCGAGCTGCGGGGACAGCGCGGGAGCCGAAACCGGCCCGGCGATCCTCGACTGCGGCGCGCACGCCGAGATCAGGACCGCTGACAGGATGCAGATCCCCCGCACGACCATCTTGCTGTTCCCCCGCTGCCTAGGATAACCGAAACCGCTCGCCGCGCTCGCACGCGTCCGAAAAAGGCTTCATCTGGCGGCGCGGTGCAGCCTCCACGTGGCGATCGGGCCGAGCGCGGCGCCCAATCCGAGTGTCGACCATGCAAGGCCCCAGCCGACGCCTTCGCCGGCGAGGTCGAGCGCCCAGCCAAAAGCCACGGGGCTGACGACTCCTGCGCCAAAACCAACGACCGAGCGCATTGCGTACGCGACGCCGAGATGGTGCGGCGGCACGCTTTCGGCGAGCACCGTCGAATGCGTCGACGAGTCGGCGATACCGGCGAAGTTGTAGACGCAGGCGAGCGCCACCAGAGCCCCAAGCGGCAGCGAGATCAGCCAGCCGATCGAAAACGACAGCGCGAGGCTCACGCACGACCATGTGAGGATGGTGTGCGTGCGCCCCCAGCGGTCGGCCATCGTGCCGCCGACGATCGAGCCGGCGATGTTGGCAACGTAGCTGAGCGCCGCGAACCACAGGGCGAGCGTGGCCGCGCCTTGCCGATTTGCTCCATGCACGAGAAGCGCAGCGGTCAGGAACGCGGGCAGCCAAGCCCACAGGCCGAGCAGCTCCCAGTTGTGGAAGCTGTAGCCCCAAATGGAAAGCATGCCGGGCCGGTTACGCCATACCGCGGGAATCGATGCCAGCAGCGACTCGCCAGCCGGGCGCGGGTGCACCATGTTCGGAGTACTTCTCAGCACGTAAATTGCGAGGACCCAGGAGATCACGGGCAGCATCGCCACCGCGGCGAGCGCGCCGCGCCAATCGGTAAACTTGAGCGCGAGGCCCGCCACGCCCAGACAGATCGCGTAGCCCGCGCTCGAGCCGGCGATCAGGTATCCCATCGCGCGGCCGCGGCGCGCGCGCCCGACATGGTCGTTGATCAGCGCAAGCGCGGGGGTATAGGTGCCGCCCTGGCAAAGTCCCGTCAGTGCATGCAGCCAGAAAGCCGACCAGAAACCGTCGGCGAGCAGCACGAAGACCCACGGGCTCGCGCAGGCCGCCACACCGGTGCTGAGGTAGGCGCGCTTGGCGCCGAAATGATCGGCAATGAAGCCGACCAGGGCGAGCGAGCCGAGGTAGCCAAGGTGGAACGCCGACTGGATCAATCCGGCTTCGCGCGCCGAAAGCGCCCACGCCGCCTGCGTGAGCGGCAGCACCGCCGAGTAAGCGACGAACCAAGTGGCGGCGAGAACCCGGCTTGCGCAGAGCGCAGCGAGCCAAGCCGCCGTTCCCGGAAGGAAATGCTTCAGCTTGGCGGTTCGACCCTGCTTTGCAACCTTACGGGAATTCGCCTTGGCCCGAAGGGGTGGCCGAACTTCTGGAACCGGCCGCTGATCTGCGTGCCGCAGGATCTGCAGGCGCCATCGTCGGCGAGGTGGTAGCCGCGGATGTCGTACCAGTCGCGCACAATCACGGCATTCTCGCACGCGGGGCAGTAAGTCGAGCCGCCGGTCTCGTCGTGCACATTGCCCGTATAGACGTAGCGCAGGCCATGACGAAGTGCGATCTCGCGCGCCCGCGTGAGTGTCGCCGGCGGCGTCGGCGGCACGTCGGTCATCCTCCAGTCAGGATGGAAGGCGGTGAAGTGCAGCGGTACGTCGGCACCGAGGTTCTGCATGACCCACTCGCACTCGGCTTCGAGCTCGGCATCCGAATCGTTCTTGCCGGGGATCAGTAGCGTCGTGATCTCGGTCCAGACCTCAGTCTCCTTCACCAGGTAGACCAGCGTGTCGAGCACCGGCTGCAAATGGCCGCCGCAGATCTTGAAGTAGAAGTCGTCGGTAAAACCCTTCAGGTCGACGTTGGCGGCGTCCATCTTGGCGTAGAACTCGCGGCGCGGCTCGGCATGGATATAGCCCGCAGTAACGGCCACGGCTTTCACGCCCTTCGCGTGGCAGGCGTCCGCGATGTCCATCGCGTACTCGGCGAAGATCACCGGGTCGTTGTACGTGAACGCGACCGATTTGCAGCCGAGCTCGAGCGCCGCGTCGGCGATCTTTTGCGGGCTCGCCTGGTCCTGCAGTCGGTCCATCTCGCGCGATTTCGAGATGTCCCAGTTCTGGCAGAACTTGCACGCCAGGTTGCAGCCCGCGGTGCCGAAGGACAGGATGCTGGTCCCAGGATAGAAATGGTTGAGCGGCTTCTTCTCGACCGGGTCGATGCAGAACCCCGAGGAGCGGCCGTAGGTGGTGAGCACCATGCGGCCGCCTTCCATCTTGCGCACGAAGCACATCCCGCGCTGGCCCTCGTGCAGCTTGCAGTCGCGCGGGCACAGGTCGCACTTGATGCGGCCGTCCTCGAGGCGATGCCACCATCTGGCCGGATAACCGGTCTGCGCGTTCATGCTTGCGGCGCTTGCGCTTTCCACTTCATCACGCGGTAGCGCGACAGCTTGCAGCGCGCGAGGCGCGTGCCTGCAGGGACACCGGCCTTGCGCATGAGCTCGTCGAGGAACTGCCGCGGTTGCGCGATGCTCTCCCACACCTGCGGCAGGAAGGTCGCGCGCCGGCCATCGGCCTCCAGGATCAGCCCGTCCTCGCCGGCGCGGATCAGCGCAAGCAAATGGTCCTCATCGGCGAACTGGATCGGCTTGGGCACCGAAAGCAGTGACACCTCGACGCTGCACAGAGGCCATTCGTCGCGCTCGAGCGCCGCAAAGCGCGGATCGCGGAACGCGGCGCCCAGCGCGTTGTCGGCAACGTCGGCGCCGATCGGCCGGGTGGCTTCCAGGCTGCCGACGCAGCCGCGCAGCGCTCCCGCGCGCAGCAGGGTGACGAACGTCGCACCGGCCTGGTCGAGCCAGGCTGCGCCGTCGACTTCGGGCTTGGGGCCCAGCCCCAGAGCGTTGGCAATGCTGCCCGAGGCGATGGAGATGAGCGTGCTGCCGGCGTCCTCGTGCCGCACCTCGCCGCCTTCGTAAAGCGCGAACGAGGAATAGCCGACGACCTCGCCTTTGCCGCCGGCCGTGTCGCCCGAGTTGCACGCGGCGAGCAGCCTGATCGACAGGCTCCTTCTCTTCGCCACCGCCAGCAGACCGTTCAGAGGCGTGGCGCCGCACGCTTCGTCATGGTCGATGTCGGTGGCGAAGGCGGCGATGCGCTCGACGGTGGCGCCGTCGATGCGGCGCGCTTCCTCGTAGGCGTGGTAATGCGACATATCGGTCGAGATCACCATGAGGGTCTCGCGGCCGCCCCACAGGCGCTCGATCACCTGGGCGACCTCCGCCACATTCGCCGTGCCGACAGCGAGCGGCACGAGCGCGAACTCGCCGAGAATCTTCTGCAGGAAGGGCAACTGCACCTCGAGGGAGTGCTCGAGGGCGTGCGCCGGGCCGCTCGTGACCACCTGCGGCAGCTCGTGCACCGCTTGGCAGGCGTCGCGGTCGATCGGCACCGTGCCGAGCGGCGTGGCGAAGGCGTCGGCGTCCGGCAGCGCGAGGCCGCGCACCGGGACGCGATGCACCGGACCGAGCACGACGACGCGCCGCACGACGCCGCGCGCCGCGGCGAGCTCGTCGTAAGCGCGCGCGGCCGCCGGCCCCGAATAGATGTAGCCGGCGTGCGGCACAATAAGCGCCTTCGGAAAGCCCAGACGCGGCGCGAGCTGCTCTACGCCGCCGAGCAGATCGTCGAGCTCGGCAGCGAGCGCGCGCGAATCCCCGGGGTAGAACATCCCGGCTACGGCGGCAGGGCGGACGCAAGCCATCGCCCCTATTTATGACTGCGCTCAGCCCTCGTCAAGCAGTTTCAATACCCCTTTCAGGGCGTGGATAACGGACTGCCGACGAACGCTTTCGCGGTTGCCAGCGAAGCGCCGCGTCTCGCTATGCCGCCGGCCGTTCTTGCGCTCCCACGCAAAGCACACCGTGCCCACCGGCTTGGCCGGAGTGCCGCCGCCCGGTCCCGCGATCCCGGTCACGGCGACCGACAGGCTGCCTTGGCTTCTTCGCAGCGCACCCGATGCCATTTCGCGCGCGGTCTGCTCGCTCACCGCGCCGTGCCGGGCGAGCGTGGCGGCGCGCACGCCGAGCAGCTCCCGCTTGGCGTCGTTGGAGTAGGTGACGAACCCGCGCTCGAACCAGTCCGACGAGCCCGCGATCGCGGTAACGGCTTGAGCCACCCAGCCGCCGGTGCACGATTCCGCGGTGACCAGCATCGCGCGCGACGCCTTAAGCCGCTTGCCGGTTCTTGCCGCCAGCCGTTTCATCAGAGGAACAGCCGCTTCATCGCCGCCAGCACGATCAGCGTGTAGGCTGCGGCGACGATGTCGTCGAACATGACGCCGAAGCCGCCACGATAGCGGCGCTCGAAATAACGGATCGGAGGCGGCTTGGCGATGTCGAACACGCGGAACAGGACGAAGGCCGCCGCCTGCCACGCGAGCTCGCGCGGCAAGATCGCGAGCACGAGCAGGAAAGCGACGATCTCGTCCCATACCATCGCGCTGTGGTCCGGGATGCCGAGCTTGCGCCCGGTAACGTCGCAGGCCCATATACCGAGGGCGAACAGCATCACGATGAGCCCCAGCACGCCGAGCGCCGGCAGGTTGCCCCTCAGCATCGAGCCGATCGGCCAGGCGAGGAGCGTCCCGGCTGTGCCGGGCGCGTACGGCACCAGGCCGGCGCCGGCGCCGAAGGCGATGATGTGCGCAGGATGCGAGAACGCGAAGGACGGTTTCGGGCGAAAGACGATCATGGCGCGGCGAAATGATCGAAGCCGCCGCGGTAGGACATCGGCCTGCCCTCGGCATCGAGCACTTCGAGCGAGGATGCGCCTGAGCGGATGGTGCCGATTCGCGACAGCGGCAGCCTCAAGTCTTTTGCGACGCTCTCGATGGGCGCGCGACGCGATTGCGCAGCAGTGAAGAGCAGCTCGTAATCATCGCCTCCCGACAGGACACAGCGTTTTTCCAATGCAGAGCTTTTGACGTGCTTGAAAGCCGGCGCTCGCGGCACCTGTTCGTAATGGACCACCGCGCCGACCTGGGAGCGCTCCAGAATGTGCGTCAGGTCACCGGTCAGCCCGTCGGAGACGTCGATCGCCGCATGCGCCAGCGTTCGCAGCCGCTCGCCGAGCGCGACGCGCGGCTCGGGCTCGTGCAGGCGCTTTGCCGCTTCGCCGATCTCGGGGTGAACCAGGGCGAGCGCCGCGCCGCCCAGCTCGCCGGAAACCCAGATATCGTCGCCGGGCCGCGCGCCGGAGCGGCGCAGCGCGGAGCCAGCGGGGACTTCCCCGAGCGCGGTGATATTGATCACCAGGAGCGGTCCGCGCGTGGTATCGCCACCGACAAGGTCGACGCCGTAGCGGTCTGCGAGCGCAAACAAGCCTTGCGCGAACGCCTCGAGCCAGGATTCATCCGCCGCCGGCAGGGCAATGGCG
>Ga0209471_1002544_pt1 | contig 10468 bp, 9 predicted proteins | sample GraSoiAngelo_128_FD_185885 | JGI IMG/M metagenome (GOLD analysis project Ga0209471, IMG submission 185885) | Grasslands soil microbial communities from the Angelo Coastal Reserve, California, USA - 14_0927_12_20cm (SPAdes) (version 2) | ecosystem: Environmental > Terrestrial > Soil > Grasslands ... | reverse complement strand
GCTGAAAGAGATGCTGGACGAAGTGGGACCTGACGCCGTGCGCTACTTCTTTTTGCTGCGTTCGGCCGATGCCCAGATGGAGTTCGATGTCGAGCTGGCGCGGCGCCAGTCGAGTGAGAACCCCGTCTACTACGCGCAGTACGCGCACGCGCGGCTCGCCAACGTGCTGACCTTCGGCGCCGGCGTCAGCGCCGGGCCGGCGCTCGCCAGGCTCGACTCCGAATGGGAGCTGGAGGTGATGCGGGTGATGTTGCGCTGGCCGGATGTCGTGCGCGAAGCCGCGGAGGCGCGCGAACCGCACCGGCTGGCCTTCTTCACCGATGAGCTCGCGGCCGCCATTCATCGCTTCTACAAAAACTGCCGGGTGGTCACCGACGACGCTCAATTGACGGCTGCGCGGCTCCTGCTTTCCCGCGCGGCCCGCACCACGATCGCCAACGCACTCGGATTGATGGGCGTCGCCGCACCCGACCGAATGTAGACTACGGGCCGATGGAGATCACCTATTTCGGCCTGAACGCGGTCCGGCTGCGCGGCCGCGAGGCGACCGTGATGATCGACCCCTACGAGCCAAAGCTCGGCCTCGCGCCGGTTCGGCTCAACGTCCAGATCGTTATCTTCACCCACGAAGACCCGACCCACTTCAGCATGCAGGGATTGGCGGGGGAGCCCCACGTCGTCACGGGCGCGGGCGAGTTCGAGATCAAGGCGGTTGCGATGACCGGGACGCAGACGTACCACGACGCTAAGAAGGGCTCGGAGCGGGGAAAGAATTTCATCTATACCGTGGAGATCGACGACCTTCGCATCTGTCACCTCGGTCACCTCGGGCACGGACTCAGTGAGGATCAGCTCGAGGGGATCGGCAGCAAGATCGACGTGCTCTTCGTGCCGATCGGCGGCGGCAGCCATATCAACTCCGCGCAGGCAACCGAGATCGTCAACCAGATCGAGCCGAAGCTGGTCGTTCCGATCTCCTACAAGCTGCCTGGTCTGACGTTGCTCGCGCAGAACCTCGAAGGCGTGGAGAAGTTCGCCAAGGAAATGGGCGCGACCGACCTCACGCCGCAGCCCAAGCTCCAGATCTCGGTATCGCCGTCGGTCGATGAGACCAAGCTCCTCATCCTCGAGCCGCGCGGCGCCACCGCCTCCGCTGCCGTGGACTAGCTGACTTGCCGGATCAAGGCAATGTGACGGGCGAAACTCGTGCCCAGTCCAACAGCTGGCCGTCGGATTGGTTTGATCGCAAAGCGGGTCGCGACTGTCCCTTGTGCGCCCGGGGGCGCACGGACGCCGATGAATATGGCGTCCGCATCTTTGCCGGCGAGTGCAGCGACGCCTACTTACAGCGCGAGGCGATACAGCCGGGCTATGTGGTCGTCGTATGGCGTGGCCGCCACGTAGCGGAACCGACGGATCTGAACCCGCAAGAGTCGTCGCTGTACTGGGCCGAGGTGCTTTTGGTCGCGAGGCAGCTGGCTCGTCATTACAACCCAGCACAGACGAACTACGAGATTCATGGAAATACGGTGCCGCATCTTCATACCCATGTTCAGATGCGCTACCTCAACGATTCTCCTCCCGGTAAGCCGCTGCCGTGGGCGAACAAGCGGCAGCTACCCCATCACCAGTTTGAGAACGACGTCCGGCAGCTGCGAACGATCTTCGGATATCGACCGCAGGGCGTCGCGGATTGACGGTCCGCTAGCCCGCGGCTTCTTGGGGCTCGCGAGTTGGCGCAGCCGCCTGCTCGGCGGCTCGCGCCCGCTCCAGCCGCACGGCGCTATCGATGACGCCCAGGTGGCTGTAGGCCTGGGGGAAGTTGCCGCGAGGCGCGCCGGAGACCGGATCGTTGCCCTCCGCCAGCAGCCCCAGCGGTGAAGACAGCGCGATCAGCTCGGCAAGCTGTCGCTCGGCGGCGTCGAGCCGGTTCATTCCGATGAGGCCGTCGACGTACCAGAAGCTGCAGAGCAGGAACGCCGCGCTCAGGTAGCCCTGGTCGTCCTTGCAGTCGTAGCGGCGGACGTAGGGGCCGTTCAGCAGCCGCTGGCTGAGCGTCTCGATGGTGGCGCGCATCCGCGGATCCGTGGCCGGCAGGAAGCCGAGCACGGGCATCTGCAGGACCGCGGCATCCAGGCACTCGTCGTCGTAGGCTTGAGTAAACGCGCCGATCTTCGGGTTCCAGGCGCGCGTTTCGATCTCCGCGCGCAGCGCCCCCACCTGCTGCTCCCAGACCTCGAGGTGCGAGGTGTTGCCGGTGCCCTTCGCCAGCGTGATCGCCCGGTCCAATGCCACCCAGCACCAGAGTTTGCTGTGGGTGTGGTGCTTGCGCTCCCCCTGGAATTCCCAGATGCCGTTGTCGGGTTCACGACTCAACTCCCAGATGCCGTCGGCGAAGCGCTCGATCACGTGCCAGAGCTTGGTCGAGATGAAGCCACCCTTGCGTTGATAGACCGCCATGCAGTCGATGACCGCTCCAAAGACATCGAGCTGCCGCTGGCCGGAGGCGCGGTTGCCGATGCGCACCGGCCGGGCGCCTTCGTAGCCGGCCAGGTGCTCGAGGAACGATTCGGGAAGGTGCGGGTCGCCGTCGACGCGATAAAGGATCTGCATTGCGAAGTCATGGTCGTAGGCGCGGTCGCGGATCCAGTTGATGAAGTCGACGGCTTCTTGCGAGAAGCCGGCGCGAAAGAGGGCCGCGATGCCATAGGACGCGTCCCGGAGCCAACAGAATCGATAATCCCAGTTGCGATCCCCGCCCGGATCTTCCGGGATAGAGGTCGTTGGCGCGGCGCACAAGGCACCGGTCGGCGCGTAGGTCAGCAGCTTGATCACCAGGGCAGACCGTCGCACGGCGTCCTGGAACGGCCCTTGATAGAGACACTGCTGCAGCCACGAGACCCAGAAGGCTCGCGTCCGCTCGGCGAGCTCGGTGGCGTCGCTGCTGCTCGGGAATTTTCGGCCCAGGGCAAAGTAGCGCTCGCCGAAGCCCAACGTCACCCAGACTTGCGGCCCGGGCTCGACCGTGAAGCGGAGGACGTAGCGCGGCCGGCCGTCGACTTCCTCTACCGTGCCGTGCAGCGGGACGGTCGAGGAGAGGATGACCTCCTGCGAGCCACCCGAGGCAATGACGATGCCCTCCCGCTCGGCGAAGCTGGTGCGCGCCCGTCCGTAAGCCGGTGCCGGGTCGAGCACGCATTCGACCTCGACCGGCCCGCCGCGGGCCTCGAGACCGCGGCAGATGCGCTTGAGCGACAGGAAGCGCTCGCCCTCGTTGAAACAGGGCATGAAATCGGTCAGCACCAGCGTCCCTTCGGAGCGATGGAAGGTCGTGGTGAGGATGTTGCTGTCGTGCACGTACGCTTGCTCGCCGGTGGGCACCGGGTTGAGCGGCGCGATGCGGAAACTGCCGCCGCGCTGCCGGTCGAGGATGGCCGCGAAGATGGACGGCGAGTCGAAGCGGGGGTAGCAGAACCAGTCGACGGCGCCGCTGGTGGAGACCAGGGCGGCGGTTTCACAATTGCCGATCAGTCCGTACGGATACACTGCTTGACCTTACAACGTCAGATGAACAACGGACTAACGTCCAAACGCTGCGGGGGTTTGCAAAAGGCTCGCGAACGGCGCCGTCCCGGCGTAGAATAGAGTCCCGGTGCCGAAGTACGTCTTCGTAACCGGTGGCGTGGTTTCCTCGATTGGCAAGGGGATCACGGCGGCGTCCATAGGGACAATCCTGAAGGCCCGCGGCCTGAGCGTCTCCCTCCAAAAGCTGGATCCCTACATCAACATCGACCCGGGCACGATGTCCCCCTACCAGCATGGTGAGGTCTTCGTCACCGACGACGGGGCCGAGACCGACCTCGACCTTGGCCACTACGAGCGGTTCATCGACGCCAACCTGAGCAAGGCCAGCAACGTGACCACCGGCAAGATCTACGCCGAGGTGATCGCCAAGGAGCGACGCGGCGATTACCTGGGTGGGACGGTGCAGGTGATCCCCCACGTGACCAATGAGATCAAGGAGCGCATCACGAGGGTCACCTGGGAAGACAACCCCGACGTCGTGATCGTCGAAGTTGGCGGGACGGTCGGCGACATCGAATCACTGCCCTTCCTGGAAGCGATCCGACAGCTGAAAAATGACCTCGGCCGCAAAAATGTCTTTTACGTGCACCTGACGCTGGTGCCGTTCATCGAAGCCTCCGAGGAGTTCAAGAGCAAGCCGACCCAGCACAGTGTGGCGGCGCTGCGGAGCATCGGCATCCAGCCCGACGCCATCGTCTGCCGCTCGGAGCGGGCGATCAGCGTCGCGCTCAAGGACAAGATCGCGCTGTTCTGTGACGTCGACCGGCGAGCGGTCATTTCGGTTCCCGACGCCGCCTCCATCTACGAGGTGCCGTTGATGCTTGAAGACTCCGGCCTGGGCAACGTCATCGTCGAGGCGCTGGAGGCGCCCGCCCAAGCGCCCGACCTGAGCGATTGGAACGAGCTCGTGCACCGTATCCAGCACCCGGCCGGCAGCGTGCGCATCGGTGTCGTGGGGAAGTACTTGCCCGCGCCCGACGCCTACATCAGCGTCACGGAGGCCCTCCGCCACGCGGGCGTTCACCACAATCTACGGGTCGACATCAAATGGATCGCCTCCGAGACCCTGGAGACCGGTGACCTGCGCGCCCTCGATGAGGTGGACGGCGTGGTGGTCCCGGGCGGCTTCGGTCATCGCGGCATCGAGGGAAAGATCGCCGCCGCTCGCTTCGCCCGGACATCGCTCACCCCGTATCTCGGACTCTGTCTCGGGATGCAGTGTGCCGTGATCGAGTTCGGGCGCGACCAGCTGGGCCAGCCCGATGCCAACAGCACCGAGTTCAATGCCTTCACCAGCCATCCCGTGATCGACCTGCTGCCGGAGCAGCGCGACGTCGCGGACAAGGGTGGCACCATGCGCCTCGGTCTCTATCCCTGCAAGCTCCAACCGGGCACGCTCGCCGCCCAGGCGTACGCCGAACCAGTGGTCTATGAGCGTCACCGGCATCGTTTCGAGTTCAACAACGCCTACCGAGAGGCGATGTGGGAAGCGGGCATGATCTTTAGCGGAACCTCCCCCAACGACCGGCTGGTGGAGATCATCGAGCTGCGCGACCACCCCTGGTTCGTCGCCTCGCAATTCCACCCGGAATTCCGCTCCCGGCCGAATCGTCCGCATCCACTCTTCCGGGACTTCGTCAAGGCGGCCGCCGTCAGGGCCGGTGTGCTCGCGGCCGAGGTAGAGGCTCCGACGAAGCCGGCGACCTCACCGGACAAGACCGCCCAAAGCGCGTGAAGTCTGACCTCTCCACGCCCGCCTCGGGCAATGTGACCACGCCGCGAACGGTCCAACCGAATCTCGGCCTCGAGCTGGTGCGCGCCACGGAGGCCGCCGCCCTCTCAGCCGGACGCTGGATGGGCAACCTCGATCGCGAGGGAATCCGCGGGACCGCCGCCAACGCCATGCGGGAGGCCCTCACCGGTGTGCACCTCAAGGGCACCATCGTGATCGGCGAGGAATCGGTGTCGGCGCCGCTCGGGCTCGGCCAGACGGTCGGTGACGGAAGCGGCGACGCCTGTGACGTGGCGCTCAAGCCGCTCGACGGCTCGACGCTGGTGGCGAAGGGCCTTCCCAATGCTGTTTCGGTCATCGCCACGGCGGAGCGCGGGTCGCTGGTGCGCGCGCCGGTCGGCTTATACGCGGAAAAGATTGCGGTCGGGCCCGAGGCCCGCGGGTCGGTCGACGTGACAGATTCGGTCGAGAACAACCTGCAACGCGTCGCTTTCGCCAAGAAAGTGCAGGTGTCGGACCTGACGGTCGTGATGCTCGATCGCCCACGCCACGAACCCATGATGGATCAGGTGCGCCAGGTCGGCGCCCGGATCACGCTCCTCAGCGACGGCGACATCGCGGCGGCGATCATGGCGACGCTCGAGGGAACGGGGATCGACGTGATGCTCGGCATTGGTGGCTTGCCGGAGGCGGTGCTCGCCGCCTGCGCGCTGAAATGCCTGGGCGGGGACCTCCAGTGCCGCCTCTGGTTGCGATCCCGCGACGACGAGGAGAAAGCGCGCGCCGCTGGCTACGAGGACCTGCGTGGTGTCTTCTCGGTCGACGACCTGGTCCGCGGTGAAGACGTCGCCTTCGCCGCCACGGGCGTCACCGACGGGGAGTTCCTGCACGGCGTCATCTATCACCACTTCTGGGCGGAGACCGAATCGATGGTCTTCCGCAGCAGGAGCGGGACCGTTAGGCATTTGAACACCAAGCACCATTACGCGCTCAAGTCAGTCGAAGGCGCACACCGGAAAGTTCGCTAGCCGCGCGCATAAATTGTGCAAGCGGTGGTGAATCGGTTGACGCCGGGACAAAAACTGGGCTAGACTGCCGAGGTTTGGCGAGAGGAGTCCCAAGACTGGCCGCCCACGGCTGGGCGCTCGCGGTCGCGCTTCTGGTGCTGGCCCTGGGGCCGCTCGGATTCAGGCATCCGGTCGCCGATGTCCACGCGAGCTCGCGGGCCGGAGTTATCGTCGGCTACAAAACCAGCGTCGACGATGCCTCGCTGCGGTCGGTCCAGATCGCGGACGCCGAAAGCCAGCTCCATACGTCCGGGTTCATCACCGCCGCCAGAGCCAATGACGTCGCCGAGCCGTCGGCCCCGGCCGCGGGCGGCGTCCGGGCGCGCCTCGTGCGGTTCCTCTGGCCGACGCACGGCGTCCTCACCCAGGGCTTCTTCGACTACCACCCGGGCATCGACATCGCCAACGACGTCGGGACGCCCGAGGTTGCCGCCGATGCCGGCCAGGTCGTCTTCGCCGGCTGGGGCTCCTACGGCATTTACGTCGAGATCGACCACGGCAATGGTTTCCACACGATCTACGGCCACCTGTCGGCGGTGGTGGTCAACACCGGACAGGTCGTCGCCAAGGGTCAGCTGATCGGGCTGATGGGAGCGACCGGGCGAGCCAGCGGCCCCCATCTGCATTTCGAGATTCGCTACCAGGGCATCCCGCAGAATCCGATCGACCTGCTGTCATAAGCGCGCTCCGATGTGGGAAAGCGCGCGTGATAAGCGCGCTCCAGTGTGGGAAAGCGCGCGTGATAGATAAGGTAGGGGCTGTGAACCGCCTCCTCTACGCGACCCGCGACGGGCGGTTGCGCATTGACGACACGCTCCAGGCAACCGCGCGCAGCGGCTGGGAGGTCGGCGTTGCCGACCGCCTCATCCCGCTGCCGGCAGGCGCCACCCTCGTGCACCTCCCTGGCCGGATCCCGCAAGGCCGGTCGGCCGACGGCCGGATCGATCCGGTGCGGGAAGCGGGCGCCGTGGCGGTCGGCGCCGTTTTACCGCCCGGCTATCTCCGCACGTGGCTGCCCGCCTACGTCGACGATGGCCGGCCCCCCGTCCTGCCCCTCTATGGCTACGCCGCGGTGGCCGCGATCGACGGCGAGCCGCACGTGGCGGCGATGCGGACGGACCGCTGGAGCGCGTGGGACCCGCAGGCCGACGATCGGCGCCACATCGATCGCGGGATCCGAGCGGCGCGGCGTCCGCTGCCGGACAGCCGGCTGCTCCGCCACCTCGAGACCTGTGCGACGGGCTACCGGTGTCTGACGGCGCAGAACGTCTTCCTCCGCCGCGGCGAAGGCGCGATCCCGGTTTCGCCCGCGTGCAACGCCGCATGCCTGGGTTGCATCTCGGAGCAATGGGGCGACGTCGAATCCCCCCAGACACGGCTGGCCTTCGCGCCGACCGCGGCGGAGATCGCGGAGCTTGCGGCCTGGCACCTGAGTGCGAACCCGGCAAACTTCGTCAGCTTTGGACAGGGTTGCGAGGGTGAGCCGCTCACCCGGGGCGCCGCGCTCGTGGAGGCAACCCGACGAACCCGCTCGGCATGGCCAGCGTCGACCATCCACATCAACACCAATGGATCTCGGCCGGACGTGCTCCGGCGCCTGATCGATGCCGGACTGAATTCGATCCGGATCAGCATCTTCAGCCTCGACGACGAGCGCTTCCGCGCCTACTACCGGCCGGTGGGGTACGGGCTGGAACAGGTCGAGCATTGCGCGCAGTTGATGGCGGCCGCCGGCGGCCAGGTCACCATCAACCTGCTGACGTTCCCCGGCATTAGCGACGCCCAAGCCGAGATCGATGCGCTGGTGGCCTTCGTCCACAAGCATCGCGTCCACCAGGTCCAACTGCGTAGCCTCAACGTCGACCCCCACTGGCTGCTCGAGCGCATCCCGAACCCCACCCGCGGCATCGGCATGCGTCGCTTCGTAAGGGAGCTGACCGCCCGTTGCGCCGGGCTGCAACTGGGCAACTTCACCCGGCCCTGGCGCGTAGCGGAGCCGATCTCGGCGTAACGCCCATCGGGCTCAGCCCGTTTGAAGTGATTGAAAGGCCCATGCGCTGGGCAAGCTCAGAGTGATGGCTGATCTGTATACGCCGAACGATCCCCACACGGGCGGGGCCGACTATGGTTTCGGCACCGACCGGCCGGTCCAGGCCGATATCCCGGCACAGCCTGGCAACCGCGGACGGCGCAATGGCGGCCTGGCGGCGGGCATTCTCGCCTTCCTCGCGTTCGTCTTCGGCAAGCTCTCCTACGTCGGATTGCTGCTGCTCAAGTTCAAGGGTCTGTGGTTCACCGTCCTCTCCACCGGGGTGACCGCCTTGATCTACGCGCAGCTCTTCGGCTGGGCCTTTGGTGTCGGCATCGTGCTCCTCATCCTGATCCACGAAAGCGGCCACGTCGTCGTGGCCCGGGTCATAGGCCTGCCGGTCACCCTCCCTGTCATGATCCCGTTCCTCGGCGCCTTCGTCAGCATGAAGCAACAGCCGCGCAGCGTCGCGCAGGAATCGATCATGGCGATCGGCGGTCCGGTGTTGGGGTCGATGGCGGCCGGACTGTGCTACCTCGTCTACGTGGCCGCGCCCACATCGAGCACGGGCCAGCTGTTTCGAGCGCTCGCGTACTTCGGTTTCCTGATCAACCTCTTCAACCTGATCCCGCTCACCCCTCTCGATGGTGGGCGCGTGACGTCACTGCTGTCCAGGTGGTTCAACGTCGCCGGCCTGGCCATCGCCGCGGGGCTGCTGCTCTTCGAGCTGCAGTCGGGGACGAGGGTAAGCCCGGTTCTGTTCCTGGTCCTGATCTTCGGCGCCTTCGCGACCTGGCAGCGGTTTCGGTCGACCGTGCTCAACCCGGCGTATTACGCGGTTGACGCCCAGACCAAGCTCATCGTGGGAGCCCTATACCTGGGACTGCTCTTCGCCCTCGGCGTTGGCATGCTCCAAACGTCCGCCATCTTGAGATAGAATTGGGAGCCCCATGAAAGCCACCATCCATCCGACCTATTACCACGACGCGGTCGTGATCTGCCTCTGCGGCAACCGATTCACCACCGGCTCAACCCAAAAAGAGCTCAAGACCGAGGTCTGCTCGGTGTGCCATCCCTTCTTCAGCGGCCAGCAGCGGATTGTCGATACCCAGGGCCGCGTCGACCGGTTCCAGCAGCGCCAGCAGCGGAAGAGATAAGCCCCACCCCCGTTGAGCCCAGTGTGGCCGGCGGAGTCAGGCAGGGACTAGCATGAGCGCGGCTGTGAGCCAGGAGAAGTTCTTCTACGGCGGCCAGGCCGTGCTTGAAGGCGTCATGATGCGCGGCCGCACCACCTACGCGGTCGCCGTCCGCAAGCCCGATGGTGAGATCCAGGTTTTGCGCGAGCGACTGCGGTCCATCATCTACACCCATCCGTTCTGGAAGCTGCCGCTCCTGCGGGGCCTGGCCGGGTTGTGGGAGCAGCTTCACCTCGGCATGAAGGCGCTGATGTGGTCGGCGAACATCCAGGCGGCCGCCGAGCAGATCGAGCTGAGCGCCAACACCATCCGTGTCACCATGGCGATCGCCGTCGCCGGCGCGTTGCTCTTTTTCCTCGGCGTTCCCTTGCTCGCCGCCGGCTTTTTGAGCCGGGGCCACGGCAATCTCTTCTTCGGTGTGGTCGACGGGGCCGTGCGCATCGCGCTCCTTTTGCTCTACCTCTACGCGATCTCCTTCAAGGCCGAGATCGCGCGCCTCTTCGCCTACCACGGTGCCGAGCACAAGACCATCAACGCCTACGAGAAAGGGCTGCCGCTCGACGTGCCCAACGTGCGGACGCAGAGCACGCTCCACCCGCGCTGCGGCACCGGCTTCTTGCTGGCCGTCATGGTCGTCAGCGCCTTCGTGTTCGGACTGGTCGGACGGCCGGCGCTTCCGCTCCTGCTGCTGTCTCGCATCGTGCTGATCCCTGTGATTGCCATGCTGGCCTACGAGTTCATTCGTTTTGCCGGCCGCAACCGGAACAATCCGATCGTGAAGGTGCTGATCCTTCCGTTTCTCCTGACCCAGAAGCTCACGACGCGCGAGCCGGCCGACCGTCAGCTCGAGGTGGCGCTG
>Ga0209471_1002542_pt1 | contig 10469 bp, 7 predicted proteins | sample GraSoiAngelo_128_FD_185885 | JGI IMG/M metagenome (GOLD analysis project Ga0209471, IMG submission 185885) | Grasslands soil microbial communities from the Angelo Coastal Reserve, California, USA - 14_0927_12_20cm (SPAdes) (version 2) | ecosystem: Environmental > Terrestrial > Soil > Grasslands ... | reverse complement strand
GGATCGAGCCGGCGGGCGAGATGTGATCGGTGGTGATGCTGTCCCCCAACAGGCACAGCACGCGCGCCTGCCGGATGTCCCGGATCGGTCCAGGTGTCGGCGGCATGCCGTCGAAATACGGAGCCCGGCGGATGTAGGTGGAGTCGGGCTCCCAGGCGAAGCGGTCTCCCCGGGGGACAGGCAGGCCATTCCAGCGTTCGTCTCCTTTGAAAACCTCGCCGTACTGCTTGTGGAACATCGCCGACTTGATCGACGTGCGGATGACGTCGTCGACCTCCTTGGCGGACGGCCAGATGTCCTTGAGATAGACGGGCTTGCCGTCCTTCCCCGTGCCGAGCGGCTCCGCAAGCAGGTCGAGATCGATCCGCCCCGCGAGCGCGTAGGCGACGACCAGGGGCGGCGAGGCGAGGTAGTTGGCGCGCACCTCCTGCTGGATGCGCCCCTCGAAGTTGCGGTTGCCCGACAGCACGGCGCATACCACCAGCTCGCCCTCGGTGACCGCGGCCGACACGGGTTCGGGGAGCGGTCCCGAGTTGCCGATGCACGTGGTGCAGCCGTAACCGACGAGGTGGAACCGCAGCCGCTCGAGGTACGGCATGAGGCCCGCCTGGGTCAGATAATCGGTGACGACCTTCGAGCCGGGCGCAAGGCTCGTCTTCACCCAGGGCTGCGACTGGAGCCCGCGCTCGACGGCCTTCTTGGCGACGAGCCCGGCCGCGATCATCACCGACGGGTTCGAGGTGTTGGTGCAACTGGTGATCGCCGCGATGACGACCGACCCGTGCCGCAGCTTGCAGTCGACCCCGTCGAGCTTCAGGTCCACATGGGTGGGTCGCGGCGGTGCGGCGACGGCGGTCCCTCCGCCGAACGGATGGCCCCCTTCGGCCTCCCAGTGGTTGCGCACGTCGCTGGGCGGCGCGATGGGCGAGGTGGGCTTGACGAGGGTGGGCAGGGCGTCGAGAAACGTCCGCCCCACGGCGCGCAGCGGCACGCGGTCCTGCGGCCGGCGCGGGCCGGCGAGGCTCGGCTCGACCGTCGAGAGGTCGAGCGACAGCGTGTCCGAGTACACCGGCTCCGGCGCGTCGGGGGAATGGAACAGGCCCTGCGCCTTCATGTACGCCCCGACCAGCGCGACTTGCTCCGGCGTGCGCCCGGTGAACTCGAGGTAGCGCAGCGTTTCCTGGTCGACCGGGAAGATCCCCACCGTGGCGCCGTATTCGGGAGCCATGTTGCCGATCGTGGCGCGGTCGGCGAGCGGCAGCGTGGGGATCCCCGGACCGTAGAACTCGACGAACTTGCCCACGACGCCCTTCTTGCGGAGCATCTCGGTCACGGTGAGCACCAGGTCCGTGGCCGTCGCGCCTTCGGCGAGCCTTCCCGTCAGCCGGAACCCCACGACCTGGGGGATGAGCATCGAGACCGGCTGGCCGAGCATCGCCGCCTCGGCCTCGATGCCGCCGACGCCCCAACCGAGCACGCCCAGGCCGTTGATCATCGTAGTGTGCGAGTCGGTGCCGACCAGCGTATCGGGATACGCCTGGGGCGTGGCCCCGGAGGTCGTGAACACCACGCGCGCGAGGTACTCGAGATTGACCTGGTGGACGATGCCGGTGTCCGGCGGCACCACGCGGAATCCCTGGAACGTCTGCTGCGCCCAGCGCAGCAGGGCGTAGCGCTCCCGGTTGCGCTGGAACTCGAGGTCGGCGTTCACCTGAAAAGCGGTCGGCGTCCCGAACTCGTCCACGATCACCGAGTGATCGATCACCAACTCGGCGGGCAAGAGGGGGTTCACTTTCTTGGGGTCGCCGCCCATCGCCTGCATCGCGTCGCGCATGGCCGCGAGGTCCACCACGGCGGGGACGCCGGTGAAGTCCTGCATCAGCACGCGCGCCGGCATGAACGCGATCTCCTCGTCGGGGAGTTTCGTCGGATTCCAGCGCGCCAGCCGCTCGATCTCCTCGCCCCGGACCGTGCGTCCGTCTTCCCGGCGCAGCAGGTTCTCGAGCAGGATCTTGAGGGAATACGGCAGGCGACCGATCGAAAACCCGCGCTGCTCCAGCACGTCCAGGCGAAAGATCTCGAGGGTCCGCCCAGCCGCTGCGAGCCGGGCCCGCGTGCCGAAACTGTTCGACGTCGTCATTCCACCGCCTTCACGTCCACGACGAAGTACTCGGTGTCTCCGAAGCAGCTCGTCGGAATGCCGATGTGCTGTTGGTACGTGAGCGCGACGCGCTTGCCCAAGGATTGGTTGATTCGCGCGGCGACCGAATCGATCCGCACCGTGAAGTAGAACTTCTCCGACATGGTGCCTGGGATCGACACGATGGCCAGCTCCCCTTCCCAGGTCTTACAGATCCAGCCCTTCTTGGAGAATTTCTGGACGTATCCCGCGCGCTCCCCCTTCGAGTAGCTCCACGTCAGGGCGCTCCACGTGTAGAGGGCGAACAGGACGATCGGCACGAGCACGACCGCGGCGATGATGAGCTTGGTCTTGCGCGTCAGCGTGAAGTTCACGCCGGGGAATCTACCTGGAAACAGTGCCACTCAGTAATCTGCCTCGTATTGCTCCGTCTTGTATGGCACGAACCCGCGCTTGCGGTAGTTCGGCAATGCGTGGGGGTGGTCGAGCGTGCAGGTGTGGAGCCAGACGCGCGCGGGCTTGAGCGCCCAGGCGTCGCGCACCGCACACGACAGCAGGTGCTTGCCGAAGCCGCGACCGATCGCGTCCGGGGCGAGTCCAAAGTACGCGATCTCCACCGAGTCGTCCTCCGGGACGCGGCGCAGCTCGTACCACCCCGCCAGCGCGCCGCGGCGGCGCGCCACGTACAAGGTGATCTCGGGCTGCGCCAGGTGCGCCCCGATCTCCGCGTCGGTCCAGTCCCAGCGGTCGCGCCAGTGGTACGCCTCGCCCACCGTGCGGTAGCAGTGACGGTACAGCTCCGCGGTGGGATGCGCGACGCGCTCGATGGCGATCTCCGGGAAGTGCCCGAGTGCGGACTGGAACTGACCGGGCGCGGTCAGCTCGAGATATGTACGAGTGGCCTGCATCGAGGTAATCTTATGTCGTCCCCACATCACGAAAAGCCATGACATTCAACCGCATGGGCACCGTCCCCTTGCCGCTGGCCCTGCACCTCGCGAGCTACACGGTGCTCGGCCTGTTCTGCTGCTTCGCGGGCGCGCTGAATCTGATCGACCCGGGCAAGATCCCTCACGGCATCATGTTCCTGCTGGTGTGCGGCTTCAGCTGGGGCTACGTGTTCGGCATTCTGATGGCGCGCAAAGAAGTAGTCATGCTGGGGTTCCTCGCGAGCGCCGCGTGGCTCGTCGCCGCGCTCGCCGGGGCGGCCCGCTTCGGCTTCGACTGGCGACTCACCGCTCTGCTCGTGGGGCTGGGCGCGTACGGGTTGGTGACGCTCGCGATCTACCGAAATCGCATTCTCGAGCACTGACGGCGCGACTCAGCCGATGGTCGCGGCCGGCACCTGCTCCGGAGCGGCCGGCAGCTCCACTACGAACCTGGCCCCGCCGAGCGAGGAGTCCTCGAGCCACAGCTTGCCGCCGACCTCGGTCACGACGCGTTGGCAGATCGCGAGGCCGAGCCCGGTGCCCTCGTCCGGCCCTTTAGTCGTGAAGAACGGGTCGAAGATCCGGCCGCGGATCTCGGCCGGGACGCCGGGCCCCGAGTCCTCGACCACCAGCCGCACCCACCCCTCGCGCGCCAGCGTCGTGAGCTGAATGACGGCGGGGTCGCGGCCCTTGACCACGTGCTCCGCGTTGGTGACGAGGTTGATGACCACCTGCTGCAGCTCCTGCCCCAGGCCGAGCACCGCCGGCGCGGACTGATCGAGCCGGGTGCGAAACTCCACGTTGTCCGCGCGCAGCACGCGTTGGCGGATCTCGGCGACGTCGTGGACCAGGTCGTTGATCTGCACTCGGGTGGGCGTCGTGTCGGCCCGCCGCGCCAGCCGCAGCAGGCTGCGCACGATGCGGGCGGCGCGGTCCACTTCGCGGGTGATGGTCATGGCCGTGGTGTTCGTGTCGGGGTCCTTGCTCGAGCGACCGAGCAGCTCCGCCTCCATGCGGATCGCGGCGAGGGGGTTGTTGACCTCGTGCGCTACGCCGCTCGCGATCTCGCCCACCGTAGCGAGCTTCTCGCGCGCGATCAGCTCGCGTTGCGCGCGCAGCTCGTCGGTCCGGTCGTACAGGGCCACCAGCAGGTTGTCGCGTCCCACGCCCGACAGCCCGGTGATGGTGCAGTCGCAGATGCGCCGATCTCCGGTCGGCTGCGTCACGAGCACGCGCCCGTGCCAGGGCGCGCCGGTCTGCGGCCGGGCGAGCACCAGGTGGAGCGAGATCTCGCTCGGCGACAGCCCCAGCGCTTCGAGATGCAGCCCGAGCGCCTGCGACTCGTTCGCGATCCCGAACAGCCGGCATCCGGCCTGGTTGACCTGCTGGACCCTGCCCTGGCGGTCGACCAGGGCGAGCGGCAGCGGGCTCGAGTCCACCATCGCGTGCGCCCGCTCCGCGGCCGCCCGCGCGCCCGTCACCGCTTCGGAGAGCTCGAGGCCGCCGGCGATGTACGCCGCCACTGCGGCCAGGTACTGCAGGTCGACCAAACCGAACGCCGGCGGCGTCACGCCCTCCGTGCCGGGCTGCTCGTACCGGACCACCCCGACCGCCCCGGCGACTCCGCTCGACGTCTTGAGCGGCGCGATCATGGCCCCGCGCGCCGTGCCCGCGGGATTGAGGGCGGACTGGGCGTCGGGCTCGGCGAGGAGGTTGTCGGTGAGGAGCGGCTCGCCGCTGCGCACCACCCTGCCGGTCGTGCTCGTCGTCAGGCCGATCTCGAATCCCTGGATCTCGGCGCATTGACCGACGGTTGCCGCGATCCGCAGCGTATCGCCTTCCCGCTGCCGCAGGGCGACGAACGCGCCTTGCGCCTCGACCAGACTCACTACGCTCTGCAGCGTGTACTTGAGCAGCAGATCGCGCTCCGGCGCCGCCAGCAGCCAGCGCGACAGCTCGACCAGAAACGTTCCGAGCCGCCGCTCCCGCTCGAGCCCTACCCGGCGGGCCACCATGACCGCCAGATGCGTGGCGATCTCCAGCGCCGAGCGCACCACGTCGGCCGGGAAGCCGTCGGGCATGCCGCGCAGCGTGGCCCGCACGTGCCGTCCCTCGGCGTCATGGTAGTCGATGATGAACGGCTCGCCTCCCTGCTCGGGTGCACCGGCCAGGGCGGTCCCGGACTCGTTCAGCCCCTGGTAGTCGAGCTGCACGCGGGCGCCGCCGGCCCAATCGCTCAGGACGCCGGTCGCCACCTGCCAGAAAGCCCGGGTTTGCTTGGCGTTTGTGGCTTCGGTAAGTAACCGCCGAATGGGGTCTATCATCACGTCAAACTACGTCGAGCAAAGGCGTCACGGAAATACGTCACGCAACGACGTCGCGCAACGACGTCGCACACGGGGTTGCGGACGGTTCGGTGACGGTTGTGCTCGACCCCTCACGAGCGAGCGTGCCAGATCCATGCTCCGCAATATAGGGCGCGCGGCTCCAGGGAACCGGCCCGCGTTCTCCAGGTATGGACGCGACACTTGGTTTACTCGCCGAGCCCCGCGCCGGCGATCTGACCAGCACCGGTTCGCAGGTCCCTCCAGCGGCGGACGCCGAGCTGCTCGACGCCTATTCTCGCGCCGTGATCAACGCCGCCGAGAAGGTGGGGCCGGCCGTCGTCAGCGTGGAGGTGCGGCAGCGCGTCGAGCGGCGCGGTCGCCCCGCCCGCGAGATGCCGGGGCACGGATCGGGATTCGTGTTCACGCCGGACGGCTTCATCCTCACGAACAGCCACGTCGTGCACGGCGCCACGCGTATCGATGCGGCGTTTGCGAGCGGACGCCGCCTGCGGGCGGAGCTCGTCGGGGACGACCCCGATTCCGATCTCGCGGTGATCCGCGTGAGCCCGGTGTCGCTCACCGCCGCGGAATTCGGCGACTCGAGTACGCTGCGCGTGGGGCAGCTGGTCATCGCCATCGGCAACCCGCTCGGCTTCCAGAGCACCGTCACGGCCGGCGTGGTGAGCGCGTTGGGGCGCTCGTTCCGCTCCGTGACGGGACGCTTGATCGACGACGTCATCCAGACCGACGCCGCGCTCAACCCCGGGAATTCGGGCGGGCCCCTGGTGGACTCCGCGGGGCGCGTGGTCGGCGTCAACACGGCGGTGATCCTCCCGGCTCAGGGAATCTGCTTCGCCGTGGGGATCAACACCGCCAAGTTCGTGACCGGACAGCTCATCCGGCACGGCAAGATCCGGCGCGGCAAGATCGGCGTGGCGGGGCAAAACGTGTCGCTGGCGCGGCTCGTCGTGCGGGCGCACGGCCTCGAGGCGAAGAGTGGCGTGCTGGTGACCGGCGTGGACGCCAACAGCCCCGCCGCGCGAGCAGGTGTGCGGCCGGAAGACATCATTGTGGGGCTCGACGGCAAGCCGGTGACGGGGATCGACGATCTGCACCGGCTCCTCGCCTCGGACCGGATCGGCGCAGCGAGCACGATCGTCGTACTGCGGAAAGCCGAGAAGCTCGATCTACCGATTACGCCAGAAGAAACGACGACCTAGTCTTCTAGACTTTAATGGCGCCCGGGAAGCGCGCCGGATCGGGTGCGAATCCCGGGAAGATAGCGGCGAGATCCTTCGCGCCGAGGTGCCGCGCCAGGATCTCGGCGAACAGGTCGCGGAAATCCGTCGTGACGGCGACGTCGCGACCCTCGAACCGATCCGCCGGGTCGAGGCCGGGCCAGCGCCCGAGCATCCTGCCTCCGTTCACCGGGCCGCCCATGACGAGCATCGCCGTGGCGTGCCCATGGTCGGTGCCGCCGTTGCCGTTCTCTCGCACCGTGCGGCCGAACTCCGACATCGTCAGCACGACCACGTCCCGCAGCCGCTCGCCCAGGTCCTGGGCGAAGGCGCCGAGCGCCTGCCCGAGCTCGGCTAAGCGGGCGGCGAGCTGCCCTTCGCTCGATCCCTGATTCACGTGTGTGTCCCAGCCGGTGACGTCGGCGAAGGCCAGCTGCAGCCCCATGTCGGCTTTGATGAGATGAGCGATCTGCATCATCGCCTTGCCGAACCGGCCGCGCGGGTAGTCCGCGCCGTTGGCGGGCTGGTACTGGCCCGGGGTCACGTGTTTCAGCATCTGGACGGCCTCGAATGCCTCTTGGGAGGACGTCGAGAGCAGCCCCGTCGCCGAGCCGGCGTACAAATCTTCGAAGGCGCGGGTGAGCCGGTCGCGGGCCGCGGGCTGCGGCGCCCGCAGGCCGAACGCCTGCAGGTCGTCGATCGCGAGCGAAGGCGCCGAGCCGGCGAGGATGCGCGGCAGCTGCGGCCCGAATGCCACTGCGCGAAACGGCGTGTTCTGGTGCTCGCGGTCGTGCTGGCAATAGCGGTTGAGCCAGCCATCCGGCGTCGCCTTGGCCCCCGGAGTGCCCGACTCCATGTAGTCCTGGGCATCGAAGTGGCTGCGCGTCGAATCGGGGGACCCGATGGCGTGGATGGCGGCGAGACTCTTGTTCTCCCACCAGGGCTTGAGGGCCGCGAGCCGCGGGTGCAGGCCGAAGTACCCGTCCAGGTCGACCACGTCGGACTCCGGAACGGCGATGCGCGGGCGCTCGCGATAGTAGAGCGGGTCCCCGTGCGGCACGATCATGTTGAGCCCGTCCACGGCGCCGCGTTGGAACAGACAAACCAAAATGCGGCGGTCAGGCGGACCGGCGGTCGGGGGGACGGCAAGAGCGGCTCTGGCCAGGAAGAGGGGATCCAAGCCGAGGCTGAACAGCGCCAGGCCGCCCGATTTCACGAACACGCGTCTCGAGATCGCCATCTACACTGCTCCGTTTCTTCCGTCCGTCCGTCCGTCCGCCCGACCGCCGCCTCACCGCCGTTGAAACTCCGGTCCGCCGATCGCCAGCCCGACCGCCAGGGCACGAGCCTGCACAGGATCGCTGATGTCTGATATCTGACGTCTGATGACCGCCTTCGTGTTCTCCGACATCGTGCCGCTCAACACCGCGCCGTTCGCCTGCGCGATCAGCTGCTCCGCATCCGGCGTCGCCGGCACGACCGAGTCGAGGCTCACGGTCACGCCCGGCAGTCGTCCGGCGGCGAGCACCACGGCGGCGTTCATCCGGTCGAGCAGCGCTCCGCTGTTCACCCACGCGTCTTCCCGTTCGGGATAGCCGTCGGGCGCCACGTGGAGATAGAGCGGCTCGCCGAGGCGGGCCACCACCTGGGCCAGCCGGGGGGTCGTGTCGGGGTCGCCGCCCACCGCCCGCGCCGCGCTTACGACGAACTCGAGCGGCGTCTTGATCTTGGCACGGACGTTCTCCGACGCCCAGAAATCGGGCGACCGGAAGATGGCGCGTAGCACCTCGCGGATGTCGCCGTCGCTGCGTTTCCAGGCGGTCACGGCGTCGTCCACGCAGCCGTCGGGCGGGTCGTCATTCACGAATCGCTGGCACAGCCGGCGGCTCACGTGGTGCATCGTGGCGGGATGGTTGGCGAGCAGCTTGAGCAGGCGCACGCCCTCGTCCCTGCCGTGGCCCGCGGGGAACGTCACGCCTATCACCACCTTCTCGCCGTAGTCGTGTGCCCAGTCATGGAACTCGAAGTCGCCGCCCTGCTGCGGTCGTGCCACGCTCCAGCCGGTGAGAATCCGCGCGACCTGGATCACGTCCTGCTGGGTGTAGCCGCCGTCCACGCCGAGCGTGTGCAGCTCGAGCAGCTCGCGGGCGTAGTTCTCGTTGATACCCTTGGGCGCGCGCTCGAGCGCCTGCCGGCGCAGCGAGTCCGCGCGCATCGGATCGCGTCCGGGATCGAACAGCGGCGGGCCGCCGAACATGGGGCGCGCGCCGAACAGCGGCCGCGCACGCAGCCGCATCGCCTGCGGCGACTTGGAGCCTGGCGCCACGCTCTCCCAGTTGTCGAGGTAAAACAGCATGGCGGGGCTCTCGGCCGTCGCGATCAGGAGGTCTGCGAACTTCCCCAAGGCACGCGGCCGGATCGTCTGCTCGATGTAGGACGGCGTGAGGAACCGATCGGCGCCCTTGGCGAGGAAGACGTTGAAATGATTGGTCCAGAAGTCGACCATCACCTCGTACAGTTGACGCTCGGAGAGGACGGCACGGACGACGGCGAGCTCCTGGAACGCTCCCGCCAGGCGGCGACCTCTTTCCTGGGAGGAATCCATGCGCTGCGGTAGGGGCGCAGCGTGCTGCGCCCCTACGCTGTCCCGGTCGGCGTCGCCCTGTCGCCGCTGTTGCTCGCGCCGCGCTCGCTGGGCGTCGACGTAGATGCGCGCCAGCTCGCCCGAGTCGTAGTCGAGGATCTTGAAGCGCCGCTCCCGCGTCGCGAGCGGGCCGTCGTCGATCTTGCGGGGGGAGAGCTGCCGGTCGATCCACCGCATAACGCCATCGGCGGCCACGCGGTCCACTTCGCCCGGCCGAGGGCCGTAGGCGAGGCGGTTCAGGGCGTGCCGCGCGGAGTCGCGGGGAGTGAGAATGGGCGCTTGCGCGCGCGCTCCCACCGGGGCGAGCGCAGCGAGCGCCCCACACACGTACGCGAGAGTCCGGGTTTTCATACGGTTATATTGACGCACAGCCTTCGGGAGAAGTTAAGGTCGTGACGGTGCCACGTTTCACCCCGCACGGTATCCCTACGCGACGCAACAGCTTGCTGGCCGGTCGGGACGGGAAGCCCCCCACGTGGAACGAGCGGCTGCAGGCGCTCAAGTACGTGCCCCCGCTCCTCAAGTTCGTGTACGAGACGCACCGCGGCTACACGGTGGCGATCCTCGCGCTGCGCGTGGTGCGGTCGTTCGTGCCGCTGGCCGTCCTGTGGATCGGTAAGCTGATCATCGACGGGGTGATCGCGGGGGTCCGGGTGCGGGCTCAAGGCGGCGCGATCGACTGGTGGCATCTCGGCGGCCTGGTCGCCCTAGAGCTCGGCATCGCGGTGGCGGGAGAGGGCCTGGCCCGGCTGTCCTCGCTACTCGAGAGCCTGCTGGGTGACCTGTTCTCGAACCGTATCAGCGTGCGACTGATGCAACATGCCGCCACGCTCGATCTCGCGCAGTACGAGGACGCGGAAACGTACGATCACCTGGAGCGGGCGCGGCGCCAGACGGTGGGGCGCATCGGTCTCATCGCCCTGTTGCTCTCCACGGGCCAGGACCTCATCACGCTCGCGTCGCTGGGCGGGGTGCTGCTGGTGCAGCTCCCCTGGCTCCTGCTGCTCCTCGTGATCGCGGTGCTGCCGTCTTTCCTGGGCGAGACCCACTACGCCGCGCTCGGTTATTCGCTGCTCTTCTCGTGGACCCCGGAGCGGCGGTTGCTCGACTACCTGCGCTACGTCGGCGCCTCGGACGAGATGGCGAAAGAGGTCAAGCTCTTCGACCTGTCGGACTTCCTGGTGGGTCGCT
>Ga0209471_1002536_pt1 | contig 10478 bp, 8 predicted proteins | sample GraSoiAngelo_128_FD_185885 | JGI IMG/M metagenome (GOLD analysis project Ga0209471, IMG submission 185885) | Grasslands soil microbial communities from the Angelo Coastal Reserve, California, USA - 14_0927_12_20cm (SPAdes) (version 2) | ecosystem: Environmental > Terrestrial > Soil > Grasslands ... | reverse complement strand
CGGGCGGGACATCCGTACAATTGGATGGATCCAAGTCCAGCGATCCCGACGGAGACGCGCTCAGCTTCGTTTGGAAGAATGAGGCAGGCAAGGTGGTAGGTACCACTGCCGTTGTTCAGTTGACGCCGGCAATGGGCACGCACACCTTTGCATTGACGGTCACTGACACAGGGGGCCTCAGTTCAACGGCAGCAACGCGCGTCACTGTTCGAGATACGACCCCGCCCACGATACGGGTTACGTTAACCCCGAATGCGCTTTGGCCACCCAACCACAAGCTGGTCCAAATCGCTGCCACAGTCGAAGCAAGTGACAGTTGCGATCCGAATCCGGCGGTTGCCCTTGTGTCCATTACCAGCAGCGAGCCGGACAACGGCTTGGGTGACGGAGATCAGCCGAACGATATCCAAGCGGTCGGCGGCGGATCAATCCCGTTCGGGACCGATGTGCGGTCGTTCCTGTTGCGGGCGGAACGCTCCGGAATGGGAACTGGTCGGATCTATACCGTCAATTACACCGTTCGGGATGCCTCTGGCAACGAAACCTCAGTTTCGGCCCAGGTTTCGGTGGGGACCCAGGCAACAACCGCGGCGACAACGCCCTGGGACCGGGAGTCAGACCGGGACTCGGACCACAAGTCGGACCGGAAGAAGGATCACCACCGGCCGTAACGCATTATAAGAGGGCGCCCCTTTTTGGTGTAGGTTTTGAGCGTTCGAATCATCACCTACAGGAAGGAGCACCCTCATGAATGACGCAAAGTATATTGGACTCGATGTTCACCAGGCAACCATCTCCGCCACCGTCTTGGATGCTGAAGGCAAGTTGGTGATGGAAGCCATCCTGGAAACAAAAGCGGAAACCGTACTGCAGCTTATTCACGGTCTGCGTGGCAGCTTGCACGTAACCTTCGAAGAAGGCACCAGCGCGGCCTGGTTGTACACCTTGATCAAGCCCCATGTCACGCGAGTGCTGGTCTGTGATCCGCGGAAGAATGCCCTGTTGAAAGTCGGCAATAAGAGTGATCGCATCGATGCACACAAACTCGCCGAATTGCTGCGCTCGAATCTCCTGCGACCCGTCTTTCATGACGACACCGGTCTGCGAACGCTAAGGGAAATGGCGCGCAGCTACTTGACGATCACCAAAGATGTCACGCGGGTGATCTCATGCGTGACATAAATCCCCATCTGGCGTTTTCGGTGAGCTTTTTGACCAGCCCGAAGAAGCACCCGCTATACGCAAGACCGTGGAAGCAATGGCGGTTAGCCGAAGGGGAGGAAGAAGGAAAGGGCGTCAAGACATAAATGCACATATGTCACCCATTTTGCGCACTTTCTGGAGGCAGAATCGCTGTAAATCGCATACTTGTCGCCAAATACAAGCATAACTCGGGGACAAGAATTGACCGTAGCGATCTAATGTGCATTAAGTGCTTGACATATGATCTCGGCTGTATTATAGGGTCTTTCATGATCACTCCGGCCAAACGAAAGGCCCTGCTGGCTTCCGGGACCCTGAACCCGCATCCGGAAGCCGTGCGCTCGGAACTCTTCCATACGGATTTCTTCGACCCCTACGACTTCGCGCAGGTCAAATACGAGATGTTGCGCGCCCACTCGGTCGATGAAGACGCGGTGGCCGAGGTGTGCCGCCAATTCGGCCTTAGCCGAGAAAGTTTCTATCAGATTCAGCAGGCTTTTCAGGAGCTAGGATTCAGTTCTTTCCTGCCGCGCAAGCGAGGCCGCAAAGGCCCCGTCAAACTGAAAGGTGAGGTCCTAGAGTTCGTCCTCGCGCAGAAAAAGGAGAATCCCGCGATCGACCCGGGGCACTTGGCGGCTTTGATTCAGGAGCGCTATGGCATTCGCGATTCATCGGACGACCGTGCTGCGGGGACTGAAAAAAAACTGCGCTCGCCGCGGAAAGAGCCGGCGAGACGCATTCGTCGCGCGCGACGATCCCGTGCAGGGGATTTATGAAAATGTGCGTTGCGAGGCACTCGAGAACTCGGAGCCAGCTTCCTGGGCTCTGGAGCGCGTTCGCCGATATGGAGTGGCCAGCTTGCTCCCCGGCGGGCAACCGGATTTTCCCTTCATTCTTTGCGCGCAGAGTGTTCCTCGTCCGGCCTGGAGCGGGACCAGAGACTTTCATCGCGAGAAACTTCTTGAGGTTTATGAATTCCTTACCAGGGAGGTGATGGAAGATGCGAGTCGCCATCTACGCCCGCGTTTCCAGCGAGAGGCAGGAGAAGGAACATACGATTGGTTCGCAATTAGAAGCCTTGCGGAACTACGCGGCTCAGAATGGGATGGAGATCGTCGAGGAGTTCACGGATGAGGGCTACAGCGGGACGCGGCTGGATCGTCCCGCGCTGGATCGGATGCGTGACTTGGCGGAGCGCAGAGGATTCGAAGTGCTGCTGACTTACTGTACCGATCAACTGGCGCGGAAGTTTGTGCTGCAGGCCCTCATTCTGGAGGAGATGGAACGATTCGGAGTGAAGACGATTTTCCTGGAGGGCGGTGCGGCCGACGATCCGCTCTCGAAGCTCATGCACCAAATCACCGGAGCCGTAGCTGAGTTTGAGCGGGCGAAGATTGTCGAAAGGAATCGGCGCGGCAAGCTCTACCGAGCTCGGTGTGGTGAGGTTGTTACCTGGAGAGCCCCTTTCGGTTATGTGCGCATTCCACGTCGTGACGGTGTGGCGCCACATGTGGAGATCGATGAGAACAAAGCGGTGGTGGTTCGCAGAATCTTTAATCTCTATGCGAAGCAAGGCTGGACGGTTCGCCAGATCGCCAAGCAACTCACACTGCAAGGAACTCCGGCGCCGGGTGGTGGTCGGGAATGGAATTTCTATACCGTGGATCGAATTCTTCATAATGAGGCCTATGTTGGCACGTTGTATTACAACCGCCACAACTGTGCAGCGATCGAAGGGGCGCATGGTCACAAGAGGCCTTCTTGCCAACGCATTCTTCGGCCCAAGGAGGAGTGGATCCCGATTTCGATTCCTCCCATCATCGACTTGGAGACCTTTCATCAAGCCGGGATCCGGGTCAAAGATAATCAGAGATTCTCTCCGCGGAATCTGCAGGAGGATGCTTATCTTCTACGGCGGCTCGTCCGCTGTGGGCACTGCGGGTTAAGTTGCCGTGTCAGCAGTAATACGGCAAATCCCAATTGCAATCATTATTATGTTTGCCCAGGAACGAAGAAACACTTCCTGATCGAGAAGCGATGCTCACAGAGATGCATCGGCGCCGATGCGTTGGACGAACTGGTTTGGGAAGAAGTGAGCACCAGGCTGCAAGATCCGGACTTGGTGCTAGAAGCGTATCGGGAGTGCAGGATTCACCGGAGGGATGGAGAAGAGGCTGACCTGAGCGAACAAGGGCAAAAGCTGGCGACCCAGATCAAGTTAGCGAACACGGAGATGACGCGGCTTCTGGATGCCTACCAGGCCGGCGCGATTGAACTGCCGGAGTTGCAGAAGCGCCGACGATTGGTGGACGCAAAGCTCGATACGCTCCATCGAGAGAAGGAGCTTCTGGAAAAGATGGCTGGCGAGCAAAAGCAAGAAGGCGATATCCGGCGTGACCTCGAGGAGTTTCGAGCTTTGGTGTCGGATCGTGCTCAACACTCTTCCTTCGAGGACAAACAGAAGCTCATGCGCATGGTCCTGGACAAGGTCGTGGTCAAGGACTGGCGAGTTGATGTGCACTACAACATTCTGCTTTCCCGACCTGCCGCCCCGAGGGAAGAGAAAGTGTCAACCAATTTCGATTTGTGTAACGCACGTCATGCGTCGACTGAAGGCCATCTATCGGAGCTGGGCTATTCCCTGTGGAGGCCAGGAAGTTTACTCGCCGCGCCATCGTGCCGAATGGCTCGGGAAAATCTCCGAAGCCAGTGTTCGCCGGCGGGCGGAACTCTATTACCAGCAACTTGACGCGCTGGTGTACTTACACCGACAAGCCAAGAAAGAGCTGCTGGCCGAAGGCCGCAAGCACCAGGCCACGAAGTTGCTTCGCCAGATTCCTTCCATCGGCCCGATTCGGTCGGTTCTGTTGGTTGCACTTCTACAAACACCGCATCGGTTCCGCACCAAGAGGCAACTGTGGAGCTACAGTGGTCTAGCGTTGGAGACACGCAACAGCGGGGAATATCGCTTTCAGGACGGGCAGCTCAAGCGCTCGAAGAAAGTCTTCGCCATTCGTGGGCTGAACAAAAACCATAACCACGATCTCAAAAATGTTTTCAAGGGTGCGGCCATTCGTGCCGCGGCAATCGAGGGGCCTTTCCAGAAGTTCTACGAGGCACTCGTTGCCAAAGGGATGAAGCCTGCCATGGCGCGTCTGACCCTGGCACGCAAGATTGCAGCGATTACTCTGATCGTATGGAAGAAAGGAGCACGTTTCGACGCCGAACATCTGAAACAACAAGCAGCTTGAGCGTCTGGTTCGAGAACCCTTCCATCTCTGGATTCATTCCTGGTGGTGGTCCGTCGGTTCTTCAGACGCTCTGGTTCGAGGGTGAGTATCCAGTAACATCTTAGGGGCAGAGGTGTGCTTCGAGCACCTCAAGTCTCTCTGTTAACCCTATGCCCCCTCGCACAACCAGAAAAAGCTATAGGCCACGAGTCTCAGATAGAACCATGGTTGGCACTTACAACCACACTGCTTGATGCATCAGAAACCGATGAACGTCGTTACGCCAGAAAGATGAATCTGGAGAATCGGGAAAATCGCGGATCCTCATATCAATACATGGGCTGGATGTCAGAAAGAATTTCTCTGGGGGGAGTTTTTTTTCTTGACATTCCCTCTTATAGAACAATGTTACATGCCTTGCTTTCCCAAGCTCTCACGGCGATATTGATGTCGCTGATTCTTAAGCTCTTCGCGTCCGATATCATTTTCAAGAACCACAGGAGCAGCTTTACCCCCGTAAGTGGACCACAAGTTCATCGACATGCCGCAGGTGAAGAAGCCAGAACCGCCCGCCTTCATAGGCAACATTGTGACCGCGATTGTTGCCGCACCAAAGAAGAAGCATTACCGCATGCTGCACGTCCTCTGTGCGGCTGGTGGATTGCGACTTGGTGAAGCCTTGGGGATCGATATCAAAAACATATCCCCGGACGGTTCCACGATCAAAATCTGTCAGAAGGTATGGCGGAGTAAAATTCAGGACTTTTTGAAGACCAAGAACGGGAAGCGGGAGATCGACCTACACTCATCAGTCGCTGCGATGCTAAAGGACTTCATTGGCGAAAGGAATCAGGGCCTGCTCTTCCAATCACGGAATTGCAAGCCGCTTTCGCAATCGAATATCCTGCGGCGGTCGCTGCACCCGATCCCCTCAGGGGTCACCCAAATCCGGCCATGTAGGGTCAGCTGAAAACCGGCCATAGGAAAGCCCGGGACATTGACTCCGAGAGGAGCCCTTATAGGCTCCTTCGGCATGAGCAATGTCTTGAGCGAAGAGAAGAAACATCAAGTTATCGCACTAGCGAAGCTCGGATGGTCCTTACGGCGCATCGAGGAAGCCACAGGTGTGCGAAGGGAAACAGCGAGCGTTTACCTGAAAGCTGCCGGGGTAGTCGTGTGCCTGCCTGGGTGGGGGCGCCGAGCGCCGGCAAAACCGGCCATACGAGTGACCCCCGACTCTGGGGCAAAACCGGCCACGGTGACCCCCGACTTTATAGCGCCTTTTTCAGAAAAACAGGGCGCTCCGAGTGACCCTTCTCCTCCATCGGCAAGTGTCTGTGAAGCGTACCGGGAGTTGATCGAGCAGGGCCTCGCCCGTGGACGCAATGGCAAGGCTATCTGGCAAGACCTGGTGTCCGACCACGGTTTTGCGTGATCGATCCCCTGATTCGCGAGCTCACCGAGTATCGCGATTTCATCCATCTCAAAATCAAGGAGCAACCCGAATGAATCTGATTGAGTTAAATCGTTCCTTACGGCAACTGCGTCTCGGCGGTATCGCTGCGGTGCTGGAGACGCGCCTGCAGCAAGCCCAAGTGGAACCGATGGCCCCCATCGACTTCCTCTCCTGTTTGGTATCCGATGAACTGACTCGTCGCGGCGACCGCCTGCTGGAACGGCGCCGGAAACAAGCGCAATTCCGCGATCCGCAGGTGACGCTCGACAACTTCGATTTCAACTTCAACAAGAAGATGAATCGGAGCCTGGTCTTCGATCTGGCGACGGCCACGTTCATCGCTCGCCGTGAAGATGCACTTTTTCTGGGTCCACCCGGCACCGGGAAAAGTCACTTGGCCCAGGCCATCGGGCAGGCGGTCATCGGCCAGGGCTATCGGGTGATCTACCGTGAGGCGCACGTCCTGCTCGAGGAAATCGCCGAAGCGGCCCTCGACGGAAAACGCAAAGAGCACATGGAACTGCTGGCCACCGTGCCGTTGTTGATCATCGATGACTTGGGGATGCGTAAGCTAGGGCCCACAGCAGCAGAAGAGTTGCTGGAGATCGTCATGCGCCGTTACGAACGAGCCAGCACATTGGTCACCTCGAACCGCCCGGTCGAGGACTGGGGAAAACTGCTCGGCGACAGCGCGGCCGTCACCGCCATGCTCGATCGCCTCCTGCACCACGGCCATATCCTCAAATGCGGGCCGCGGAGCTGGAGAACTAAGTTGCCGGCGGAACCATGAGCCCGAAACCCAGCGGAAAAGCCACGACCTCAACTATGGAAGGCTTTGAGAAAATGCAGCCACGGCCATCTAAAAGAGTTTTTTTCGAGCTTCGAGGAGGAAATGGGCCTCCACCTCGAAATTTCGCAGATTAGACTTGCCCGAAAAGCGAACGGCAGAGTACAACATCTAACTTCCGGGAACCTTCCTATGGCCGCTTTTGAAGTGACCCCGTATGGCCGGTTTTGAAGTGACCCTTGAGGCGAGAAGCAGTTCATCTTCATATACGCGGGACAAAGCGATGAGAAATTGGAATTACACACCATCACGATTAATGACGGTCTAGAGAAGACGAGTAGGACATTTGGCATTGGCAAATACGCAGGAAAAGAAGAAGAGAAAATACCTCCTGATTTTTCGGCGATTGAAGACCAGCTAAAGAGACTCAAGGATTCGGCTTTTCCGCCCAACGGCAAGCCTTGCCATTTCGCCCCGGCCATTAAGTTTTGAGAGTTCGCTTAGTTAGAACACGCGGCCCAGTTGGAAGAACCATTTGCGATGGCCGGAGTCGCCGACGCTGCCGCCGATGAAGAAAGGGCCCACAGCCGTTTCCGCCAGAAACCCTGCAGCAACATCGTTGGGGAACTCGGTGCCAGTGGTCACACCGTACATTTTTCCCACCTCGTAGGCTCCGACGGCGTAAACCTTCTTGCCCAAGAAGGGAGGAAGGATCAGCAGGTCACGCAAAAATCCAGCACGAAATAAATAATACTGATTGCCCTGAAACTCGTTCTGACCGTAGGCGCTGAGCCGCACGGGCCCGCCGAGGAAGAATTGAGGAACGCCGGTGCTGGTGGCGCCGAAAGTCGTGCCGCCTTCGCTCTCGAGGAAAAGCGACGCGGGCCGCGCAATGGGCTGAAAATATCCCAATTTCAGGTCCATCGAAGGAAACCCGCCATTGGCCCCCGGGCTTTGGTCGAACCAGCAGAAATTCGTTTCCGCGCTGAAACCGCGGCGCGGAATTACGGGGTCATCGGTATGGTCCAGCAGGTAGTGCAAGCGCGTCTGCCCCACGCGGCCCGCCACGGTGGGAATCTTGGGCGAGCCGAGGCGCAGTTTGGTATTCAGCGAGCCAACTTGGTAGCCAACGCGCAACTCGCTGAAGCGCCCCAAGCTGTACCCCACGTCGCCGCCGACATTGGTGCGATAGATGCGGTAGTCCGCCAGCGGATCATTCTTCGCATAAATCTGAAACGTGGTGTCGCTGGCGTCGGCGTGCGGCGAAAAAAACCAGCGGCTTTCCGCGCGAAACGGCCGGAACAATTCCGTCTGGATGCCGTAGGTATTTCCGAGCAGCACGTCGGTACGCCATTCGGAGCGGAAGCCGGCCACGTCCATGAACGTGAAGCGTGTTCCCGCGGTGAAATCCACGTTGCCACTCTGCGAGCCGTCCACTTCGAACGCCGTCTGAAACATGGGTGGCGCATAATTTTTCTCGACGACATCAACGAGCAGGCCAGTCTGGCCATTTTTTTCGATCAGCCGATAGCCCGCGGAATCGTAGCGCCCAACTCCTGTAAGCCGCGTCAGCGCTTCGTCAAGTTTCGCGGGGTTAACCGGCTTGCCCTGGAATCGCTTCACGTAGCGAGTGACATCCGTGGCTTCGTGTGCGTTGGTTCCTTCGACTTCGACGAATTGCGGCGTGGGGATATCGCTACGCTTTCGCGCTTCGCGTGCTTGCTGGTGTTCTTGCCAGGTTGCCTCGTCGAGGGCAAACGCTTCGAGCAAGCGAGCGCGTGCATTCGCGGCTTCGTAGCCGCGCTGCATGATTTGCGCGCTCTTGGCGTAGTCCACGGTGTTGTATTCCGTCAGCGCAACGGAAACGACCGCATCGGCCTGCGCCAGGCTGCGTAACTCATTTTCGTTGAGCACCACGCGCACGGAATGATTCAGCACGCCGAACACGGACTGGATGTCCTTGGCGTCCGCGGGCGCCCGCTCCAGGTGCACGGCAATGACAATCTCCGCACCCATCTGCCGCACGACGTCCGTCGGGAGATTATTCAGCAGTCCACCATCCACGAAAACCGCCTTTCCGTCGTGAACGGGCGAGAACGCTCCCGGAATGGACATCGTCGCGCGCAGCGCCACCGCGAGCGAGCCATCTTTGAAAACATGCGATTTTCCGCTGACGAGATCCGTCGCGACGCAGCGAAAGGGGATGGGAAGCGCATCGAACGACGGAACTTCGTCATACGGCAGCGTCGTGCGGTCGATGATCAAGCCAATCTGGTGCCCTGCGTTGAGTCCAGCGGGCACGCGCAAGCCGCCGCGCAAACCAAAAACAAGCGAATTCGGGTACGCCCGCTGATCTTCTTTCCTGCGGAAGGCAAGGTCTTCGTAGGGAGTGCGGTCGCCCAGAATTTTCCGCCAGTCCAGGCCATCAATGAGAGTTTTCAATTCGTCGGGACTCATTCCCGTGGCATAAAACCCCCCGACCAGGCCGCCCATGCTGGTTCCGGCAACGTAATCCACGGGAATGTGGTGCTCCTCGAACCACTTCAGGACGCCAATGTGCGCCAGGCCCATGGCGCCGCCGCCTTCCATGGCCACACCGATTTTCGGGCGTACGCGTGGCGCAGCGTTCTGCTGCCCGCGCATTGCGCCGGGCCACAGAAGCAACAAAAGTGTGAAAACAATTCGGCGCATGCAAGCCTCCTCAGCGGTTCGGCAAAATTGCTCAATTCGCGAATGAAATACGAGTTTGGCGCAGCGCTGAGATTCGGGCAAGCGCGAATGGAAGTCTTAAGAAACTTTCTTTTCCTGCAGGATATTGCCGCCGTCGACAACCAGGACTTGGCCGGTGATGTAGGAAGCTTGGGGGGAAGCCAGGAAGCAAACTGCCGCAGCAACTTCGTCGGGCGTGCCGGCGCGGCCAACCGGCGTGTGCAGCGCAGCGATTTTTTCGGATTCGGTCGAAGAACCCGTGGCAATCCAGCCCGGCGCGACTCCGTTGATGGTAATTCCATCGCGTCCAGTTTCAATCGCTACGGCGCGCATCATTCCGTCCATCGCGGCCTTTGCGGCGCCATACGCCGCGGAACCGGAATTGCTCACCAGCGGCCCGGTCACGGAAGTGATATTCACGATGCGGCCGTAATTTTGTGCCGCCATGCCGGGCAGAACCGCGCGTGTCATTCGAAAAGCGGTGTGCAGCGTAATCGCAATCTTGTTCTGCCATTCCGCGAAGGAGGTTTCGATCAGCGGCTTGCTTTCCGTGGGCCGCCCGGTTTGCGTCATTCCCGCATTGTTCACCAGAATGTCGATTCGGCCCAATCGCGAGAGCACGGAATCGACGAGCCGCTGCACTTCAGTCTCGACGGTGAGATCGGCGACGAAGGAAAGAACGGCTTCGCCGCTGGCGTCGAGTTCGCGCGCGCGGGCGTGAATGCGATCCGTCGTCGAAGTGATCACCACGCGCAAACCAGCGGCATGCAGCTTTCGCGCGCACGCGAATCCGATTCCTTCCGCGCTGCCCGCGCCTGTGATCAACGCCGTTTGTCCGCTGAGCGCGGATGGCCCGCCGCGAGTGGAGCTCATTCCGGATTCTCCCAGCCGCATCATACATCCGGCTGAAGATTCCCGCGGGGCTTCCGGCTACTTTGTTTCCAAGTGTAAGTTCGCTTTGATGGTTCCTTTTTCTTTCGCGACCTGCAGCAATTCCGGATAGAACTGCACGAACGAATGTTCGACGGCTGCGTTCTGATCGTGGCAATTCCAGCACCCGTTCTTGGCTGGTTTGATGGCGCCAGAGGACGGC
>Ga0209471_1002534_pt1 | contig 10482 bp, 11 predicted proteins | sample GraSoiAngelo_128_FD_185885 | JGI IMG/M metagenome (GOLD analysis project Ga0209471, IMG submission 185885) | Grasslands soil microbial communities from the Angelo Coastal Reserve, California, USA - 14_0927_12_20cm (SPAdes) (version 2) | ecosystem: Environmental > Terrestrial > Soil > Grasslands ... | reverse complement strand
CATCCTGCGAGACAAGGTCTGCTACCGAGACCTTGGACCCGACTACTTCGATCGCCTGAACCCCGAGGGGCTGCGCCGGCGCTTAACCAAACGCCTTGAAGGTCTGGGCTTCAAAGTGACCTTGGAGCCTTTAGCGCAAGTCGCCTAGAAGCGATTTTCTGAGGAAGTCGCCTAGAAGCGATTTTCTGAGGAATGAGCTGAATTCTTAGTTCTGGCTGAGGATGGAATCCATATAGGCAAGCATTTCCGGCGAATCCCATTGCTGGGCGCCGTAGAATTTTCGCGCAATTTTTCCGTGACGGTCGATGATATAGGTGTCCGGAATCACCGGTGTGCCGTACTCCAGCGCTACCTTGCGCGTCGGCTCACGAAAAGTCGGAAAATTGATGCCCTGGTCCTTCAAGAATTTCTCATACGCGTCAGGGTCTTCATCCCAGCTCACACCGAGAACAAGCGCATTGCGCGATTCGATGTGTTTCTGTAAGTCATTCAGGGCCGGTGTCTCTTCAACGCAGGGCGGGCACCAACTGGCCCAGAAATTCAGCACCACGACCTTGCCGCGGAGGTCGCTAAGATGGCCGGCCTTACCCCAGATTTCCGTGGGGAAGTCCTGCGCGCGCTTTCCAGCCACCGAAGGCTCGCCCTGCCGATACATCGGCCGCGCGAAAATAACGAAAACAAGCGCGATGAATGCCATCACGCCCCAAGCCGCGATTTTCCTTATCATGGTCATCGCGTATTATGGTAGCGCATTCCGTTAGCGTTCGGAACCGATTCTCGCATCCAATGAACATGCCGAGCGATAATCCCAACCCATATGCCATGCAGCCACGCGGCGCTGTTCCTACACCCGTTGTCGTCACGGCCATCGTTCCCGCGCGAAACGAGGAAGCGGTTATCGCGGCGTCCATCGAAACGCTATCTCGCCAACCCGAGATTGCGCAAATCCTCGTGGTCAACGACCAATCTTCGGACGCAACGGCAGAAGTGGTGCGCAACTTGGTGAAGGAAATCCCCGACCTGCGCCTTCTCGAAACCGGCGGATTGCCAGACGGCTGGGTGGGCAAGAATTACGCGCTTTGGGTCGGCGTTCAGCAGGCCACAAGCCCCTGGCTTCTGTTCACCGACGCGGACGCTCTGCACGCCCCTAACTCGGTGGCGCGTGGGCTGCAAATTGCCCGCGAGCGGCAGGCGGCGTTGGTTTCTTTTTCGCCCGAGCAAATCACGCGCAGCTGGTATGAGAAAGCGCTGATTCCTTTTGTCTATTTGCGGCTGGCAAAGAAATTTTCTTATGACCAGGTGAACAACCCTGCTTTGCCGATCGCCGCCGCGAACGGCCAGTTTTTGCTGATTCGCAGGGAGGTCTACGATGCCATTGGCGGGCATCGTGGCGTTGCCGGCGAAGTTCTGGAAGACCTCGTAATGGCCATGCGGGTCAAACGGGCGGGCCATCGGATTTGGTTCGGCTCCGGCAAGGGCCTCGTGCGGACTCGGATGTACTCTTCGTTCCGAACGATGTGGGAGGGCTGGAAAAAGAATCTCTATCGCTTGGTGGGTGGAACCCCTTGGGCGGTCTTTCGCGAAGTCGAAGCCACTTTGCCCTGGATTCCGTTTCTTTTGATGCTCCTGGGCCTGAAGTTTCCCTTCTTGTTGTTCCTCGGAATAGTGTTCCTGATCGCTCGCCAGACCATCTATGGTCTCGATCTTGGCCGCAACCATTACCCGTTTTCGTTCATCTTTTATTACGTGCCGGCGGCCTTTCTCTATGCGGGTGTGCTTTGGGCCTCCTACCGGAGCCACGCCAAAGGAAGAATCGCCTGGAAGGGCAGGGAATACTCCATCGGGGCTCCGGAATCGGTAAAATAGCTATTGGCCAACGAAAATGGTTCTTCTCACGCGAAAAATCGAGTTTTCGGCCTCGCATCTCTATCACAACCCGAATCTTTCGGCGGAGGAGAACCGTCGCCTTTTTGGGAAGTGCAATAATCCGCATGGCCATGGGCACAACTACACGCTGGAAGTCACCGTGGCGGGGGAGCCAGACCCTGTCACCGGCATGGTTTTGGACCTGAAAGAATTGAAAGAGATTCTCGAGCGCGAAGTGATGCAGCGCATGGATCACCGCCATTTGAATTACGAAGTGCCGGAACTCGCCGGCCAGATACCCACTTGCGAGAACATCGCGCGCCTGATTTGGCAGCTGCTCGAGCCGCGGATTACGCAGGGAAAATTGCACCGCGTCCGGCTCTATGAATCGCCGGACCTTTTCGCTGATTGTTATGGCAATGGCGCAAGCGCAGCGGCGAATTGAGAACAGGTCGTGGGCGTGAAGACCATGAAGAATGATTTGCTCCATGTCGAACTTGGCCGGCGGTACAAGTTTGCAGCATCCCATCGTTTGCACACTCCGCGTTTGAGCGAGGAAGAGAATTATCGGGTCTTCGGAAAATGCAACAATCCTCACGGTCACGGTCATAACTACGTTCTGGAAATCAGCGTTTCTGGAAAGATTGATCCAGCCACCGGCATGATTGCCAACCTTGCGGACTTGGACGCCTTCGTCGAACGCCACGTGCTCGAAGAATTTGACCATCACTCGCTCAACGACGATGTAACCGCGTTTCACGACGCGGTCCCCACGACCGAGAATCTGTGCATCGAGATCTTTCGCCGCTTGCAAAAATTTCCCCATGCCAAACTCGAACGCGTGCGCATCCAAGAAACGGGCAACAATAGCTTTGAATATGCAGGAAGCACGGAGGGAAACCACTTGTGACTAAGCCAACCGAAGAAATCCTGCTCCATGACAGAAATGACCGCGAAGAGGTCGATGCGAAGACTATCGCCTGTCACGTTCGCGAGATGATCAAGATCATCGGTGAAGATCCCAATCGCGAAGGCCTGCGCAAAACGCCGGAACGTTTTGAAAAGGCTTTCAAGTTCCTCACCAGCGGCTATCATCAGAACATCGATCATGTCTTGAACGGCGCGACGTTCAGCGTGGCCTACGACGAGATGGTCATCGTCAAGGACATCGAGTTTTTCAGCCTCTGCGAGCATCACCTCCTTCCGTTCTTCGGCAAAGCGCACGTCGCTTACCTGCCGGACAAGCGCGTCCTCGGCCTCAGCAAAATCGCGCGCCTGGTGAACATGTACGCCCGGCGCCTGCAGATTCAGGAGCGCTTGACGAGCCAAATCGCGGAAGCGATTCAGGAAAAGATTGCCCCGCAAGGTGTAGGCGTCATTGTCGAGGCGCGCCACCTGTGCATGCAGATGCGGGGGGTCGAGAAACAGTGCGGCCAGGCGGTGACCAGTTCGATGCTCGGCGCCTTCCGCCACAACAAGCAGACGCGTGACGAATTCCTGTCCCTCGTCAGCCAGAACAAGGCCTAGCTGGACGCCATTTTGGCGCTGGAATCGCGTGCCCACCTCACCTAAAGTGCACCAATGGCGACCGATCAAGCTCCCCTCATCATTGGAGAGGCCTCTTCCGCGGTTCACTCGCCTTCTCTCGCGCGCTCTCACCGCCTAACCGTTTTCCTATGCTTTCTCTCCATCTATCTGATTTGGGGCTCGACTTATCTGGCCATTCGCTATGCGGTGGAAACGATTCCTCCGCTCTACACCGCTGGCCTGCGGCATCTCAGCGCCGGCCTGATTCTCCTCGCGTGGTGCCTCGCTAAGCGCCTGCGTCCAAGCTGGGCGCAAATCCGCGCTAGCATCATCATCGGTGTTTTTTTCTTTCTCCTCAGCCACGGCTTGCTTCATTGGGCGGAGCAAAGGGTCCCCTCTGGCCTGGCTTCTCTCCTGATTGCCAGCGAACCAATTGGGGTTTTCCTTTTCTCTGCAGCCGCTGCCAGGGAGTGGCACTGGAACGGGACCCTTCTGGCCGGCATCCTTTTGGGTCTTGGCGGAGTAGGTCTATTAATGGGAAGAAGCGTGCTCGCGTCGGCTCCGGGCATGTTTGTCGGTTCAGCCGCTGTGCTGATCAGCGCGCTGGCATGGTCCGTTGGTGTGGTTTATTCGCGGCGGTCGCACTTATCGGGGAATCCGCTTCTTTTGTCCGCGCTGTCGCTTCTGGCGGGGTCCGGCCAATTGCTGTTGGTAGGGACGCTCGCAGGAGAATATCGCGGATTTTCTCTCGCTTCGGTGACGCTGCGTTCCTGGCTTTCGCTCGGCTACCTCATTGTTTTCGGCTCGGTGGTCGCCTTCACTGCCTACAATTGGCTGATGGAACATTACTCTCCAACGCTGGTTGCCACCCATACCTACATCAACCCGATCGTGGCTGTCTTGCTGGGCTGGCTACTGGCCGGCGAAGCCGTCACACTCAACGTGCTGCTCTCGGCAGCTATGGTGGTCAGTGCGGTGATGCTGGTGGACCGCGGCATGGCCCGTCTGCCGCAGTGAATTTAGATTCTTCCTGATTTTCTCTTCCTGGGCCGCTACAAAACAAAAAGGGTGCGGCATATTCATGACACATCGCACCCTCCACATTCAAAAACAGCGAAAGCTCACATCTTCGAAATGTCCACCGTCGCTCGAGTGTTTTCCCATTCCATGCGCAGCGTGCATCCCGATGCCGCTTTATCGAAGGCAATGATGAAGTTCTCGACTGTTGCCGGCGCGGCGGAAACCTTCATGTCCACACGGGCCAGCTCGTCACTCTCATATTTGTAAGGGATACCCCATTCGCCGGTCTTCTTGTTGATGATAAGCGTCCACTTGTTCTGGTTGGGGACCGTGAAAATGGTATAGTTGCCCGCCGGCACATGGGTGCCGCCGACCATCAGGTCTGCCGTGGTTACAAAGGTGGTTGCCTCATCGGCGCCCGTGCGCCACACCTCACCATAGGGCACCAAGCCGCCAAAAATCTTCCGCCCCTTTGCGCGTGGACTGGAATAATCCACGGTGATCGACTTGCCGCCCCCTAAATCACACGTGGCCTTTGCGGCGGGACTGGCTTTTCCGCCCATCTGCGCCGACCCCAGCAAAGCCATTATCCCCACGGTCATACAACCGACTGCCAGAAATGCAACGGTTCTCTTCATGCTTCCTCCTCAGGAACGTTCCAGCAAATATTGAAGCGGATTTGCCCGTCAAGCGCAACTGCGACTGCCGCCGTCTCTTACAGATACTGACGCATCCGAGGCGATTTTGTTTCGCAAACAGATTAGGTATTGGAAACAGGCTAATCGAACATCCCCTTTGTTCTCGTCTGTATCCGCAGCGCAAGCCAGGTCGGTAACTCCCAAGAGTTTCGCTACGGTTTATTATTGACTTCGCTTTACAGACCGAGTTGTGTTAGCCTGAATCTGTCGAAGAGAAGAGGAACATTTCAGGGGATAACGGAGAGGGGCACTTGAGCGCGACAAAGACGGTGTTGATCGAACAATTCCGGACCCATGTGAAAGATACTGGCTCGCCCGAAGTGCAGATCGCCCTTTTGAGCGAGAGGATCAACTACCTGACCACGCATCTCAAGTCCCACGTGAAAGACCACGCATCCCGCCGCGGATTGATCATGATGGTCAATAAGCGCCGCCGGCTGCTGGACTATCTCAACCGCCGTGATCCGGATCGGTACCGCGAGATTGTTGACCGTCTTAGCCTGCGCAAGTAATCGCTCCACTTTGAGTCGGAATTCTGAGCGATACACCTTGCGTTCTCACGAAGTGACAAATTCCACGCGGAGTCTGTCCCTCAGGCCTCCGGCAGCGATAGGGCTGGAATTTCTCGTGGTGTAGTCTGTCCCGGGTCCGTTCCCCGCAAGCTCCTCCTTCTTTCTTCCTCGAAGTTGTCCGCAAAAACGGGCAGCCTTGTATGAGGTCCTTCGCCATGCGAAGGGCCCTCAACTCCCCCGGGGGGCCGGGGCCAAAGGAAAATTGTTTATGTCTGAAAATGCACACGCACCTCATCAGGTTACCGTGGAGGTCGGCGGCCGTCCGCTGACTCTGGAAACGGGGAAAATCGCAAAACAGGCCGATGGCGCGATTGTGGCGCGCTATGGCGACACGGTCGTGCTCACTACGGCCTGCATGGCTACCGAAGCCAATGACCGAGACTTTCTTCCTCTTACCGTAGACTATCGCGAAAATACCTATTCCGCAGGAAAAATTCCCGGGGGCTTTTTCAAGCGCGAGGGGCGCCCTTCGGAAAAAGAGATTCTCACTTCCCGGTTGATTGATCGCCCGCTTCGTCCGCTCTTCCCCGAAGCCTGGCGCAACGAAACGCAGATTGTCAGCATGGTGCTCTCCGCCGACAGCGACAATGATCCGGACGTCATCGCCGTCACCGGGGCGTCGGCGGCCTGCTATGTGTCGGACCTGCCGTTTGAGAAGCCCATTGCCTGCGTTCGCGTAGGTCTGCTGGATGGCCAGCTCATCGCCAATCCCACCGTTGCGCAGCAAAAGAAGAGCTTGCTGAACATCGTCATCGCCGGAACGGAAGAAGCCATCGTCATGGTCGAAGCCGGCGCGCTGGAAGTCTCTGAAGAGACTGTTGCCGACGCTCTTGAATTTGGCCACGCGCAAATCAAGAAAATTGTGGCCGCCATTCGGCAGCTTCATGGCCAGCTTAATCCCAAGAAAGTCGCGGTCGAGCCGCTGCCATTCGACGAAGGTATCTACAAAGATCTGCAAAAGAAGTATGGCGAGCGGTTGCACGATGCGCTCAACACGGAAAAGCACCCGAAAAAGGAAAGCTATCACCTGGTGGATGCCCTGAAGGAAGAAATCCTCGCCACCATTCCCGAAGAACCTCAGAAAGAAATGGACGAGAAGCGCACGCTCACGAAGCGCGCTTTTGAACGGCTGCGCGAAAATATTTTTCGCGACGACGTCCTGAATGCCCGGCGCCGACCCGATGGCCGAGCCTTCGACCGGATTCGCAAAATTACTTGCGAGGTCGGCCTGCTCCCGCGCGTTCACGGCTCGGCGCTCTTCACCCGCGGCGAAACGCAAGCGCTCGCCACGCTCACTCTCGGCACCAAGGAAGACATGCAGCGCCTCGACCTGCTCTTCGAGCAATACCAGTTCAAGCGCTTCATGCTGCACTACAACTTCCCGCCATTCAGCGTCGGTGAAGTGAAATTCCTCCGCGGGCCCGGACGCCGCGAAATCGGCCACGGCGCTCTTGCCGAACGCGCGCTCGTGAACCTGCTTCCTCCCGAATCGGACTTCCCCTACGCCATGCGCCTGGTCTCCGACATTATGGAATCCAACGGCTCGTCGTCGATGGCCACGGTTTGCGGCGGCTCGCTCGCGCTGATGGATGCCGGCGTTCCCATCAAGTCCTCTTGCGCGGGCATCGCCATGGGGCTCGTCGTTGGCGGCAAAGGCAAATATTCCATCCTCACCGACATTGCCGGCGCCGAAGATCATTACGGCGATATGGACTTCAAAGTCGCCGGCACGCGCAACGGCATCACCGCGCTGCAAATGGACATCAAGGTCCTTGGCATCAGTATTGCCATGATGCGCGAGGCGCTCGCACAGGCGAAGAAAGCGCGCCTCGAGATTCTGGATACCATGGAAGCGACGCTTGACGCCGCGCGCACCCAGATTTCGGCTTACGCGCCGCGCCTCTACAAGCTCAACATCCCGACCGACAAGATCCGCGACCTCATTGGCCCGGGCGGAAAGAAAATCAAGTCCATCACCGAACAGACCGGCGTCAAGATCGACGTCCTCGAAGACGGCACCGTACACATCTTCTCGACTAGCGGAGCTTCGGGCGACGCCGCCCTCGCGATGGTCCGCGAAGTCACCGCCAGCGCGGAAGTCGGCAAGACCTATCTCGGCAAAGTCGTGCGCCTCGCGGAGTTTGGCGCTTTCGTCGAGTTATTTCCGGGGACCGACGGCCTGCTGCACATCAGCGAAATCTCCGAGCATCGGATTCGCGACGTTCGCGACGAATTGAAGCTCGGCGACCAGGTTCTGGTGAAGGTGCTCTCGATCGAAGGGAACAAGATTCGCCTCTCGCGCAAAGCGCTGCTCAAGGAAGCGCGTGAAAAACAGCAAAAGGCCGCGGCAGGTGGCAGTCACAATCCGGGGTTTGCCGGGAGCGAAGGCGGCTCCGGCAACTCCGGCTCCCGCGAGTAAGCCTTTGATACCTCCCTCGTGGGGTGGCAGCATCGCTGCGCCCAATTTGTTTCTGCTTAGGCTTTGTCGCTGAAAAATGAAACAGGCCAGGAATCTCTCCTGGCCTGTTTCCATCTCTTCTCGGTGAACTCTGTGCTCAGCCTCTGTGCCCTTTGCGTTGAATCTTTGTCCTCACATCTTTAACGCCCTTACTTCCTTACCCCGGCATTTTCACAATGTACCGCATCCAGAGCCCCCCACAGCGCGTCGAGTGCCGCGTTCGTTGTTCTGACGATCTCCTCCTCGTCCCCCTCGGCGTGCTTTTCAAGCCAATCACGCCATGCCGCCCGGTGTAGCTTGTCCGTCTCCTCGTGCACCGCGAAGTACGCCAATCCTTTCGGCGTGTTCACGCCATAAAACTTGGCCAGTCCCTCCATCTTTATCGCCGCAATCTCGGGCACTTGCGATTCGTAGGCGTACAGCGTCGCTACGGCCTCTGCCACCGTTCGATCCCCGCAGATTTCCCGGAAAGTTTGCACCACATTCTTCGTTCCCGGCAGGGCGGGGCAGCAGGTAACGTCATCTTCGCTGACGCCAACAGCGGCCGCAAAATCGCGCCACAATTTTGGATGCGGCGCCGCCGGATTCTCTTCCTCCCCCAGGTTTTCCTGGATCAATTTCTGCAGCGGCCCTTCGGTCCGCGCTGCCAGCACGCGCAGGTGCCCGGGAAACGCTGACACATGTTTGTAATACTGTGTCGCGTACAGTTGCAGCGCCTCACGGCTCAGCTTCCCTGCCTGCCAATCCTGATAGAACGGATGCTTCAGCAAATTCTTGCCGGCAATTGCCGCGTCCAGCTTTCTCACCAATTCCGTCTTAGCCATGACCCTCTCCTCATTCCGGAGGCGCATGTCAAAAATGTGCGGCAGATTGTATCAAAACTAAGGAGCATTTGCTGCTAGAAGAAAGTTACGAGCCGGGACTGTGCACGCGCTCGATCTGTGCTCCAACGCCGCGCAGCTTCTCGACGATCCCTTCGTACCCGCGATCAATGTGATACACGCGATCGATGAGCGTCTCACCGGTTGCCACTAAACCCGCCAGAACCAGGCCCGCACTCGCGCGCAAGTCCGATGCTTGCACAGTCGTCCCTGATAACTGCGCGGGACCGCGCACAATCGCTTCCCGTCCGTTCACCGAAATATTCGCCCCCATGCGCACCATCTCGCTTGCATGCAGGTAGCGGTTCTCAAAAATCGTTTCCGTAATCACCGACGTACCTTCCGCTTGGGTAGCCAGCGCCATGTATTGCGCTTGCATGTCCGTCGCGAATCCCGGATACTCCTCCGTGGTCACGTCCGCTGCCGCTAACTTTTTCGCGCCCCGCGCGCGAACCGTCGTCGCATCCGATATCTCGATCTGCACCCCAGCCTGTTGTAACTTCGCAATCACCGCCCCCAGATGCTTCGGTTGGCAATTCGTAATCGTCAAATCGCCGTCAGTCATTGCTCCCGCCACGAGAAACGTTCCCGCTTCGATCCGGTCCGGAATTACGGTATGTTCCGTGCCGTGCAGCTCTTTCACGCCGCGAATCCGAAGCGTCGAAGTGCCGTCTCCGCAAATTTCCGCCCCCATTTTCCGAAGCATCAAGATCAGGTCGGTCACTTCCGGCTCGCGCGCCGCGTTTTCCAGCACCGTCTCCCCTTCCGCCAGCGCCGCCGCCATCAAAATATTTTCCGTCCCCGTCACGGTGATTTTCTCAAACACGATGTGCGCGCCCTTTAGCCGCCGCCCCCGCGAACCGTTGCGATGCACTTTCGCGTCGATGTACCCGTGTGACGTCGCAATCTCCGCGCCCATCTGCTCCAGCGCCTTCAAATGCAGATCCACCGGCCGCGCCCCGATCGCGCAACCTCCCGGCAACGAAACTCGCGCCACACCTACACGCGCCATCAGCGGCCCGAGTGTCAGGATCGACGCGCGCATCGTCTTCACCAGCTCGTAAGGCGCTTCCGCATGATTCAACCTCGGCGCTTGAATCTCATAGTCGCTCGCCGGCACTGTCCCCGCCGAAACCTTCGCGTCCATGAACGCCAGTAGCTTGCTCATCGTAACCAGATCGCGCACCTTGGGAACGTTTCGAACGACCACCTTGTCAGCAGTCAACAAGGCCGCCGCCATCACCGGCAGGGCCGAATTCTTGGCCCCGCTTACAGGGACGCTCCCCCGCAGCGCCTTCCCGCCTTTTATTAAAAACTTATCCATCGTCGTGCTCTTCGTAGTGGCGGGTCTTTAGACCCGTTCTTTTTCCTCTCCGTTGTGGCCGGTCTTCAGACCCGTGCTTTTCCCCCTGTACGAACGCGGGTCTTTAGACCCGTGCTTCAATAGCACGCCACGATAC
>Ga0209471_1002533_pt1 | contig 10483 bp, 12 predicted proteins | sample GraSoiAngelo_128_FD_185885 | JGI IMG/M metagenome (GOLD analysis project Ga0209471, IMG submission 185885) | Grasslands soil microbial communities from the Angelo Coastal Reserve, California, USA - 14_0927_12_20cm (SPAdes) (version 2) | ecosystem: Environmental > Terrestrial > Soil > Grasslands ... | reverse complement strand
TCGCCATACACGGCGACGAGATCATCCCTGCCGTCGCCGGTCACATCGGCGGCGCCGATCGACGCGCGGCTCAGGTCGTACTCGCCCTCGTTGGTCTCATACACGTTCTTCATGAGGACGAGCCCGTTCGGCGTCGGATCGAACAGCAGGAGCTTCGCCTTCGCGTTGGGCGATTGGTAGAACGCGGCGAGCTGCTGCGCGCCGCCCGTGCGCGTGAAGTGGCCGACGGCAAACCGCGCGAGCGAGGCGTCGAACTGGGCGGGACCCGAGTCATAGGCGCCCTGCGTCCCGCCGAACGTGAACGCTGAACCAGTCGACTCGAAATAGTGGATGCGCATCTGGAAGTTGTCGTACTGGTATGCGACGAGAACGGCGTCGTGTCCGTTCCCGGAAAAGTTCCCCGCGAGGATGTTCCGCGCCCGGTTCCAGGTGTAGTCCTGACCCTCCCACCACTTCTCGGGCGCGGCGAAGCTCGAGCCGGTCGAGCGGAAGACGAAGAGTCCGGACTTGTTCTCGCTCTCGTCGTAGAGCGCGACGAGATCGTCCTTCCCATCGCCGGTGACGTCGTCGATCGCGAACTTCGCGCGACTCAGGCGGAACGTGTTCGCGCCCTGCGTCAGCCAGACGGATTCGGAAAAGGAGTCCCCGTCGGCATTGGGCTCGCGGACGGTGATCTGAAGGCTCGCGTCGCCGGCTGGATCGGCGAGGAGCGCGATCTGCGACTTGCCGTTGCCTCTGAAGTCGCCGCTTGCGGCCACGCCGGAGCCGACCGGGCTCACCGAGTGGGCCGGCTTGGGGGGCGGAATGGGCGTGGGGGTCGGTGTCGGGGACGCCTGCGCCAGGTCACTCGGAGAAGCTTGCGGCTGGGTCGAAGTGGTGCAGGCGACGAAGACCGCGGTGGCGAGCGCAAGCGCACGCGCGATGACCGCGTGACGTTGAAGCAATCCGCCCCGCATCATGCGACCTCGCGCACGCTCCGTGCCAGCAGGCTGGAGACCGACGCCGACCTCGCCTGCCGGGCAGGCGACCAGGGTTTTCTTAGGAGGTCGTGCGCTTCGGGACGAAACGAACCGCGGTTTGCAGTCCGCGAGGGTGCTCTTCCAAGCGGATGTGCTGGTAGTTGTGAACTGAGACCTCGTGCTGGGTGCGCAGCAAGCTCGCGGCGGTGAGCGCCGGCATCGAGCCCTGGGTTGTCACGACGAAACACTCGCGGCAACCGGCGAACCTGCAGGGAAATCCGCCTGATCTCATGCGGGCCACCTTTCTGGCCGACGAGCGGCCCGCGTGTAGATGAGCGTACAGCCAAAGCACAACATTGCGAGTAGCAGACGCGATCACCCTAAGCGATCGAAACCTATGAGATGATTACGTGAACACATCGGGCCCCAGACGAAACATATGCCGGGCCGCTCGCGGCCCGGTTTTTTGTGCCCATGGGGCAGGGGCCCCCAGGGAAGGAACCCACAGTCTTGATCACGCTTGCTCCGGACCTCGATCGCGCGACGGGTGACCTCGGTTGGACGAGCCTCACGCCGATCCAGGACCTCGCCATCCCACACCTGCGTGCCGGGCGCGACCTCTTCGCGCAGGCGCAGACCGGCACGGGCAAAACAGGCGCTTTCGCACTCCCGATCCTCGAGCGGATCGCGGGTCGAGCTGGAGCGCCTCTCGCGCTCGTCATCGTGCCCACGCGCGAGCTCTGCGCCCAGGTCGCGGCGGAGTTCCAAGCGCTCGGCCGCCATCGTTCGGCCCGCATCGTCGCGCTCTACGGAGGGGTCGGCTACCGCGACCAGGAGCTTGCTCTCCGTCGCGGTGCTCACGTGGCCGTCGCGACACCCGGCCGCCTGCTTGACCTCGTGGCGCGCCGCACCTGCGACCTCAGCAAGGTCCGGGTGCTGATTCTCGACGAAGCGGATCGCCTCCTCGACCTCGGCTTCGCGCCCGATATCGCGCGGATCGTCGCGCTTCTTTCTGGGCCCCGGCAAACCGCTCTCTTCTCGGCAACGCTCACCGCGGAGGTGCGCGCCATCGCGCAGCGCTATACGAAGAACCCCGCGACCGTAGCGGTCGAGCCCGAGACCCCGACGGTCGATGCGATCGACCAGGCCTGGATCGAGGTGCGCGAGGCCGACAAGGTGAGCGCACTCCACGAGCTGCTCGGCCGCTCCGGCGTCGAGCGCACTCTCGTCTTCCGCCGGACGAAGTACGGGGCGGACAAGCTGGTGAAGGCGCTCGATCGGCTCGGCCGGCCGGCGCGGGCCCTGCACGGCAACGTCGGCCAGCGGGAGCGCGAGCGCGTTCTCGAGGGCTTCCGCCGGGGCACGTTTCCGACGCTCGTCGCGACAAACCTGGCGGCCCGGGGGATCCACGTCGACGACATCGGCCACGTCGTGAACTACGACCTTCCTGAGAACGCCGACACCTACGTCCACCGCGTCGGTCGGACCGGACGGGCCGGGCGTCGCGGCATCGCGTACACCTTCGTCAACGAGACGCAGCGGAAGGACTTCGAGGACATCCGTCGCCTCGCCAAGGTGCCGTTCCGTCGCGAGCGGCTGAGCTACATCCCGGCCGCCGCGCTTCCTGGCGCGAAGGCGGGGTCGCCGACAGCGCCCGGGCGACGAATGGCGCACACTCGAAGGTGGCCCAGAAGGCCGAGGGGGCAGAGCTAAGGTGGGAAGAAAGAAGCGAATCGGTTTCGCCGATCTCCAGGCGACCCACGCTGAGCTTGACCGTGGTGAGCTGCGGTGCCCCGAGTGCAAGCGGAGCGTCGCGGAGGCCGACGGCCTCCGGTTCGTGCCCGCGCTCGGGCAGACCGAGTCCTCGCTCGCCACGATGAGCTGCCCCCGGTGTCGCACCATGATCAGCATTCGTTTCGTCGCGACCCACTAGGCCCCAGGGGGTATCCCCCATTTGGCCTATATGAAGGAGCGCCCCGGCGTAGGAGCCTTTTCGCAGTACGTCGGAGGCGAAACGACATGAGCTGGATGCCCGAGCCCGAGCCGACCCCACTGCGCCTGCGCCTTGGCCCTCGATCGGAGGTCCCGGTCCCACCCGCCTTCGAAGACTCCGACAACTTCGACGTGGCCGAAGACGTCGACGGGCCGATCGAGACGACTGCCGAGACCTCTGAACGGGTCGCCGAAGCTCCCGCGCCGATCGATGAGAAGGACCCGCTCCGTGCCGCGGCAAGCGAGGAGCTTCAGCGCGCGATCGCACAGACGGCGGAGCGCGTCGACCAGTGGATGGCCGATCAGAGACGTCGGCTCGGCCTTGGCATCGACGCGATGGTCGCGTCGCTCAAGGAGCACCGCGACAGCGAGTTCGCCCGGATCGAGGAGTGGAAGCAGGGCGAGCGCGAGCGCGCCGAGCGCCAGCTCGCCGACGAGAAGGAGCGCTTCCACGCCGACCTCATGAAGGAGCTCGTCGAGTTCGAACATCAGCTCGGAGAGCGCCTGCGCGAGCAGGAAGAGCGCCTGGCCAAGTGGTGGGACGAGGCGGAGCAGCTCACGAAGCAGCGCTTCGCCGATTTCGGGCTGCCGGCGTCGCCCGCGAAGGACGATTCCCCGAGGGCCTGACCAACCGACGCGCGGCGACAAGCGTCCCGGATTCACCAATACACCCACGGTCTGGAACCAGTGCGGTTCGGCCTGCGGATTGCGCTCGATCGTCATACCCAATCGACGCATGACCGCGATCGACCGAAGATTGTCGTGCTCGGTCGTCGCGACGATCCGGCCGAGATCGAGCTCCCCGAACGCAAACGAGACCATGGCGCGCGCCGCCTCGGTGGCGTAGCCCTTTCTCCAGTGCGCGGAGAACAGCGCCCAGAAGAGACCGACCTCCGGAGTGCGATGCGACGTGCCGCCGAAAAACGGCAGAAGCCCGAACGGCGCGAGGCACGGAGCGAGCCCGACGGATCCAACGAGCACCCCTACGCCCTTCAAGACGATCGCGCGATCTTCATACGGCGGCTGGTGGAGAGCGTCGTGCGCCCTGTTGGCGATCACGTTGTAGTCGAGCAACAGACGCGTCGCGTCTTCCGACCCGTACCCGTCGGCGCCAAAGGCTTCGTCGAGAAGACGTTTGAACGGAGCGGCGTCCTCAGCGACGAAGGGACGGATCACCAGTCGCTCCGTCTCGAGCGTTCTCATGTCGTCTCGATCTCGACGCTGTCCCCCACGCGCACGACGCCGGCCTTCGTCACGCGGGCCCATACGCCGAACGGAAGCGGCTCCGTCGTCACCTTCTCCCGGCGGTACTTCCCGATCGCGGCGAGAGTGTCGAAGGTCGGCACGCCGTGGTCCGGGTCAAGCGTCGTGACGGCGCACCGTCCGATGTTCCCACCAGGCTCGACCACCGCCTCACCGATATGGACACGGCTGCCGATCCAGCTGTCCTCGACGTGCGCGTCCACGCCGAAGATGCCGAAGAGCATTCGAAAGCGCCGTGGATCGACCGCGCCGGTGACCCCCGCGGCGTCGGCGATGGCCCGAAGCGATCCCTCGGACAGAAGCGACGCGCCGGCACGCTCACCCGCTCGGTCGACGCCTTCGCCGGGAGCGTCGAAGCGGACCAGCCGCACCGGGCGCTCGGCGAGTGTCGATAGCGCGTCGGACCACGGTCCGTCGACGACGTGGGCAGGGACGCTGCGGCCGTAGATCGTGACCAGCGTCGCGCTCCCGAGATCGAGCGAGCCCGCCACCTTCGTGCCATCCGGCATGTCGAGGACGAGGCGACGCAGGCTGTCGTCGAAGTGCGGCTTGACAGCGACGAAGAGATGCACGCGCTTCGCGTTCAGCATCCGTCCATCCGGATCGACGATGCAGAATCGACGGTCGTTCTCTACGCCGAGCGGACCGAGATCGACCCGCACGAGCTCCTGGATCGCCAGCGCCTTGATCGGCGCGACGTGGATCCACGCGACACGGGCGCTCACGGGTTGAGTGTTCCACAGCGAACAGGTGACATGCGGCTCACACTTGATATATGCGCATCCTCGCGGTCAGCGACGTCGAGGACGAGGCGGTCGCCGCCTCGTTGCCTGCGCGCGCCGGCAGCGTGGACCTCGTCCTTGGATGCGGCGACCTGACCTACGAGTACCTCGACTTCGTGGCGACCGCGGTCGCCGCTCCGCTGCGCGCAGTGCATGGAAATCACGACGTGCCGCCGGAAGCCCTGGACGATCCGGAAGTCCGTGCATGGTGGGACGGGATCGACCTTCACGGACGCGTCGTGTCGATCGACGGGCTGCTCGTCGGCGGTCTGCAGGGGTCGCCGCAGTACAACAAGGGACCGTTCCAGTACACGGAGTTCGACATGTGGCTTGCCATTCTCAGGATGGTGCCGGGTCTCCTCCTGAACCGCGTCCGTCGCGGCCGATTCATCGACGTGCTCGTCACACACGCGCCCCCGCGCGGGATTCACGACCGGCCCGACCCTGCGCACCTGGGCTTCGTGGCTTTCCGGACGTTCCTGCGATGGTTCCATCCTCGGTTCCACCTGCACGGCCACACGCACGTTTATGACGCGCGCACGATCACGCAGACGCGGTTCGGCGCGACGACGGTCGTGAACGTCTACGGCGCGAAGGCACTCGAGCTGTGATCAGGTCGGATGCCACAGCGGCCGATTACCGGCGCGCACGGCGGAAGGCCTTCATGCGCGGCGTCGTGAGCTGGTTCAGGCGGGCGGACAACGCGCTCCTCGCGTTCGACGAGGTCCGACGGGGGATCCATGCCCAGGCCCAGCGCGACGGCGGCTTCCGCGAGGTGCCGATCGATCGGATCGTCGGCAGCGTGGGCCGCTATCGGGACTTCGACCGCGCGTTCCTTCCGCGGCAGGTGCAGACCCGCGACCGCTGGGAGAGCGTTGACCGTGCGCATCTCGATCACCACGAGCTGCCGCCGGTCGATCTCTACAAGATCGGCGAGACCTACTTCGTCAAAGACGGCAACCACCGTGTCTCGGTCGCGCGCGAGCGCGGACAGTCATTCATCGACGCGCACGTCATCGAGGTCACCGCGCCGGCGCCGGTCAATTCGCTCGAGGATCTGCTCGACTTCATTCGCGACCAGGACGCCCTCGCGTTCTACGAGAAGACGCGCATCAGCGAGCTGCGTCCGGGGGCGCGGATCGAGCTCACCCTTCCAGGTCAGTACGAGAAGCTGCTCGAGCACATCGCGACGCACCAGTGGTATCTCGGGATCGAAGCCAAACGCGAGATCCCGTACGCCGAGGCCGTCGCGAGCTGGTACGACCGCATCTACCTGCCGACGGTCGAGGCCGTGCGAGCGACCGACGCGCTGCGGGATTTCCCCCACCGCACCGAGGCCGATCTCTACCTCTGGGTCACCGAGCATCACTGGTATCTGCACCAGGCGGCGCTCCCGAAGGGTGTCGCCTTGAACGCTCTGGTCAGCGAGTACGCGGAGGAGCACAGCGAGCGGCGGTCGAATCCGCTGACCGCGATCGCCAGGATCCCCATCGCACCGATCACGGCCGTTCGGCGCCGGGCCTCGCCACCGAAGAAGAAATCTTCCTAGCTCATCGCGAGGCGCAGATCGCGCCCGAGGATCGTCGAGAGACGCTCGACCTCGCCCTGGAGCGCAGCTCGTGGCAACGCACCGCCCTCTTTGAACCACTCGACCTGGACCTTGTCGGCCGCGATCTTCCACGTCCCGCGGACGACGCCGCCCGCGACGACTATCGGTGCGATCCAACCGCTCTGCTTGCTCACGGCACGTCGCCGAGCGGCCGGCACGACGTGCGCGTCGTCGGTACCCGGACCGAGCACGTACTGGTCGAACCCCGGCAGCAGACGTACCGCCTTGGTTGGCTTCGTCGACACGATCTCCTCGAGATCGGCCCTCAGGACGTACCGGCGCTCGCCGTCCACCTCGACCTCGCGCAGCTGATCGCCAACCGCGTCGAACCACTTCCGAACCTGTCGCGTGCTGACCCTCCCTTGAGATAGCCAGCTGTGGAAATTGTCCATGGTCGCCGGCGCGTACGCGCGGAGGTAGGCGACGATGGCGATCCCCGCCGCCTCGTCGGGCTCGGGCAGGCGGACCCAGCGTGAGCTCGCGTCCTCCGGACGCACGAAGGTCACGCGATTCCCTCGGCTCGGACCGAAGCACAGATCGCCCTGCCAGGCGTACGGCTTGAGGAGGGTGCCCCACCCCGAGCGGAGCGCGTCGCCGAGGTGACCGTACCCACGGCGCGCGGTGATCGCGACGATGAGCTCCTCCCTGGTGAGCGCCTTGCCGTCAAGGGCGCCGCGCACGACCTCGCGCAGCGCGTCGAGCTGCTTCGGGGAGACGCCGAAATACTTCTGCCAGCTGGGCCGCTCCCAGTTGCGCCCCGAGGCGATCAGCGAGAGGAACGCGCCAGCGTCCTCGGGTGTGAGCAGATGCAGCGTGCCGCGCATCGCCCAGGTCTTGATGAGTCGGCCGTCGCGGACGGCGCGTGCGACGTCGCCCGGCTTCGATGTCCTGCGGCGGACGCGGACGCAGAGCTCCGCGATCGATGCGACCTGCGTCTGCACCGCGCAGAGCCGGTGCACCACTCCAACGGCGGTCTGATCGCCGACCGGATCGAGGAGCTGCCGGCGCATCCGCCACGCGAGGGCCTGCTGCCACGTGACCTTCGCCGCCACGGGCGGGAGGGTAGCGGGGATACGCTGTGGGCGGAAACGATGTGACCGCGAAGAAGAAGGTGAGCGCGATCCCCGCCGCGAAGCTGGCACTCTACGAGAAGCTGATCGCGACCGATCCGACCATCGAGCGCAAAGGCGCGACCATCCCCTACACCTCCAGCAACGGAAAGATGTTCACGTTCCTCTCGCCGACCGGGGAGCTTCGGATCCGGCTACCCGACGATGAACGGGCTGCCTTCATGAAGAAATACCGCGCCAAGCTGGCCGTCTCCCACGGCGTGGTGCTCAAGGATTTCGTCGCGGTCCCCGCGCCGTTGCTCGCCCGGACTTCCGCGCTCAGGCCATACCTCGGTATCAGCCGCGCGTATGCCGAGCGGCTCGGCCCCAAGGGCGGCGTCAAACGCCGGAGCGTCAGCTAGCCGGCAAGCGGTCGGACAACCGAACGTTTCCCTGGGCTCGGACGTTTGACGTTTGTCGGATACGTGGAGGTCGTCGGCTTGAAGAAGCTTCTTTCGTGCAGCCTCGTGGTCCTCGCGCTGACTCTCGGAACGGCGGGCCCTGCCGCGGCAAACCCCGGCCAGGTGCCAAACCCGCCCCCGGGGACCGATGCGTTCTCGCCAGGGAAGGCCTGTGCGCACGCGAACCTCGTCGCGAACCGCGCCTTCGATGCGAACCATGCGACCGGAGTGCGCGGGGCGGGCACGCCGCCGACCTGCGATCTTGGTGGGGGCGGCGGCTAGAGAGCGCTGGCGCGGGCCGCGAGCATCTCCTTGAGATCCGCGAGGTGCTCGCGGTCGTGCCCGAGGTCGATCTTCAGGTAATCGACCGCGGTGATCTCGCCGAACGTGCGGTGGCCGCCCGTCCGCGCGAGCCGCTCCGCCGATAGCGACCGCACGAACTCAAATACGCGAGCCCGACTCTCGCGCCACTCGCGGAGCGAGTGACGGAGATCGCGATCGCTGAAGTCCCAGCCGTCGTTGTCGTAGAACTCGAAGACGGGCTTGGCATCGGCGGCTATCTGGCGCACGCGAACGAGCACGCACTCGGTCTGGCAGGCTTCGAGGTGTGCCGCGATGTGGCGGAACGACCAATGCTCATCATTCGGCCGCCAGTCTTGATCATCCGCGACTGATTCCAAGAGCCCCGAGATCTCGGCCGTGGTGTGCTCGAACGAAGTAATGAGATCGGCGAGCTGACCGCCAGTCACAGGGACGGACATTTGCGCGGAAGCCTAAACGGAAGACGGCTAGTAGAGGTCAGCACAAGAGGATTGGTCCGGGAGAACGGCCTGGAAAAAGAGCACGATCCCGCTACCTCCGGCTTTCCACATGAGGCCCGTGCTGAAGGCGCCGTCTGGAAAATCGGCCACGCCCGCGCCCGCTCGCTGGATGGCGTCCCGAGCCGCCTTCGCGTCGCTCGCATCGAGCGCCGCGCACCGGAGCGGCTTCGTCCCCGGGCCCACGGGCGTGAAGATCTGGCTCGACGCTGAGAGAGGCTCTCCGAGGTCCGCGATCGGGATGGTGAACGGCCAGTCGACAGCGCTTACGTCAGGCTGGGACCCACCGACCTGTTCCGTCGATACGACCACCCGAAACCCGTCAGGAACGTAGGGACGCGAGGTCGCAACGCTCCAGGCGGTTACGGGGAGCCAGGATTCAGGCGCGAGCAGCCGGGCTGCGAGCGCGTCGAGCTGCGTCCAAGCCGCCGACGGCCGGTACAGCTTTTCGTCGGACTGGGCCACGACCGGCGACGACACCGTCACCGTACGCGCGCCCGTCCATACCCTGAACGTGCGCACGCTGATGGCGTGCGGAGCCGGGGCCACGCCCGGCGCCGGGTCGAGGCCGACGATCCGGTCGCGATCGAAGAGACCGGTTCCGATCACCTCATCCGCTAGCTGCCGCGCTCCTCCGGCGGTGAGCCTGCGCTCGACGAGGGTGCCGTCGTCGGCGCGGGTTATCAAGCGACCATCGACGGTCGCGACCACCGCCGTTGCCGGGCAGCAGGTCTCTCCAAGCGTGTCGATGCGCACGACGAGATCGGAGGGTCGCACCGGTTGCAGAGGGGCCGGACTTCGTCGCGCGATGGCCGTGGCGGTCGGCGACGCGGTCACGCTCGGCGCAGTTGGACCCGCAGTCGCGCTCTGCGCGGGTGAGGTGTTCGCAGGCGAACAGGCAACGACGACGGCCACGAGGAGTCCCGCGGCCGCGATCGCGGGCCGATGCCGGACCATCGAAGGACTCTAAAGCCCGCCACCAAGCGACCGAACTAGCATTTGCTCACGCGTGAATGCGCAGGCGGCCGCGTCACTCCTGCATTTCGCCGAAGAAACGGTGCCGGGCCTGCGCGGCCTGGACGGCAAGGCCGCAGCCAGTGCGCTCGAGCAGCGCTACGGCGAGCTGCTGGAAGCGCTGCGCTGGTTCATCGACCAGGGACGCGCCGACGAGGCGCTTCGCCTCGCGAGCCTGCTCGCTCCGTTTTGGATGGCGACGAAGCGGCTCGGCGAGGGTTCGAACTGGTCCGATCGCGCTCTGGCGTCACCGGGCGGCAGCGATGCCAGCCGCGCGGAGACCTTCTTCCAGGCAGGCCTTCTCGCTTTCTGGCGCGGTGATGACGACGGCGCGTCCGCGCTACACGAATCGGCGCTGGCTATCAGCCGCAAGACCCGCGACCCGTCGCTGACTGCGAAAGCATTGACAGGGCTCGCCCGCATCGCGCTGCGGAGGTCGGGCCTCGACGAGGCGCGACGTTTGTGCCGCGAGGCGTTGGCGATCACGGCAGACACGATCGATCGCGTGGGCCGTTCGAATGCGCTCCACGTGCTCG
>Ga0209471_1002525_pt1 | contig 10491 bp, 7 predicted proteins | sample GraSoiAngelo_128_FD_185885 | JGI IMG/M metagenome (GOLD analysis project Ga0209471, IMG submission 185885) | Grasslands soil microbial communities from the Angelo Coastal Reserve, California, USA - 14_0927_12_20cm (SPAdes) (version 2) | ecosystem: Environmental > Terrestrial > Soil > Grasslands ... | reverse complement strand
CCGGGCCATCGGCGAATCCTGTACACGATGCACGAGATGGGGCTGCGCTCGACCAGCGCCTATCGAAAGTGCGCGGGCGTGGTGGGCGAGACGATGGCCAAGTACCACCCCCATGGCGACCTGGCGCTGTACGAGACGCTGGTGCGGTTGGCGCAGGACTTCAGCCTCCGATATCCGCTCGTCGACGGCCAGGGGAACTTCGGCTCCGTGGATGGCGACCCACCGGCCGCCATGCGCTACACCGAGGCGCGCATGGCGCTCATCGCCGACGAGATGCTCGCCGAGATCGAGAAGGACACCGTTGACTTCCAGGACAACTACGACGGCCGCCTCCGTGAGCCACTCACGCTCCCGGCGCGGCTGCCGAACCTGCTCATCAACGGATCTTCGGGAATCGCCGTCGGCATGGCCACCAACATCCCGCCGCACAACCTCAATGAGATCTGCGACGCCGTCGTCGGGCTCATCGACAACCCCGAGATGAGCGCCGACGAGCTGTGTGAGGTCGTCAAGGGCCCCGACTTCCCGACCGGCGGCACGATCTTCCGCTTCGAGGAAGTCCGCAACACCGTCAGTGGCGAGAAGGAGCGCCAGGACGCGATCCGGCACATGTACGCCACCGGACGGGGCCGCGTGATTATCCGCGGCCAGGTCGCATTCGAGGAGATCCGTCCCGGGCGGATGGCGGTCGTGGTCACCGAGCTGCCCTACCAGGTGAACAAGACCTCGCTCATCGAGAAGATGGCGGAGCTCGTCGGCAACCGTCGCATTACCGATGTAAGCGACATTCGCGACGAAAGCGACAGGAGCGGGATGCGCATCGTCGTGGAAGTCAAGCGGGACGGCAGCCCGCACACCGTCATGCAGCAGCTCTTCAAGCACACGCAGCTGCAGACCAGCTTCAGCTCCAACATGCTCGCGCTGGTCGACGGCCAGCCCGTCACGCTCGGGCTCAAGCGCATGCTCGAGCACTACATCGCCTACCGCCGCGAGGTGATCCGGCGGCGGACGGAGTTCGACCTCGCGCGAGCGCAGGAACGCGCCCACATCCTCGAAGGGCTGAAGATCGCCCTCGACAACCTAGACGAGGTGATCGCCACTATCCGGGCAGCCGCAGACGTCGATGCGGCCCGAGCCGCGTTGATGACGCGATTCACGCTCTCCGAGGCCCAAGCCAACGCCATCCTCGAGATGCAGCTCCGCCGGCTCGCCGCGCTGGAGCGCAAGAAGATCGAGGACGAGTACGAGTCGGTGATCCGCCTGATCGCCGAGCTCGAGGATCTGCTCGCGAACCCGCGCAAGATCCTGATCGTCATCAAAGACGAGCTCGGCGAGCTCAAGCGCAAGTACGGCGACGAGCGGAAGACGCGCATCCAGGCCGACGCCAACCGCGAGCTGACCGACGAGGACCTGATCGCCGCGGAGGACGTGGTGGTCACGCTCTCGCAGCGCGGCTATATCAAGCGTCAGCAGATCGGAACGTTCCGAAGCCAGCGCCGCGGCGGCCGCGGCAAGCTCGCCATGCTGACTCGCGAGGAGGACGCGGTACGCCACCTGCTGGTGGCCAACACCCACGACAATATCCTGTTCTTCACGAACCGCGGGCGGGTCTTCATCACGAAGGTCCACACGCTTCCGGAGGCGAGCCGGCAGGCCAAGGGCCTACCGATCATCAACCTCCCTGGCGTCCAGGTCGAATCCGGCGAGTACGTCAGCGCCATCGTCAGCCTGCCCCGTTTCGAGCCGGACCACTACATGGTGATGGCGACGCGCGAGGGCAAGATCAAGAAGACCTCGCTGGCCGAGTACGCGAAGATCCGCGCCAACGGACTGATCGCAATCAACCTGATCGGCGACGACGAGCTGCGGTGGGTGGGCCTGACCGATGGCCAGAGCGACATCATCCTGGCCACTCGCAAAGGACAGGCGGCGCGCTTCCACGAGAGCGAGGTACGGCCGATGGGTCGCGACACGATGGGCGTCACCGGCATCCGCTTGAAGTCCGGAGACGAGGTGATCGGCATGGAAGTCGTCGTCCCGGTGCACGAGCTCCTGGTCGTAACCGAGCAGGGCTACGGCAAGCGCACGCCCCTGAGCGACTTCCCGGTCAAGCATCGGGCCACGGGCGGCGTCATCGCCAACTCGCTCAACGCCGAAACCGGCGACGTGGCGGCGATTCGCATCGTCGGGCGCGAGGACGAGGAGATGATGCTCATCACGCAGGAGGGCACCATCCTGCGCACCGAGGTCAGCAGCGTGAACCGGTATCGGCGTGCGAGCCGTGGCGTGACGGTGATGAAACCCGGCGAGGACGATCGGATCGTTTCGATCGCCGTCTTCGTCGACGATCGGCCGCCAACCGACGACGCCGAGCCAGATCTGACCGAGCCACCACCGGCGGCGAGCTGAGCATGGCGGGCGAGCCGTTAGAATCACTCGCGCGAGATCGGCCCCGGGAGAGGCACGTGTACGCCGACGAGTTCAGCATCTACGCCGGAAACGCGAACCGACCACTGGCGGAGGACATCTGCCGCTACCTGAAGACGCGCATGGGGGACGTCGAGGTCTTCCAGTTCGCCAACGAGAACATCTTCGTGCGCGTGCTCGAGAACGTGCGCGAGCAGGACGTGTTCCTGGTCCAGCCAACCTGCCGCCCGGTGAATCAGTCGATCATGGAGCTGCTGATCATGATCGACGCCTTCAAGCGCGCGTCGGCCGGCCGTATCACGGCGGTCATGCCGTTCTACAGCTACGGACGGTCCGACAAGAAGGACCAGCCTCGCGTCCCGATCACCGCGCGGCTCATCGCGGACATGCTGACCGTGGCCGGAGCCGACCGGGTGCTGACCATGGACCTGCACCAGGGACAGATCCAGGGCTTCTTCTCGATCCCGGTCGACGAGTTGACGGCGATCAACATCCTGTCGCGCTACATCCTCGCCAAGGATCTCGACGACATGGTCGTGGTCAGCGAGCTCGGATTCGCCAAGAAGGCGCGCAACTTCGCCGAGATCCTGGGGGCGCCGCTGGCCATCGTCGAGAAGCGGCGCGTGGGCAACGAGGACAAGACCGAGCTGATGAACATCATCGGCGAGGTCGAGGGCAAGAACGCGGTGATCATCGACGACGAGATCGACACCGCCGGCTCGCTCATCGAGGCGGTCACCGCGCTGGTCGCAAACGGTGCGAAGGAGATCTACTCGCTCGCCACCCACGGCGTCTTCTCGGGACCCGCGCTCGAACGAATCATGGAGTCCCCGATCACCGAAGTGATCGTCACCGACACCATCCCGCTTCCGGTAACGGCGGATGGCTCGCGGATCACGGTGCTCTCCGTGGCGCCCCTCTTCGGCGAGGCGATCCGGCGCATTCACCGCGGTGAGAGCGTCGGAGCCCTCTTCAGCTCCGAGGTGCAGCTGGTGGAGGAGATGACCTTCTGGGACGCTCACGCGGAGGACGAGCCCGCGGAACAGCCCTACCCCGTTCCCGTCGAGGGCTAGGCAGACCCTGGCGGTGGCGAACGAGCCGCGGGCGGTCTCCGAAGGCTCACCCGGCGCGTCCGACGAATCCCGCTCCTTCGCGGCCTTCCAGAACGAGATCTACCTCGCCGGAGTCGCAGGCGCACGACCCTCGATCCCCTTCACCGCACTTGGCCTGGAGGAAGGGGCTCGCGAGCTCCTGAGCGCCGAGGCCTTCGGCTACGTCGCCGGAGGGGCCGGTTCAGAAGCGACGATGGCCGCCAACCGTGCGGCGCTGGACCGGCGGCGACTGATCCCGCGCCATCTTCGCGGGGTCGCCAGCCGCAACCTTGAGACGGAGCTGCTCGGGTCGCGTCTTCCCGCGCCGATCCTGCTCGCCCCGATCGGCGCAATCGGCATCGTGCATGCCGAGGGTGAGCTGGGTGTCGCCGCCGCGGCTCGGGCGACGGGCGTTCCCTTGATCCTCAGCACGGTCTCGTCGAATTCGCTGGAGTCGGTCGCGGCTGCTGCCGGCGATGTGCCGCGCTGGTTCCAGCTCTATTGGCCGCGCGATCCGGACCTATGCCGCTCGCTGGTCACACGTGCCGAGGCTGCCGGCTATGGCGCCATCGTGCTCACCATCGATACGTGGCAGCTCGCCTGGCGCCCGCGGGACCTGCAGCATGGGTTCCTGCCCTTCCTGCATGGCGATGGCATCGCCAATTACCTGACCGATCCCGTGTTTCGATCCCAGCTCCCCGTTTCCCCCGAGGAGGACCCCCGGCCGGCCATCGCGCGCTGGGCGGAGGTCTTCGCCAACCCTGCCCTGACCTGGGCCGATCTCCCATTTCTGCGAGAGATCACCTCGTTGCCCATCCTTCTGAAGGGAATCCAGCATCCGGACGACGCGCGCCGCGCGCTGGAGGCCGGGGTTGACGGCATCATCGTCTCGAACCACGGAGGCCGGCAGGTGGATGGCGCCATCGGGTCACTGGATGCCTTGCCCGCCGCCGTCGAGGCCATTGGCGGCCGCATGCCGATCCTCTTCGATGGCGGCGTGCGTGGCGGCGCGGACGTGCTCAAGGCCGTGGCGCTCGGCGCGCGGGCGGTGCTCATCGGCCGGCCGTACGCCTACGCACTCGGAATCGGCGGCTCGGCGACGCTGGCCGACTTCCTGCGCGGCTTCCTTGCGGACCTGGAGATCACGATGGGTCTGTGCGGCCTGCAGCGCCCCGGGGACGCCACTCCGGAGCTCCTGACCGCCTAGGCGCAACGCTCGGAACCTATCGGTCCGGCCGCTATACTCGCTTCCCCGATGATGAAGTTCCTTTCCCGGCTGGTGGACTCCAACGAGCGTGAAGTCCGCCGGTTGGAACCGATGGTGGCGCAGATCAACGCGCTCGAGCCGACCTATGCGGTGCTGTCCGACGACGAGCTCATCGCGAAGACCGCCGAGCTCCGCGCGCGGCTCCGCGACAAGGTCGGAGAGCTGCTGGTGCCGATCGAGCTGCGGGCCCAGCATCGCAATGGCGATACGCCCGCTGCGGACGACACGCCGAGCCCGAGGCGCTCAACCTGGAGCTCGCTGAGCTCGAGGACGACTCAGAGCTGACCGCCAGCGATCCCGCGGCGCTCGCCGAGCGCCGCAAGGAGCAGCGCAAGCGGGAGCTGCGGCTCATCAACGAAGCGCTCGACGACCTATTGCCGGATGCCTTCGCCGCCGTCCGCGAGGCGATGAATCGCGCGCTCGGCAAGCGCCATTACGACGTCCAGATGCTGGGCGGGATGGTCCTGCACCGCAGCCAGATCGCCGAGATGAAGACCGGCGAGGGGAAGACATTCGTCGCGCCGCTGGCAGCGTACCTCAACGGGCTGACCGGCCGCGGCGTCCACGTCGTCACCGTCAACGACTACCTCGCCAAGCGCGATGCGCAGTGGATCGGGCTCGTCTTCCACCGGCTCGGCATGAGCGTTGGCAGCATCCAGCACGACGCGGCGTACGTCTTCGACCCAAGCTTCCCCGCCTCGGACGAGCGCCTCCGCGACCTGCGGCCTGTCCCTCGCCAAGAGGCTTACGCCGCGGACGTCACGTACGGGACCAACAACGAATTCGGCTTCGACTACCTGCGCGACAACCTGGTCATCGATCTGAACGAGCGCGTGCAGCGCGGGCACTTCTTCGCGATCGTGGACGAGGTCGACAACATCCTCATCGACGAGGCGCGTACGCCACTGATCATCTCCGGCACCGCCCAGGAATCGGCGGACAAGTACGTGCAGTTCGCGCGGCTCGTCCCACGCCTGCGCGCCGAGGAGGACTACATCCTCGACGAGAAGTTCAAGCAGGTGGCCATCACTGAGGCCGGCACTGACAAGATGGAGCAGTGGCTCGGGGTCGACAACATGTTCGACAACGACTTCAGCCTGGCGCGCCACCTCGAGCAGGCGCTCAAGGCAGAGGTGCTCTACAAGCGAGACCGCGACTACGTCCTCAAGGATGGTGAGGTGGTCATCGTCGACGAGTTCACCGGACGGCTGATGCCCGGTCGACGCTGGAGCGAAGGATTGCACCAGGCGATCGAGGCGAAGGAGAGCGTCAAGATCCAGAGCGAGTCGCAGACGCTTGCGACGATCACCTTCCAGAACTACTTCCGGATGTACCAGAAGCTGTCGGGGATGACCGGAACCGCCGAGACCGAGGGGGAAGAGTTCAGCAAGATCTACGGCCTCGAGGTGGTCGTGGTCCCCACCAATCAGGAGATGATCCGGGACGACTTCGCAGACCTCGTGTTCCGTGCGCAGAAGGGCAAGTGGAATGCCGTCGCGGACGAGATCGTCGCCGAACACGAGCTGGGGCGGCCCATCCTGGTGGGCACGGTCAGCGTCGAGATCAGCGAGATGCTGTCGGAGATGCTCAAGCGACGGGGCGTCAAGCACAACGTCCTGAACGCCAAGTTCCACGAGCGCGAGGCGGAGATCGTTGCGCAGGCCGGTCGATCAGGCGCGGTGACCATCGCGACCAACATGGCCGGCCGCGGCACGGACATCCTGCTCGGCGGCAACCCGGAGATGATGGCCGCTGAGATCCTGCACAAGGAGGGAACCAGCGTCCTCGACGCGACCCAGGAGGAATACGACGCCGCCCTGGCGGAAGCGAAGCGGAGCTGCGAGGAGGACCGCGAGAAGGTCCTCGCCGCCGGCGGTCTGCACATCGTGGGCACGGAGCGACACGAGGCTCGCCGCATCGACAACCAGCTGCGGGGCCGAGCCGGTCGGCAGGGCGACCCGGGAAGCAGCCGCTTCTACCTCTCACTCGAGGACGACCTGATGCGGCGCTTCGCCAGCGACCGGGTGAGCAGCATCATGGGCCGGCTCGGGTTCGACGACGAGACGGCGCTTGAATCTGGGATGGTGAGCCGCACCATCGAGGGGGCGCAGACCCGGGTCGAGGGCTACAACTTCGATACCCGCAAGCATGTCGTCGAGTACGACGACGTCATCAATCGCCAGCGCGAGACGATCTACCACGAGCGCGAGCGAATCCTGCGCTCAAACGAGCTGTCGCCGACCATCCTGGGAATGCTCGAGGACGAGGTCCACGGCATGGTCGCCGCCGCCACCTCGTCGGAGTTCCACTCGGAGTGGAACCGCGACGGGCTGAAGGCCCAGCTCGCCACGATGGTCCCGACCCTCACTCCTGCGGACCTCGCGGTCATCGACGAGGCTCGAGATCCAGCTGCCCTGGAAATTACGCTCGCCGATCTGGTCGTGGAGCACTACGGCCTCAAGCAGCGCGAGGTGGGCGAGGAAGGGACCCCCGTCCTGGAGCGCCTGGTCCTGCTGCGGGTCATCGACTCGCTCTGGGTTGAGCACCTGACCGCGGTGGACGATATGCGCCGGGGAATCGGGCTGCGCGCCTACAGCCAGCGCGAGCCATTGAACGAATTCAAGATCGAGGCGTATCGGATGTTCGACGAGCTCAAGTCGACGATCCGCCACGACGTGACCCACACGATCTTCCGCGTCACCGTGGTACAGCCGCCGGCACCGCCAGCACGTCGCATGCAGGAGAGCCGTCCCGATGTCATCGGCGACGGTGCGGATGGCGCGACGCCCGGTGGGACCACCACCTCCTCCGGCGGCGGAGGGGCGACCGTCACGGCAGCCGGAGCGGCAGGTGCTGCACCGGCCGGCGCGCGGGCTGCCAAGATCGGGCGCAACGACCCCTGCTGGTGCGGCTCGGGGAAGAAGTACAAGAAGTGCCACGGGGCCTGAAGACCGCTCGAGAGGCACGCGGGAATCACCTGCCCCGGTACCTATCACCCTCGCGCCCGGACGGCCAGCGACCGCCCGGATCGCCATTTGTCATACATTGGATGCTCGCCGGCACCGTCCCTGCCGGCCCCTGGCCGGACCGCCGCAACGCGGTCGCCATCGGCGCACTTTGGGCAAAAAGCCCATCATCCGTGCGAGAAACAGGACAAACCACCCCCTGTTCAGGAACGCGAAGAGCGGCTAGGATGGTCGGAACAGAGAGCGCGGGACGCGGTGATCCCGTCCTACTCGCCATACATGGAGAGCTTCGTGAAGCAGCTGACCGCCAGTCGAGTCGCCGAACCACTCCCAACCCCGGCAACGGAACTTCCGCTGGTCACCCGCTTCAGAGACCCATCGGTCCCCTACGAAGACCTCATCCAATGTGAACGTGATTGCATGCGTTGCGCCTACGCCGCGACGCTGGACTGCGATGGCAACTGCGGGGTCTGCCCGCGCCAGACCTACTGCCCGTGCGTCAACCCCGCGAAGATCCGCAACAAGAGCGTGCGCCTGACCGAAATCGAACTGACGGTGGTGGAACCCCTTGGACGCAATTAAGGACGAGGCGCTGCGACTGGCACGCCTCGTGGCCGATACGGCGGTGCGGCTTTGACTTGCCCGCCAAGCAGAACGAGCTCGACGACTTAGATCGTCGCTCCGCGGATCCCAGCCTGTGGGAGGACCCAGGCGCGGCGCAGACACTCCTGCGCCGGGCAGATGAGCTGCGCGAGGAGATCGGCGCCTGGCGTGGCCTAGAGGAGCGCGCCCGAGGCCTCGCCGAGATCGCGGAGCTGGCGGAGGATGACCCTGCCGGCTCGGCCTCGCTGATCCCAGACCTCGAGCGCGATCTCACCGCTCTCCAGCGGGACTGGACGCGGATGGAGGGGCAGCTGCTCCTCTCCGAACCTCATGACGCGTCGCCAGCGATCGTCTCGGTCCACGCCGGCGCGGGTGGCACCGAGAGCCAGGACTGGGCGGAGATGTTGCTGCGCATGTACCTGCGCTGGGCCGAGCGGAACCGCTACAAGACCGAGATCCTGGACCAGACCGAGGGGGAGGAAGCCGGCCTCAAGTCGGTCACCTTCAGCGTCAGCGGCCGATGGGCGTACGGCCGGCTGAAGTCCGAGCGCGGCGTGCACCGCCTGGTGCGCATCAGCCCGTTCGACTCGCAGAAGCGGCGCCACACCAGCTTCGCGCTCGTCGAGGTCATGCCGGAGGTCCCCGAGGACGCCGAGGTCGAGATCCGCGACGAGGATCTCCGGGTCGACACGTACCGGAGCTCCGGCGCCGGCGGACAGCATGTCAACAAGACCGATTCAGCCGTGCGCATCACGCACCTTCCGACCGGCATCGTGGTCACCTGCCAGAACGAGCGCAGCCAGATCCAGAACAGGGAGCGGGCGATGGCGATCCTGCGCGCGCGGTTGGTCGAGCGCAAGATGGAGGAGCGCGAGGCGGAGATGGCGCAGCTACGAGGGGTGCACGTGGAGGCGGGTTGGGGGAACCAGATCCGCAGCTACGTCCTCCAGCCGTACACCATGGTCAAGGACCTTCGCACCGGCGTGGAGACCTCCAACCCGACCGCCGTCCTGGACGGTGAGATCGACGAGTTCATCGACGGCTACCTACGATCGAAGATCGGCGAGCCCGAGCAGAAGGCGGCGCGATGAGTGTCACGACTCGACCGATGACGAGCGAGGAGCTAGCCGCGCTGGCCTCCGGGCGCGACGCGGACGCGGCCCGGGAGACCGTCATCTCCATGCAGGATGCGGGGGTGACCTACCCGAACGGCAAAGTCGCGCTCTCCGAGGTCGACGTGACCATCCCCCGCGGCGACTTCGTGTTCCTGGTGGGTGCCTCCGGCGCGGGCAAGACGACGTTCATCAAGCTGCTGATCCGGGAGGTGCAACCCACCGCCGGCCGGGTGGTCGTCGCCGGTCGTGACCTCGCGCGACTGCGCCGGCGGGAGGTGCCGAGGCTGCGGCGACGGATCGGCATCGTCTTCCAGGACTTCCGACTGCTGCCCGCCAAGACGGTCTTCGAGAACGTGGCCTTCGCCCTCGAGGTGACCGGAGCGTCCGGTACAGAGATCCGCCGGCGCGTTCCCATGCTGCTGAACCTGGTCGGCCTGCACCAGCACGGGGACCACCTCCCGACCCAGCTCTCCGGCGGCGAGCAGCAGCGCGTCGCGATCGCCCGTGCGCTCGTGCACGACCCGGCGATCCTCATCGCCGACGAGCCGACCGGCAACCTCGACCCGGTTACCAGCTGGGAGATCATCCAGCTCCTCATCCAGATCAACGTGCTCGGGACCACGGTGCTGATGGCGACGCACAACCAGGAGATCGTCAACGCCATGCGGCGCCGTGTGCTCGCCCTGGAGGACGGGAAGCTGGTGCGCGACGAGCCCGAAGCCGCATACGAGCGCGAGTACTGACCGATGGGCTTCCTCCGATTCATCGGCTTCAGCGTGATCCGCGCATGGCAGGGCTTCTGGCGCAACGCGATGATGAGCCTGGCCACGACGGCGACCGTGGTGCTGATGCTCGTCCTCCTCTCCGGCCTCTACATCGTGATTACCGGGCTGAATAGTGGCCTCTCATTCATCGAGAGCAAGGTCGGCATCACCGCGCAGCTGGTCGGGCCGCCCGACCAGAAGGCGCTCACCGATGACCAGCTCGCCGCACTGATCGCGTACACGCGGGGCCTGCCCGGG
>Ga0209471_1002524_pt1 | contig 10495 bp, 9 predicted proteins | sample GraSoiAngelo_128_FD_185885 | JGI IMG/M metagenome (GOLD analysis project Ga0209471, IMG submission 185885) | Grasslands soil microbial communities from the Angelo Coastal Reserve, California, USA - 14_0927_12_20cm (SPAdes) (version 2) | ecosystem: Environmental > Terrestrial > Soil > Grasslands ... | reverse complement strand
GCACAGAGTGGCGGCTTGGAGACAAGTGTGACACCCTTGTTACTTCGGCATTATGCACGGCCACGCGGTCCGGCACAAATGGAAAAAGAGAGGTCCGCCCCCGTGGATTCTGTCCCGGCAATAGTCGCGTAATATGACCTGAGCCCACGTTATGCCTCTGACCCACATCGAACACTACCTTGTCGCTGCCGACGACATGGACCGCACTCGCGACTGGTACCGCGATGTGCTCGGCATGCAGGAGGGCTGGCACCCGGACTTCGGGTTTCCCGTGTACTGGATGTACCTCGGCGGCGTGGACGTCGTCCACATAGGCCGGAGCGCGAAGCACGCGAGCGACAACCAGAGGGCCTACCTCGGGCGCCTCGCGCAGGATGCGGGCGCCGGCACGGGCGCGATCGACCACATCGCGTTCCGCGCGAAGGGCCTGAGAGAGACCCTGGCACACCTGCGCCGCCACGCGATCGAGTTCAGCGAGCGTCGCGCGAACGGGCAGGCGCTCTACCAGCTGTTCATGGTCGACCCGAACGGCATCAAGGTCGAGTTGAATTTCGACGCCGCCGAAGCGCAAGGCATGGAGCCGGAAATCACCGCGGAGAAGCTGGCGGCGCGGAAAAACCGGTAGCGTTCATTGCGGTCCGAGCGTGCGCCTGATCACTTTTTCCGTGCGCGGCACGGGCTCTCCACGGATAGGGGCGCGGGTCGCGCGCCAGGTGCTCGATCTGGCCGCGGCCGCGGGCGTCGCCGGCGAACCGGCGCCGCCTGCCCGCATGAGGGACTTGCTCGCCGCCGGCGATTCGGCGATGAAGGGCGTGCGCAAGCTGGCGGCGGAGGCGCACGCGGACCCCGCAGGCTTCGCCGCGGCCCTGTTCGATGAGCGCGAGATTCGCTACCTGCCGCCCATCCCCGACGCCGACAAGTTCCTGTGCGCCGGGAAGAACTACCGCACGCACCTCGAGGAATTGAAGAGGAACGAGCTGCTGACCGAGACGCCGCAGGAGCCGACCGGCTTCATCAAGCTCAACTCCTCCCTCTGCGGCCACAACGCGCGAGTCGCGCGGCCCGAGGGCGTCGTCAGTCTCGACTACGAGCCGGAGCTGGTGTTCGTCATCGGCAGGCGCGCCTTGGGCGCGAGGAAACGGGACGCTTTCGACTACGTCGCCGGGGTCACGATCCTGAACGATCTCACCTGCCGCGACCTTCAGAAGCGCGAGGTGGCCTCGGGCTCGCGCTTCTGGACTGCCAAGAACATCACGGGCTTCGGACCCCTGGGGCCGGAGATCGTGACAATGGACGAGATCCGCGATCCCTACGACCTGTGGATGACCTGCTCGGTGAACGGCGAGGAACGCATGCGCGTCAACACGCGCGACCAGATCTGGAAGCTGCCCGACCTCCTCGAGCATTTCTCGCGCTACATCGCGATCGAGCCGGGCGACATGTTCGCAACCGGCGCCCCCGGCGGAGTCGCCGTGGGCAAGCCGAACGCGGCGGAATTGTTCCTGAAACCCGGCGACGTGGTCGAATGCTCGATCGAGGGCGTCACGACGCTGCGCACCTATATCGTTTCGCCCGGATTGATCGAGCGCCGTGCACATGCGACATAATTCGAGTCGGAGGAAGCCATGAAAGGAATCGTGATATCGGCACGCGGGTTCGGCCTTGCAGCGCTCGTCGCATCGGCCCCGGCGGCGGCGCAAGTGATCCTCAACGCGAGCTCCTGGGTTCCGCCCGGGCACCCGATCACCGCGACCATGCTGGTGCCATTGTGCGGGGACATCGAAAAGGCGACAGCGGCCCGCGTGAAATGCAACATCCTGCCCAAGGCGCCCGTAGGGGCGGTGCAGACCTTCGACGGCGTGACGGACGGCCTGATGGACCTGTCGTTCATCACGCACGGCTACACGCCGGGCCGCTTCGCTCTCAGCGACGCGCCCGAGTTCCCGTTCATGGGCGACACCGCCGAGGTGACCGCGGTCGCCTACCAGCGCATCTACGAGCGCATGCTCGCCGGGGCGAACGAGCACAGGGACGTCGTCCTGCTCTCGGTCTTCACGCACGGCCCGGGACAGATGTACAACACCAAGCGCGCGATCGGCGCGCTCAGGGACCTCGACGGGCTGAAGATCCGCGTCGGCGGCGGCCTGGTGAACGAGATCACCAGGAACCTGGGCGCCGTGCCGATGTTGAAGCCCGCCCCCGAGAGCTACGAGCTCCTCTCCACCGGTGTCGCCGACGGCCTGTTCTTCCCCAAGGAATCGCCGCTCTCATTCAAGCTCGTTCCGCTCATCAAGCACGTCACCTACGTTCCGGGCGGACTTTACAACGTGAGCTTCGCGTGGATCGCGAATCAGGCGAAGTGGAATCAGATCCCGGAAGCCGACCGCAGGGCGATCCAGCCGCTCCTCGGCGAGGCGCTCGCGCGCCGCTCCGGCCGGGCCTGGGACGCGGCCGACGCGAAAGGCGAGGCGGCGGTGCGCGAAGCCAAGATCCCGATCGTCATAGCGAGCGCCCAGTTCCGCGCCGAGATCAAGGCGAAGACCGACCCGCTCGAGCGCGAATGGATCGAGAAGAAGGCGAGACCCAAGGGCGTCGACGGCGAGGCGGTGCTGAAGGCGCTGCGCGCCGAGATCGCGAAGCTGCAGAAGAAATAGCCGCCGTGCGACCGCGGCGCCGCGAGCTCGCGTGAAATCCCGCCAGCCGCTCGACGGGTTCGACCGCGCGCTAGTGCCGCTGCTCGGCTACGTCGCCGCGGCGCTGATGTTCTGCCTGATGCTGCTCACCTGCGTCGACGTCGTCGGGCGCTATTTCCTCAACAAGCCGATCACCGGCGGCTTCGAGCTCACCGAGGTGCTGCTCGCCGCGCTGATCTTCGCGGGGCTGCCGCTCGTGACCCTCCGCGGCGATCACATCACCGTCGACCTGCTCGATCCGGTGACGCCGGACTGGCTGTTCCGCATCCAGCACGCGCTCGCCTCCCTCATCGGCGCGGCCTGCACCGGCTGCCTTTCCTGGCGCCTGTGGCTGCGCGCCGAGGACCTCAAGAGCGCGGGCGAAACCACTTCGCAGCTGCAGTTCAAGCTCGCGTGGCTCACTTACGCGATGGCCATCCTCATGGCGCTCACCGCGGCGGCCCTCGTCGTGACGCTCGTCCGCCGGCCGCACCGCCACATTCCCGGCGAAGCCGAGGGGCCGCTCGCATGACCGAGGGGCTGCTCGGGCTCGCCGCCTTTCTGCTGCTTGCCTTCCTGCGGGTCCCCATGGCCTTCGCCATGGGGATCGTGGGTTTCTTCGGCTTCGCCCTGAAGGTGAATTTCGGCGCCGCGGCGTCGATGATCGCGCAGACCACCTACGAGACCGGTCTCGCATATACGCTGTCGGTGATCCCCCTCTTCATCCTCATGGGCAATTTCGTGGTGCGCGCGCGCATGTCCGAGGAGCTCTACCACGCCGCCTACACCTTTCTCGGACACAAGCGCGGCGGCCTCGCCATGTCCACCATCGTCGCCTGCGCGGGCTTCGGGGCGATCTGCGGCTCTTCGATCGCCACGGCCGCGACTTTCGCGAAGGTGGCCTACCCGTCGATGCGCAAGTTCGGGTACAAGGACACGCTCGCCTCCGGTTCCATCGCCGCGGGCGGGACGCTCGGCATCCTGATCCCGCCTTCGGTGATCATGGTGATCTACGGCATCATGACCGAGACCAATATCGGCAAGCTCTTCGCGGCCGGAATTTTTCCGGGGATCGTGGCGACGCTGCTCCTGTGCCTTGCCGTCGCTTGGATCACCCGGCGCGATCTCCAAGCCGGCCCGCCGGGCGAGCGCAGCTCCTGGGCGCTGCGCTTCGAGGCGATCAGGCGCGTATGGCCGGTGGTCGTGCTGTTCCTCGTCGTGATCGGCGGGATCTATGCCGGTGTCTTCACCGCGACCGAGGGCGCGGGAATCGGCGCCGGGGGCGCGCTCCTCTTCGCGCTCGCGCGCCGGGCGCTCGGCTGGAGTACCTTCGTCGAGGTCCTGATCGAGAGTGTGCGCACCACTTCGATGCTGTTCATGATCCTGATCGGTGCGCTTATCTTCGCGAACTTCATCAACTACACCACGATGCCTTCGGACCTGAAGGGCTTCGTCACCCAGTTCGCGCCGCACCCGATCTTCGTGATCGTGGCGATCTGCGCGGTCTACGTGGTGCTCGGCACGGCGATGGAGGAGCTGTCGATGATCCTCCTCACCGTGCCGCTGTTCTTTCCCGTCGTCACGGCGCTCGGCTTCGACCCCGTCTGGTTCGGCATCATCATCGTGATCGTCGTCCAGATCGGCTTGATCAGCCCGCCGGTGGGGATGAACATCTTCGTCGTGAAGAGCCTGCTGCGCCACCTGACGATAGGCACCGTGTTCCGCGGCGTGCTCCCTTTCAACGTGGCGCTCGTCGGGCTGCTCGCGATCGTGGTCGCCTTTCCTTCGGTAGCCACCTGGCTGCCGGGATTCATGAAATGATGCGCGCCATGGATCGACCCGAGCCGATCGAGAAGGCGAGCGCCGACGAGCTGCGCGCCTTGCAGCGGGATCGGCTGCGCTGGTCGCTCGAGCACGCGTACGAGAATGTGCCGCACTACCGCAAGGCATTCGAGGCCGCGGGCGTTCATCCCGGCGATCTGAAAGAGCTCGCGGACCTCGCGAAGTTTCCGTTCACCACCAAGGCCGACCTGCGCGCCAATTATCCCTTCGGGATGTTCGCGGTGCCCATGGACCGAATCGTGCGCGTGCACGCCTCCAGCGGCACCACCGGCAAGCCCACGGTCGTCGGCTACACGAAGGAAGACATCGACACCTGGTCGGCGGTGATGGCGCGCTCGATCCGCGCCGCCGGCGGCCGCTCCGCCGACATCGTTCACGTCGCCTACGGCTACGGCCTCTTCACGGGGGGCCTGGGGGCGCACTACGGCGCCGAGGCGCTGGGCGCAACCGTGGTCCCGGTGAGCGGCGGCATGACCGAGCGGCAGGTGCAGCTGATGTGCGATTTCAAGCCCGGCATACTCATGTGCACGCCATCCTATGCGCTGGTGATCGCCGACGAATTCGCGCGCCAGGGCCTCGACCCGGCGCAGTGCTCGGCGCGCGTCGGGATCTTCGGCGCGGAGCCATGGACCGAGAGCATGCGCGATGAGATCGAGAGGCGCCTTGGCCTCGCCGCGCTGAACCATTACGGGCTGTCGGAAGTGATCGGGCCGGGAGTCGCAAGCGAGCACCTCGAGACGCGCGACGGGCTGACGATCTGGGAGGACCACTTCTATCCCGAGATCATCGATCCGCAAAGCGGCAAGGGGCTGCCCGACGGACGGGACGGCGAACTCGTCCTCACCTCGCTCACCAAGATCGGCATGCCGGTGATCCGTTTCCGCACGCGCGATCTCACGCGCCTTTTGCCCGGAACCGCGCGCAGCATGCGACGCATGGCGCGCATCACCGGACGCAGCGACGACATGCTGATCATCCGCGGCGTCAACGTATTCCCTTCGCAGATCGAGGAGATTCTGCTGAAGCAGCGGCTCGCGCCCCATTACGTGCTCGAAATCCGCCGCGACGGACATCTGGACGAACTCGACGTCGTGGTGGAGCGGCGGCCCGAGACGCCGAGCCCCATCGCGCACGACGTCGAGCGGCTGATCAAGGGCACCATCGGCATAAGCACGACAGTGCGCGTGGTCGAACCCGGGACCGTTCAGCGCTCGCAGGGAAAGGCGGTCCGCGTCATCGACAAGCGGCCCAAATCTTGACGTTCACTGAAGCATCCGCTCCAGCTGAACCGCCGCGCGATACCGGCGATTTCGCTGACGATTGCGCGCGCTACTCGCGATTCTGGGAGGCGAGCGCGGCGCTGCTCGCGCGCCTGCCTGCCAAGCCCGCGCGCAACGCAGAGCAGGCGCTGGCGGCCGAGCAGATCAAGAAGGCGGCACGCGACGCGCGCGGCCGCTTCCTCTCCGCCCACGTCGAAGCCGTATACGACCGTCTCACGCAGAAGCGCTCGCGCTTCGTCCGGGTGGAGCAGCTCGTCTACGACGCCGCATCGCTCGTGCCGGGGCTCGTTCCGACGCGAGCGCAGGTCGCAGCCGAGTCCGAGCTCCTGCAGCGCGACAAGGAAGGGCACGAAATCGACCAGGGGATCTTCGTCTCGGCCGTGCTCGCGAATCCGAACGCCGGGCGCCATCTTTGCCACGCGATGCTTCTTCCCCACGCTGGAACCGCCGCACGGCTCCCGGAGTTGGCCAGGAACGCTCGCGTCGATCTCGGCGCAGCGGAAGTTTTCCGCAAGGGCAAGGCCGCGCACCTGATCCAGAAGAACCCGCGCCACCTGAACGCCGAGGACGCGGGCACCCTCGATGCGGCCGAGATTGCGGTCGACCTGGCGATCCTCGATCCGCTCACCCAGCTCTGCGTGCTGCGCGGCGATATCGTGCAGAGCGGAAAGTACCGGGGACGCCGTGTGCTCGGCAGCGGCATCAACCTCACGCACCTCTACCACGGCAAGGTGCCGTTCATCTGGTACCTGCAGCGCGACCTGGGAATCGTGAACAAGATCTATCGCGGTCTGGCGCGGCCGGACGCCGCGCCGGACGACGTTACCGGGAACACGCGGGAGAAGCCCTGGATCGCCGTGGTGGAGGGATTCGCGATCGGCGGGCACTGTCAGTACCTGCTCGTCATGGACTACGTGCTCGCGGCGCAGGACGCGTTCATGAGCCTGCCCGCACGCAAGGAGGGGATCATTCCGGGCGCGGCCAACCTTCGCCTGCCGCGCTTCGTTGGAGACCGCATCGCGCGCCAGGCGATCATGGCCGAGCGCCGTTTCGAGTGCGACAGCGCGGAAGGACGGCTGATCTGCGACGAAGTGGTCCCGCAGTCCGACATGGACGGCGCGATGGATCGAGTCGTGGAAAAACTCACCGGTTCCGGCGTGGTCAGCGCCAGCGCGAACCGCCGCGCGCTGCGCATCGCGCAGGAGCCCCTCGACCTGTTCCGGAACTATTTCGCCCTGTACGCGCTCGAGCAGGCCTACTGCCACTTCAGCCCGGCGCTGATCGAAAACCTCGAACGGAACTGGAATGCGAAGAGCCGCAAGCTGGATTAAAGCGTCAGTTATCCCCGGACTCGCTGTCCGACCAGCGCCTGCGAGGTCCCGAATAGGGATAGTCTGCCGGGTCGTCCGCGCCCGCCTCGTCCTCCAGCTCGTCGAACTTATCCAGTTGCCGGAGCAGCGATTGCAGGCGCAGCTCGGCGGCGGAATCCCTGTCTGCCTGACTGGAGAGGCGCTTGGCGACGCTAGCCGCGCGTTCGTAGTCGCGCTTCGTTCTGACCGGCCGCGCGTACCCGTTGGCCTTTCTTCGCTTAGTCATGACACCCCTTTCCTGCCGGCCCCGACGGGCCCCTTCTCGTAAGTGTAGCCTTTACTTGGGGACCGGGGTCGATTGATGCTGCCGCCGTCGCGCCCGCTCGCGCAACGCGCCGCGCGCGAACCAGGCGAGGCCCGCGAGGATGAGCACCCCCATGAGCCAACGGATGGCGACCGCCAGTTGCGAGGCGTCGAGGGCCGGCCACGGGAACTTGCTCAAGCGTTCCGCGCGCTCGGTCATCCAGTGCCAGGCCGTATGGCCCACGAGCACCGACAGAACGATGGTTCCCAGGCGCTCCGCGACCAGGTAGCGGAACAGGATTCCCAGCGCGGGGACGAGGAGCACGAGCACGAGCAGCTGACCGAGCTCGACGCCGAGATTGAACGACAGGAGCGACGTCAACAGATGGGACCCGGCGAATTGCAGCGTTTCGCGGAGCGCGAACGAGAAAGCGAACCCGTGGACCAGGCCGAACCCGAAGGTGATCATCCAGCGGCGCCCCACGTTGCTGCCGAGGACGTTCTCGATCGCCATGTACAGGATGGAAATCGCGATCAGCGTTTCGATGAGCGGCGGAAACCACAGGGCGTCCGGTCCAAGGCCGTACGCGGAAGCGATGAGCGTGATCGAGTGCGCGAGCGTAAACGCCGTGACCAGCAGGACGAGCTGCCCGAACTTCCGGAACGGGATCACCAGGCAAAGCAGGAACAGCAGATGGTCGGTCCCTTCCAGGATGTGGAAGAATCCCGACTCGACGAAGCGCCAGGCGGCCTGGTGCCAGCGCGGAGCCAGCCTGACCAGGCCCGGATCCCCGTGCAGGTCGAAGGCGCGCACGCCGCCGGCTGCGGGCAGGAAGCGGAGCGCGACGGTGGTTCGCAGGCCCAGCCGCTCGAGCCGGGGCCGGAGCGAGAAATCGGAGCGGTCCGAGCCGATCGGATACTCGAACAGAACGTCGAGCAGTCCCTGTTCCCAGTACAGCTCCATGTTGCTCGGCAGCCGCGGGCCGCCGAGGTGCGCGAGCGCCTGCTCGTAGGACGTGAAGGACTTGTCGGGCTCCAGCGACACGCGGGCATCGACCACCCGCGGGTAAGCGAGGCGGACGTCGCCCTCGTACAGCTCGACGCTGTCGGCGATCCACAGCGTTGCCGCGTTCCGCAGCGCCGCGTCGGCGAGCGCGAGGTCGAGCAGGCCCGCGCCGCGCCTCGGATAGTCCACGTCGCGCATGGCTTTCAGCGGCACGCGGACGAGAAGGTGCAGCCGCTCGCCCTCCGGCTTGACGAACGCATGCACCGTCACGTCGTTCGGGATGTCGTGAGCGGCCGCGGGCGACGGCATCGCCCAGATCAGCACCGCCGCCCACGAGACGATCATCCGGGTGTTGACAACGGTTTTCCCAGCATCGAGCATAGCGGCAGCTCGAGCTTACAAGGAAAAGGGGGAGCGAATGAAAAGGTATGAGAACAAGCGCAATCTTCGCATCGCTGCGGCCTTCGTTTCAGTCCTCGCCGCGCTAGCAGCCTGCCAGGCCTTGCTCGAAAACAGGGCCGCCACCTCGGGACCCACCGTCCGGGCGCCGATGTTCGAAGTCGATCCGCTGTGGCCGAAGCCGCTGCCTAATCACTGGCTGCTCGGCTGGACGATCGGGGTGTGGGTCGACGAGCAGGACAACGTCTGGGTCATCCATCGCGGCGCGGGAGGCCTGCATGTCAACGAAAAGGGGCTCGAACAGAACCCTCCCATCTCCGAGTGCTGCCGCACGGCCCCGCCCATACTCGTGTTCGACCCGGCCGGCAACCTGGTGAGATCCTGGGGCGGACCGGGACCGGGCTACGAGTGGCCGGAAGGGGCGCACGGCGTCCACGTCGACTACAAGGGCAACGTCTGGCTCGGCGGCAACGGCAAGGGGGACGCCCACGTCCTGAAGTTCACGAAGGACGGGAAATTCCTGATGCAGCTCGGCCGCTATGGCAAGAATGCCGGCAGCAACAACCTCGAGAACTTCGGGCGGGTGGCCAAGATCTGGGTCGATCCCAGGACCAACGAAGCGTACATTGCCGACGGCTATACCAACAAACGCGTCGCCGTGGTCGATGCCGATACCGGCAAAATGAAACGCTACTGGGGCGCGTACGGCAACAAGCCGGACGACGCTCCCCTGGGCAACTACGATCCGAAAGCGCCGCCGGCCCAGCAGTTCCGCAACCCGGTGCATTGCGTCGAACGCTCGAACGACGGCCTGGTCTACGTGTGCGACCGCCAAGGCGACCGCGTGCAGGTGTTCCGCCCGGACGGGACGTTCGTGAAGGAAGGGTTCTATGCCAAGGAGACGCTCGCTTCGGGCTCGGCCTGGGATATCGCGTTCTCGAAGGATTCCGGGCAGCGCTTCATGTTCCTCGCCGACGGCCAGAACGAGAAGGTGCGCATCATATTGCGCGAGACGCTGGAGGAGATTTCGAACTTCGGCGACGGCGGGCGCCAGCCCGGCCAGTTCTACGGCGTGCACAGCATCGCCAGCGATTCGAAAGGCAACCTCTACACCACCGAGACGTACGAAGGAAAGCGCGTGCAGAAATTCGTCTACAAAGGCATAGGCGCGGTTCCGCGCGGCAGCCAGGGCGTGCTGTGGCCGCGCTCCGGGTGAGAACCTGATGCGGCGCGTGCGAGACGCGCTGATAGGTGCTGTACTCGTTTTCTCCGCGGCTGGCACGTTCGCACAGGTTTTTCCCTCGAAACCGGTACACATCGTCGTTCCCTTCCCGCCGGGTGGGGGCGCTGATACGCTCGCGCGCATCATTGAGCCCAAGCTCGCCGGGATCTGGGCCCAGCCGATCGTGGTCGAGAACCGTCCGGGCGCGAGCGGCCATATCGGCGCCGAGTTTGTGGCGAAGTCCGCGCCCGATGGCTGCACGCTCCTCATGAGCTCGACCGCGTCGCTTACCGAGAAGAACATCGACCAGTTCGCGCCGGTGTCGCTGGTCTCGGCCTCGGCCTATATCGTCACCGCGAACCCGGGCGTCGCGGCGGCGAACATCCGTGAGCTGATCGCGCTCGCGAAAGCGAACCCGGGCAAGCTCACGTTCGGCTCCTCCGGCACGGGCGCGGCCTCGC
>Ga0209471_1002523_pt1 | contig 10496 bp, 9 predicted proteins | sample GraSoiAngelo_128_FD_185885 | JGI IMG/M metagenome (GOLD analysis project Ga0209471, IMG submission 185885) | Grasslands soil microbial communities from the Angelo Coastal Reserve, California, USA - 14_0927_12_20cm (SPAdes) (version 2) | ecosystem: Environmental > Terrestrial > Soil > Grasslands ... | reverse complement strand
ATCACGGGAGAGCGGAACCGACTCTTCTCGCAGAACGAGCCAGAGCGCGGACGCCACAGCGAGATGCACCCCCGAGTGCTGCCAGAGCGCCTGGCTCGCGACCGTCCGAACGCTCGTGGCGAGGAAATAGAGGAGCACGAGCACGAGGGACCAGCGCGGGGTCGCGAAGCGACGGAGCAGCGACCAGAGCATGAGCGTCGCAAGGATTTCAACGATGGCGGCGACGACGTGCCCGCCGTGCACGAGCAGGCCGAGATCGAGGGCGTTCCACCCGGTGAGAACGAACGGCGCGAAGAACGGCAGCGCGAGAATTCCCATGCCGGGCGGGAAGACCGAGCAGACGTGATCGTTCGGACCCGGCGCCGGCGGGCCGCCCTGGCTGCGCTTCGCCGTCGGCGGCGCTGTGGCTGTCGAGACGCCGCACGCGCGGAAGAAGTACGCCTCGCGGTCGAGCTTGCCAGTCGTCGTCCCGCCAGGTGCGGTGAATTCGTCGTAATCGACGTCGTGCTCCTTTATGACGGTCCACGCGAACAGCGCGTTCGGGAGGACGTCGGGGGACCAGAGGCCGGGCGCTTCCCCGCCCCGCGTCGCCTCGCCGGCTCGGATGTCGTTCAGGTTGGCGAAGGCGAGCACGAACAGGAGAAGCCCGCGCACGACCCAGCGCGAGCGCGTCATTCCTCGAACGCCACAACGTAGGCGCGCACCGCACGGGCGCCGGCGGCCCGTGCCGCGGCGGCCGCATCTCCGAGAGTCGCGCCCGTCGTCGCCACATCGTCGATGACGGCCACGCGCAGCCCACGGAGGGAGCCGGACTCGGCCACGAACGCTCCGCGGATGTTCGCTGCGCGCGCCACTCGATCGAGCTCCATCTGCGGGCGGCCTGCGCGGATCCGATGCAACGAGGGCCGAAGAGGTAGCGCGGTGCGAGTGGCGACTGCCCGAGCGAGCAAGGCCGCCTGGTCGTAGCCGCGCGCCATCGCGCGCGAACGGTGGAGCGGCACGGGAACGATCGCGTCGATCGTCACGCCGCGCGCGAGATCGCGGGCGAGCTCGAGCGCGACCAGCGCGCCGAGGTCCTCGGCCAGACCAGGCTCGCCACCGTACTTCAGCCGGCGTACCGCGGCGCGGAGAGGGCCGGCGTGGGCGCCCGCCGCCCGAAGGGCGAGGCGACCGTCGTGCTCGATCGGCTCGCACTCGTCGCGGCAGGAGACGCAAAACCAGCTCCCGGGCTCGCCGCAGCCGGCGCAGCGTGGCGCGAGCAGGACATCGCGGGCTGCCAGCGCGAGCTCCCTCACCGTTCGGTCGACTCCGACGAGATGAGTTCGTCACCGGCTTGCGTGCCGGTCCGGGACGCCGTACCTGCGGGAAGCTCGAACACGGAGTCGGTCCCGCGGGGCGCGCCGACCGCCGGTACCCAGGGACGAAGATTTTCGGCGACACGGAGGACGCGCATCGATCGGTCCACAAACACGGCGTCGATCGCGAACCGCATGAAAAACATCGTGATCGAACCGGTCCTGGTGATGAGGAGGCCTTCTCCATCCGCGAGCCTCGACCGAAGAATGAGCCCGAAACCCCGGGTCAGGAAGCTATTCGCGACATCGCAGCGGGTGGCGAGCACCGTTCCGCGCGTGCGGTTGGTGATCTTCAGGGGGCCGCGGAGCGTTCTAGACCGAGCCGCAGGACTTCATCGCGGAAAGAGCGGCAGGCGCGAGGATCACGATGAAGAGCGAGGGGAAGATGCATCCGACGGTCGGAAGCATGATGAGGATTGGCGCGCGCGCCGCCTTCTCTTCGGCCCGCTGGCGGCGATCGGTGCGCATCTGCTCGGACTGGATGCGCAGCACCTTCGACATCGACACACCGAGTTGATCAGCCTGGATGATCGCGGAGATGAGGTTCTGGAGCTCCTTCACCTCGACGCGGTCGTTGATGCCGCGGAGGGCCTCCTGGCGCGACTTGCCGACACGCTGCTCGGCGGCGGCGCGCTTGAGCTCCTCGGTGAGCGGCCCCTTCATCTTCTCGGTGACCTTGATGATCGCGGCGTCGAATCCAAGGCCGGCCTCCACCGAGATCGTGAGGAGGTCGAGCGCGTCGGGTAGCTGGTCGAGGATCGCACCGGCTCGGCCGCCGGCGCGGCTGCTCAGATAGAGATCCGGCGCGAGGAAGCCGAGGATGAGTCCGCCGAACAGGCCACCCACGGTGTACACCGGGTCGCTCGTGAGCAGGTTCAGGAGCGAGGAGGCGGCGATGGCCGCAACGATCGCGACGAAGGCCTTGACGCCGAGGAAGAACTCGACGCTCGTCGTCTCCATGCCCGCCCGCTTGAGGCGTATCTGGAGGGACCGCGCCGTGTTGGCGGGGTAGAAGCGCGAGATGATCGCCGCGAGGCCCTGGACGATCGGCTTCAGGGTCCGTTCGGCGAGCGGCCGCTGCAGCTCGAGCTCTTCGAGCGTCCTCGGGCGAACGGAGATCTGCTGCAGTCGCGCCTGCACCGGGTCGAGCTGCTGCCCGACGAGGAAGGACGCGAACACGAGGAACACCCCGAACCCGACGACGCCGGCGAGGATGAGGATCTCCACAGCTAGACCTTGATGTCCGTGATCTTGCGGATCGCGAAGAAGCCGATACCCATCATGATCGCCCCGACCACGAGAAGGATCTGTCCGATCAGCTCACTGAAGAGCGGCTTCATGAACTCGGGGTTGATGAAGTTCAAAGTGATCATGATCCCGATCGGCAGGAATGCGACGAGGTAACCCGAGTAGCGTCCTTGCGCCGTCAACGTGCGGATTTCGCCCTTGATCCGGACCCGCTCGCGGATGGTGAAGGCGATCGTGTCGAGGATCTCGGCGAGGTTCCCACCGACCTGCTGCTGGACGCCGATGGCGGTGACCATGAGGTCGAGGTCATCACTCTTGATGCGCCGCACCATGTTCGAGAGCGCCTCCTCCATGCTCAGACCGAGGTTCACCTCACGAACGACACGCCCCATCTCCGAGCCCATCGGCGCCGGAGATTCGCGCGACACCAGCTCGATCGACTGGAGGAAGCTCGAGCCGGCACGGAGCGAGTTCGAAAGGAGCGTGATTGTGTCGGGGAGCTGCTTGTTGAAGGCGTTGAGGCGGCTACCGATGCGACGACCGACCCACATCCGCGGCAGGAAGTAGCCAAGGAGCGCTCCCACCACGGCGGAGAGGGGATCGCGAACCAGCAGAAGGACCGCGGCCAGACCGAGCGCTGAGCCGATGCGGATGTAGTAATACTCGGCGACGCGCAGGCGAAGGTCGGCACGGGCGAGGTCGCGCTGAACCCGTGAGGCGAAGCGCTTGTCCTGCAGATCGCCCGACAGGGTCGCGAACGGATCGACGTCTCGGCGCGAGCGCTTGCGCTCCTTCTTGGCCTCCGGCGCCGCCGCCTGCTGGCCACCGGCGTAGCGCTGCATGCGCGCCCCGAGCGACTCCGGGGACGACCCGCCGAGCATCGACGAGATCCCCCAGAAGAACAGCAACACGCCGATGAAGGCGGTCGCCGGGATGATGTATTGGAGACCGATCAACGAAGGCCGGCGGACATGTCGCCGAAGACGTTCTGTGGGAGCTTGATGCCGGCCGCTTCGAACTTCTCCGAGAACTTGGGACGGATGCCAGTCGGCCGGAGCTTGCCCTGGACCTTTCCGTCGACGTAGCCCGTCTGCTCGAAGACGAACACGTCTTGAAGGACGATCGTCTCGCCCTCCATACCCTGGACCTCGGTGATGTTCGTGATCTTGCGGGACCCGTCCTTGAGCCGCGAGATCTGGATGATCAGGTCGAGCGCGCTGGCGATCTGCTCGCGGATCGCGCGCGCCGGCAGCTCGACGCCGGCCATGAGGCACATGGTCTCGAGACGGGCGAGGATGTCTCGCGGGGAGTTCGCGTGGCCCGTTGACAGCGAGCCGTCGTGGCCGGTGTTCATGGCCTGGAGCATCGAGAGGGCCTCGCCACCACGCGTCTCACCGACGACGATGCGCTCAGGGCGCATACGAAGAGCGTTCCGGACGAGATCCATGATCGTGACGGCGCCTTTGCCCTCGATGTTGGCCGCGCGGGATTCGAGGCGAACGACGTGATCCTGGACGAGCTTGAGTTCCGCCGCGTCCTCGATCGTGATGATGCGCTCGTCCTCGGGGATGAAGCCGGAGAGGATGTTGAGAAGGGTCGTCTTTCCTGAGCCGGTGCCGCCGGAGATGTACATGTTCAGGCGCGCTTCTACGCACGCGCGGAGGAACTCCATCATCTCTGCCGTCGCCGTGCCGAACTTGATGTAGTCCTCGACGGTGATGCGGTACTTCGGGAACTTTCGGATGGTCACGGTGGGCCCGTTGAGGGCGAGCGGCGGGATGATGATGTTCACCCGCGAGCCGTCCGGAAGACGCGCGTCCTCGAATGGCTTCGCCTCGTCGACGCGCCGGCCGATCGGCGCGATGATCCGCTCGATCACGCGCGAGACGTGCTCGTCGCTGACGAATGTCACGTCGGACAGCTGCAGCTTGCCCTTGCGCTCCACGTACGTGCGAAATGGCCCGTTGACCATGATCTCGGTGATGCTGTCGTCGTTCAGGAGCGGCTGGATGGGGCCGAAGCCGAGGATCTCGTCCATGATCTGCTCGAGCATTCGCTGACGCTCGACGCGGGTCACGACGATGCCTTCTTCGTCGATGAACTTGTTGAACATTTCCTCGATGGACGACTTGACCGCCTTTGCGTCGGACAGATCGAGTCGCGGGTCGAGGTTGTTGATGATCCGGCTTTGCAGGCGCGAGCGAACGTCGCGCTGTGCGTCGCGCGCTGGAGCGGTGGACTGCGAGAGTGGGCCCTCGGCGGGCGGCTTCGGGGGCTGCTGGGGTGCGCCGGGTTGCTGTGGCTGTTCCGGTTGACCCGGGCGGGCGCCTTCGATGCGTCTTAGAAGCGACATCTGTGCGTGTTTAACCCTGCCTTCCGGCGCCCGTTATCCAGGCACCTGCTCCCTCGACAGCGAAATGTATGACCCGGAAACGCTTGTAAAGGGTTCAGACGGGGATCAGCGCGACAGGGCTAACGCGCGAAGAGACGCATACCCCCGGTGCGGGCCGCTGCCTTCGGGGCGCCTGCAGCCGCGGTCTCCGGCGCTTCGGCCGTGATGCGTTGTGCGAGGGTGAAGATGTCCTTTGCAACCTGACTCTCACGATGACTGATCACGAAGGGCACGCCGCGGTTTACGGCCAGTACCAGTGTTCGCCCGTCGGAAACGATCGTGTGCGGGATCTTGCGGCCGAGGCTGGCCTCGACGTCAGACGCCTTGATGCCACCCGAGCTGTCGTTGCGGTTCGCGACGAGCTGCACCTTGTCGCTCCCGTAACCGAGCTTCTCGGCGATCTCCATGAATACGCGCACGTTCTTGAGGCTCGTGATCTCAAGCGTCATAAGCGTGAGGATCACGTCGGCGACGTCGAGCATCGTGATCACCTGCTCTTGGAATGAAGGCCATGTATCGACAACGATGTAGGCGTAGCGCTCGCGCAGCAGCTCGAGGATGTGCTTCATGTTCGCGCCGGTGATCAACTCGGCCGACTCCGGCGTCGGCGGCGCGAGAAGCACCTTGATGCCGGTGGAGTGCGAAACGAGCACCGACTCGAGAACGTCGGAGTCGGTGTTCTCGAATGATCCGATGAGGTCGGCGATGGTCTTCGCTTTCGGGCTCATGTTCAGGATCACGGCGATGTCGCCGAAAGGAAGGCTTCCGTCGACGAGGACGACGGGCTTCTGCGACAGCTGATGCAACGCAACAGCGAGGTTCGTCGCGATCGTCGTCCGTCCGACACCGCCTTTGGGCGAGAAGAACGTGATGATCTCGCCGGTCTGCCGGGCGCCGGGTGCCGCCGCAAGAGGATTCGCCGGAGCCGCCGCCGCGGGCGCGACCGCGGCGTAGCGGGCGCGCTTCACCTTCTCGAGTTCGTGGACGTGGCGGATCGCGTTGATCAGCTCGTCCGCTGAGAAGGGCTTCACCAGAAACTCGCGCGCGCCGGCGAGCATCGAGCGGCGCAGGTAGTCCTGCTCGCCCTGGACGCTCATCATGATGATCGGCGACTCGGGCACGGTGTTGGAGATGATCTCGGTGGCCGTGATCCCGTCCATGTCCGGCATGTTGATGTCCATCAGGATCACGTGAGGCCGCTCTTTCTTGGCGAGGTTGACCGCAGCCTGGCCACCGTCGGCGGTGCCGGCGACTTCCATGTCCGGCTCAAAGCCGATCAGCTTCGCGAGGTTATCGCGAGTGTCGGCGATGTCGTCGACGATCAGGATGCGGATCTTCTCGGTTTCGGCCATAACTCCCCTACTAACGCTCGCTCACGGAGTCACGTTGTTCGCGCCCTTCGCCCGGTCGGGAATATACAGGCAAGAGGTCGCCGCGCGAGACGGGTGTCGCAACGCCGATCACATCGCCGCTCCCGGAAGGCGACCGGAGAGCTCGAGCGCGAGCGCGAGGAGGGTGCCAAGCCCGAGCGCCACGCCGTACGGGATCCACGTCTTCATCACCCCGCCGACCGCGGCGCTGGCACCGTTCGCGGGTCGCAGCCGGCGCACCGCGATGAAACCAAGAGCGATGACGCCTCCAAGAAGCGCGCCGTAGATCGCGCCGCCAAGGAGCAGCCCCAGGCCACGGAGGGAGCCGACCGCCATGAGGTACTTGCCATCGCCGGCTTTCAGCCCGCCCATTGCGTAGAACGGGTACGCGATGAGGAATCCGACGACTAGCCCGGCTGCATGATCGAAGAGACCCTTCACGAAAACCTCGCCCGGCACCGCTTCGAGCGCGCCGAGAACGAGGCCCGCGGCCATGACGGGATAGGTAAAGGCGTTGGGGATCCGCCGATAGCGCCAGTCCGTGTAGACGACGGCGGCAACGAAAGCGACCAGGATCGCGTCCTCGACAGCTCGCACTGCGTCTATTTCGCTGTCCCCTTAGAAGACGGACCGGGCGGCGTCTTGGAGGCGCCGCCCGGTCGTCGTATTCAGCAGCTTGCGATGTCTAGGTGAGGTTGTTGCCGATGTTGCTGAAGATGTTCGTAATCTGGCCGCGCAGGAAGATCATCGCGACGATAACGGCAATGGCGATGACGGCGATAATGAGTGCGTACTCGACCAGACCCTGGCCTTCGTCGTCGCGCAGGAATGCGAGCATTTTCGGTCCCCCTTTCCTGTGATCTGTGGCAAGCCTGCCCGTCTGGTTAACCTCCGACAACTAGGAAGGTCGTACCTCTGACGTTTGGGCTAGGCCTAATTCTGCCTGCCGCACCAAGGATCCCCCGCAAATTGCTTAGTTTGTCTCCCGTTTTGACACCCCCCTAGGCCAACAGGGACAGCAGGGGAGGTCCAAGGAAGACACAAAGCAGCGCCGGGAGCACGCAGACCGCCAGCGGAAAAAGCATCAGCACCGGCAGTCGGCGGGCCTGCGATTCCGCGCGCCGACGATCGCTCGCACGAAGTGCATCGGCTTGCGTTACGAGAAGGCTCGCGAGAGGCGAGCCGAATCGTGTCGCTGCGCGGACCAGCGCCGCGACCCGAGCCTCAGTGGGGCCGGCGCTCCCAAATGCTGCGAAGGCCTCACTCGCCCCGCGGCCCAAGGCGAGATCGGCGAGAAGGCGACGCGCCTCGGGGAGCCGAGCCACCATCGGCGCGCGGTTGACGAGCGCTGCGAGGGCGAGCTCGAAGGTGAGGCCTGCCTCCAGACCAACGATGACGGCATCGAGAAGCGTCGCGAGATCGGCACCCGGCGAGGAAAGGCGGAGGATCCGCCAGAGCCAGAGCGCCCCCACGACCTCGAGAATGACGGCGACAACGAGTAGCCAACGGCCGCGATCGAACATCACCGCGAGGTACTCGGGTGTCATCACCGCGAAGAACGCGCCGCCGAGCGGTGCCAACGCGACGAGCACCATCGCCGAGGCACGCCCCTGCGCCGTGAGCGCGCTGCGCTCATCTTCGAGCGCGATGCGTCCGCGCAGGAGGGTGGCGACACGTGCAAGGCTCCGACCGATCTTGCCGCCACTTCGCGCGAAGGCACCGAGAACAATCGCGAACGGTGCGAGGTCCTCGCCGGCGACGACGCCGGCGTAGGCGCCGACGGCGTCGTCAACGGATGCACCGAGGACCATGGCCGCTGCGGCGCGCTCGGTCGGGAGCGCCAGAGCACGGGGCAGCGTCGGGGCGACCTCGCAGAGGGCCAGCTGCACCGACAGACCGCTCGAGAGGGCGGCGGCGACCGCGTCGACGAGGCCCGGAAGAGCCAGCCGGCACTCGCGCATTCCCGATCGTGCGCGCGGATCGAGCCTCGCGGCGGCTGCGATCACGGCTGCGGCGCGTCGCTCGTCGAGGACCAGGAGCGTCACTCCGACGATCGCGAGAAGCATCGCGATCACGGATAGACCCGATGGAGCGTGTACGGGTCGCCGCGCTCCGGCGAGAGCTCCGCGATCTCAGTGATCCTGCGCACACCAGCCGCGTCGCGTTCTTGATGCACGACAACGTCGATGCCGCGCCGTATCTGCTCGCGAATGGCCTCGAGCGGCAGATCGATGCCACCCATGAGGGCCATCGTCTCGATCCGCATCAGCGCGTGTGGCGCGCCGTTCGCGTGCGCGGTGGTCAAGGACCCGCGGTGCCCGGTATTCATCGCCTGCAACATGTCCAGGGCTTCCCCACCGCGCACCTCGCCAACGACGATCCGATCGGGGCGCATGCGGAGCGCCGCTCGGAGAAGCGCACGCACGTCGACGGCTCCGGACCCTTCGACGCTCGGAGCACGCGTTTCGAGCGCGACCACGTTGGGCTGCGGAAGGCGGAGCTCCGCGGCGTCCTCGATGGTCACGATGCGTTCGCGGTCGCCCACGGCGAACGCAAGCGCGTTGAGCGTCGTCGTCTTGCCGCTCGAGGTGCCGCCGGAGACGAGGACGCTTCGCCGCCCGCGTACCGCGCCGACGAGGTACGACATGGCCTCGGGCGGCAGCGTCCCGTTGCGAACGAGGTCGTCGGGGCAGAGCGCCCGCTGCCCGAAGCGGCGAATCGTGAGGACGGGCCCGACGAGAGATATGGGCGGGATTACCGCGTGCACCCGCGAACCATCGGGAAGTCGCGCGTCGACGAGCGGACTTGCGAGGTCGATGCGTCGGCCGAGCGGCGCGACGAGCCGCTCGATCAACACGAGGATCTCCTCCGGATCGGCGAAATGGATCGCGGTCTCCTCGAGCCGTCCATCGCGCTCAACCCAGACGCCGCGGGTGCCATTGACCATGACCTCGGTCACGCGGTCGTCACGCAGGAGCGGTGCGAGCTCGCCGAGGCCAAAGAGCCGGTCTTCCAGCCAGCGCTCGAGCAGGCGCAGCTCGCCCGCCGGGATGACGAGGCGTTGGTCCACGAGCGTCTCGCGCAGGGCCGCCGGGAGCTGCTCGCGACGGGGCCGGCCATCGGGCGCTTCACGAAGACGCGTGACGACGCCGCGTTCGATGCGGGCGCGCGCGGCGACCGTCACGTTGCGTCGATCGCGATGATCTCGGCCAACTCGTCGTACGCCTTTCCGATCGCTCCACCGAGCGCGCTCGGCCGAGACGTCGCCGCCGCGACGGCGCCCTCGGCGCGTGGCAGCGCGCGGAACACATCGCGCCCGGTGAGCGACGCGGACACCGACTGCGACGCGATCAGCCACGCCTCGTCGGGGACGTCGGCGGACGCGAGCGCCGCGATGGAGATCGGGTCGTCATAGCTCATGACGATTACGCGATCGACGGCACCGGTGAGCCGTCGGGTGCGCTCGTCCGCGAGAGTGGGCGCATCGAGAAGAACGATCTCCGAGAGCTCGAGCGCGGCACGGAACGCGGACTGCGCCAGCTGAACGCTTGGCGCGTGCGGTGGCCCTCCCACGATTCGCAACCCCGGCGCGGCCTCGGTCGCCACCACGCCGAGGTGCTCGGCGGTCAGCTCGTCGGTCAGGTCTTCGAGATCGGACCAGCTTCCGCTGGTCACGCCGAGCCACCAGCTGAGCGTCCCGTCCCCGGTGAGGTCGACGCAGAGCGTGGCCCGAAGGAGCGCGAGGCGGCGCGCGAGATTTGCGACGAGGAGAGACCTGCCCACCCCGCCACGGGCCGACGTCACGAGGATCGATCGCGTCGAGCCGCGCTTGGCCGGCGGGAGGGTCGCCGCGATCAGCGGCCCTAAGACGGCGGGCTCGCACGATCGTGCGACGGAGCGGCTTGGAACTCCCAGCGCTCCCGCAAGCGCGACTTGTTCGTCGCCGACAACGACAACACGCGGAAGCTCCGGCGCGAGGGTCGCCGCGCGCGAGGTTGCCTCGGCATCACGGAGGTCGACCAGGGCGATGTCCGCTTGCGCGGCATCGACGCTGATCAAGCCGAGCACCTCGGCCGCGCCTAGGAGTTCGGCCCCTCCGTAGAGAGCGACTCGGACAGTCAATGCGTCGAA
>Ga0209471_1002521_pt1 | contig 10502 bp, 9 predicted proteins | sample GraSoiAngelo_128_FD_185885 | JGI IMG/M metagenome (GOLD analysis project Ga0209471, IMG submission 185885) | Grasslands soil microbial communities from the Angelo Coastal Reserve, California, USA - 14_0927_12_20cm (SPAdes) (version 2) | ecosystem: Environmental > Terrestrial > Soil > Grasslands ... | reverse complement strand
AATGCTCGTGTCGTGAACAAAGTTTAGGAAATCATCGAGCGTCCTCGGCGTCGCGCGCGGCGACGCCAGGGAACCATAACGAATTCTCGCATCAGCAGTGCTGGCCGGTACGCTCAGGTTGTCGGTGTTCTCTTGATCCCAAACACCCGTAACATACCAATCGGCTTTGCCATTTTCGAACTGTGGCTGAACGAGCAAGTTGAGCGGATCATCAGCGATTGCCTTGCTCTGTTTACCGAGCGCGATTATTGCCAAACCTAAATTCTGACCAGGCAACATATGAATCGCCGTCGCCGGCGGACCTTCTTCTTCGACCTGATGTCCCCACCATGCACGCGTAAAGGCAGGCACGCTCTCTGATGGGTTGAAAATCTTTTCCTGCAGATCAGGCTGACGAACGATTCCCGTTACCAGTGTCACTCCGTCGGCGCCTTCGGCGGTGACTCGATGATCGAAGCCGCGCTCGCCGGCCCATTGAGTCATACGACTCGTAAGATTGACTTCCTTTCCGCCGATTTTCCAGCCCTTATAATTCAAGTCGACGATCACTCGAACTGGACCGGCGCTGATGATTCTCCATCTACGTTCGACGACGTCCGAAACTCTGACCGCTTTGCCATCGACGAGCGCAGCCACCGCCCCAATTCCAATCGCATCGCCGATTCGATAAATGTCCCGGCCCAACGGCGATTCCCAATGATAGACGTATTCGGGCGCCCCAAACATTTCGAGGTACAAGCCCGGCCGACGCTTGCCCCAGACATCGATCGCGTTGCGCTTATCGAAATAGATTCGCCACGCCGTCGCTTCGGACTCCCAACCGAGCCCGTCAAATTTCATCGTGAACTTCGCCGCGGTTCGTTTCGGATAGTCGCTGCGCAAACGCTGAATCGTCGCCGTGTCTCCATAAGCGATCGTCACGATTCGCGTCTGTCGCGGTTTCAAATCAATTTGAAAAGCAAGCTCGTCATGCTTATTGTCGCCATCGAGATCGTCTGCTTGTGAAGGGAGTTCGATCGTTTGCAGCGTGCGCGCGTCCTCCTCGACGGTTGACGCATCGCTCGTCGTCACGATGACGTCGCCCGCCTTGAAGTCCGGCGCGATGCGCTTCAGCTCAGCGACACTGACGACGATATCTGCCGCCGACCGAATTTCGTTGGACGGATTCGTCACCGACAGCTTAAGCACCTTGATGCGGGGCGCCGCATTGGCCTGTCCCGCAAACATTAGGCAACTTAGTATTAAGATTGTACAAATGATACGCATGATAACTTTTTAGAGGAAAAACTTAAACGAACGCCGCCTGGGTTGCGCCGCACGAAGCACGCACGACCAATTCAGGTTCAACGATCACGTGTTGTTCTTTTATGCCCCTCTTACCCTCGACCAGATCGATCAGGAGCCGCGCGGCCGCCTGTCCCATTTCGGACGTGGACCAAGAAACGGTCGTCAGGGGCACGCGCAACATGTCGCCGTAATGAATATTGCCGCCGCCGACCATGGCGATGTCTTCGGGGATACTCAGTCCGGCTTCGGTGATGGCCGCTATGGCGCCGATGGCCGCCGGATCGTTCGCCGCAAAAATTGCTGACGGCACATTGCCTTCGCGCAGCCATTTCTTCATCGCGCGATTGCCGTCAGCTTCTGTGAAGCCGCCCTCGCGAACCAAGTCCGGATTGAAAGATAATCGGTTGTTGGCCAAAGCACTTTTGTAACCTTCAAACCGCAACGCGGCGGTTGATGCGACCGTGCCTTTCAAGTGACCTACTCGGCGATGGCCGAGGCTCAGCAGATGCTCAGTTGCAATCCGTCCGACTTTAATGTCGTCTGTAGTAACCGAAGGGCACTTGATTCCTTCGAGCTGCCGATCGATCAAAACAATCTTCGCGCGTTCGCGAATCACCCGCTTATAGAATTTCGTCTCGGCCGGCGATGCAGACGAGGCGAGAATCAAACCATCAGTCCGCGGCAACAGGGCTTCGATTTCCGATTCTTCATTCGCGGGGTCCTCGTCGGTGCTGCAAATCAAATTTTGGTAACCCAAAGGCTTGGCGATGGTTTCAACGCCACGACAAATCTCGGCAAAATAAGAGTGCATTAGGTCCGGAACAATCACGCCAAGCAGATAAGAACGATTCGTCGTCAGCGCGCGGGCGAACTGATTTGGCCGGTAGTTCATGCGATGCGCAGCGTCCAGGATGCGCGCACGCGTCTCCGGGCTGATCTCCGGATGATTGTTGATGGCGCGCGAGACCGTCATCTTTGAGACGCCCAGAGCGCGCGCGATGTCAGCTAAGGTTGTCGGCATGCAGTTCCACTTCAGAGGTCCCGTCGATAAGCGATCGCGTCTACGCGAAACTTGAACCACTAGCTTCCGCTCTTCAACGATTTTGCAATCGCAGCTTCCGCCAGCGGCGCCATGATCGCATAGCCTTTTGCGTTTGGATGCAAACCATCCTCGCTCAACTCGTCTTTCAAGAATCCCTTCTCGTCTATCATAGCCGAATAATAATCAAGATAGGTCAACTTATTCTTTTCGGCATAGCTGCGCATCCACTCGTTCAATGCCTTGATTTTTTTCGCGCCTCAATTCCCTTCACCGGCAATCGCCGCTTGCATCACGGCCTCGGGCGTCCATTCATCGATCGGACGAATCGCCGACAAGCGCCCACGACTCATCACCGCCAGGCGATCGCACATGCCAAACAACTCAGGCAGGTACGAGCTAATCATCAGGACCGCTTTTCCCGCGGCAGCACAATCGGCGATGGTTTTGTAGACTTGAGCCTTGCTGCCGATGTCGATACCGCGCGTCGGTTCGTCAAGCAAAAGGATTTCAGCCTGCTGGTGCAGCAGACGTGCCAACGCGATCTTTTGTTGATTGCCACCAGACAGTGACGCCACTGGTTGTTGCACGCTGCGAGCTTTCACTGCGAGTGAATTGACGACGTCTTGAGATCGCGAACGTTGCCGCGACAAGTTAAGCCAACCAAATCGCGAGCACGATCTGAAACGCGTCATCGTTACGTTATCGGCGATCGAGAGAGTGATTGCGAGTCCCTCGTTCTTGCGATCCTCGCTAAGGTATCCGATGCTTTGTGACAAACGCGTCGCGGGTGTCGCGGACTGTGTTGAGCTTTGATTCATCACTCTGATCGAACCGCCCGCACATTCATCCAATCCGAAGATGCTGCGCACCACGTTTGTTCTTCCCGATCCCATCAGACCCGCGATTCCAACAATTTCTCCGCGTTTCAGTTCGAACGTCGCGTTCTTCAACGCCGGTGGCGACGACAGATTCTTGACTTCGAGAACGGTCTCGCGGCCCGTTGAAGCCGGAGCGCGACTGGGAAAGAGATTTTCAACTGAACGGCCGACCATGTGCATGATTAGTTCATCGTCAGACACGGACGAAATCTCGCCGGTCGCGACACTACGCCCATCGCGCAGAACCGTGAAGTTGTCGGCAATCTCGCGCACCTCTTCCAGAAAGTGGCTGATATAAATGACGTTGATGCCGTGACCCTTGAATTGTCTGATCAAGTGAAACAGATGCTCGACGTCTTCGCGTTGCAAGCTGCTTGTCGGTTCGTCCATCAAAATGAGTCGCGCGCGCGCGGCCAGCGCACGACAAATTTCGACAATCTGACGCGCCGCGATTGAAAGAGTCGAGACGCGTGTCTCAGGTTTGATTTCCGTGTGATGAAAAGTTTCGAGCACTTCAAGCGTGCGCGCACACAAGGCGTCAGAGTCGAGCAAACCCCAACGCGAAGGCTCCATGCCCATCATGATGTTCTCAGCCACAGATAAGTGCGGAAACAAAGAAAGTTCCTGATGAATCAGAGCAATTCCGCGGTCGCGCGCATCAAGCGGACTCGAAGGATCATAATGATCGCCGTCCACCTCCATCGTGCCTTCGTCGAACTTCATTAAACCTGCGAGCACGTTCATCAAAGTACTCTTGCCCGCCCCGTTTTCACCGATGAGCGCATGCACTTCGCCTTTGTCCAGGCGCAGGTTCACACCGGCCAACGCCGCGGTTGGGCCAAAGCGTTTAGAGATATTTGATAATAAAAGCGCAGTCATACGTCAGCGGTCCGTTGTCACTTGTCAAAAAGTCATTAGTTATCGGTGGTCAACGTCGTGATCATCAACAGAAGCAACTGACTACTGACCACTAACAACTGACGATTTGGTCTTCCAAGCTTCCCCATTTGGAAACTCGTAGCAGTCAAGCGACTTGGTTCTCATCTCGATGCTGTATCCCGGATCGAGCGGCGGCAAATATCGTCCGTCTTTCATCTTCACTGGGTAGACAAAATGTTCGTGCAAATGATCGACGTATTCCGTGATGCGATTCTCGAGCGATGCACTGACCGCGATGTAGTCGAACAGCGCAAGATGCTGCACGTATTCACAAAGCCCGACGCCGCCTGCATGCGGACAGACCGGCACGCCGAATTTTGCCGCCATCAGAATTACCGCGAGCACTTCATTCACACCCGCCAAACGGCAACTATCGATTTGGCAGAACGCAATTGCCTTCGCCTGCAAGAACTGTTTGAAGATGACGCGGTTCTGACAAGCTTCGCCGGTAGCAACACCAATCGGCGCGACCGCTTTCGCTATTTTCGCGTGACCAAGAACATCGTCGGGTGAAGTCGGTTCTTCGATCCACCACGGATTGAATTGCGCCAGCGGTTTCATCCATTCGATCGCTTGGTCGACGTCCCAAATTTGATTCGCGTCCATCATCAATGTGCGATCGGGTCCGATCTCTTCGCGGATGATCGCCGCGCGGCGAACATCGTCATCGAGATCGCGTCCAACCTTCATCTTGAAATGCGACCATCCATCCACAAGAGCTTCGCGCACGAGCTGGCGCACTTTGTCGTCTGAATAGCCGAGCCAACCCGCCGATGTCGTGTAAGCCGGATAGCCGACCGCGCGCATCTCTTTCTCGCGATCACATTTCGTTGCTTCATTACGTTTTAGAATTTCGAGCGCTTCCTGAGGCGTCAGCGCATCGGTGATATGACGAAACGGAATACACGCGACGAGGTGCTCAGGCGACATGTCCACCAAAAGCTTCCACACCGGTTTGTCTTCACTTCTCGCATACAAATCCCACAACGCATTGACCAGCGCGCCGGCCGCGAGATGAATCACACCCTTCTCTGGTCCAAGCCAACGCACCTGACTATCTGAAGTAAGGCCGAGCCAAAAGCCGGCGAAATCCTGTGTGATCGATTCAAGCGTGCGGCCCAGCAGGTGATGCTTCAAGGCGTGCACGGCAGCGACCGAAATTTCATTGCCACGGCCATTCGTAAATGTTAAGCCGTAGCCCCGCAGGCCGCGCGCGTCGTCGGTTTCAAGGACGACGTAGGTCGCCGAGTAATCGGGATCGACATTCACGGCGTCGGATCCGTCGAGCGTGCGCGACGTTGGAAAACGAATATCGCGAACCGATGCATTTGTAATCGTAGTCGGCATCGATTCGTCTTAATTTACTGTGACCATTTTGTCGGGCTGCGTTCCCACCGATGTGCTTGCAACTCTGAAACAAGATCTTTCGGCAGCGCGGCTGCATCGCTGGCAGCGATATTCGAATCCACATGCGAAAGCTTGCGCATGCCAGGAATGATCGTGCTGACGTTTGTGTTGCTGAGAATAAAACGCAGCGCCATCTGAGGCAACGTCATGCCCGCTGGCAAGATGCTTTTGAGTTTCTCGGCACGCTCAACGCTCGGAATCAGGTTCGCTGGAACGAAATAGGTATTTCGCCAGTCGCCTTCCGGCCATGTGCTGTCTTTCGTAAGCGCACCGGTCAGTGTCCCTTCGTCGAACGGCACGCGCGCAATAACGGCGACGTCCATCTCGGCGCACGCGGGAAACAGTTGGTCTTCGGGATTTTGATCGAAGATGTTGTAGATAACCTGGACGGAATCGATCAGGCCGCTGCGCACTGCTTTCACGCCGTTCCAAGGCTCCCACCGATTGATGCTGATGCCAATCGCGCTGAATAGTTTTTGCGAACGAAGCTCATCAACTTTCCTGGCCCATCGATCGTCCTCGGCCCAGGTGTCTTCCCAGACGTGAAACTGCATGAGATCGAATTTGGGCAAACCCGCGTGTTCTAAACTCTCGTACACACGTTGCTCGATATAATCGGAAGGAAAAGTTTCGTCGAGAGTAAATTCGCGCCGGCTGGGCCAAGTCGAGTTCTTCGGCGGAATCTTTGTGGCCGTATAGAGCTGCCTATCCGGGTTCGCACGCACCAGTTGACCAAGCAAGCGCTCGCTTCGGCCCAGGCGGTATCGAAAAAATTACAACCTTGGTCGACTGCGTGCTGGAGCGCCTTCAACGATTCTTCGTCGTCCGAACCGCTCCAACCACCCATGCCCCACATACCATAGCCGATCTCGCTGACTTTCCACTTGGTGCGGCCAAAACGACGATAGTTCATGTATCGATTCCTGGATTCCTGAACTTAAGCGATTGCCATTCGCGAGTGCCGCCAACGATCGATGGCCACGGCGAAAACAATCAACGCGCCGATGATAATTTCCTGAATGTAGTTGGGCCAACCGACTTGCTGGCAGCCGTTGCGCAGAAACGCCATGATGAGCGCGCCAATCATCGAACCGAGAATGCTCCCTTCGCCGCCGCTCAAACTGCCGCCGCCGATAACCACGGCCGCTATTATGTCCAGCTCCAACCCGGCGGCGACGGTTGGATCGCCCTGTCGAAGACGCGACATCTGCATTACACCCGCGAGACCAAACAGCAGGCCTGCCAAGGCGTAAATGTAAATCTTCAAACGATTAGTCGCGATGCCGCAGGCACGCGCGGCAGCTTCATTCGATCCCAACGCAAACACCCGCCGGCCGAAAACCGTTCGGCGCAGAACTACTGCCGCGACGACCGCGAGTACGATCGCGATCCAAACGCCCGGCGCAACCAACATCCAACTCTGTTTCGGAATTGTCAGGAGCAAATCATTGGCCCAAGTCTCAGGCATGTTGACCGTTTGCGATCCGGCGATGCCCTTCGCGACTCCGCGCGCAACTCCCAGCATTCCCAGCGTCGCGATGAACGGCACGACGCGCATCCGCGTAATCGCCAGACCATTCACCACGCCGACGAATCCGCCGACCAAAATTCCGACTGAAACTGCCAAGCTTGTCGACCAGCCGGCATTGATACCGAGCGCAGTAATCACTCCAGTCAAGGCGATCGCCGATCCGACTGATAGATCGATGCCACCGCTGATTATGATCACGGTCATGCCGATAGCGCCGATGGCTACGATTACAGTTTGCGCCAGGACGGTGCGGAGGTTTTTCAGCGAAAGATATTTTTCGGGAGCGCCAATCAGGATCGCAAAGATAACGATTACCAGTATCAATCCGAGAAACGGCGCCAGGCGATTCAGCCACGTGCGCGCTAATCCCGCGCTCGGCCTGAACCAATCAGCTTTTGTTTCAGCGACCATTAATCGAAGTTTCAAGTTTCAAGTTTCAGGTTTCAGGTTCAAGTCCGGCGAAACAATTGGCGCCAGGTTGCTACAGCAATTCCGAGGAAGAAGTAACTTGAAACTTGAAACCTGAAACTCTATTTCAAATACTCATCCAACGGCGGATGCAGCAGCGCCTCCATCTCCTTAGCATCCAGATTGTCCGGGGTAATCACAGTCACGCCGGTATCGATGCGTTTTTCGACAGGCTTGCCTTTCAGACTCTCGACCAACGTTCGGACTCCGAGGTAGCCCATATTAAAAGGATTCTGCACCACAATCCCGTGGAGCTGCTTGGCGCGCATCGCGTCGACGAACATCTGACTCGTGTCGAATCCGACGAACAACACCTTGCCCGCTTTGCCGATGTCCTGTAACGCCGAGAGCATTCCCGCCGTGGTCGATTCATTCGGACAAAAAATCCCCTGCACGTCATCGCCAAACCGGTTGAGCAGGTTCTCTGACGCCCGCTTGGCAGTATCGCGCGTCGCGCCCGCATACTGATCGGTCGAGATTAATTCCACGTTCGGAAACTTCTGCTTCATCTCCTGAAGAAAGCCCGCCTCGCGTTCTTCCGTACTCGCCGATCCTTCCGCATAGCGAAGCAGAATTACTTTGCCCTTTCCGCCCAGCAATTCTCCCAAACGATCTGCTCCCAGCATTCCACCTTTGCGATTGTCGGTTGCGACGAAACTCACGATCGATTGGGATGCGAGCGCCGAGTCAATGATCACAGTCGGCACGCCGGCGTTCTTTGCCTCTTCGACCGGTCGCACCAAGGCGCGATTGTCGAGCGGCGCCAGGACCATTCCGCTTACTCCCTGTGAAGCAAACCCTTCCACGACCTGAATCTGTTGTTCGCGATCGTCCTCGCGCAGCGGGCCTTTCCAAATCACTTCGACTTCAGCGCCGGGTGAAGAAAGCTCGCGGGCTGCTTTGATCGCGCCCGCATGAATGCTCTTCCAAAATTCGTGCGATGTTCCTTTGGGAATCACGGCGATGGTGAGCTTCTTTGAATTCTTCGTGCCCGAGCGATTGCAGCTGACCGCCGCGACCAGCGCTAAGGCAATCAATAGAAAAAATATTTTGCGCATAATGACCTCTAAGCCAGGGATTGACGTTTGGAAGAAGCACTCGTGCGGCCGCCGGACAAGTCCGGAGTCTAAACCAGGTAACTCTGCCATGAAAGCTAGCCCTGACATCGTCGACGCCCAGCACGCGCACGAGAAACGAACTCAGCTCGAAAGTGCGACCGGCGTCAGGATCGCGATTCATCATCCTATGAACAGCATCGCGTGAGCGCAGGCTCATCGCGCGACCACGTGCGAACTAATCGACGGGAGTATAACGATCAATCGGCAATCGGCGATCCAAAATCGGCAATACCTAGAGAACGAAGTAGACGACCATGACGGTCCAATCAATGAAAGTTAGTTTCATGCGGGCTCTCGCGGATCAATTCACCCACAACACCGGCTGACGAATGAAAAAATTGCGAATGACTTCCTCAACGTTTGAGTCTGCCGGCAGGGTCTTCCACAGTTCAATGTAGTCTCTGCGGTCGAACGCGATTCCGGCAAACAGGAGACTCGCTTGTCGCATCGGCCATTCTTTGTCGTACATCACGTCAGGTTTGAGCGGCCACGATTTCTTATTGCCAATGAACGGCGCCATGTATTCCATCGCACGTCGAAAGCTGCGACCGTTCGCGGTTTCATAGGTAAACAAATTGTCTTTCGGGGTACTTAGAATCTGGCAAACTGTCGCCATCGCCTCAAGATTAAAAAGCGAATAGCCATAGGGCTTTGTTCGCCTCAATTCTTCGGGAAAGCTACCGTTCTCGGCGATCTGATTAGGAACGGTCACGGTCTTGAAACGTTCGCGACAGTAATCGAGCTGCTTTTGATCACCAACCAAATGCGCGAATGCCGCGACCTGCAGCAGCCAACAAGTTCCATGATTGTTCTTCGCGTCGCGTTCATCGGTTCCGTTCTTGCTGGTACTCATCCAAACCAAATAATTTTTGAACCATTGCGTGATCGAACCAAGCTCAGTTGTCGATAACGCCGAAGAGTCTTTAAGCACTTCGATGGCGCGTGTAACTTCAACTAGATGAATTGTGTCGATGATCCCGATGCCGCGGCCCGTCGTGACTCCATGAATTGCCTGTGCGTATTGCAGGTTCGGATTCATGCGCGTGCGCTCATCAACGAACCATGCTCGCAGGTGTTCGGCCGCCTTCGACGCGTAACGTTTATCCTTCGTTAACCTCCATGCTGCGACCAGCGTCGGCACTTGCACGCTCAGACGCATTAGTGCGCGGCGATGCTCGACGAAATTATCCGGGTTCGTCATGCCATCGCGTTGAATGTAAGGCCCCTTCGGATTCGCAGGATCGGGCCACCAATAGTCTCCCTCCGAGAAAAAGTCGTGCAGACCACCGGCGCTACGCGAACTTGGTGAAGCTGTTACTGTAAAAGGTTTTTCGGAGAGATATTGATTGGCGGCTTTGAGAACGCGGATGCAATCGAAAGCGGCTACATTAATCGTCTGCTGTTGTGCCGAAGCGGTCGAACAACTCAGCAATAACAGCCCCGACGCGAGCACCACCATCGCACTCCGCCGCGACAGGGGAGTAATCTCGAACATCAGTTCGCGCTCCAACCTGGCGTGGGCTTGTAATGCAAACTCGGGACTCTCAATTCTTCATTCATGATTAGAAAAGCGCCGAGCCCGTGAAAGTCATTGACGTTTCGTTTGCGCGCAAAGTAGTAAACGAGATCGCTGACGTTCGTGCCTTCGCAGATGTCGATCAGATTCGTCATACCGTCCGCGTCTTTGGAAAGTTTTGAAAGCACGTCCCGATAACCTTTTTCGGCGATCGCTTCGTAATGCTTCCGCAGATAGCCTCGCTTCACGCCCATCCACATCATGTAGCTGTACATGCTTGAGCTTGATCTTTCCAACCAATTGCCTTCCACATCGC
>Ga0209471_1002520_pt1 | contig 10504 bp, 10 predicted proteins | sample GraSoiAngelo_128_FD_185885 | JGI IMG/M metagenome (GOLD analysis project Ga0209471, IMG submission 185885) | Grasslands soil microbial communities from the Angelo Coastal Reserve, California, USA - 14_0927_12_20cm (SPAdes) (version 2) | ecosystem: Environmental > Terrestrial > Soil > Grasslands ... | reverse complement strand
CGGGAGATCGTACGCCTTGGCACCGAAGGCCGCCTCGATCCTCGCCTTGGTGGCCGGGATCGAGGCGCCGGGCTCGCCCGTGTGCCACGTGATCCGGATCTTCGTCTGCTTGGCCAGGTCGATGCCTTTCTTCGCCGCGGTCTCCGCGAGGAAGAGCGCGTACGAGGGCGTGCAGCCGAGCACGGTGATCGGGTAGGCCAGGAGGGCGTCGAGGCGCTGGTCGGTCGTGAGGCCGCCCACTGGGAAGACCAGGCAGCCGAGGTCCTGCGCGGCGTAGAAGCCCGACCAGTACCCGATCCACGGGCCGTACGAGAACGCGGCCATGACCATGTCGGCCTGGCGCACGCCGTAGGCGTAGAGCGAGCGCGCGTAGGAGTGATAGAAGCCGCGCCAGTCGTCCGCCGTGTCGAGGAACGCGAGCGGGCGGCCCGTGGTCGCCGACGTCATGTGGACGCGCAGGACCTCCGAGAACGGCACCGCCAGGACGTCGCCCCACGGCGGCTTCGCCGCCTGGTTCTCCTTCAGCTCGTCCTTCGTCGTGAAGGGCAGCGTAGGGAGGTCGGCGAGCGTCCGGACCCTCGCGGGCGTGACCCCGGCCGCGCGGAGCTTGCGCTTGTAAAAGGGGCTCGCCGTCGCGGCGTGGGCAACCTGCGCGCGCAGCCGCCGCTCCTGCAGCCGCGTCAGCTCCCGGCGCGACGCCCGCTCCAGGCGGGGCTCGAGATACCGGGAGGCCACTAGGGTCGCGGGGGCCGCGAGGCCGGCGTGCGCGCGCGACGCGGCGTCACGCCTTCAGCAGGTCGCTCATCTTGCCGAAGAACTGCTCGGCCATCATCTTCGAGACGCCGCCCAGCATCCGCTGGCCGACGCCCGCGATGAGGCCCCCCACCTGGACGTCCGCGCTGTAGCTCACGCGCGTGCCGCCGTCGATCTCCGTCAGCGTGATGAGCGTGTCGGCTTTCACGAAGCCGGGGCCGCCGCTGCCCTCGGCCGCGAGCCGGTAGGACTCGGGCGGCTTCTTGTCGGAGAGCTTCACCCGGCCCTCGAACGTCCCCTTCACGGCGGCGACGCCGATCTTCAGCGTCGCCTTGAACTCGTCGTTGCCGAGCGCCTCGAGCTTCTCGCAGCCCGGGATGGCCTTCTTGAGCTGCGCGGGACTCAGGAACGCGTCCCAGACCTTCTTGCGCGGCACCGGGACGTCGTACGTGCCTTCGATCTTCATCCGGGTCCCTCCTCGGGGGCCTTAGTCTACAGCAACTCGCGGATCGCGGCGCTCATGCGCGCGAGCCCCTCGCGGATCAGCTTGTCGCTCGTCGCGTACGAGAGCCGCACGTGCGCGTCCGACCCGAAATCGACGCCGGGGACGACCGCGACGCGCGCCTGCTCGAGGAGGAACGCGGCGACGTCGACCGACCCGCGGAGCGGCGCCGACGCGCCCTTCATGCTGCGGCCGAAGAGGCCCGAGACGTTGGCGAAGGCGTAGAACGCCCCCTTGGGCATGACGCAGGCGACGCCGGGCAGCGTGTTGAGGCCGGCGACGATGAGGCGGCGCCGCCGGTCGAACTCGGCCGCCATGCTCGCCACGTCGGCCTGAGGTCCCGAGAGCGCCTCGACGGCGGCCCACTGGGCGACCGACGACGGGTTCGACGTCACCTGGCTCTGCACGTCGGTCATCGCGCGGATGAGCTCGCGCGGCCCCGCGGCGTAGCCGATGCGCCACCCGGTCATCGCGTAGGCCTTCGAGCAGGTGTTGACGACGAGGGTCCGCGCCTTGACCTCGGGTGCCTGCGCGGCGATCGACACGTGCCGCCCCTCGAAGGTGAGCGCCTCGTAACACTCGTCGGAGACGACGAAGAGCCGCCGCTCGACGGCGAGCCGCGCGACGGCCTCGAGCGTGGCCGGGGAGAAGACGGCGCCCGTCGGGTTGTTCGGGCTGTTGAGCACGATCACCTTCGTCCGCGGCGTGACGGCGGCGCGGAGCCCGGCGGGGTCGAGGTCGAAGCCAGTCGCCTCCTTCGTCTCGACGGCCACCGGACGAGCGCCGACGAGGCGCGCCTGCTCGGGGTAGGACACCCAGTAGGGGCTCGGCACGAGGACCTCGTCGCCCGGGTCGAGCAGCGCGACCGCCAGGTTGAAGAGCGCGTGCTTGGCGCCACACGACACGAGCACCTCGTCGGGCCGGTAGTCGAGGCCGTTGTCGCGCTGGAGCTTCTGGCAGACGGCGAGGCGCAGCTCCGGGATTCCGGCGACCTCCGTGTACTTCGTCTGCGCCCGGCGCATCGCCTGGACCGCGGCCTCCTTGATGCGCTCGGGCGTGTCGAAGTCGGGCTCGCCCGCTCCAAACGAGATGACGTCGACGCCCTGCGCCCGGAGCGCCCTCGCCTTGGCCTGCACGGCGAGCGTCGAGGACGGGGCAAGCGTCTTCAAGCGATCGGCCAGCACGGTCGCGCTCCTTCGGCGGCGGCCCGCCCGTTACTTGAGGGGGAACTTCTCCGCCAGCCGCTTCTCGACGATCGGCGGCACGAGGCCCGCGACCGACGTGCCGAAGCTGGCGACTTCCTTGATGAGGCGCGAGGAGATATACGTGTACTTCTCGTGCGGCATGAGGAACACCGTCTCGACGGTGGCCTTGAGCTTGCGGTTCATCAGCGCCATCTGGAACTCGTACTCGAAGTCCGAGACCGCCCGGATGCCGCGGACGATGCAGTCGGCCCGCTCGCGTGCGACCAGATCGATGAGCAGCCCGTCGAACGCGACGATGCGGAAGTTCGAGTGCAGCGACGTGGTCGCCTCGTCGATCATCTCGAGGCGCTCCTTGACCGGGAAGAGGGGCTCCTTCGAGGGATTCGCGACGACGGCGACGATGAGCTCGTCGAAGATCTGCAGGCCGCGCTGCATGACGTCCAGGTGGCCGTTGTGCACGGGATCGAACATGCCCGGGTAGACCGCCCGCTTGGCCACGGCCTCAGGCTACCCTTCGGCTCGAAAGAAAGTCAAGGTTGTCTCCCCGAAACGGCGCGTCCGGAACGCCGCGAGAGCGCCGTACGCGGGCGCCAGCGCGCGCTTGGTGAAGTGCTGGGCGACGACGCGCGCCCCCGGCGCCGTCACCGCGCCCTGGCCGAGGGCCGCAAGCGTCTCCTCGGCGAGGTCGCCGTCGTAGGGCGGATCGAGAAAGACGACGTCGAAGCGCTTGCCCTCGACGGCCAGGCGCCCGAGCGCGCGGCCGACATCGGCGCGGAGGACGCGCGTCCGGTCCTCCACCCCGAGCGCCCGGACGTTCGTCGCGAGCGCCGCGACGGCGCGCGCGTCGCGCTCGACGAGGGTCGCGTGGGCGGCGCCGCGCGAGAGCGCCTCGAGACCAACGCCGCCCGCGCCGGCGAAGAGGTCGAGCACGCGCGCGCCCGGCAGGCTCGGGCGTAGCGCGTCCAGCAGGGCGAGCCGCACCTGGTCCGCGGTCGGCCGCGTCGTCGTTCCGCGCGGCGTCACGAGCCGCCGGCCCTTGAACGCGCCCGCGAGCACCCGCACCGCGCCACCCTATCCCGCGCTCGCGAGCGCGAGCTTGCCGCGCCAGCGCGCGAGGAGGACCGTTCGCAGCGCGCGGTGCGCCGGATCGCGGAGCTCCGGGTCCGCGGCGACGATCGCCTGCGCCTCCTGGCGCGCCTCTTCGAGGATCGCCGCGTCGCGCAGGAGGTCGGCGGTCCGGAACTCCGGGAGCCCCGACTGGCGCGTGCCGAAGAACTCGCCGGGGCCGCGCAATTCCAGGTCGGCCTCGGCGATCTTGAACCCGTCGCTGGTCGACACCATCGCGTCGATCCGCCGCTGGGCCTCCTCGCCGAGCCGCCCGCTCGTCAGGAGGATGCAGAAGGACTTCCACGGGCCCCGGCCGACGCGCCCGCGGAGCTGGTGGAGCTGCGAGACCCCGAAGCGCTCGGCGTGCTCGACGAGCATGACCGACGCGTTCGGCACGTCGATGCCCACCTCGATCACGGTCGTCGAGGCGAGGACGTGGATCTCGCCCGCCTTGAACCGGCGCATGATCGCGTCCTTCTCCGGAAAGCCGAGCCGGCCGTGCAGCAACCCGACGGTGAGGTCCGGGAAGACGTCCTCGGCCAGACGTCGGGCCATGTCGCTCGCCGCCTTGAGGTCGAGCGCCTCGGACTCCTCGACGAGCGGGTAGACGACGTAGACCTGCCGGCCCTCCGTGATCTGGTCGCGCAGGAACTTGTAGATCGCGCGGCGCTTCGGCTCGGTGCGCGTGACGGTGACGACGGGGCGCCGTCCGGGCGGGAGCTCGTCGAGCACCGACACGTCGAGGTCGCCGTAGAGGGTCAGGGCGAGCGTGCGCGGGATCGGCGTGGCGGTCATCACGAGCAGGTCCGGGTGCTCGCCCTTCTCTCGGAGCCGGGCGCGCTGCTGGACGCCGAAGCGGTGCTGCTCGTCCACGACCGCCAGCCCGAGCCGACGGAACGCCACGCCCTCCTGAACGAGGGCGTGGGTGCCGACGACGACCGGCAGCTCGCCCGCGGCCAGCGCGGCGCGGCGCGCCGCGCGCTCGCGCGGCGCCAGCGACGAGGTGAGGAGGCTCACGTCGACGCCGAGTGGCGCCAAGAGCTGGCGGAAGGTCATGAAGTGCTGCTCGGCGAGGATCCCGGTCGGTGCCATCACCGCCGCCTGGTAGCCGGCCTCGACCGCCGTGAGCACCGCGAGCGCCGCGACGACCGTCTTGCCCGAGCCGACGTCGCCCTGCAGGAGGCGGTGCATCGGATGGGGCGCGGCCATGTCGCGCCGGATCTCCACCCAGACGCGCTCCTGCGCGCCCGTCAGCGCGTACGGGAGCGCGGCGCGGAGCTGCCGGACGAAGTCGCCCCGCGGGCTCATCGCGATGCCGCGCGCCCGCGTCGTGCGCGAGCGGAGGATCGCGAGGCCCAGCTGGAGCAGCAGAAAATCGTCGAAGGCGAGCCGGCGGCGGGCGGTGCCGAGCGCCTCGTCGGCGTCCGGGAAATGCGCGTCCCGCAGCGCCTGCGCCAGCGGCGCCAGCCGGCGGCGAGCGCGGACCGCCTCGGGTAGGACCTCGGGCACCTCACGCGCGAACGCGTCGACCACGCGCCACATGAGCGAGCGCAGGGCGCGCTGCGGGAGCCCCTCGGTGGTCGAGTAGACCGGCACGAGCCGGCCCGTGTGGAGCCGGTCGTCCTCGCCGCTCTCGACGATCTCCCAGTCGGGCTGCTGGAGGACGAGCGCGCCCTTGTAGCGCGCGACCCTGCCGTGGAGCACGAGCTTCTGGTCGCGCTTGAAGACGCGCGCCAGGTAGCCCGCGTGGAACCAGCTCGCGGTCACGTAGCCGCTGGCGTCGCGCAGGAGCGCGCTGAACGGCGCCCGCGACCGGCCGGGCGGCGGCGGGCTCACGCCGACGATCGTTCCCGCGCACGTCGCAGCCTGCCCCGGCTGGAGCCGGCGGAACGGCGTGAGCTGCGTGCGGTCCTCGTGGCGCAACGGCAGGAAGAAGAGCGCGTCCTCGACCGTCGAGAGGCCCTTGCGCTCGAGCTGCTGGGCGCGCCGGGGGCCGACCCCCTTGAGGAACTGGAGCGGCGTCGCGAGGCCCGGGGGTGCTGCAGTTTGCTTCACGCGCGCCCCTGTGCTATAGACTGCGCTCGTCTCCTCCGACGCGAATCCGGCCTGAAGGAGCGGTGATGGCGCAGCGGTGCGATGTCTGCGGGAAGGGTCCCTCGGTGGGTCATACGATCAGCCACGCCCACAAGCTCACGAAGCGGCGCTGGCTCCCGAACCTCGTGTCGATGCGGGCCCGCCTCGCGGGTCGCGTCCGCCGCGTCCGCGTGTGCACCCGCTGTCTGAAGGCGGGCAAGGTCACGAAGGTCATTTAAGCACGGGAAGCACAAACGGGAGGGGGCCCTGCCCCCTCCCGTTTGGCAGCACGTGGGAGGCCGCCACCCCCCACCGCGGTACGACACACAGCCTTACCGCTTCTTCTTTTTCTTCGTCGCCTTCTTCTTCGCCATGAGCGGCCTCACCTCCCCTCGTCGTGAGATTCACCGCTGCACCGATCCGCGTTACTTCTTCTTCTTCTTTTTCTTCTTGGTCGCCTTCTTCTTCATTGACGGGTTCACCTCCCTCCTTGGAACTCAGTAGCCCATCGCCTCGCGGCGCAGGTGCTCGGCCTGGTCGCGGCCGCGCCGCTCGTAGTGGAACAGGTCCGCATAGAGCTGCGGCAGGCACACGACCTTGAGCCCGCCCTTCTCCAGCGCGCCGTAGAAGACGCCCGGGTCGTAGGGTGTGAGCACGTGCAGGGTGCCGTCGGCCTCCGCGGCGGCGCGGAGCGCGAGCGCCCGCGCGAGCGGCGCGGGATCGCCCTCGAGGTAGCAGTGGAGGACGGGCACCCGGAAGTTCGGCGCCACCAGCGACACGCCCGCGTTGAGGGTGAACGCATACCGGCGCCCCTCGGCCGCGGCGGCGCGCGCGAGCTCGGCCATGTAGCGGCGCGTGATGCGCTCGGGCGCCACGTACGACGCGATCTCGTTCGCGCGGTAGGTGTAGGAGTCGGACCAGCTCTCGAGCAGGTCCGCCGGCTTGCCGAGGCGGATCCGCTGGTCCGCGTCGCGCTCCACCCAGGCGAGCTCCTCGAGCCGCTTCACGACGTTGTGGGCGTGGCCGAGGCTCACGGACGCCGCGCGCGCGAGCTCCTCGAGCCGCCAGGCGCGCGCGGGATCCACGAGGAGCACCCGCACGACGCGCGTGGCGCGCGGCGCGAAGAGCGAGCGCAGGGGTCGCGTCGAGGGCCGGATGTTGCGCTTGCCCTCCTTCTCGATGAGGACGTTCTCGAGGGCCAGATAGCAGTTGCCCGAGAGGTCGACGTACCCGAGGTTGTGGCTCTTGAGGATCCGGGCGCTCTGCGGGCCGATGTAGACGGCCGCCGCGACCGGGTAGGCGCCCGGAAGCTCCCGCCGGATCTCCGCCAATCGTGTCACGGCGCCCCGGATCTGCCGGGGCTGGCCAAGGGAGCTCACCTCAACCACGACGGTGTGCTCTTGCTCGCCCAGACGGAATTTCAGCATCAAATCCGCAGGCTGACCGGCGATGCTCACGTCGGCGATTTCTTCCCAGGCCTTCCCTTTCACGAGAAGCTCCCGGAGCCGCTGGGCCACCTGTCGCCGAATCTCTGCGGATTTGAGCATGTTTCGCTAGCTCCACGCCTTTCAGCATCTGCTGAAACCATAAGGACTAATGAAAGTGCCTGTCAAGCGAAAACTTACGCGCGCCGCTTTCCGGAAATCGTGCAGAGCGGGATCAGCCGCGGGCCCGGGCCGCGAGGCGCAGGCGCAGGCGGCGGTGGCGATCGAGACGGCGCGCGTACGCGAGCTCGCTCGGGCCGCCCTTGGCGCGCATGAGCGCGGCGAGCGCTCGCTTGTCGGCCGCGGGCCAGCGTGCGAGGGCGGGGATGAGCGCCGCGACGAGCGAGAGCTGCTCGAAGGCGCGCCGTTCCTCCCTCGACCACCCGCGCGCGCGCCCGATGCCGAGCGCGCGACGCGCGCGCGCCGCCGACTCCCGCGCCGCCGCGACGCGGTCGCCGCCGAACTCGCGCGCGACGAGACCCGCGACGAGCCCGGCCACGTCCGTGGCGCGCAGCCGATGCTCCGGCTCGGGGTCCGCGCCCGGGAGCGTGAGGTAGACCTCGCCGCCGGCCAGCCGCTTGAGCACCGGGACCGGCGACCGGTACGACCGGTCGGCAGCGAGGCTCGCCTCTTCACCGGCGAGCACGCGGAGCACCGCCGGGTCGCGCGGGCGGAAGCCGAGCCGGTGATAGAAATAGAACGAGCCCGAGCGCAGCGCTTCGGTGCTCTCGTGGCCGAGCTGGTAGCGATCGACGACGATCGTCCGCATCCCGAAGATCCGCCGGTACCCCCGCAGGATCTCGGTTGCGAGCAGCGCCGACTCCCCCTGGCGGAACGAGGCGAAGATGTTGATGGCGAAGTCGAGCGTGCCGAAGAGCTCCCAGCCGGCGCCGTACGACACGGGCACGCCGTTCTTGAGGGCCAGAAACGCGTAGTAGCTCTCGAGCGGGAGGCGGAAGCCCGGCGCGATCCCGAAGAACGCGAGGCGCAGGCCGCGGTCTCCGTCCATCACGAGGACGTCGTCCGGGTTTGGGTACGAGAAGGCGTGGAGCTCGCGCTGCCGCGTGGCCATCGCGACGCGCGCGGCGTCGATCAGCGTCTCGGCGAGGGCCCGCGGCGCGGGTCGTAGAACAGGCAGCGGCCCGGCGAGCGCCCGCGTGAGCGGCGCCGCGGGGCGCCGCAGGCCGTCCGCGTGGAAGAACACGCGCGCCGGCGGGAGCCTGGCAAGAGTGCGCGACGCGCCAGGGCCGCGTGGGGTCCAGAGGATCGGGAGCCTCAGGTTTTCCCAGAGCCAGTCGCGGGTCTCCGTGGGCAGGCGCGCGCGCTCGAAGAGCTCGAGCAGCAGCGCGAGGTCCGTCATCCGCCGGCCGCCCTTCGCGACCCGGAGCCAGCGGCGCCAGCCCATGCCGCCCTCGCTGAACGCGTCGCCCTCGGCCGGGCTCGCGAGGAGCGAGAGCGTCTCGTCGAGCCGGTCGACCTCCTCGAACCGGCCCCAGGCGACCTCCGCGTCGCGCGGAAAGCGGAGCGCGAGCCAGCGCGCCATCGGGAAGGCGAAGGGGTAATCGAGCGTCGCGCCGGCGACGCCGGCGTCGTGGAGGCGCCGGCGGGCCGGGACGCCGAGCCGCGTCACGCGCGCCGGGAACGCCGCGAGGGCCCGGTCGACGCGCGCCAGGACCTCGGCGTCGTCGGGGTACGCCTGGAGGAAACAGAGGGCCTCGTGCAAGCGGAGGAACGCCGCGGCCTGCCCCACGCGGGCCGTCTCGAGCCGCGCCAGGAGCTCGAGCTTCGTCTTCCGGGCGTCGGGCGTGTACCGCGAGGCGACGGCCGCCAGGCCGTCCGCGAGATCGCGGCCGGGCGTCATCTAGACGTCTGAGCCTTCGATGCGCTCCATCGTCTCGTCGTCGAGGCCAAAGTAGTGGCCGATCTCGTGGACGACCGTGTCACGGATCAGCTCGGCCATCTCGCGCTCGTCCGCGCAGTCCTCCTCGATCGGCTCCTGGTAGATCGTCACGGTGTCGGGCAGGACGTTGCCGTAGGTGGAATCGCGGTGGGTCAGGTCGACGCCCCGGTACAGGCCGTAGAGCGTGTCGGGCGGCTCGATCTCGAGCTCGGCGAGCGTCGCGGCGTCGGGTCGGCCCTCGACGACGACGGCGATGTTGGCGAGCTTCGCCTTGAAGTTCCGGGGCAGGCGCCGGAGCGCCCGCTCGACCAGCGCCTCGAACTGCCGGCGCGTCATCGCCGAGAGCCCGGAGGGACGCGTTCCCGCCATACGGCGACGGACCCCGCGCGTCCAGATGGAGCCCAGCCGGGGAGGGGTAGCGGACGCGTGCCGCGTGGTCCCGCGACCCCTGCCGCACCTGCCCGCCGGTCTCGCCGGGTGATCGTTACCATGACTGCACGGACGGGGCTCTAGAGCCCGCGGACGCGCTCGACGTTGATGACGTCCTTGACCTCGCGGATGGCGCCGATGATGTCCTGGAGCTGGCTGAGGTCCGCGACCTCGACGACGAAGTGGTTGATGCCCTTGCGGTCGTCCGTCACCGTCACCTCGGCCTTCGTGATGTTGCCGTTCCGCGCCGAGATTGCGCCCGTGATCTCCGAGAGGAGCCCGGGGCGGTCGCGGCCGATGTACACGGCGATGCGGACCGGCCGCTTGCCCGGCTCGTCCACGTCCCACTCGACGTTGATGATGCGCTCCCGGTCGAGGACGCTCTTGGCGACGGTCAGACAGTCGCGGGCGTGCACGGTGAGCCCCCGCCCGCGCGTGATGAAGCCGACGATCGGGTCGCCCGGCAGCGGGTTGCAGCACTTGGCGAACCGCACCAGGAGGTCGTCCACGCCGCGGATCCGGACGCCCTGTTCCGTCTTCGCGCGCGCGGCCGCCGAGGGCCGCGGCTTCTCCGGCGCCTCGAGCGTGGCGTTCGGCGCCAGCTTGTTGAGGAGCTGGTGCACCGAGCTCTTCCCGTAGCCGATCGCGGCGAGCAGGTCGTCGGGGCCCGGGTAGCCGAGGTCGGCGGCGACCTTCTTGAGCTCCTCGCCCGCAAGGAGCGTCGCCGGGTTCAGGTGGTACTTCCGCGCCTCGCGCTCGAAGAGCTCGCGGCCGAGCTCGATCGATCGCGTCCGCTCCTCGACCTTGAGCCACTGGTTGATCTTGGACCGCGCGCGGGTGGACTTGACGATCTTCAGCCAGTCGCGGCTCGGGTGCTGGCTCGGCGACGTGACGATCTCGACGATGTCGCCCTGGCGGAGCGTGTAGCGGAGCGGCACGAGCTTGCCGTTGACCTTCGCGCCGACGCAGTGCTCGCCGACCTTGGTGTGGACGCCGTACGCGAAGTCGATCGGCGTCGCGCCCTCGGGCAGCGCCTTGACGTCGCCCTTGG